>JABLTH010094546.1_pt1 | contig 21162 bp, 22 predicted proteins | sample 7875711 | NCBI WGS metagenome assembly JABLTH01 (sample SAMN14941262, study PRJNA633318) | bioreactor metagenome | isolation source: bioreactor | place: China | collected 2019-03-05 | reverse complement strand
ACCCGGGACGCAGCGGCGCCGCTCCTGTGCGGAACACGAACTCGCTGGAGATGTTCTCGCCAACGGTGGTCACGCAACTGGCGCGCGTGATGGCATTCGTCGCCCCGGCCGTCCAGGAGGTGAGCGCCACATTGCCGGACAAGTAGTTGATGGTCCCGCGCGTCACCCAGCCGCTGGTCGTGAACTCGCGCAACGTGCCCTGGCCGTTATCGCCCCAGGGCTGCGAGCCGCTGATGGACAACAGAACCGTTCCGGTCACCACCTGGGCATTGACGCCCGGCACCAACCTGAAGGCCGGCTGGAACTGAAAGGTCTCGGTATGGTTACTCGTTGAGCCCGCGCTGTTGTAACGCAGCTTGACGTAGCCCGACTCGTCGTTGGGATACAGGGACGGCGCGCTGATGTACTGGATCCCGGCGTAGTTCAGCCGGTACATCATCCCCACGCCCCAGGCCCAACCGATGCTCTGCGCGCTGTAGCGCGGGCTCGGGATGCGGACCGTGACGTCGGGGTTGAACACGACGTCACCCGTGGCGTAGTTCACCGTGCCGATGGCGCTGCCGTTGAGCAGCAGGTTGCCGGCGCCGTCGTCACGCGCGATCTGCGTCGGATCAACCCAATTGTTGAGCCCGATGCCCATCTCCTGGATCTGCTTGAGCGTGTAGACGCCCAGGCCCGTGGTCTGGGTCAGCGTGTTCCACTCGACTTCCAGGGAGCCGGGCTCGATCGACGCGAGCGATGCTGTGACCGGAACCGAACCGGACCCGTTGCGCGACGGGTGTGCGAAGGAATCCTCCTGCTTCGGACCCGCCACGTAGTTGACCGTGAGTTGGGTGCCCACCGACGGCAGAACCGTTGGCGCGAAGTCGACACGCTGTTGCGCGACCGACAGCGACCCGCTGGCCGCGCCGGACAACTCGCCCGACGTCGCGGCCGTCGCCGTCTTGGTGCCGTTGAACTCCCAGGTGACAGACAGCGAGCCCGGCTGCACGGCGAGGCCTGCAGGCGGGTTGAGCACCAGGCTCTGCGACGCCTTGAGCGTGGTTGCGGGCTGCTGCGTCTCCTGCGTCGGCACATTCCACGTGAGGATCAGCGAACTGCCGACGTCAGGCAGCGCGCCCAAGGTGACGACATAGGCTCCTGTGTTGCGATTGAAGGTTCCGGCGCCGTAGCTCGCGTCCAGCCCCTTGAGCGAGCCATTGCCGCCGTCGGACAGGACATACCAGCGTCCCTGCGCCATGTAGCTGATCGACAGGGTGCCGGGTTGGGCAATCGGCATCACCGTGCCGACGTAAGACTGGCTGCGCGACTCGGGCGTGATCGCCACCTCGGAGCTTTGCGGAGCGCGCAGGATCTGCGCCGCTGGCGTGTAGGTGACCGCCTTCGAGTTCGACATCGACCCAGAGTTGAGGGTCAGGATGCCGTTGGCGTAATCGATCGTGCCGATGGTGCCGCTGGATGTCTTGAGCAGGCCGGCGTCATCGAAGATCGTGATGCCATCGGTCTGGATGGTGAGCGACCCCGGCAGACAGCCACCGGGCAAGTTGAACTTGATCGTGGTGGTCCAGGCGTGCGTCGCCGTATAGCTCACCGGACTCGCCCCGGGCACCGGAAGACCGGCTGCTGCATAGGGCGGGACGAAGGAGATGGGCGTCTCCGTCTGGGCGCTGGGCACCAGCTGGGTGTAGATCGACGCGCCCTTGATGGTGAAGGTGCCCACGGCGGCGGCTTGGGTCAGCGGCACAACGCCCACGTAGGTGCCCGCATCGGCGACTACCGTGTCGCGGACCTTGGTGCTGTTGGCAACCCGGGTAAAGGTTCGCGATGCAGGCGAGCCCGTGAAGTCGTAGCGCAGCGCGTCACTGATGTCGACAGTGACGACGGCGGCCTTGTAGTCCTGGTCGCCGTTGTAGGTAAAGGTGCGCTCCACCGACGACACGGCAGTGGCCCGGACGTACTGCTCCTTCTGGGTAGACAGTCCCTCGCTTTCGATGAGGACAAGCGTCTGGCCGACGTGGGGGATGGCATCGGTCGTGCGCTGGAACAACTGGATCACGCGCTGACCGGCGATGTGGTTCTCGAATAGGTAGCCGGCCCATTCCGGCCCCTTGTTGAGGTAGGCCTCGATGCGGGTCTGGGCTTGCTCGCGGGTATCGAACGTCCGCTCGGTGGAGAACAGGGTCACGCTGACGCGCGGATCCTTCGGCGGTTCGGCCACGATGACATTGGCGCCGAAGTAGGTGTCGGTGTCATCGGTCTGGACCGAGACGAAGGACTTGCGCAGGTTGACCCGCCCGCCCGCGCGATCGAGTTCCGAGATGTCCGGAAAGATGGCGTTGGACACGCCGTCGGCTATTGCGTTGCCCGTGGGCGCACCACCCCCCTCGGGGACGTCGGCCATGACGGCGGACTTCAGCAGTTTCACGTCGCCGGAATGAATCGGCATTTCAAAGCTCCAGGAATCTCAGGGTCAGTCGGTAGAAATCGGTGTCGGCCCGTGCTGGGAACCCCAGCACGGGCTCCGACTCGATCGGCGTCTCGGTGTGGCGAAAGGCCACCGTGAAGGACTGCTCATCGGCCAAGGTCAGCGCGAAGCGCCCGGATGCGGCGCCGACCGGAACGGACGCCCATGCACGCAGTTGCTCGACCGTCGCGCGGGTGACCCACGCCATGTCGGCGGCGCCGACCAAGGTGATCGGGCGACCCGCCTGCCGGGTCGCCGACTGGATCAGCAGCGCGCCGGTGATCAGGTAGGACGTGGATGCCACAGCGGGCGTCCAGGCGTGTTCATCGGTCCACAGCAAATCGTCGGGCAGCAGTAAGGCCACCTCGTCGGAGAGGTTCTTCAGTTGCATGGTTTGGTTTTCAGACGGCCCTGGCGCGGGCTGTATCGAGGATTTGCAGCAGGCGCGACTCATCTCGCGCGTCGATCGCGGCGTTGACCTTCCGGTCACCCGCAGACAACTCGACCCGCACCGTGCGCGTCGAGCCACTGTCGGCTGGCAGCACCGGGCGCGTCGAACCGTTGACCCAGCCCGACGACGGTTGCACCAGTCCGCCCGTGGCGAATCCCTGGATGCCCGCCATCGCACGCCCCGCCAGGGCTTGCGCCGGGGCTGTCAGGTTGTTGATGGCCTCGAAGAACCCGGCGCCGAAACGCGACACCGCATCCTTGTTGACCACGTACTCACCGGGTGTGAGCATCGCGGGGATGGTGTCGGATTTCGCGACACCACCGCGCCGGAAGAACTGCCCCTGGTTCTGCTCCATGTAGTCGATCAGGTCGCGCTCCAAGTCCTTGCCCCAGAGCAGCGGCTGCGCCATCGCCTGGCGCCAGGTCTGCTTCATGCGTTCGAGCTGGCCACGCTCGTTGGCGGTGAGCGTCTTTCGGCCGATGAACTCCTCGATGGCGCGCCGGTCCTGCTGCGCCTGCTTGCCGTAGCTCTCCATCGTCTTCCAGCGCATGTCCAGGCTGACCGACGCGCCGTAGTTCGACTGCAGCCAGGATGTGTACTGGTTCATCCCCTCCAGACCGAGGTCGATCATCTTCAGCGTCTCGGCCGCCTCGCGATTGCGCTTGGGGGCACTGTCGCTGTTCCCCAACGTGCCAAGTCGCCCCAACACAGGGCCGCCGCTGGCGAATCGGGCCACGCCCATCGCGGCGGCGGAAGTGCGCGCCATATTGGCCAGGCGCGACAACGCCGTCCCGCCGTACTTCTGGACAGCCGCCTTGCGGATCACGAAAGCACCGGCGTCCAGCGTGCGCGGTACGGTGTCCTGGTTGCCGGAGCCGGGGACCGTGCCGCCACTCATGCGCGCAAACACAGGGCCCACACTCCCGCCTTCAGCGAAGCGACGGATGCCGCTACCGACCAGGCCGCCCGTGGCGTTCACTTCGACGCGCTGCACGTAGATCGTGTGCGTGCTCGAGGTGTTGGCGCCGTTCAGGCTCATCACCTCGGCGCGTGCTGCATCGGCATTCGTGCTGATCTGGTGCCGTGACTCAGTCTGGATGCGATCGAGCGCGCGGATCATGCCCTCGACGTTGGTGATCGAGGCCTGCGCCTTCTCGGTGGCGACCTTCAGTTCCAGTTGCGAGTTCTGGTCGGCGTAGGTCTTCAGGCGCGCGAGTGCGTCTTTCGCCTTGGAGACGTCGGCATCGACCGGAAGCGTCTTTCCTTCCTTGAGCAGCTGCTCGTACTGCTGCAGCTTCTTCTCAGCCTCCTGCAGATCGGCCTGGATCGACAGCAGCAACTGCTTCTCGGCCACTGCCTTGTCGAGGTCGGCGATCGCCTTGTCGAAGCGCGCCGTGTCTGCGTCGATGGTGACCTTGAGCCCATCCTTGAGCTTGGCCGTGATCTGGTCGATCTGGGTCTCGGTCTGGGTCAGCGTCTCTCGGATCTGGTCCCGGGCGGTCAGCGCAGATTGCGCCGCCGTCTGGTGTGCCTTGGCCTCGGCGTCCAGCGCCTTGTTCAGGATCTCCTCGGAATCACGAATGCGCTGGATGGCCTGATAGACGCCGTCCTTGCCCTGCGCAATCGCCGTGTCGGCGTCCTTGGTGCGCTGGGCCAGTTCCGCACGCAGTTGATCTACCTGACGCATCAATGCGTCGGCCTTCTCGTACTCCTGCCGGCGGTAGGCCTCCCGCGACTGCGCTTCGAGTTGGGTGACCTGCGAGACACTCTGCTCTGACTGCTTGCGGGCTTCCTCGGCGCGCTTGGCCTCGTTCGTCTGGCTGCTGGCAACCTGCGCCGCCAGGTCCATCGCCTTCTGCGCGTACTGGCGGGCCTGCTCCAGTTCACCAGCAGCCAGGGCATCTCGCGCCTTGGACTGGTACTCGTAGATCTGGCGCTTGCGGTCCTCGGTCGCCTCGACCTCCGTCATGCCTTGCCGGAGGATCTCGCGGATGCGCTCCTCCGTCGTCATCGACAGCAGGCGCTTCTCCTCCTCGATGCGCTTGATCTCCGCCAGGTGGCGGTTCGCCTCGGCGTTGAGCTGATCGATGTGCTGACGGTACTCGGCCGCTGCCTGCACCATGGTCTGGCGCTTGGTCGCCAGGATCTCGTTCTCGACGCGGGTGACGTTGGCCGAGCGCTCCTGCTCGGTCTGACCATCGCGACGGGCGGCATCGATCCGCGCCTTGGACTCATCGTCGATGAGCTTGAGCGTGTCGGTCGTCGCTTGCCGGCGCAGCGTGGTCTGCTGGGTCAATGAATCACCAAGCAACTGCATCGACTTGGTGATCAGCGCCGTTTCCGACTGGGTCTTCAGTTCAAGCGCTGCCTGCTCCTGCTGGTAGCGCGCTTTCACCGCCTCGATCTGCCGCTGCAGGTTGGCTTCGACGATCGAGGTCAGCCCCTTGTAGGCCTCGGCCATCTTGGCGGTCGAATCGTTGACCACCTGTGTTGCCTTGCCGACCGCTTGCTCGACCTCGCCCAGACGGGACTTGAGCTTCTCCAGGGCCGTGTGGACAGCTTCGACGCCACGTCCCACGGCTTCCTGCGTGCCCTGGCGCACGGCTTCCAGCCGCTTGGCGATTTCCTCGGCGGTGGTGCCAGCGGTGTTCATCGCGGCCTTTGCCGCCTCGGATCCCTTGGCCGCATCGGCGTACATCTCGCCAAAGATGCGGTTCATCTCGGCCAGGCGGGCTTCATGCCGCTTGGTGGCTTCGGCAATGGTGTCGGAAGTGAAGATGGCCGCGAACGCTTCCCACCGGTACTGAAGCTGCTCGACTGCCTTCACCAGCACCTCGACCATGAAGATGCCGGCCTTGCGCACGATCTCGAACTTCTCGGACAACCACGTGCCGATCTCCCAGCCGACCAGAAAGGCCCCGAGGACCATGAAGGCCGTCTTGAGCACACCGACGGTGGCGACCGCCGCCGAGATCGTGAGGTTCGCCGTGGCCCACGCGGATGCCGTGGCGTTGGCAGCGAGCACAGCAGCGGCCCCAGCGGTTTGCCACGCGGTCACCAAGGCGGGCAGGAACCGGTAGATCAGGACGGCCAGGCCCACGTCCTTGATGATCGTGATCCACTTCATGACCGTATCCATGTTCTGCGCGAGCCAGGTCAGCGCCTCGGACAGTTTCTTGGTCATGCCGGCGGACTCGTCCATCTTCTGCACCCACTGCCCGAAGGCATTGCGCACACGCTCGATGGACTGCGACACCGTGGCAGGCATGCTGGCGTACTCGGCCGCCAGCTTGTCCTTTTGCGTCAGCAGCGCCTGCACCACGACGTCGGCCGTGAGGCGCCCCTCTTCGGCGAGCTTGCGCAGGCGGCCGATGGGCACATTCAGGCCATCGGCCAGGGCTTGCGCCAGACGGGGCGAGTTTTCGACGACAGAGTTGAACTCCTCGCCGCGCAGTACGCCAGCGGCCAGCGCCTGGCCGAACTGCAGGAGAGACGCCTGCGCTTCAGTGGCACTCGCGCCGGAGATGCGCAAGGCCTGCGAGATGCTCTCGGTGATGGTGAGCGCGTCCTTCTGCTCGCCACCCAGCATCCGCACCGACTGCTGCAGCTTGCCGTACAGCGCCGTGGTCTCCTGCAGCGGGACACCCATGCGCTGCGCAATCTCGAACAGCGCTGCCTGGGCGACCTTGTATTCATTCGTCCCGGCCGTGGCCAGCTTCAGGCGAGCGCCCATCTGGTTCCACGCGTCGGCCAGTTCGATGACCTCGCGCAGTCGGCCCGCGAATTCGAAGGCCGCCAGGAAGGCCACCAACTGCGTCTTGGCGCGGCCGAACTGCTCGGAGAACGCCGAGACACCAGCCTTCACCTCCGCCAGACCATTGGTCGTCTTCTCGCCGACGGTCTTGGCGGTGGTGGAGAGTTCGCCCAGACTGCGCTCGGCCGAGGCGACGGCGCGCTTGAGCCCGTCGTCCGCTCCTTCGAGTGCGACGAGGATGGAAATGCGATTGGCCATGGATCAGTCGATCGAGCGCAGTTGCTTTTCGATGGCTGCAGACAGACGCGGCACCCGGGTGGCGACCATGCGTTCGATGTCCAGGCGCTTGCGCAACACCACCTTGGGCACGAGCACGGCAATCGGAATGTCGGCACCTCGCTTCAGACGTTTGACGCCTTCGGCCTTGCGGTAGCGGCGCTTGAAACCCGAGAGCGGGCGGTCGTATTCCTGCAGGGTCTCCGCCATCAAGACGACGTTCCCCTTTGCGTTCTTGATGAAATAGGCGTTGCCGCCGCGCATGAGTTCGGCGACCTGCGCCTTGAAGCGCTTGCGGCCCACGCGACCGTGCAGCGGGATCAGCAGTCGCCCGGCGATCACGCCGCCGGTCTCATGGATTCGAGACCAGGGGATGCGGGAGCCGACGTAGAGCGCTGGATACCGATTCGAATCCCGGTCCAGGACCTTGGCTGTGAAGCCCTTGATGAAGGACTTCTTGACCACCGCCATCTGACCGGCCACCTCGGCGCGCACGTCCTGGCGCAACTCGGTGGCCTCTGCCGCCATGGCGCGGGCGACCGCCTGCTGGACCTTGGCTCGAATCTCCCCGCCCCAGCGACGTAATTGGGCAAGGCCTGCAGCGCTATCGATCCGGATGGAGACCTTCATGACGACTGGGCCCGGTCGACGAGGCGGCCGAGCGTCTGGTCCAGCTGCCGCGCGTCTCCTCGCGCGCCGATCGCGATGAGCGAGAGCGCACGGGCATCGCGCGCCGCATCGGAGCGCGCGCACGCCGCGACGAATCCGCGTACCTGCGCCAGCGTGTAGTCGAGGATGTCGGGCATCCGGTGACCGTGCTCGATCAGGTGCTGGACGGCATCGAACCAGCCACCGCCAGAGGCAGCTTCGTGGTCGCGAACAGCACGTCGAGCTTGGGGATCACCTGCCGGGTAAAAAAATCGGCGTTGACCTCGATCACCTTGGCCGCCAGCAAGATGGCCTCGTCAGCAGCCAGATCGTCGACCCAACCGCGAGGCTTGCCGACCGCAATCGAGATCGCCGACAGCAAGTCCTCGCCGCGTTCGCCGAACAAGGCCAGCCAGTCGATGTCGGCGGCCGTGATCTGATGCATGACCGGCGAGATCGCGCGCAGAAAGGCCGGCATCTGTCCGACCCTCAGCGGTTTGATGGCCAGCGTCTCGCCGGCCACCGACACGGTCAACGCGGTCGGAATCAGGGTATCCAGATCGCTCATGGTCGCCCCTTACAGCTGCACGATGCGACCGAACTGGCCGAGCACCGCGTCGTAGCCCTTGGTCGTGTCGGCCAGTAGCGAGCCATCCAACTCGAACTTGTTGTAGTCGTCCGAGATGAAGGAGATCTCCTTGAGCGGATCGAAGGCCACGCGATACAGCTCGACCAGGACCTTGGCGTTGCCCTGGGCGGTGTTGATCCCCTCCAGGCGCAGGAAGCGCTCCGGCAGCGCCTGGGTGAAGATGCCGATGTCGGTGACCACGCCGTAGGCATAGGCCGCCTTGAAGGGCGCGGTGAAGCCGGTGGTGTCCAGGAATTGGACGGCACCGAAGTCCAGGTCGGCGGTGTAGTGCGTGCCAGCCGTGAGCGTCGCCGGTGTTCCGGCCGAATCGGTCACCACCAGGCTCGACACCCTGGGGTGGGCGAGGAAGTAGCGGTCGCCGACGACCGGCGTGTCACCGCCAAAGGGTTCGGCCGTCACCGACCCAGCCGTGCCGACGACGTGGTTGCCATACAGGGCGAGCGCCAGGTTCTCCTTGGTGAACTCCTCGATGGTCAGCTTCACGGTCGCCGACTTCTGCTTGACCATCCGGTGATCCAGCGAGCGCTGACCAGTCTGGCTCTCGTAGTGCTCCAGAACGTCGGTCTTCAGCGACAACTTCAGTTCGGCCACGTTGCCGGGCGAGCGCACCTCGATTGGCAGACCGGCGGTGTCGCGCTTGCCGAGAAACACTCGGCCTTGAAAACTTGCATAGGTGCTCATTGCTTGGGTTCCTTACGTTGAATGGGAGAAAGGTCGACGGCTGGGTCGGTAGGAGTCCGGACGGGCTTCGGTTCCCGCGCGGCGATGTCGTTCGCCAGCAGCCATTCGGCGGCGTCGGCGTCGACCTCGATGCGGTCACCGGGTCCGTAAGACTTGCCCGCGTGCGTGTGCGGGCGCGTCAAAACGAGTCGGGTCATGGGTGTCATCCTTGGGTTGCCAGGTCTTGGGCCAGCGTTCGGTAGGTGATGCGGTAGCGCGCGGGAATGGAGGCGGCGACGGCATCGGCGTCCTCCACCTCCCACTCGCATTCCTGCTCACGGATCCCGAGCGCGAGTCCGCCCAGATTCAGGTCGGCCATCAGGGCGGCGTGTGCGGCAGTCAGCAGCCGGTCTGCCTCCGTCTCCGGAACGATGGGAGGTACCGCACGGGCCAGGGCCACGATGCGAACCGTCAGCTCTCGGGTGACGCGGTCATTGGCACGCTCGGTAATGGAATCCGTCTCGGGGAACACCACCAGCGCCGGGCACTGCTCGCGTGTGACTGCCACCGACGGCGATCGATGGACCGTGGCACCCAGGGCCTGCGCTGCCGGACGAACAGCCTCCATCACCGCCAGTAGGATCTGCTCGCGGATCGAATTGCCAGCCATGGCTTCAGACCCGGGTGAGACGGGCGCGTCGCTCGGTGCCGTCGCCCACGGACCGAACTTCACGCACCAGATAGGTCGCCGACCCGATCTGGACTTGCTCCTGGGCCGCCAGGCCCGCGAACATCGATGCCGGGAATGTCATGGCGTACTCGGTGCTGACGGTCAGCCCATCCAGGAGGGATTCGTCCGGACAGGAAAATCCCACTGAATGCGACTGCTCCGCCGACCCGTCCGACGGGTGCCAGACGCAAGCCTGGAGCAGACCAGAGCTGGCTGCCGCCGCGTAGACGGTTTCGACCAGGCCCACGGATCAGGCCGCCGTGAGCTTGACCAGTACGCCGGGGCGATGGCACATCGGCAGCGGGTTGGACTGCGTGTGCAGGTCGGTTCCCCGGTCGAACTTGCGCGGCTCCTGCTTGGCGTAGATCGACTGACCCAGGGTATTGGCCGTCTCGTTGAAGTCTGCGGGCGCGAAGTACGTACCGAAGGTATCCACCGTCCCCATCGGAAAGGCATGGGCCTCACCGGCGGCGATGAAGCGACGGCTGGTGCCGTTGACGTCGGTCGCCTGGCCACGGTACTCCTCGAAGGTCACGCCGCCGAAGGTGAATCCGGCGCGCATGTCGTTGATGAGCACCGCGCCCTGCTGCCAGTAGGTGAAGGCGTCCTTGACCTTGGGGTGGTCGGTCAGCGCATCGAAGAACTCTGGCGAGCACAGCACCCGGATGCCGGTCATGAACTCGCCCTTGAGGTTGTCCTCCAGATGACGCAGCACGTCGGCGCACTTCTTCTTCACGTTCGACGAAGCATTGCCCAGATCGAAGCTGACGACTGCCGGCGAGATGCCGAACTCGTCGTACAGGTCGTAGATGACCGAACCATCGGCGTCGAGGATCACGCCCTTGAGCGCGCCCATGCGCAGGTGCTCCAGCGTGATGGCGTGCTTGTTGCGCATGGTCTCCAGGTGCCGAGCCATCACGCCGGCCACCGACTCCATCTCGGTCTCCGAGCCGAAAGCACGAATGCCCTGGACTTCTTCGGGCAGGACCACGTCGTCGTGCGGGATGTGCGGGATCACGAAGGAGCGGACCTTACGCTTGCCGCGTGCGCCGACCGTACCAGGGGCACCCGGGGGCAACGTCGGCAACAGGTTGAGCACGCCGTTCTGCTCCTCGACGATGACCTGGCGCGTGCGCACCGGCTTCGCGGGGAACAGATCGAGCGACTCGAGGCGCCCATAGCGGTTGGGGATGACGTTGATGGCGGAGGTCAGCGCCGCCATCGAAAACGCCGGGGTGTTGAACGGGTTGTTCATGTTCAGGATTCCTTTCAGGCGGACTGACGAATGAGGATGCCGCGTGCTTCCAATGCGGCGATGGCGGCGACCTTGTGCTCGGGCGTGATGCCCGAAGGCCAGACGACGGCGTGTGATGCGACGACGGCGTGGCGTGCGAGCAGCAGGACGTTGTCGCGCTCGATCAGGCTGGCGTCGCAGTCGCCCAGCAGGATCCCCACGGGCGATTCGGTGCCGTCGGTCGCGTCCGGCTCGTAGCGCTTGATCTTGGAAGTCGCGGCGACGCGGCCCACGACGGCGCCGAGTTCGAGGCGCTGGCCTGCGGCCACGGTGACGACGTCACGCGAGTAGTTGAGGCAGTCCTCCTCGTACTTGAGGAGATCGCCGAGGTTGACGGGTTCGTTGAGTGCAGACATGGGATCAATCCTTTCCAGTGAGTTTCTTGACGGCCTTCATGAGGGGGTTCTGCTCCGGCGATGCGGCAGTGGCAGCAGCGTCCGGGTGGATCAGGGAGCTGATCTCCGCGCCCTGTGCCCGACCGGCCAGAAGCGTCTTGCGCACCTGTGCGACGCTGGCGCCTTCGCTGAGGAAGGACAGCGTGAGCCCGGGCTGACCAGCCAACTGGCACAGCTCGGCGATCGCCACGGCATCGGCGCGCACTTGGGTGACCGCCGCATTCACGGCAGCACTCACGTCGTTACCGACGCTGTGGTCCTGCGGCTGCGCTGCGGCGTTGCCGTCGGCGGGGTCGGGCTTTTCGGGTACGAGTGCCGGGTCGTCCGGCGCGTTGGATGACTCCGGAGGGAGTCGATCGATGGCGTTTTCATGCATCGCGGTTTTCTCCATGGGGTTGGTTGATAGAAGCGCCCCTTTGGAGGTGGGCGCGAGAGGGAAACTGGTGGCAGCGAGGAACTTCAGTCCGGACGTCGCTGCGTTCGTTGCGAGGTAGGATGCGAAGTCGACCAACGCCGATTCGGTGGTGCCAAGTCGATCGGCCAGACCCACGGTGATCGCGTTGGGGCCGAAGTACAGAGCGGCTTCGGTGGCACGCACGGCCGTCGCATCGAGACCGCGCATCGTGGCCACGTGATCGACGAAGAGGCCGTACAAACGATCGACCTCAGCCTGCAGCAGCGCGTAGGCGTCGGGGTCGAGTGGCTCGTGCGACGAGAAGTCGTTCTTGTGCGCGCCCGCCGTCACTGCCGTGTAGCGGTAGCCGTCCTGCGCATCGCGAGCCGTCTGGTCGACGTGCATGGCGATGACGCCAATCGAGCCCACGCCGCCGGTCTGGCTCACGTAGATGCGCGACGCCGCGCTGGCGATCGCGTAGGCGGCCGAGAAGGCGGAGTCGCTGGCCACGGCCCACACGGGCTTGACCGCACTGGCAGCGCGAACCCGCTGCGCGAGTTCGAAGACGCCACCGGCCTCGCCACCGGGCGAGTCAATGTCCAGCAAGATGCCGGTGATCGAAGCGTCGACCAGCGCCGCATCCAGCATGGCCGCCACCTGGCCATACGACGTGAGGCCCGATGCGGCGTCGAGTCCGAGGGACCGACGCACCAACGTGCCGTAGACCGGAATCAGCGCGATGCCAGGGGCGGCGCTGACGCTCGTCCTGGGCGCGGGGACCGCGATGGCTTCCTTGGCGGTGGGCCACTGGACCCGATCTCCGAGGACGGAAAGAATGACGTCCAGCTTCGAGCGGACGAGCAGAAGCGGCGTCCCGTACAGGCGGGACGCCAAGTGGGGCAACAACATGTCAGGTGCCTTGGGTTAGGGCATCCGCGTTGGCGGACGCGAGATTAGAAGACCCGGGGTTTGCGCCAGATGCGGGCCCCTGGTCATGGCGAGGGTCGGTGTCGAGCACCAGCCCCCATGCGTCGGCCCGGGCGTTGTCGGCGGCGATCTCACGATCGACGTCTTCAGCGTCGTAGCCGTTGGCAGAAATCGCCTCCGAACGGCTCATCAGTCCGGATCGGATGGCCGACTTCATCGCTTCGGTTTCCTTCAGCGGATCCACCCACTGCCAGCCCTGCGGGATCCACTTCACGGCCAGCCACTCCCGACGACGCGCCGATCCACCACGCAGATAGCCTGGTAGGACCAGTGCGCCTTCCAGGACGGCCTGCGCCATCCATGCCTCCCAGATCGGGCGGCAGAGCTGATGCACGATCACGCCGTGCTGGAGGTGCTCGACGCGACGCCGAAACTCCAGCAGGCCAGCACGGATGGACGAGTAGTTGACCTGCGTGAGGTCTCCGGTCAATTGCTCGTAGGTCACGCCCATGGCGGCGGCGACGGCCCGGAACTGCATGCGCAGGAACTCCGAGTAGGAGCCGCCGACATCGGCCGGCTGCGAGAACTTGATGTCCTCGCCGGGCTCCAGGATCTGCATGGTCCCCGGCTCCAGGCCCGAGAGCGTCACGCCGGTGGAATCGGCTGAGCCTTCACCGAGCAGGCTGTCCTCCGGGGACAGGCGGGTGATGAAGCCGGCGAACATGGCCGCCGTCTTCTTGCGCACCAGTTCCGCGTCGTCGTACTGATCCAACTCGTGGAGCTTGACCAGTGCCCGAGCCAACCAGGGCTCACCCCGGATCTGTCCTGGTCGCAACGGCCGGAACATGTGGATGATCTCGGAGGCGTCGACGCGCACCGTGCTCATGCCACCGTCACCGGACATCGGCGCGAGCATCCCGTCCTGCGGATGGGATCGATACAGGTGGTACGCGACCCTGCGACCCAACCGATCGAATTCGATGCCCGCGCGCACCAGGTTTCCGTTCTCGGCCGTGGTGTTGAGCGTCACCGGCAGGTGTTCGGGTTCGAGCACCTGGATCTGCAACGCAACGGGCAGGCCATCCTCCGGGCGGCGGTAGCGCAGGCGCACCAGCACCTCGCCGCCTTCGATCATGGCGCGGCAGGCCATGGCCTGCAGCCCGTAGAAGTCAGTCAGGCCCGCCGCATCCGCATCCTGCGTCCAGTCCCTCCACAGGGCTTGAATGGACTGCCGGGCTGCGGCGTCGCCCACCATGGACTGCGGCTTGATGCCAGTGCCGATGGCGTTGGCCACATAGGCTTCCAGCGCCGCATGGGCCCACGCGTTGCGCCGGACCAGGTCCCGACTCTTGGCGCGCAGTTCGTTCTGCGTCTGCAGCAGAGCGCCGACGGCGCCCGGGTTGCCGACCATCCAGGCCAGAGCGCGGCGGCCGCCACCCACACCGTCATAGGTCGGCATGCCACCGAAGAGTCGGCGACGAATAGACTGTATGAATCCCATCAGAAGCCCTTGGTGGTCGTCACGCGGATCTGCCGCGCGATCGGTGGGACCAGCCCAGTCGCGGCGGACTGCTCGGCGAGGCCTGAGCGAACCAGTCGCATGGCTTCCTTCAGTTCGTCGATCGTGCGGTACTCGACCGTCTTGTCCGCGAAGGTCACGCGCCGCTCGCCGCGGGCCAGAGCACCTTCGAGTGCTTCGAGTTGTTCGAGCGTGTAGGCCATGGTCAGACGATCTTGTGAGCGACGATGTGACTGCCGGCCTTCAGGACCGCGTTGGATGCGGCCACTTCTGAAGCGAATCGGATCTGCAGATTTCCTACCGTAGGTCCGTTGACGACGAGAATTTCGGCCGTCGCCAATGTCGTGGCGTTGGCCGTGTCGACGCTGTTGGTGGCGGTGCCCGCATCAACCGCCCGCTGATTCGAGACGGTGTTCGCCGTGAGTGAAGTCGGCGTGCTCCACTGTGCGTAAACGCTGGCACCCGTGGGTGCCGTCTGGGTCAAGCGGATACCGGTGTTCGCCGCAGCCGTCTGAAACAGAAGACGCACCGCAATGCCATACGTGGCGTTGGCGTCCATCGCGATCGCCAGGCCGCTGGCGTTGGCCAGCGTGGTGGTGCTGTTGGTGACATCGGCGGCCAAGCGTGCGATCGACAGACGCGAGTCGGCGTTCAAGTCGACCCAGACCGTGCCATCGCACCAGTACGCCCGGTTGTCGGTCGACAAGCGAACGACAACCCCAGCCAACGTGGCGGAGGCTGCCGGCAGGGCAGCAACAACCGGTACGACGCGATAGGCCAGATCCTTCACGGATTAGCCCATCACCACGACGCGGTAGGCGTTGCTGGCCGGCGCACTGGCGAAATTCAGCCGCGCGGTGTTGACCGTGGGCAGACTCACGTCGCAGTTGACCTGCTCGTAGCTGCCCGAGGCCTGGAACACCTGGACGATCACATCGCGCGTGGCGAAGTTGTGATTGACGTCGAACTGCGTGCTGCTGCCGTCCCCGATGGTGGCCTGCGCGCGGCGCGGCTTGTTCGTCCAGTTGTTGAGCTTGAGCGGCGTGACGATTCGCAGGTCGTCCGTGCCGCCGTCGGTCTCTGCCTGCGTGGCGATCTCCGCGATGCCAGAACTGGTCTCCGACGCGGCGCCCACCGTCCCACCGAACTGCAGCCAGGTGACGGTCGTGGTGTCGAGCACGAAATTCACGACCGACTGGCGCCAGCTGGTTCCAGCAGATGTACCTTCCTCGACGGTTGTGACGGCCTGTTCCAGTTCCGACGCGGTGTTCGCGTCCAGCGCCCGCGTCATGGCAATCGCAGCGCCGTTCCAGATGTAGATGCCGTTCTCGGCGCCAAGGGTCTGGGCCTTCACCAGAACCCGATCCCCGACCGCCATCGTCACGCCGTCGATCGATGCGCCAGGCGAGGACAGATTGAGGTTGGTCTGGGATGCGACGCGGCTGGAGTCCTTCCACGCCAATCCTTCGACGGCAGAGTTCAGGTCTGCCAGCCGTGCCGGCTCATCCGGGTTGACCGGCGACGGCAGGTTGCGAACGCGGGCGACCCCGCCAAAGTCGAGGTCGGAAAGTTGCTTACGGGACATTCGGTTCTCCTATCAAGTCAATCGGGCCAGTCCGGCAACCGGAATGGCGAAATGGATGACGAGCTGGTTCGGGCTCGTGTGGCGGACATCGGCTTCAACTTCGGCACCGCCGCTGTCGACGATCGACACCGAAGGCCGCAGCCCCAGGTTGTGGTTCACGGTCCAGACGCTGGCGGGCGAGGCCTGTACGAACTCATACGTCTGACTACCGGCGCCGCCACCGTTGGTCGGGCGCTCTGCCAGTTCGTTGATCGCGGTGACCAGATCCGTCTTGGCGTCGGTCTTCAAGCGATCGAGGGCTCCGGTGCGCGCTTCCACGCCGCCGAAGCGCTCGGCCACACGCACCACGAAGCTGTTGAGTTGTGACTGCAGGCTCATGGCGCGCTCGGTTTATGAAATCCAGCGGCTGCGGATCACGCGGCGCACAGGTCTGTTCGTCTTGTTGGCTCCAGATGCGACAAGGCCACCGGTGTCGGTGGCCTCGTCTGGGTTGTGTTCATGGTCATCCTCGGGCGGATCGAGTCCAAGTTGCCGTTCCAGCTCTCGCCAGTGCCTGTCCTCGAAGCGGTCCAGTCCGGCGCTCGATGCCGCAGCTCTCGCGTAGACGTAGCAGTCGAGTGCTTCGTTGCGTTCCCGCATCTTTTGCCACTCCCGGATGGGGAAGCCGTTGCGGTCGCGCCGTGTGATCAGTTGCTCGGCGCAGAGCTGCTGGATGAACTCCCCATCGATCTTGGGCAGGTGCACGAAGCCCACCGGGTAGGTCGTCTGGATACCGTCCTCGCCCACGTCCGCGCTCTTGCGCAGGTTGTTGTAGAACTCCAGCTTGGCGATGCCGACCGCCACCGAATAGACCTTCATGCCTCGGCGCAGCTTCTTGCCGCCCTGGCTGACATCCACGGCGGTTGGCGTTCCGATCAAGGCAGCCCCTCGGGCCACACCCTTGACCGCCATCACCCTGGCATCCCGGCGGGACCGGACAAAGGCATAGGCCTCCTGCGTGGCAAAGCCGGTGTCGAGTGCGAACCGAGCCAGGGGTACGGCCGCGCCCGAGGCATGCGTCCAGGTCTCGCCCAGCATGTCGCCCAGCCGGCTCCAGACCGCATCGCGCGAGGTGTCGCCCATCAGCACCCGGTGCTCGACCAGCCAGGACTCCTTGCCCCGGCCGAACGCCCAGACGGATGCCTCGATTCGGTCCTTCTGCACGTCGGCGCCACCGACCAGAAGCAGACCACCGGCCGGGACCGTCCCCACGACATAGTCCTCGCGCCGCTCGATCAGACGCTGCCAGTCAGGCGCTTCACCTTCTTCGACCCAGGTCTCCCCGAGTTCGGTGTTCTTGAACGTCTTGATGGCGGCAGCCGATCCGGATTCCTTGCTGACGGCTGCCTCCCACGCGGTGGCGATGTCACGCCAACTGCGCCACCCGACCGGACTGTAGAGAGACGACAAGTGAAATCCTGCCGTCTTCCCCGGCGAGTCTGAAAACATCGCCCGCCACTCACCGTGCTCCAGCATCCAGGTCTTGTGATGCTCCGCGATGGCGGTATCGCAGGACTCGCACACATACGCGGAGGTCTCTGGCGATCCTTTGTCCCAGCGCAGTTGCTCGAACCGCAGCCATTGCCGATGACTGCAGTGCGGGCACGGGACGAAGTAGCGGCGCTGGTCACTTGCGTCGTACTCACGCTCGATCGCGCTCGCCCCCGAGATCGTCGGGGTCGAGACGATGAAGATCTTGCGGCGCGCAAAGGTCCGGGTGCGCGCCTCGGCCAGCGAGATCGCGTCGCCTTCGCCTTCAACGTCCAACGGAAAACCATCTACCTCGTCCAAGAACAGGTAGCGCACCGGCATCGAGCGCAGGCCCACTGCGCTGTTGGCACCGGTCATCACGAGCACCCCGCCACGGAACTCCTTGGCGAGGATGGTGTTGCCCGAGTCGCGGCTGCGAGCCGGCGCGATCAGTTCGGCCAGGACGCCGGACTCCTCGATCAGCGGGTCGATTCGCTGCTTGGAGTTGCGCTTGGCCATCTCCACCGTCGGCCACACCGCCATCATCGGACCGGGTGCGTGGTGAATTACGTAGCCGATCCAGTTCGACCCCATCTCCGTCGCGCCGAGCTGTGCTGCCTTCATGAACACCACGCGCTCGACCGGTGAGGTCGGCGACAGGCAATCCATGATGGCCTTCAAGTACGGCGTGCGACTGGTGCGCCAGCGTCCGGGTTCTGCGGACGCCTTGCTGGAGAGCATCCGGTGGCGATCGGACCACTCGGATACGGTGAGCAGCGGGTCGGGCGTCATCCCCTCGCGCCACGCACGTTCGATCTCGGCAGCGCCTTCGTATTCCATCTCCATCGTCAATCCACAGTCAGTCGACTCTGGGGCGCATCTCGCCCAGTTCCTGCAGGTGCTCGCGTACCGCTGCTTCCAGTGCGATATGCATCGTGTGCGGATCGACGTCGAGCTTGGCCGCCATCTGCGCCGAGATGCGCGCAGGCCAGTTCAGCCACGCATCGCGTTCCGAACGCGCCAGCTTGAACACGTGGGCGATGGCCTGGGGACGATCCACCAGTTCACCCTTGAGTCGGGCCAGACGCACCTTGTTGGTCTGCGCCTTGACGACCTCATTGACCGTGCGCGCCTGAAGCAATGACGTGCCGCCCGCGGGCAGCGCGCTCCCGGCACCACTCTCCTCGCCACCATCCGGCACCGCCACCTTGATGGCCTTGGCGCGCGTGCCTGGTTGCGCTGGCTCGGAGTTGCGCACCCACTCGCTGTCGGCACGACCGATGTCGATCGTTCCATCAGGCTCCGGCGTGATGCGGCCGGCCCGAATCGCCTTATGGACGGCGGTGTCGGTCACGCCCCGATGTCGGGCGTATGCGCGTATCGAGATGCCCATCGGGATGACCTCTGGTCCCTTCAATCATTTGTTCGTCATTCCTCCGGATTCCGCTTGGCTTTAGTCCGAAGCAGCGCGTTCATTGGTTCATCAACAACCCCATCCAAGGACACGGACATGACCCCGATCGAGCAACTCCTGACCCAGATCGCCCGCGAGCAACTCTCCATCGAAACGCTGGAGACGCGTCGCTCGGACAGCCTCGATTTCCACGACGTGGCGGTCTGGTGCGTGCGAGACGCCCTCGAGGCGGCCTTCAATGCCGGCGTCGAGCACGCCAAGAAGGCCAGGAAGACCAAGAAGTCGGCCCCGACCAACAGCTGATCAAGAACCTTCGAAAGCAAGCAGAAAGCGCTTGGCTTCACTCGCGAACAGCGCGTTCATCACGTCACCCCATCAACCACCCTGCAAGGAGCAGCAAATGAGCACGATGCAACTCACCCCAGCCCAACACGCCATCCTGGCCTACGCCCTCGAACACAACGCCGGCAAGATCAGCTGGTTCCCGGACAACATCAAAGGCGGCGCACGCAAGAAAGTGCTCGACGGCCTGTTCAATCGCGCCCTGATCACCACGGACGGCACCGACTGGTTCGTTGCCGCCGAGGGCTACGACGCGATGGGTCGCGCCCGTCCCGCGCCTGCGACCGAGGACGCAGACCCCGAGATAGAGGCCGCCGTGACGGCCGCAGAGGCATCCTGGGCCAAGGATGGTGCCAAGGCCGCCACCACCGAGCAACCCAAGCCGCGCACCCGCGAGAACAGCAAACAGGCCGAAGTCGTCCGGATGCTGCAGCGCGCCGAGGGCGCCACCATCCCGCAGATCTGCGAGGCCACCGGATGGCAAGCACACACGGTGCGCGGCACCCTTGCGGGTGCCCTGAAAAAGAAGCTGGGCCTGACCATCACGTCCGACAAGGTCCAGGGCGCCGATCGCGTTTACCGCGTCGCCTGATCACAAAGATCGGGAAAGAGGCCAAGCGGCGCTTGGCTTCTCAATCGAACAGCGCGTTACTACGGACGTCGCAACGATCAACCCGAAGGAGCCCGAGATGACCAGCACCACGATCCCCGGCAGCCAGAACGAAGCCTGGGGCTTCTGGGGCACGATGAACGAACACGCCAACGCCGCGTGGCCCCTGGCGATGAACGCCATCTCGGACTCCACCGGCCAGCCCCTCGAATCGGTGCGGAGCTTTCTCGACAGCCGCCATGGCCGCCACTTCGCCGACGACGTGCAGAACGGGCTGTTCCGTGGCCAACGCCTGGCCGATGCGATCAACGCCGCCACGCAACAGTGGATGGGACGGACGATTGGCCGCCAGACCAGCAAGGACTACGGCATCCCCCGCGGTCTGCCTTACCTGACCGGGTTCGTGATTCACTGCGAGATCACCGACGAGTCGCTCGCCGCCTGATCATCGAACAGCGCGCCATCCGACTCACGGGTGGCTTGCTTGCCAGTCCATTCCTGCCAGCGGCGCACGATCACGTCCGCGTACTTCGGGTCGAGTTCAATCAGCCGCCCCAGCCGCCCAGACTTCTCGGCCGCAATCAGCGTCGTGCCGGAGCCGCCGAACGGGTCGAGGACCACGTTGCCGGGCCGGCTCGAATTGCGAATCGCGCGCTCGACCAACTCCACCGGCTTCATCGTCGGGTGCAGGTCGTTCTTCTGTGGCTTCTTGATGTTCCAGACATCGCCCTGGTCGCGGTCGCCGCACCAGTGGCGCTGCGCCCCCTCGGGCCATCCGTAGAGGATCGGCTCGTACTGGCGCTGGTAGTCGGCACGGCCCAGCGTAAAGGTGTTCTTGGCCCAGATGATGAACGTCGACCACTTGCCACCGGCCGCACGGAAGGCTGCCTGCAGCACATTCAGTTCGCTGGACGACATCGCCACATAGATGCCGCCCCGGCAATGCCCGACGGTCGGCGTGAGCGCCGCCAACAGGAAGTCGTAGAAGCCGTCGCCCAGGTTGTCGTTCAGGATCGCGCGATCCTTGCCGCGCATCTTGTCCTTGGCGCTGTTGGCGTAGTTCACGTTGTAGGGCGGGTCGGTGAAGACCATGTCCGCTGGCTCGCCGTCGAGCACCCTGTCGTAGCTCTCAGCCACGGTCGAGTCGCCGCACAGCAGCCGGTGGCCGCCCAGCATCCAGACGTCGCCGGGCCGCGATACCGGCGTCTCGGCCACGTCCGGGACTGCGTCGTCGTCGGTCTGGCCTTCTCCCTCCGGTTCGTCGCCCGCCATCAGTTCAGCCAGAGCGTCGGCATCGAAACCTGTGAGCGACAGATCGAAGTCGGCATCCTGCAGGTCCGCCATTTCGATGCGCAGCTGCGCATCGTCCCATCCGGCGTTCTCTGCGATCCGGTTGTCAGCGATGATCAGCGCCCGGCGCTGCGTCGGGGTGAGGTGATCGAGGACCACCACCGGCACGGTCGCCAAGCCCAGCTTCTGGGCAGCAGCCAGCCGGCCGTGACCCGCAACGATCACGCCGTCACTTCCGGCCAGGATCGGGT
>JABLTH010019197.1_pt1 | contig 21209 bp, 21 predicted proteins | sample 7875711 | NCBI WGS metagenome assembly JABLTH01 (sample SAMN14941262, study PRJNA633318) | bioreactor metagenome | isolation source: bioreactor | place: China | collected 2019-03-05 | reverse complement strand
CGAGCCGGAAGGCGGTCATTGACGCGTTATATCACCGGCTTCGATCGGGCACCAAGCCCCGCAGGCGCCGCCGCCGCCGCGATCTGCGCAGGTTTCGCTGGAGCCAGCGCCAGCCCTCGGCGACGCCGAGGCGCGGCCACTCGATCATGCCCTCGCTCACCGAGACGATTTGTCGCCCGCCCCGGGACCAGTCGCTCACGACTACAGGTTTGTAGACGTGCGGGCTCCGGCAGAGGAGCTCCACGTCGAGGAGTTCGTTCGCGCCGACGGCCTCCACCTCGACCGGCACCGCGAGGCGCTGCGAGAGGCGGGCCGTCGGGTCCGCGCCGCTCGTCGTCTCGATCCGTACGAGCAGGCGGTCGCCGAGCGCGACGACGAAGAAGACCGAGCTGTCGAGCGCGTCCGCCGCCTCGGCGGCGGCGTCGATCACGTCGTGCGCGTGAAGCCGCTGTCCCCCGATCTCGAGCGTCTCGGACGCCCGCCCCAGCACGCGGATCGCGGGGCGCGTGTCTGCGCACTTGCACGGCGCGAGCCGCTGTACGAGATCGCCGGTTTCGAAGCGCACGAGCGGGCTTCCCTCCAGCTCGAGCGTCGTCACCACGAGTCGCCCCACGGCGCCGGCCGCAGCCGGGCGGCCCGAGTCGAGCGCCAGAACCTCGGGGAAGACGAGGTCCGTCTCGAGATGCAGCACTCCCTCCGCGCACCCCGTCCCGAGGAGCATGGTCTCGGTCGATCCGTACAGCTCGACGACGCGCACTCCCCAGACTCGCGCGAGCCGCGCCCGGTAGGCGGGAGGCGCAGGCGAACCTCCGAGGAAGAACGTGTCGAAGGACGTGGTCGTGGCCGGGTCGAGCCCCCGGGCGATCAGGATCTGGCCGAGGATCACGGGCTCGAGCGGCATCGCCGCGAGGACGTGCGCGCCGGTCGTCAGCGCCAGATCGAGCGCGCGAGGGAAGGGGACGTCCCAGTTGATGTTGCCGGCCGGCACCGAGATGCCGCCGCCCGCCTGCGCGACGAGCTGGATGAGATGAGCGGGTGCGGCCATGAACGGGAACCGGTTGAGGACGATCCGACCCGGCCCGAAGACGTCGGTATGGCGCGAGGCGATCGCCGCAGCGTTGCGCTGCAGGTCTCGCGCCGTGAGCCAGGTCGAGTTGCCGGCACCCGTGGTCCCGGACGTCTCGCCGTAGTGGCAGACGCTTTCGAGCGGGACCGCGCGCGTGCCGTGCGGGCCCGCGCGCTGCAGGTCCGCGCGGGTGGTGAGGGGCAGGCGCGGAGCGTCGTCGAGGCCGCGGACGTCGAACTCGCGGAGCTTCTCGGCATACAGCGGGCTCGATCGCGCGCGCTCGATCGCGGCGACGAACGCCGCGCCGGCATCGCCAGCGTTCTGCGTGTGCTCGTCGTCCGGGGCGGGCATCGCGGAGGTCACCTCGTGAGCGACGAAGGGACTTCCATCCCTTCGTCCGCCGGGTAGAGGTTGACGGCCTCGCGGATGTTCTTCTCGAGATTCTGCACCCAGCGGTTGTAGTTGCGATGGATGTGGACGCCGTCGTAGAGAAGGTTCTCGCTGTTCTTGTACTGGATCGAGAACTGCGTTCGGTCGTAGACGATCGTCACGACGGCGAGGTGACGGCCGTGCACGGTGAGGCGTCCCTCGAGCTCTCCTGGAGCGACGGGCCGGATGACCCACCCCGTCTCCGCTCCGGCGCGCCGGAAGGAATCGAGCAGCGCGGCGTCCGACATCGACTCCGGCGGCGTGATCTGAGTCTGGTAGACGTTGCGGATCGGAACCGCTCGGCAGGCCATCACGCCGATCGCGGTGGCGAGCGCTGCAACGACGAGGGCCCTTGAGCGCATGTCGGTCTCCCTCCGCAGCCGGACGGGTCCGATCGATCGAGAGCGCGACGCACGCTAGCACACGGCGCGTCACAGCCGCCGAAGAGCCCCGCCTCAGCGCTGCCCGCGCTCGATCTCCCGCCCGAGCGCGACGGTGATCTCCGCCTCCGCGACGATGGCGGGATCGAGGCCGCCGCTGCGGATGTCGCACGCGTACGTCATCGCGCCCAGCCCCGGTCTTCCGCGAAGGCGCCGGACGCGAACGCGCAAGACCTCGCCCGCGCGGAAGGCCGCGACGTGGAGCCGCACCCGGCGAGCTCGCACGATGAAGCCCGGCGCGAGGGCCCGGCCCTCGGCGTGAGCGATGCAGCCCTCCCGCGCGGCGATGCACTGCGCCATGTACTCGATGCCGACCCACGCGGGCACGCCTCGTCCGGCGCGGTGCAGCCAGGCCGAGCCGGCGATCTCGACCGCGCAGACCGTCTCCGTCCCGTCGTGCGTCTCGGCGTGATCGAGGAGCGCGGCGCGGCCACGGTGCGGAAGGACCTCGACCAGCGGCGGCAACCCGCGTCTTGCCTCCGCTCTCATGCGTCGCGGCCCTCCGCCCAGACATCGTAGAAGTTGAACCACTGGTACGGTTCGAGCAGCGCGTAGTGCTCGAGCCGGCTCGCGAAGCGCGCAATGCTGCGCGCAACGATCTCTCGACGTGGCGCCGCCTCGCCCGCTGCGCCGTCGCCAAAGGGCTCGAGGAAGACGTCGTAGCGTCCGGCTCCGCGTGCGAGCGCGAGACACAGAACGCTCGGAAGCCCGAGGAGAAGAGGCAGCAGGAACGGACCCTCCGGAAATGCGGCGGGCGCACCGAGGAAGGGAGCCAGGCCGATCCGGCTCCGGCCGCTGGGCGCGACCCGGTCGGCGAGCACCGCGACGAACTCTCCGCGCTCGATGCGGTCGCGGATCTCGAACCCCGCTCGGATCGACCCCGGATCGACCTCGATCGTTCGGACGGCGGATTCGGGGTCGAGCGCGGCGAGGACGTCGTTGATTCGCCGGGTGTTCGCCGTGAACATCACGACGGTCACCGGGATCTTCGCGCTGCGGGCGACCGCCCGCAGAACGTCGAAGCTTCCGAGGTGCGCTCCGAGGAGGACTGCACCGCGCCGGGCGTCGATCAGCGGCTGCATCGCCTCACGGCCGTGGATCTCGATCTGGAAATCGGCGGCGCTGCCGGTCCAGAGGCACAGGCGATCGACGATCATCGTCGCGAACGCATAGAAGTGGCGGAACGTGCGCCCGAGCAGCGGACGCGGCGGCAGACTTCCCGGGGCGTGACGCGCGAGGCGGTCGAAATAGCGGCGAGACGCCCTTCGCGCGTCTCCCGCAGCAACACAGAAGTATGCAACGACGGGGTAGAGCAGGATCTCCGTCACCCGGCGCCCCAGATGAAGGCGAATCCAGACCATGAGGCGGATACCGAGCGTCGAGCCCCGCTCGGCCACGTGCGCCCACGCTGCTTCGCGCCGGCCGGCGCTCGCCGCGGCCCGCGTCATGCGCGAGCGCTGCGTCGGACGAGGCCAGCCGCGAGCCGGGCGTAGGCCCAGGCGATTCGCACGTTGTCTTCGACCATCCTGAAGTGGGAGAGGCCGCCGGCGGGGTAGGCGACGGCGGTCGGGACGTTCACCACGGGTACGCCCGCGCGGACGAGGCGGACGACGAGCTCCGGATCGAAGTCCATCCGGCTCCCGAATCGCACCGCGTCGAGCAGCTCGACGGTCGGCCGCAGCGGGATGCAGCGGAACCCGCACAGCGGATCGCGGACGGCGGCGGAGAGCGTCTGCAAGCGGACGATCGCCTTCGACAGCTCCCGTCCGTAGAGCCGGATGGCGGGCGCCGATGCGTCGAAGATCGGCTCGCCGAGCACCAGCGCTCGCGGATCGCGCCGAGCGGCTTCGAGAAAGTGCGGAACGTCGCGGGCGTCGTGCTGTCCGTCGGCGTCGAGCTGGACGACGTGACTGAAGCCCGCGCGGTGGGCGAGGCGGTACGCGGTCTGCAGAGCGGCTCCGCGCCCGCGGTTGCGCTCGTGCCGTTCGATCCGCAGCCACGCGTGGCGCTGCGCGAGCTCGCCGAGGCGCGCCTGGGTGGGGCCGCTGCTCCCGTCGTCGACGACGAAGCACGCCAGGCCGAGAGGCGCGAGCGCTTCGACGACGTCGCCGATGGTCGCGCCGTGCTCGAAGATCGGGATCGCGAGGCACGGCCTCACGGCACGGCCCGGTCCGTCTGCGCCACGCGAGCTCGTCCGGCGGCGTGCTCCGCGCGTTCGCTCCAGATCCGGAATCGGACCCAGTCGCCCGCTTCCAGCTCGACGCGCAGCCGGAAGACGTCGCCGGGGCGAAGGGACTCTCGGAACGTCACCGGATCCATCTCGCAGATTCGGGGAAGGCCGCCGAGGAGCTCGGAGACGAGGTCCATCGCCCAGTCGATCTGCAGAACGCCGGGGACCACCGGCGCGTCCGGAAAGTGCCCCGGCCAGCACGAGAGGTCTCGCGGCACCCTGCAGCGCCACTGCGCCGACGCCGCGTCGCGCGCGGCGTCGAGGATCTCGGGCCGGTCTTCCGCAGCCGGCGAGGGCTGCGGCCGATGCGTGCTCGCATCGAACAGGGCCCGCAGGCTCGAGATCGACGGCTTTCCACGCGCGCTCTCGGGGAGCGCGGGTACGGTGCGCCAGAGCCTCGGGACGAGCACCGGATCCCAGCTTCGTCCGAGATGCCCGGCGAGCTGCAGCGTGAGGGCGCGACGTCCCTCGGCGCGGAGGAGGCGCTCTCCGGCGGGCGTGAGGACGAGCACCGCCGCGACGCGGGACTCGCCGGCGCGCTCGACGAGCAGCAGCGCTGCGTCGGCGACGAGATCGTGCGTCCGGAGATCGGACTCCATCGCGGACAGGTCGAGGCGCTTCTCGCCGACCTTGACGATCCGGTCGCTGCGTCCGTGCAACACGAATCGGCCGTTCGTCAGCGGCTCGATCCGGTCGGCGGTGGTGAATCCGAAATCGGGATCTCCGACGCTCACGAACGGCGACCGCACGCGTGCGGCGCCGGTCTCCGGATCGCGCGAGATCTCGACCCTGGGGAACGGACTCCACGGAGTCTGCGCGTCCGAAGCCTGCTGCGTGCGCCAGGCGATGCCGCCCGTCTCCGTCGAGCCGAGCGCTTCGATCGGCGTGATGCTCGCCGCAGCGGCGATCGCATGCGCAGTCGCCTGCGCGAGCGGTCCGCCCGACGAGAAAATCGCGCGGCATCGGCCCTCGAGGCTCCCGATGTTGCGATGCTGCGCGAGCCGCCGAAGGTGCGCCGGGACGCTCACGAGAACGCATTCGCGCAGGGCGCGTGCGCGCTCGACGAGCTCGCTCGGCCGCAGGAGCTGCTGCGCGCAGATGGGGCGGCCGGCCGCGAGCGGCCACAGGATGCCGAACAGCAGCCCGTACAGGTGATGCTGCGACGCCGTCGAGATCACGACGGCACGGCCGAGGAGGGGGCCCCAGATCTCCTCGAGCTGCTCGACCTCGTCCGCGAGGTGGCGGACGCGCTTCGAGATCCGCTTCTCGTCGCCGGTGCTGCCCGAGCTGAACAGATCGAGCGCGAGCGCTTCGCGGTCGAGCTCTCGCAGAGCGCTTCGCTCCTCTCCCGCGTCGAGCGGGTCGATCGCCGGCGCGAGGCTCCTGCGCTCGGGGCGATCGCTCAGGACTCCGGCCGTTCGGTTCTCGAGGTGCGCGAGGCTTCCGGGCTGGAGGTTCGGCGGCAGGACCGCCGAGCGGCCGCCGTTCCAGAGCGCGAAGAGGCTCACGGCGAATGCGTAGGGATCCGTCACCTCCACGAGCCATGCGCCCGCCGGCGCGCGTTCGAGCCGACCTGCGAGACGCGCGACGTGGTCCCGGAAATCGGACCACGCGATTGCACGATCCCTGCCGCTCGCCGAGCTCCAGCGCCAGGCGACGACCGAGTCCGGCGCACGATCGGCGAGAAGGAGCCGCGAGAGCGAGACCAAGAGCGCTCCGTGCCTCAGCCTGCGTGCAGCCGGTTCTCGGCGACGAAGGCCGCGAGCGTCCGAACGCACTGGAAGATCGACTCGTTCTGGTCCGGGTCCCCCTGGAACGTGACCCCGTAGCGCGCCTCGATCGCCATGGAGATCTCGAGCGCATCGATCGAGTCGAGGCCCAGGCTGTTCACGAAGAGCTGATCTTCCGCGCCGATGTCCTCGGGGCGGACGTCTTCGAGCGCGAGGACCTCGACGATCAGCCGCTTGATCTCTTCTTCCAGCGCGCAGTTATCGGTCATGGCTCAGCTCCAGCTCGAAGTGCCTGCGAATGGCGTCCGTCAGCGCCCGCGCCGCGCGGCTCCGCGTCGGTTGGCCGAGAGCCGCCTCTTCGAGCCGGATGGGACGACCCACCCTGGCGGTGAGCTCGAGGGTCACGCCCGGGACCCTCCACCATGCCTCGTTCTTGCCGAGAGCCGGGGGCTCGCAGCGGATCGTCACCGGCAGCAGATCCCGCCCGCTCTGCAAGGCGACGTGCGCGGCCCCCCGGTGCATCGGTCCGAGGCTCCGGTGGGGAGATCGCGTTCCTTCCGGGAAGATCAGAACCGTGCGCCCGCGTCGCAGCCGTTCGGTGCAGATCTCGACGAGAGCGCGGCCGTCGTCGTTCGGAACGTAGCCCGCCGCGCGGACGACGATGCGAAACAGCGCGTTGTCGAAGTAGCTGCGCTTCACGACGCAGTCGGCCTGCGGCATGAAGCGAATGAGCGCAATCGCGTCGAGGCGGGTCGGGTGGTTCGCGACGACGAGCAGTCCCGGTTCGAGCAGGCGGTCGGCGCCCTCGCAGCGCAGCCGCACGAGGCCGAGCCTCTCGACGATCCCGAAGTACGCACGAAAGGAGCGCTGGAGAAGCCGCTGCACGCGTCGCTGCGCCTGGTCGGAGCTGCGAGAAAGGATCCATACCGCCGGCACGCCCACGACCGCATTCGCGACGGCTCCGGCGCCGAAGGCCGCGTACGCGGCCGCGAGCAAGCCGACCCGCCCTGCCCGGGCGAGCAGGGCGCGCGGAGCGTCCCACGCATGAACCACCTGGCTCGGAGCTGCCACGACGCGATGTTCCGCAGGGCGAGAGGCCCATCCGGCCGATGATACACGAGCCCGTCCGCCCGGAGGGACGCGTTGCTGAGATGTCGGCCTCCGGCGACCGGTCACGAGCGGCTTCGCGTTGGGCGCGGACCCGGCTCCCCGATAGAATCGCGGACCCGTGGACTCCGTACCCCGGCGAACGGGAGCCCGCAGGCTCGCCGTGATCCTCGCGCTCTCGCTCTTGGCCTCGGCCGGCGCGCCTGCCGGCGCCGCAGGTGCGGAGGCTTCGCTCGAGCAGGTGATGCACTCCCTCGCCGAGAGCGGGAGCGTGCGCGCGACCTATCGAGAGCGAAGATACGTCGCGCTGCTCGAGGAGCCGATCGAAACCGGCGGGACGCTCTTCTTCCAGCCTCCGGACCGGATGGCCCGCCGGGTCGAGAGCCCCGAGCGCGCCTGGATGGCGATCCGGGACGACGAGGTCGTGCTGCGGAACTCGCGCGGCGAGCAGCGGATCGACCTCGGGCGCAGCGAAGTCGCTCGGAGCCTCGTCGATGGCCTCGCGGTGGTTCTGCGCGGGGACGTGGCGCTGCTGACGGCTCGCTACGACGTCTCCTTCCGCGCCGACGAGTCGCGATGGCAGATCGGTCTGACCCCGCGCGCGGACCGCTCGAGAACCGTGATCGCATCGCTGGTCATCGACGGCGCCGGGGACGAGATCCACCGCATCGAAGTGCGCGAGGCGGGCGGCGACTCGACGGTCACGGAGTTCTCCGGCGTCGAAACGGGGCTGCACTTCAGTCCGCAGGAAGCCGACGAGATCTTCCTCCTGGCGCCTTCGCCCCGTCCCGCGCATGACTGACCGGTCCATCCGAGCGGCGACGCTCGGCGCTCTCGCCGCACTGGCCGTCTTCTGCTGGCTCCGGCTCGAGGTGTCGAGCTCGATCACACACTTCCTGCCCTCGGGCGAGGAGGCCGAGCTCGCGGATCTCGGCCGCCGGCTCGTCGAATCGGCCCTCTCGCGCAGCATGGTCCTGCGGGTTACGGGAGAAGGAGATCGGGCCGGCGCCGCGCGTGCCGTCGCGCGGGCTCTGTCCGTGCACCCCGAAGTGCTCCGCGTCGAAGGCGCCGCCGAAGATCCCGCTGCCGCGGAGGCGCTGTTCCGGGCCTATTTTCCGCGCCGCTTCTACCTCGCTTCGGACGAGCCCGAGACGCAGATCCCGGCGAGCCTCGCGCCGCCGGCGCTCGCGGAGCGTGCGGCCGAGCTGCGCGAGCGCCTCGCAGGGCCGGCGGGGCCGCTGTTCGCTCGCGCGGCCCCGGCGGATCCGCTCGGGCTCTTTCCGAGGATCGCGGAACGGGCGCGGGCCGCACGGCCGGTCGGTCCGGACGCCGACACCATCGTGCTCCTTCGAACGCGCGCGTCTGCGTTCGACTTCGAGCGCCAGTCCCGCCTGCTCGAGGACATCGGCCGCGAGTTCCGGCAGGCCGCACGGCAGTACGGCGAGCGGCTCGTCCTCGAGCAGAGCGGAGTGAACCGCTTCGCGGTGGCTGCCGAGCGAGGCATCCGTCGTGACGTCAACTTCATCTCCACGGCCTCGCTGCTGGGGGTCGGAGCGCTCTTCTTCGCGTTCTTCCGGTCGCTTCGCGGCCTCGCCGTTGCGCTCCTGCCTGCGGCGCTGGGGATCGCCGTGGCGGCGAGCGTCGCGGCCTGCGCGCCCTCGCCCGTGCACGGCGTGACACTCGGGTTCGGGCTCACGCTCATCGGCGTCGCGATCGATTACCCGATTCACGTGATGAGCCATCATGCGCTGGACCCGGAGTATCTGGCGCCCTCCGAGACGGTGGCGGTGCTCCGGCGCCCGCTCCTGATGGGAGCAGTGACGACGGCGATCGCGTTCGGCGTGCTCACGCTCAGCGGGTTTCCGGGAGCCGGAGAGATGGGACTGTTCGCTGCGATCGGAATCTGTACGGCAGCGGCGGTCACGCTGTTCTGCGTGCCGGCGTTCCTTCCGCACGACGGCCGGACCCTCGCAGGAGACGCGCTCCGTCGCACGGCCGATCTCCTGCGGCGAGCGACGCTCGCCTTTGGGCGCCGGCGGTGGGCCGCGGCGGCGGTGCCGGCTTCGCTGCTGGCGATCGCCGTGATCGGTGTGCCGCGCGTCCGGTGGCACGACGATCCGGGTGCGCTGTCGACACCCGACCCCGCGCTCGCCGACGAGGACCGCCGCGTGCGGGCCGCCGCATCGGGCGTCGACACGGATCGGCTCGTCGTGGCTCGAGGCGAGACGGAGCAGGCCGCGCTCTCGATCAACGACGCGCTCTACGCGCGACTGCAGCGCGCAGTTGCGACGGGCGCTCTCGACGGCATCCGCTCGCTCCACGCGGTCCTCTGGTCCGAGGATCTCCAGCGCCGCAATCTCGCTGCATTCCAGTCGCAGCCGGGCCTCGGTGACAGGATCGACGGTGCGTTTCGCGAGGCCGGCTTCCGGCCGGGCGTCTTCGCCGATTTCGCACGCGAGGTCGAGGCGCCCTCGGCGGCGCCCCTGCACCCCGAGGACCTCGCTGGAACGCCGATCGAGGCGCTCGTCGACACGAGCCTCGTGGCGGTGCGCGACGGCTGGGCGGCCGTCACCTTTCTGCGAGGCATCCACGATCCGCAAGCGATCCGCGAGGCGGTCGGCGGGATCGAGGGCGGGCATTACATCGACCAGCGCACGCTCCTGCGGGAGATCTTCGCGTGCTACCGGCGCTCGGCCCTGCGCGCCGTCATCGTGGGCAGTGCGCTCGTGTTCGGCGTGCTGCTGCTCCGCTACCGCCGACTCGTGCCGGCGGCGCTGGCCTTCGTCCCGTCGATCCTCGTGGCGTTTGCGACTCTCGGCCTGCTCGGCACCGCCGGCGCCGACGTCAACCTGCTGTCGCTCGTGAGCCTTCTGCTCGTCGTGGGGCTGGGCGCCGACTACGGGGTCTTCGCGCTCGAATCCGCGAACGATCCGTCGCGAATGGCGTCGGCCCTCGTCGGGATGCTCGCCTCCTCGCTCACGACGCTCCTCGCGTTCGGAATGCTGGCGCTCTCCGAGCACCCGGCGCTCCGCTCGATCGGCGTCACGACGGGGATCGGGATCACGCTCTCCTTCTTCGCTGCGCCCGCCGTGATGGTGCTGGCCGCGGGACGAGGCTCGCGGTGACCGTCGCCGGTGGCCGGATGCGGACCCTGGGCTTTCCCATCACGGCCTGGTCCGCCGTGAACGCGCTAGGCGGCTCGTCGGCGCAGGTGCTCGACGCTCTGCACCACGGCAGGTCCGGACTCGCAGCAGCGCCTCCGGGAACGCCCTTCGCGACGGTGTGCGGAAGCGTGACGGCCCCGATCGACCCGCTCACGGGCGATCTCGCGCCTTACGACTTCAGGAACAACCGCATGGCGTGCCTCGCCCTGAGCGAGATCGCAGCGCCGCTCGAGGCCGCGCGTGAGCGTTGGGGCGCGGCTCGCGTCGCGCTCGCGGTTGGATCGAGCACGGCGGCGATGGACGCGACGGAGCAGGCGTACCGGACGCACGCGAGAACGGGCAGCCTTCCCTGCGGCTTCGACGTTCAGCGGCACGCATCGCCGGAGGGCCTCCTCCATGTGATTCGCTCGGTCACCGGGATCGCGGGCCCGGGTCTCGTCGTGTCGACGGCGTGCTCATCGAGCGCGAAGGTCTTCGGGACTGCGAAGCGCTGGCTCCTCGCAGGCGTCGCCGACGCCGTCCTCGTGGGCGGCGCCGACAGCCTGTGCCAGACGACGCTGCGCGGCTTCCATTCGCTTTCGCTCGTCTCGCCCGAGCCGGCGCGGCCATTCTCGTCGCAGCGCTGCGGCACCAACCTCGGTGAGGGATGCGCTTTCGCTCTCGTCGAGCGTCGCGGCGCCGGGCCGCGCCTGCTCGGAGTGGGCGAGAGCGCCGACGCGCACCACATGAGCAGCCCCGATCCGACGGGCAGCGGCGCGCGCCTCGCCATGGAGGCGGCGCTGTCCGACGCGGGGGTGAGCGCAGGCGACGTGGACCACGTGAACGCACATGGCACCGGCACGCGTCTCAACGACGCCATGGAAGCGGCGGCCATCCGCGCCACGCTGGGCGTGCGGAGCCGCGCGCTCACCGTGTCGACCAAGGGCTACACCGGTCATCTGCTCGGAGCGGCCGGCGCGACCGAGGCCGTCTTCGTGCTCGACGCGATCGTCTCCGGGCGGATCCCGGCGAGCGTCGGCGCGGACCCCGTCGACCCGGCACTCGGGATCGAGGTCGCGACGCATGCCGCGCGGATGCCGGTGCGGATCGCCCTCAGCAACTCGTTCGCGTTCGGCGGCAGCAACGTGAGCCTCGTGTTCGGAGCGCCTCTGTGACGGACGCCTACGTTCGCGGCGTCGGCTTCTGGAGCCCCGGATTTCCGAGCGCGGCGGCATGGTGCTCCGGGCGGCCGGAGGACGGCGCGGCGCGTCCCGGCGCGGCCCTGCTCGCCGGGCCGCTCGGCCGGCGTACCACCGGCCTCACGCGGCTCGGTGTCGAAGCCCTGCAGCAGGCGGCTTCGGACGCGAAGGTCGACGTCTCGGGCGTCGCCACCGTCTGGGCGACGGCGCACGGCGAGCACGAGACGGCCGTCGAGATCCTGCGCGGCCTCGTGCTGGGCGACGGCCGCGTCTCGCCGACGAAGTTCCACAATTCCGTGTACAACACCGCGGCGGGCTACGCGTCGATCGCCACCGGAAATCGGCAGCCGTCGACCACGCTGTCCGGCGGCGCCGATCTGGTCGCGATGGCGCTGCTCGAGGGGCTCTGCACGCTGAGCGCCGGAGCGCGCAACGTGATCGTCGTCGTGCTCGACGAACCGATGCTTCCGCCGTTCGACGCGCGAGGCGCGACGGCGCCGATGGCCGCTGCGTTCTGCATCTCGAGCGGTTCCGGCGCCGCGCGCGCGTGTCTCGCGGGGCTGCGGAGGGAGGAAGCGGCTCGCGTCCCACCGCGTCCGCGCTTCGGCGGGCTCTACGTGAGCGCGGCGCTCCCGCTGCTCGAAGCCGTGGTGCTCGGGCGAACGACGCGCGTCGCTCTCGAGCTCGAGACCGGCGAGGCGCAGCCGGCCTGGACGATCGGCGTGAGCGCGGCCGGGCGGGCGGCCGGCGAGATCGGCCGAGCGTGAGGGTCGCGGTCGCTGGCGCCTTCGCGGCCTGTCTCTGCATCGCCGCGGCCTGCGCTTCCCCGCCGGTCACGAGCGCCACGCCGCGCCGGCCGTTCGATCTCGGACGCGACGCGCTCGCCTTCGAGAACGAGCTCTACTGGGTCTACGAACCGGTGCCCGGTTCGCGCGAGCTGACGCACCGCCCCCGCGAAGGGGTCGAGAACGGCCAGCGCTGCGCCGCGATGGCGAGGGTCGTTCGCCAGTTCTTCCAGAGTGCGCGGTTCTCCGGAGACCTTCCGGCCGCGAGTCCGGCCGAGTACGGCGAGCTGGTTCGCCGCGTGCTCGACCGCGACCCCCGGCGCCAGGAGGCCGCCGGCGATCCGATCGTGATCCCGGGCTATTCGGACCTGCGCTCCTTCAGCACCGATCACGCGGGAATCCTGCGGGAGAGCCTCGGCAGCGTCTGGCGGAGCTACGTGCAGCGCGGCAACTGGCGAATGATCTTTCCCTTCGCGCCGCGGCAGCAGCGGGCGACGGCCGGGGAGATGGCGGCCGAGCTGGCGGCGGGAGAGCTGCCGATCGTGCACCTCGTTACGTTCCCGAAAGAAGGCGTGAACCACACGGTGCTCGTCTACGGCGTTCGCGAGACCGCGACGCAGATTCTCTTCAGCGCGTACGATCCGAACGAGAACGAGTCTGCGATGGAGCTCGCGTTCGACCGGGCCGTGGCCGAGTTCTCGATCGGGCCGCGCGAATATTTCGCCGGGGGGCCGGTCGAGGCGTACGAGATCTACCGTGGTCCGTTCTTCTAGCGTTCGCTCGCTCGCGCTCGCGTCGGCGGCATGGCTCCTCTCGGGATGCTGGACCGGGTGGGTCTACGAACGAGGGAGGATCCGGGAGTCGGTGCGGAGCTACGAGACAGCCGCTCTCGAGGGCGAGCGGGTTCTCGTCGAGTACGACGCGGACCTCGTCGATGCGAGCGGGAGGCTTCTCGGGACCGAGCGCCGCGCGGCCGCGATCGAGCGCCGTGCGCTCGGCGCCTCGCCGGAGATCCCCGTCGATTCGTTTCCCGTCGAGGCCATCGAGGCCGGCGCGGAGCTCGGCGCGGGCGGCCGGCCGCTGCGTCTCGTGCCCGAGGGCGCATTCGCAGCGATCGGCGAGGCTCCCGTTCTCGAGCTGATCAGGGAGGACGGCCGGGATCGCGGGTTCCATCTCGTGACCGGAGACGGTCGGCGCGAAGGCGTCTTTCGCTCGGAGGCGCTGTCCCGAAATCGCACGGCGTGGTGGGTCTATGCGCTCGTCCCGTTCTCGGCCGCGCTCGACGCCGCGCTCTTCCCGGTTCAGGTGGTCTCCGTCGCTCCGTTCTTTCTCGCCGGCGACTGACGGAGACTCGCGGCGCTCGGCAGCCGGAACGGGCGGCGCGAATGCTGCCAGAGGGGCCCGCGCAGCCCCCGGCGCCGGAGCAGGCGGAAGAGCTTCGCGTCGTAGTTGACTCCGAGCTCGGGGATGCTCCACCACGCGAACTCGTTCTTGCGACGGTCGAGCGCTTCGAGGATCGATTCGCGGAGGCGGCGCCGGCTCGCGGCGAGGGCGGGATCGACGGCTTCCGCGTCATCCGCCCAGACCATGAGGACGGCACTGAACGGATCGAGGTCGCCGATGAAGTCGAGCGTCCCGTGGACGTCGTCGAGGTCTTCTCCCGGAGTTCCGAGGATGAACGTGTGGCAGTCGGGAATGCCGGCCGCGCGGGCGAGATCGTGGAGCCTTCGTACGTGGCCCGTCCCGAAACCCTTCCGCAGGCGCGCGAGAGTCGCGTCGGAGCCCGAGTCGGAGCCGACTTCGATGCCGGCGCACCCGGCGCGGGCCATCAGCCCGGCGAGCTCCGCGTCGAAGCCGAGCGGATTCACGTAGCAGCTCCAGGGAAGGGGCGTTCCGCGGGCGATGACCTCGCGGCAGACCGCGGCCGCGTGGCGCCTGGGAAGGTTGAAGACCGAGTCGACGACGAAGACGTGATTCGCTCGCTCGCTCGCGATGCGTTCGAACTCGTCGGCCGCCCGGGCCGGATCACGGACGCGACCGACCCGGCCCTCGATGCGCGGGTACGTGCAGTAGTCGCAGTGGAGGGGGCAGCCGCGCTTGGTCTGGAGCGAGTCGATTCCCGAACGCTCGTAGTAGCGCTCGTCGGCGAGCCGCCGGTCGGGAGTCGCGAGCGCGTTCATGTCCGGGAAGTCCGGAGGCGGAGGGTTCGAGATCGGGACGCCGCCGCTCAGGCGGTGAAGATTGCCGATACCGCCGAGGCCGCTTCCGCTCTCGAGTGCGTCGAGAAGCTGCGCAAACGCGACCTCGCCGTCTCCCGAGATGCCGTATTCGGCGCGCAGGTGCGAGAGCAGCGCGCGGGGCATCACGCTGAATCCGGATCCGCCGAGCACGATCGGCGCCGCGGATGCGGCGCGCGCGGCTTCGATCAGCCGGGCGTAGTGATCGAGGGTGTCCTTCACGCCCGTGTAGTCGGCGCGCTGGAGGTTGCGGATCCCGAGCGCGATCACGTCGGGCTCGAAGTCGCGCAGCTCCCGGACGAGCGCCTCCGCGGGGCTCTCCTCGAAGCACAGGTCGATCAGAACCTTCGCGTGGCGGTCGGGCGTCGCCGCCATCACGTAGAGCAACCCGAGCGGGATCACGGGGTCGGGAAGCAGCTCCCGGTTTCCCGAGACGAAGGCCACTCTCATCGGATCTCCGGCGCGGCGCGCATCGGCGCGAGGCCATCGCAGTGCGGCCGCGGGCGACCGCCAGCGCGCTACGCGCGCGCCTCCGCGTCGCGCGCGCACTCGATGCAGAGCGCGGCGTCGGGAATCGCGCGCAGGCGGTCGCGCTCGATGCGGTCGCCGCAGCGCGCGCAGCTTCCGAAGACGCCGCGGGTCATCGCGTCGAGCGCGCGGTCGATGGCGTCGAGGCGCTGGACGGAGAGGCGCTCGAGCGCGTCGTCGAAGCGAAGGGCGGCGGCCGCGTCGCCGCGATCGGCCTCGTCGGCGTTGCCGTCGCGGCCGACGTCGAGCAGCGAGGCGACTTCAGTCTCGATGCGCTGATTCTCGTTCACGATGCGCGCCCGTTCGGCGACGAGCTCGTCGCGCAGCTCGCGGAAGAAGGCCTCCTCCGAACGGGCGCCGCCGGCGAGCTCGCTGCCGCCGCCGTCCTCCTCGCGGAGCTGCGTCGCGCGCGCGACGAGGAGCGTTCGCTTCTGCGGAGGAGTCAGCACGTCGCACTCGACCAGACCGAGGCAGGGAGCGAGGCGCTTGGCCTCGCACAGCTCGTCGAGCGCGACGCGTCCCTTGCGCCGGCCGCCGTTCAGGTCCGACGCATCCGCCGTGACGACGCGAAGGTTCGGGCAGCGGTGGAAATGATGGCGCATGTCGTCCCTCCTACGATGCCGGGGAGAACTCGCGCAGGTACGGAAGCCGGGCGGCCGCGGCCTCGATCGCGCCGGCGGCCTCGAGCAGGACGGCCGTGTTGTTCCAAGAGCCCTCGACGAGCTGGCGCCGCGTGCCTTCGGGCAGCGTCGCCGGCAGCGTTCCCGCGCGGCAGGTGACGCTGCGCGCTGCGACGTCGGCGACGATTTCCTGCGCGGGGTCGAGATCGACCGAGTCCATGAGCTTCGCGAGGTCCCGCGGCGCGAGAACGAGGCAGGGCAGGCCGAGCGCGGTGCAGTTGCCGGCGAAGATCTCGGCGAACGAGCCTCCCACGAACGCCTCGAAGCCGAATCGCATCAGCGCCTGCGGCGCGTGCTCGCGCGACGAGCCGCAGCCGAAGTTGCTCCCGACGACGAGGATCCGCGCGCCGGCGAAGCGCGCGTCGTCGAGCGGGTGGTTTCCCTTGGCCTGCCGGCGGTCGTCCTCGAAGGCGTGCTCGCCGAGGCCGTCGAAGGTGACCGCACGCAGGTAGCGGGCGGGAATGATCCGGTCGGTGTCGATGTCGTCGCCGCGCAGCACGCACGCGCGGCCCGCGACCCGCTCTCGCTTCGCCGACATGGCTAGAGCAGCTCCCGGGCGTCGGTGACGCGCCCGTTCAAGGCGGCGGCGGCGACCATGACGGGCGACATGAGCAGCGTTCGCCCGGCGGGCGATCCCTGTCGCCCCTTGAAGTTGCGGTTGCTCGACGACGCGCACATCTCGCGCCCGACGAGCTTGTCGGGGTTCATCGCGAGGCACATCGAGCAGCCCGCCTCGCGCCACTCGAAGCCTGCGGCGCGGAAGACCTCGGGCAGGCCCTCGGCTTCGGCCGCGCGCGCCACGGCCTGCGATCCGGGAACGACGAGCGCCTTCACGCCGCGGGCCACACGGCCCTTCGCGGCGACTCGCGCGGCCTCGCGCAGGTCGGAGAGGCGGCCGTTCGTGCACGAGCCGATGAACGCGACATCGATCGGTGTCCCCTCGATCGGCGCTCCGGGCCGAAGCCCCATGTACGCGAGCGCCTCCTCGAGCGACGCGCGCTCGTCGGCCGGAACGTCATCGGGGCGGGGAATCCGCGCGCCGATCCCGACGCTCTGGCCGGGGTGGATGCCGAACGTGATCGTCGGCGGGATGGCGCTGCCGTCGAACGAGACGCGGTCCGCGTAGCTCGCCTTCGGTCCGCTCGCGATGCTGCGCCACCACGCCACCGCGCGCTCGAACGCGGCGCCCTGCGGCGCGCGCTCGCGCCCGCGAAGGTACGCGAAGGTCGTCTCGTCGGGGTTCACGTAGCCGCAGCGCGCGCCCCCTTCGATCGACATGTTGCAGACGGTCATTCGCTCTTCGAGCGTCATCGCCTCGATCACGGCGCCGGCGTACTCGTACGCGAAGCCGATTCCGCCCTTCACGCCGAGCCGCTGGATGACGTGAAGGATCACGTCCTTCGCGTAGACGCCGGGCTGGAGACGGCCTCCGATCTCGATGCGCCGGACCTTCGGCCGCGCGATCGACAGGCACTGCGTCGCGAGCACGTCGCGGACCTGGCTGGTGCCGATGCCGAAAGCGACCGCACCGAACGCGCCGTGCGTCGAGGTGTGAGAGTCGCCGCACGCGATCGTCATGCCCGGCTGGGTGAGCCCGAGCTCCGGGCCGATCACGTGGACGATGCCCTGCTCGCCGCGAGTCGGATCGAAGAAGTGGACGCCGTGCTCGCGACAGTTGCGCTCGAGCTCGGTCATCATCGCTTCGGCGAGCTCGTCGGCGAACGGGCGCCGGTGCGAATCGGTCGGGATGATGTGGTCGACGGTCGCGAACGTGCGCTCGGGATGGCGCACGCGCAGGCCCATGTCGCGCAGCATCGAGAACGCCTGCGCGCTCGTGACCTCGTGGATGAGGTGCAGGCCGATGAAGAGCTGCGTGTCTCCGTTCGGGAGCTCGCGAACGGTGTGCGCGTCCCAGACTGCGTCGAGGAGGGTCGCGTCGCGCAGCGTCGCGCCGAGCCGGGTCGTCTCCGCGGCCCCGGCCGCGGCGTCGTCGGGAGTGGGAGGGCTCACTCCTGTTCAGATAGCACGGGCGGGGCCGGGTCCGCATCGCGTATGCTGCCGCAATGGAACTCCTACACACGGCACACGTGCCCGCCGGCGACGGGCCCTTTCCGACGGTGATTGCGCTCCACGGCTGGGGAGCGAGCGCGCACGACCTGTTCGGCCTCGCGCCGTATCTGCACGGCGGAGAGGCGCTCGTGCTGTGCCCGCAGGGCCCGCTCGCGTTCGACACGGGCGGGGGCGTTCCGGGATACGGCTGGTTCCCGCTCTCGAGCGGCGCGGGCTTCGACCCGGCGCTCTTCGAGCGCGCGGTCGCGACGCTGCGCGGGTTCGTGAGCGAGGTCCTGACCCGGTATCCGGCCGACGAGCGCAAGGTCGCGCTGCTGGGCTTCAGCCAGGGCGGCGTGATGGCGTACGCGCTCGCGCTCCGCGAGCCCGGACGCTTCGCGGGGCTCGCCGCGCTCTCGTCATGGCTCCCCGATCCGCTCGCCTCGTCGATCGAGCGGCAGCCCGAGCACGCGGGCCTGCCGGTCCTGGTGCAGCACGGCACGGAGGATCCGATGATCGCGGTCGATCGCGCGCGCGAGTCGCGCGCCGCGCTGCTGCGGCTCGGCGTCTCGGCGAGCTACCACGAATACGAGATGGGCCACGAGATCCGTCCCGAGGCGCTCCGCGATCTGCTCGTCTGGCTCGACGACAAGGTCCTCCAGCCCGTTCGACTCGTCTGACCGGGCGCGGCTCGGCGCTCGAGCTCCCGATCGGTCGCGCCCCCGCCGGCAGGGAGGCGGGCGGGGCTCACGCGGGCTTGCGAAGCGTCGCGATCAGCCGGTCGAGATCGCGCGCGTCTCCCATCAGCACGAGCGCGTCGCCGGCGGCGAAGGGGCAGTCCGGGTCGACGCGCTGGTCGACGCCTTCGCGCCGCAGCGCGATCACGGAGACGCCGAACCGGCGGCGGATCTCGAGGCTCCGGGCGGTCGCGCCGTACAGAGACGCCGGCACCTCGGCGGCGCGCACCTCGATCCCGGACGTGAGCCGCAGCGACTCGCGATCCCGCGGCGAACCGCCGGCCGCCGAAACCGCGACCACCTCGCCGCGCAGGGCCTCGCGAGCGAGGACGTCGGTGATGGCGCGCAGCGAGAGGCAGCCGACGAGCTTTCCTTCGGCGTCGACGACGGCGAGCAGGTCACGGCCGGCGCGCGTGAGGACGTCGAGCGCGTCGGACAGCGGCGTGTCGGCGTACGTGCGCGGTGCGGTCTCCGAGACGTCTCCCGCGACGACGATCGCACCGAGCGCCTTCGCCTCGCCGAGGCTCGCCTTCACGTCGTGGATCGAGACCTCGCCCGCGAGGCGCCCGTGCGCGTCGGTCACGAAGACCGCGCCGAGATCGCTGTCGAGGAACCGCGCGAGAACGACGTCGAGCGGCGCGTCGCGGCGAACGGCCGGCGGGCTCTGGTGCATGATCTCGCCCACCGAAACCCGGCGCAGGGCGAGGTCCTCGCGACGGTCGATCTCGATGCCGCGCGCGCGCAGCTTCTCGGTGTAGATCGAGTCGCGCTGGATCGCGCGCGCGACGAGCGTCGCGAGCGCTGCAGCGAGCATCACGGGCAGGACGACGTCGTAGCCGTGCGTGAGCTCGAAGGCGAGCAGGACCGCCGTGACGGGCGCGTGCGCCGTCCCGGCGAGAACGCCGGCCATGCCGACGAGCGCCCACGCGCCGGCCGACCCGCCGGCGGCCGGCAGCGCAGCAGCGAGGGCCGCTGCGAACAGGCCGCCGGCGAGGCCGCCGAGGTAGAGCGACGGGAGGAACACGCCGCCCGAGCCGCCGGACGCGAGCGTGAGCGAGGTCGCGACGGGCTTGAGCACGAGGAGCAGCGCGAGCTCGCGCCAGCCGAGCGATCCGGCGAGCGTCGAGTCCATCGTCTCGTAGCCGATGCCGTACAGATGCGGCGAGACGAGGAGGAGCGCTCCGACGAGCAGCCCGCCGAGCGCGGGCTTGAAGACGAACGGGATCGGAATGCGCGCGAAGACGCGCTCGAGCGCGGCGAGCACGCGGCACAGCGCGACGGCGACGAGGCCGCAGAACACGCCGAGCACGGCGGCGAGCGGAGTCTCCCACGGCGAGTCGAGGTGCACCGGGGGCACGGAAAAGGCGGGGTCGTCGCCGAAGTGGATTCGCGCGACGAGCGTCGAGGAGACCGCGCACAGGACGACCGGGCCGAAGGTGCGCGCCGAGAAGTTGCGCGCGATCACTTCGAGCGCGAAGAACGTTCCGGCGATCGGCGCGTTGAACGCCGCGGCGATGCCGCCGGCCGCCCCGGCGGCGGCGAGCGCGCGGAGCTGATCGGCCGGAAGTCCGAGGAGCTGTCCGCCCGCCGACCCGATCGCCGCGCCGATCTGGACGATCGGTCCCTCGCGTCCGACCGACCCGCCGGTTCCGATCGTGAGCGCGGACGCGAGCGACTTCGTGAACGCGACGCGGCGGCGCATGCGTCCGCCACGCAGCGCGACGGCCTCCATCACTTCGGGAACGCCATGGCCGCGAACCTCGCTCGAGAGGTAGCGGCCGACGAGGCCCACGAGCAGGCCGCCGGCCGCCGGCGCGAGCAGGACGCGCCAGCGCGGGACCCACGGAAGGACGTAGCTCGCGAGGTCCGGCGCGCCGATCGCGAGCCGCTGAACGGCGCCGATGAGCTCGGCGAAGCCGATCGAGAACAGCCCGGTGAGCGCTCCGACGGCGACGGCGGCGACGACGAACCGCGGCTCGCCGGCCGATCCCAGCACCTCGCGGGCCCGCGGCTCCAGCCGCTCGGTCCAGAGCTTGCGCAGCGACTGCACGCGCCGAACGTTACAACGGGTCGGCCGAGAGTGCGGCTTCCAGCCCGCAATCGGGTCTGGTACGCTGGCGTCGCGCCAGAAGAAACCGAACGAGTCGGGGTGTAGCTCAGCGGCCAGAGCCGGAACTTTGGGGGTTCCGCGTCGTGGGTTCGAATCCCACCACCCCGACCATCCGGCCGCCTTCCGGTTGACGCTCCCGGCCCCGTGCTTAGGTGTCCTGCGAACGCGGCTGCATCCGCGCAGCCGCACAGGAGAGGACACCGATGGCGCTCTACGGAATTTCGCACCCCGCGGCCGCCGATCCGTGGGCGATGTTCGATCGCATCTGGCGCGAGATGGATCTCGCGCGGCCGGCGTTCGGAGCCCGCGCGTCAGCGGGTAACGTGTATCCACCCGTCAATCTCTACGAGACGGGAGAGGACTTCGTTCTCATGGCCGAGCTGCCGGGCGTCCGGCGCGAGGACCTCGAGATCACGATCGAAGCGAACCGGATCACGCTCCGCGGCGAGCGCAAGGTCGACTACCCGGCCGACGAGCGCACCAGCGTGCATCGCCGCGAACGCGAATCGGGGATCTTCCGGCGAACGTTCGAGTTCCCGGTCCCGGTCGACGCCGAGAAGGCCGAGGCGCTCTATCGCGACGGCATCCTGCGCGTGCGCCTGCCGAAGGCCGCTTCGCACCGGCCGCGGCAGATCGCCGTGCAGACGAGCTAGCGAGGCCGCTGCCGGCGAGCGCAGCGAGCCGATGCGGCTCAGGCAAGGCCGCGAAGCGGCCGCGCAGCGAGCGGAGCGAGCGAAGG
>JABLTH010007985.1_pt1 | contig 21211 bp, 21 predicted proteins | sample 7875711 | NCBI WGS metagenome assembly JABLTH01 (sample SAMN14941262, study PRJNA633318) | bioreactor metagenome | isolation source: bioreactor | place: China | collected 2019-03-05 | reverse complement strand
CGCGTCGAGCGTGTCCGCGGTCGCGATCGCCGCGCCCTGCGGAAGGCCGAGGAGGCGCGCGAGGTTGGCCTCGGCGATCACGGCGTTGTTGGCCGCGGTGAGCCGCGCGAGCTCGGCCTGGTCGCGCTCGACCTGCACGGCGAGCACCTCGTTGGCCGCGGCGAGCCCGAACTGCCTGCGGTTCTGCGCGTCCTTGACGTGCGCGTCGTACGCCGCGATCGCCTCGCGCAGCACGCGCTCGCTCTCGCGCGCGGTCACGAGCGACCAGTAGGCCTGCGTCGTCTCGAGCACGAGGTCGGCGCGCCCGGCCTCGACGTCGCGCGCCGCCGCCTGCTGCTCGCCCGCGGTCGCCTCGAGCAGCTGCGGCACGCGCCCGCCCGTGTACAGCGGCACCGCGACCTGCGCGCGCGTGCGGAAGTTGTCGGGGATGTCGGGGAACAGCGTGCGGCTGCCCAGGCCGGGAATCGTGAGCGTCAGCTCCGGCACGCTCGACTGCCGCGTGTAACCGCCGGTGAGGTCGACCTGCGGGCCGCGCTGCGCCGCGACGCCGCGATGTGCCTCGTCGGCGGCGCGCGCGAGCTCGCCCAGCTGACCGAGGCGGGCCGACGCCGCCTGCGCCCGCTCGACGGCTTCCGCGACCGTCAACGTGACCGCGGGCCGGTCGGCGGCGGTCGCCGCGGTCGCGGCCACGGCACAAACGGCGATGATCGACGTGCGGATCATGGCTTCTCTCCTGGACGCGGCGGGCGGGTTACGCTCGCTTCGCTCGCTAAACCCGCCCCTACAGAACCCGCCCCTGCAGAACTCGCGGCATCCGGTCCTGCGGGCCGGACGTTGGCGATGAAGACGTCCTCGAGCGAGGCCGGGACGGGACGCAGTTCCTGGACCGTGCAGCCCGCGGCCACGAGCGCGGCACGCAGGCGCTCGACGATCGCGGGCGGGGCAAGCCCCGCCCCTACGGGGGGGGTGGTCGTGGATGTCGTCGCCAGCGTTGCGTGCAACCGCTCTCCGAACACCTGCACGCCCGTGACGGCGGCGTCGGCGCGCACCACGCGTTCGGCCGCGGCGCGCGGCTCGGCGAGCACCTCGACCAGCGCGAGCCCGGCGTTCGCGCGCAGCGCGTCGGGCGCGTCCATCAACAGCACGCGCCCGCGGTCGACCAGCGCGACGCGCTGGCAGCGCTCGGCCTCGTCGAGGTACGGCGTCGTGAGCAGGATCGTCAGCCCGTCGCGCTGCAGCCGCGCGAGGATCTTCCAGAAGTCGCGCCGCGAGACCGGGTCGACCCCGGTCGTCGGCTCGTCGAGCACGAGCAGTTCGGGCGTGTGGATCAGCGTCGCGGCGAGCGCGAGCTTCTGCTTCATCCCGCCCGAGAGCCGGTCGGCCAGCCGCTCGCGGAACGGCGCCATGCGCAGCAGCTCGAGCAGCTGGTCGCGGCGCGGCTTCCAGTCGCGGACGCCGTGCACGCTGGCGAAGAACGCGATGTTCTCGTCGACCGACAGGTCGCCGTAGAGCGAGAAGCGCTGCGAGAGGTAGCCGACCTTGCGCGAGAGCCGGCGGTGCTGCTTGACCGGGTCGAGCCCGCACGTCGTCGCGTGCCCGCCGTGCGGGTCGAGGAGGCCCAGCACCATTCGCAGCGTGGTCGTCTTGCCCGCGCCGTCCGGTCCGATGAGCCCGAACATCTCGCCGCGCCGCACCGCGAACGAGATGCCGTCCACCGCGGTGAGCGTGCCGTAGCGGCGCACGAGGCCGTCGGCGCGGACCATCTCGGCGTCCCCGACCGCGGGCGCAGCGTCGCTCGGGCTCCGCGGCAGTGCGCTCACAGCGCCGCCTCCGCCGGCATGCCCGGCTTGAACAGGCCGTCGCCGTTCGGGAGGCCGACCTTGATCCGGTAGACGAGCTTCACGCGCTCGTCCTTCGTCTGCACGTTCTTGGGCGTGAACTCCGCGGTCGACGCGATGAACGTGATCTTGCCGCTGCGCGACTGGCCGCCGTCGGTCGTGACCGTCACGGCCTGGCCGAGGTGCACGCGGCCGAGGTCGGGCTCGCCGACGAACACCGTGAGCCACGCGTCTCCGAGGTCGGTGACGGTGACGAGCGGCGCGCCCACGCCCAGGAGCTCGCCCTGCTCCGCGGCCTTCGCGCTCACCACGCCCGCGACCGGGCTCGCGACGGTCGCGTCCTTCACCTGCTGCCCGAGTTGCGCGATGCGCGCGTCCGCCGCGGCGACGCGGGCCCGCGCGGCCGCGATCTCCTCGACGCGGAAGCCGCGCTCGAGCTTCGCCAGCCCCTGCCGCGCGGCCATGAGGCGCGCCGCCGACACGTCGCGCCGCGTCTGCGCGTCGTCGCGCGCCTTGCCGGTTCCCGACCCGCTGTCGAGGAGGCCCTGCATGCGCTCGAGCTCGCGCTGCGCGCCGGCGAGGTCGGCCTCGAGGTTCTGCACGTTGGCCCGCGCCTCGGCGATGTCCTCGCGCCGCGCGCCGTGCTCGCGCAGGGCGAGCTCGGCCGCCGCGCCGTCGCGCTCCGCGCGCGCGGCCGCGAGCGCGAGCTCGAGGTCGGTCGTGTCGACCTGCGCGATCGCCTGCCCCACGGCGACGGCGTCGCCTTCGCGCACGGCGAGCTTCACGAGCCGGCCCGCGACCTTCGTCGCCAGCCGCACCTCGGTGGCCTCGACGTGGCCGGAGAGGCGGCCGTTCTTCTTCGCATCGGAGCCGTCGCAGCCGGCGGCGAGCAGCGCCACTCCGGCGAGGGCGGTCAGGAGGAGGGGCGTGCGTGACGTCATCGGGATTCTCCTTCGGGACGGCTGAGGCCGTGCGCGAGCAGGTGCTTCAGGTGCGCGATGAAGTCGTCGGCGGTGGGCGGCGTGATCGCGATCGGCGCGGCCGCGAGGAGCCGCTCGCGGAACGGTGCCGAGGCGAAGAAGAACATCAGCCCGCCCATGATCGTGAGGTGCGTCATCAGCGGCTCGACGCTCTGGAACGAGCCGTCCGCCGCCCCCACCGCGAGGATCGACTGGATCGAGCGGAACACGGCGAGGAAGCGCGTGAGCATCGTCGCCTCGAGGAACCGCCCGCCGGAGAGCACCTCGCGCATGAGGAGCGCCGAGGTCGCGGGCTTCTCGCGATGCAGCGCGGCGAACACGTCGAGGTAGCGGCCGAGCCGTTCCTGCGAAGCAAGCGGCGCGCGCGCGATGGCCTGCAGCTCGTCCGCGACGCGCCCGAGGAGCTCGTCGAGGATCGCGCGGTAGAGACCTTCCTTCCCGCGGAAGTGGTAGTTGATCATCGCCTTGTTCACGCCGGCGGCGCGGGCGATGTCCTCCGCGGTCGCGCCGTCGAAGCCGCGCTCGGAGAAGAGCGTGGTCGCGGCCTCGACGATCAGCTCGCGCGTGCGGTCCGGGTCGCGGTGGCCCTTGGTGCGTGCCTCGGCTGCGTCCATGTGTCCATCGCCTCGGTTAGAACGAACGATTCAACCAATCGTTTGATTGAATGATCCACCGAGACCGGACTGCCGTCAAGCGCACGTTTCGCAGCAGGCACCTTGTTGACTCAATGTGGACTAATACGGGCGCTCATGAAACATTCGATGGGCACGCACGGCCGGCCCGGACCGCGCCCTGACACGGACGGACCCCCGCCATGCCCGCCGCCTCGATGCTCACCCGCGTCGCCGCCGGCAGCGCCGCCCTCGCCGCCACCTTCGTCGTCCGCAAGCTGCTCGCCTCCGGCTGGCGCAAGGCCACCGACCGCGAACCGCCCGATCCCGCCCACCCGCGCACGAACTTCGGCGAAGCCGTCGTGTGGACCGCGGTCAGCGCCGCCGCCCTCGCGGCGACGCAGCTCCTGGTCAGCCGGGGCATCGCCTCGGAGCCATGAGGCCGGGCTGTCCGGCCGCCCCGGCCGCTCCAGCGGCTCCGGCCACCCCGGCCCCACCGGCCCCACGGGCCGCCCCGTCCGTACATCCGCCGGGCCCGCCCCTCGAAACCCCGCCTCCCGGAACCCACATTCGCTGCACAGGGAGGTGGTGCGTGAGAACACTCTGCGGGGGGCTCCTCGTCCTCCTGTTCCTGGCCGTCGCGCCGTGCGCGAGCGCGGGCGAAACGCTGCTCTTCGCCGGCGGCTTCACGCTCGAAGTGCAGTCGTGGTCGATCGAGGACGGCGGACTGTGGCTGCACTTCGGCGGCGATGCGGTCGCGGTCGTCGACCCCGCGGTGCTGCTCGAAGCGCGTCACGCGGACGGGCCCCCGGGCATGATCACGTGGCGCCGCGCCGTCCCGTCCCCGAACGACGAGCGCCTTGCGCGCGCGACCAATCCAGCGGTGGACTCGATGCGCTCCGCACCCGACCCGACGTCGCTGCGCCCGCTGCCGGTGCCCGCACGCACGATCAGGCGCGGCCCCCTGTCCACGCGCAGCGCGCCGCGCGACAAGGCGCCCGACCCCGACCTCGAACCCGGAACGGAATGACGGCGCGGGAACGGGTCCCGTAGGGGCGGGTTAAGGCCCCGCAGGGGCCGCAACCCGCCCGATCACCTACGCGACCGGCGTCGGCGCCCCTTCGATGAGCGCCTCCATCGCCTCGAGGCGCGGCCCCGCCGCCGTGCACACGGCGTACTCGTTCTTCTCCATCGACCACATGCACGCGCCCGCGTGCTCGCCGCGCACGTTCACTGCGTAGAACTTGATCTGGAACGCGGGCCGCCCCGTCGCGTCGAGCAGCCGCTTCTCCACCGTCGCCGCCCGGATCCGCTTGAGCGCCTCGAGACACGCGTCCTTCGGGCTCCGCCCACGCCGCATCTCCTCGACGATCAGGAACGACGACAACCCGTAGAGGTTCGCCTCGCCCCGCCCCGTCGAGCCCGCGGCGCCCACGTCGTGATCGGCGTAGTTCCCCGCGCCGAGGATCGGCGAATCACCGACGCGCCCGGGGATCTTGAACGCGAGCCCGCTCGTCGTCGTCACGGCCCCGACCACGCCCTGCCCCGTGACCGCACTGCAATGCAGCGTGCCGTACACCTTCGCGCCGTCGATCAGCCCCTCGCGCACCATCGCGTCACGCGCCGCGTCACGCGCCGCGTCACGCGCCGCGTTGCGTGCGGCGTTGCGTGCGGCGTCGCGTGCGGCGTCGCGCGCCGCTTCCCCCGCAGCGCTGCGCTTGTCGGGCTCGAGCCAGTGCTGCGGATCGACCCGCCGCCTCCAGTCGAGCCACATCCGCCGCGACTGCTCGGTGTTGAGGTCGGCCTCGATCGTGAACCCCATCTGCCGCGCGAACGCCTGCGCGTCGCGCCCGACCAGGAGGTGATGATCGGTGTTCTCCATCACCGCGCGCGCCACCGCCGCCGGCGTGCGCACGCCCTCGAGACACGCGACCGCGCCCGCGCGCCGCTTGCCGCCGTGCATGCACGACGCGTCGAGCTGCACGACACCGTCCGCATTCGGCAAGCCGCCGTAGCCGACGGAATATTCCGTCGGATCCTGCTCGACGATCGCCACGCCCGCGACCAGCGCGGACACGACGTCCTCCCCGCGCGCGACCCGCTCGTAGACCTCGGCGACGCACGTGCGCGGGCCGCCGTTGCGGAACGAGTTGCCATTCGAGGAGGCGATCACGACCGGCAGCGTGCCGCCGGCCGTGACGCCACCCGACGTGACGCTGCCCGACGTGACCACTGCCGGGGCCATGAACCGGGCCGCGAACGGGGCCGCGGCCGCCAGGGCCCCGGTGCGGACGAAGCGGCGGCGGGAAAACCTTTCGGGCATCGACGACCTCCGCCGCGGATGCTAACCCGGTCTAGCCCGCCGACCGGTAGATGCCGAACGACATTCCTTGTGGATCGTGCAGGAGCGCCATCTCGTCGCCATCGGGCAGCTGCTGCGGCTCGATGAGCACCGTCGCGCCGAGCTCCGTCGCGCGCGCGACCGCGGCCGCAACGTTCTCCACCTCGATGAACAGCTGCGCGAACGTCGGCGCCTCGGGCGGCGCCGGCCAGATGCCGCCGGAAATCCCCTCCTCCGACGCCGTGTCCACCACGCGATAGCCGAGCGCGTCGTTCCGCGTGATCGTCCAGCCGAACAGCGCTCCGTAAAAAGCTGCGACGGCGTCAGGGTGCGGGGTCACGATCTGGAACTGCCGAACCGGGTGTCCCATGCGGGGCCTCCTCGGACCGAATGCGAGTGACGGGATAGAGCGAGATCTCGACGCGGTACACGTCGTCCCGCGCCGCTCCTCCGGACAGGAATTGCAGCAACTCCTCGCGGAACCGCGCCACGCGCTCGATCGCCGCCGGAATGCGCGCGGAATCGACCGCCACGGTGAGCCCGCTCAACTCGGTGCGCCCCGGAGCCCGCGCCGCCCCCTCCGTCGCGAGCTGCCGCGTGCGCTCGAACAACTGCCGCACCGCCGCATCCGCGAACCCCGCCAGCGTGAGCCCCGCCTCGCCCGTGCGATCGACCCACGTGCGCCGGTCCTTCATCTCGAGCAGCCCCAGCCGCAGCAGCCGCTGCACTGCGATCGCCACCTCGTCCTGCGTGATGCCGAGGACGCGCGCGATCCAGCGCACGTCGGGCCGGAACGCTTCGAGCCGCGTCAACTCGAGGATCGCGAAGTGGTGCCACTCCGCGACGAGCGCCGCCGTGTCGTGCGTGAGCTCACGCACGGCCGCCGCGCGCGCGGCCTGCGCCGCCTGCACCGCCTGCGCCTCCTGCGCCGCGGCCGTCGCGCCCCCCGCGGCGCCGTGCCGTTCGCGCTCGACGTACGCCCCGAGCACGTCCGCACCCAACCCGAGCCGCGCGCCGAGACGCCGGATCGTGCGCTCCGTGCACGGCCGCCGCCCGCGCAGCAGCTGGGAGAGCGTCGCGTGGTCGATCCGCAGGAACGTCGCGAAGGCCCGCAGCGAGTACTGCGCGTTGCGCGCGCAGCGCCGCGCGAGCTCCTCCTGCAGCAGCTGGCGGAAGCCGCGCTCCCCCGCGCCCGGGCTCTGGCTGGTCCATCGGCTCGGCATCGTGGACAGATCGTACGAGGCGCGCGGGCCCCGAGCAGGCCGGAACAGGCCGATCGAGCGCGGAAGCGGGGCAGCGGGTTGCCCCGCCACGTCAGCGGGGTGAGGTCAGGTCAGGCCGGCGCAGGCCAGCGCAGGCCGGCGAGGCCGGCGCAGGCCAACTCAGGCCTGGCCTTCGATGGTCATGAACTGCGCCAGCTGCCGGTCCGCGGTCTGGACGTGATCGACGAGCCAGCCGCGCAGCGCGGCGAGGATCTCGGCGGACACCTGGACGTCGCCGTCGGCGCAGCGTTCCTCGAGCGCATTCATCAGCTCGAGCGCTTCCTCGTGCTCGCGCACGTGCGCCTCGTAGGCCGGGTAGGACTGCTCGCGCATGGAGATCTGCTCCGACATGAAGTGCGCGTCGAGGTACGCGATGAGCGCCTCGAGCTTCGCGCCGATCTCCTCCTCGGGCCGGCCGGCCGCGAGCGCGTCGGCGAGCCGGTTCATCAGCTCGAGCTGACCGCGGTGCTCGGTGTCGAGGGCGGCAATGCCGAGGTCGAAGTTCGGCGCATCCGACATGGGGCGGCTCTCCGTTTGGTAAGTCAGAACGGGACGGCTAATTCGAGGGCGCGCGCATTTTAGCGCAACGGGCGTGTGGCGACGAGCCGCGCGGGCGGGGACGGTGATCTCGGGTGCGGGCGCCATGCGCCTGGCGACACATCCGCAGATCCGCGACGCCGGGCGCGAACTCTGCCTTCGGGTCAGCAGGCATACGCCCCGGCCGTAGGGGCGGGTTTAGCGCGCGCAGCGCGCGTAACCCGCCCGGTCACCGCGTCAGCAGGTAAAGGCCCGTAGCGAGCAGTATCGCTGCGAAGAACAGACACGACTGCGGGTGGCGATCACGGTACCTATCGATGTCGTACACGCCTCGGCGGTACCACGCGAGAAGTACCATCGCGACCCCGCCCCCGATCACAATCACCCCGAATCGGCGTAGGTGAGTTCGGCGTCATCAGTGCGCGCTCGCGATGCCGACAACCTTTTGCGAAACGCAAGCGCCTTCGCGCCACACGTGGCAGTGCGCAAAGAAGTCGCTCGCGCGATTCGCAGCATCTCATGGGGTCTGACCCTTGCTCGGATCGTTGGGAACTTGCGTCGGGCTCGCCGCCGCTTGTTGTTGATCGTCGCACAGCAGTGTGGAGAAGCCATAGGCGACCGGAGTACTGCTGAGCGACGACCAACAACAGGGACATGGAAAAGAGAACTCTCTAGGTCGGGAAGTTGTGGCCAGTGCTGGGGGGGGCAGGTCTGGGACCTCCCGTCGTGACGTCGGGAGAAGTGCTACCGCCTCTGGCCCCCGCTCCCATCCCTCTCAGACACGCGGCCACAAGTGCGATGATCATGAGAAGTGAAATGAGCCACGTAGCGACTAATAGAGTCTTCAGAACTACTATTACGACCGGACTCCTGAAATCTCGGACGAGAGCGCGACCCAGGATTGCTCTACCCTGCAACCGCACGAGTCGCTTTCGTGTGCCTCTGTCCTCAGTGCCTTCGGCCACTATTCGCAAGAATCGCGTCAATAGCAGCGCAGCTGTAGCACTAGCACGACGCCAACTGCCGTCACAGCCAACTGCTGCCATGTACTCATGTTTTCAAATCGGATCACAAACATGCCTAGTTATCTTTCTTCTTACCGTCTTCTGTTACCGGCTGTTGTGGCTGCGGCACTGGAGGCGGTGGCGTCTTCTTACTGTCATCTTGCGGAGATGTAATGGGGATAGTAACGAGCGGTCCTCCAAGGCTCTTTGTAACCGAACCACCAACTCCGAACCCCTTGAAACTCCGGGACAAGCTCCCGCCGTCTTCGGACGCTTGTATTTCGTACTCCCCAAGAACACCGCCGCTGGCTCCGACCGATTCACCGCCTTTGATATCTGTGACCGTTCCCGGCTGGACGGATACGCTTGGGCCAGCTTGCACTTCGACGCCGAACCCGAATTTCGCCTGTACGTCAAGTGTCAGCGATGAGCCGCCCTTGTTGTCAAGATTCAGATTCAGGCTGATCTCGCCCCCACTGATGAGACCGACTGCTCCCGCTTTGAGCGACAGTCTTGTGGTCGCGGGAGGTCCTGAGGGGCCCGAAGGCGGGAACCCATCTGTCCGGGTGAGATTTCCACCTGGACTAAACGCACCGCAAGTAACGTCGTTGAAGCGTCCATCCGGGTCCGTCGCATTGACCGGGTTGCTCCGCACATACGGAAACAAGTTCCACGACTGAGGATTCTCCGGCTGCACGTCCATTCCTGGGTCCACGCTAAGGAACCGCCCCACTCCCGGCGAATGGTAACGAGCGAGCATGTAGTCCAACCCGCTCGACGTATCCCTCTGGTGCCCCGTGAACAGCCGGTTGCTTGAATTCCCGGCCGCCACGTCCGCACCGAACGGCAGATAGTCGTGCCCCTCGATCTTCGCGCCACTGTCATCTGTCACCACGCGAAGGCTACCGAGGTGATCGCGGTGATGATAGACATTTGCGAACGTCGTGCCGGAACCGCCGGTGTCACCTGGGTCTCCCGGAGAGCCTCCGCCGGAACCCGCGCACGGGCTCCCGTCCGGCACTCCCACGCTCCCGATGCCTTTGTGTGTCGTCGGAAGCAGCGGCGCCCGCGACGGCGCCGTGATCTCGAGGCCGACAACCTCTTTCGCGAAGAACGACACGCACGGGCCAGCGATTGCCTGGGAGTTCAACGTGTATGAGGTGACGCTCGCATTGAGCGCCGCGGGAGTCAGCACGTATTCCGCGCCCGTATCGAGGCGGCGGAAATAGATCTTCGTTTGCTTGTTGTTGGTGGTCCCGAGTCCCCACGAGAGCACGATGTTGTTGCCGCTCCAACTCACGACGAGCGACTTGACCTGGTTGGCGGACGAGGGCGTCACGCTGGAATCGAGCGTCAACGCCACCGGTGCCGAATAGATCGCCGCCTCGTCGTTCGCGTGCTTGATCCGCACGTAGTTCGTGACGTCCGGGGCGAGATCGCTGTTCGAGATCTGGAACCGGTTCTGCGCGTCGAGCGTGATGCCGCTCAGGTGCCGATACGATCCGGCGTCCGTGCGAACGTCGACGTCATAGGTTCCTCCGTTCGCGCCGCCGGTGACCGAGAAGAGCTGGCTCGAGGCACCCGTGCCGGGTGCGAGGCCCATGAAGGTCATCGGCGGGGTCGTCGAAGGCGTCCGCTCGGCGACGAGTTGGCCGAGTGCGTACACGAACTCTTTCTTCAGCTGCGGGCTGCTGGCCCCTGCCTGGATTCGATACTCCGCGAGTGTGCGGCCTTCGGCATCGCGCAGCGTGATCTCCGGTACGCCGTCTCTGCGCAGGGCGAGCCAGCGATAGCCGGCGGGGTCGTAGTGGAACGACTCTACCGGCAACCCGCTCGGGCCGTTGGGCTCTCCTTCGATGAATTGCGTCATCCGGTTCTGATCATCCCACAGCGCACCGACCTGGTGTGGTGCCGGTCGTTTCCCGTTCTTGCCGACGAACCGCAGTGCGTTGCCATTGCGGTCGAAGGTGAACATCGGGTCGGTCGTCTGGTGTGTCTCGGGAGAGTCGGTCTCCACGCTCAACTGCGTGGCGCCGCTTTTGAGTTGGCGAGCGACGATCCCTCTTCGACGTTGCCCTGTTCGACGAGTGTGCTGGGCGCGGGCGGGGCAAGCCCCGCCCCTACGTGGGGTGCGGCGTGCGGCGCGGGCGGGGCAAGCCTCGCCCCTACGTGGGGTGCGGCGTGCGGCGCGGGCGGGGCAAGCCCCGCCCCTACGTGGGGTACGTCGTGGAGGGGCCGGCGGGATTGATAGCCGACATCGTTGACCGCGCGCCCGCGGTCGGGCTCACTGCGCGCGCGGTTCGTCCCGGTGGGACATCTCCGATGACAGGTCGGCCGCCATCGCGGGCTTCTGCGCGGCGAGCGCGTCCATCACGGCGGCGGCCTTGCGCGCGGGCAGCGCGAGCATCAGGTCGAGCGCGGTGTCGCGGTCCTTCGCGTACAGCTCGGCCAGCGCCTTCGCGGCGTTCTCGGCGTCCATGCCGGCGAACGCCTTCACGGTCTTCTTGAAGCTGTCGCTCTGCGTGCCCTGTCCCGCCTTCGCGCCGGCCGCGCCCGCGGCCGGGGCGGCGGCGGCCTGCTGGGCGGCGAGTTCCTGCCGCAGCACGCCCAGCTGGCGCTCGCGTTCGGCGATCTCCTTGGACTTCTTGTCGAGTGCGGCCTTCTGGTCGGTCAGTTCCTGGATCAGCTCGCGGTACGCCTTCTCGGCTTCCTTGGCCTGCGCTTCGGCGGCCTCGCCGGGCGGGGTCACGGGCTCGGGCTTCTCCTTCTCGCGGCCCGCGCGACGCTCGGACTTCGAGGGCGTCGATTCGGTCTTCGTGGACGACGCTTCCGCGAACGGCAGCCAGCCCCCGCCGACGACGACGTCGACGATCAGCGCGCCGTTGGCGAGCACCGCGAATCCGAGGAGCGTGAGCAGCAGGCCGCGGGGTTTCATCGGGTCAGCTCCAGTTCGAGATCGAGGTCGTGCGCCTCGAGGTCGTTCGACTCGAGCATCGCGCGCGCGCGGCGCGTGACGAGCACGTCGTCGATCATCCGCTGTTCCTTGCGGGCCAGTTCGCGGCGGTACTCCACGAACTGCTCGCGGCGCAGCTTCTCGAGGACCGTGACCTCGCGCGTCGCGTGGGCCAGCTCCTCGCGGACGGCGGTCTCGCGTTCGACGGCGTGGGCGAGGCGTTCGCGCAGGTCGGGGAGGCGCAGGCTGGCGAGGTCGCGTTGACCGGACATCTGCGCCAGCTCGTCGCCGGGGACGCCTTGCGCGGCGCGGCGGGCGATTTCGTTTCCGATGCGGGCCAGGCTTTCCTCGCCGAGGCGCAGCGCCTTCTCCGCGGCCATGACGGCGCGGAGCAGGATCGCGAGTTCCTTGCGGTGCCCGTCGCGGCGGGCGCGCGCGAGGCGCAGGGGGACGGCGAGACGGAACTCGAACGGCATGGATCTACTGCTCCTGGGCGGCACTGCCGAAGGCGGCGAGGCGCGCGGTCGTTTCGTGCATGGGCGTGGGCAGGGAGAGGTCCTGGCGGAGGAATTCCTGGATGGGCCCGTGCCACTGCACGGCTTGGTCGAGGTCGGGGTCGATGCCGGGACGGTACGCGCCGATCGCGACCAGGTCCTCGGCGTCCTTGTAGATCGCCATCATGCGGCGCGTGCGTTGCGCGGCCTGCACGTGCTCGCGCGGGACGACGTTCGGCATCACGCGCGAGACGGAGGCGAGCACGTCGATCGCGGGGTAGTGCGCGCGCTGCGCGAGCGAGCGCGAGAGGACGATGTGGCCGTCGAGGATCGCCTGCGCCGCGTCGGACACCGGGTCGGTCAGGTCGTCGCCTTCGACGAAGACGGTGTAGATGCCCGTGAGGGAGCCGCCGCCCGCTTCGCAGCCGGCGCGCTCGAGGAGGCGCGGGAGGAACGCGAAGACCGAGGGCGTGTAGCCCTTGGTCGAGGGCGGCTCGCCGGCGGACAGGCCGATCTCGCGCAGCGCCATCGCGACGCGCGTCAGGGAGTCCATGAGGAGCGTCACGTTGTGCCCGCGGCGGCGGAACTCCTCGGCCGCGGTCGTGGCCGACAGCGCGCAGCGCACGCGGCGCAACGCGGATTCGTCCGAGGTCGCGACGAAGACGACCGAGCGCGCGAGGCCCTCGGGCCCCAGCTCGCTTTCGCAGAATTCGCGCACCTCGCGGTTCCGCTCGCCGACCAGCGCGATCACGATGCGCTCGTCGGAGGCGTGGCGCGCGATGCTGCCGAGGAGCCGGCTCTTGCCGACGCCGGGGCCGGAGAAGATGCCGATCCGCTGTCCGCGGCCGAGGGTGATGAGGCCGTCGAGCGCGCGCACGCCGGTGGTCATCGGCTCGTGGATGCGCGGCCGTTCGAAGGCGGGGACGGGGTCGGCGTGGATCGGGCGCATGACGCCCTGCGGCACGGGGCCGCGGCCGTCGAGCGGCTTGCCGTCGGCGTCGAGCACGCGGCCGAGGAGCACGTCGCCCACGGGGATGCGCGGGTGGCGGCCGGTCGCGACGACGCGGTCCTCGTGCTTGAGGCCGCGCACCGGGTCGACCGGCATGCTGTAGACCTTCTGGCCGGCGAAGCCCACCACTTCGGCCAGCGAGAGGAGTTCGCCGCTCGCGCTCTCGAGCCGCACTTCCTCGCCCACGGCGACGCGCGGGCCCATGCTCTCGACCGCGAGGCCGACGGCGCGGGTGACGCGGCCGGCGCGGCGCACGAGCGGCGCGAGGGGCACGCGGCCCTTCGCGCTTTCGAGCAGCGCGGACACGTCCGCGCGCCAGTCGGTGCCGGCGGACGGGCTCATCGTTCCTCGTCCAGCGCGTCGCCGAGCGACGCGAGCGACGTTTCGATGCGCGCGTCGATGACCTCTTCGGGCTCCTCGACGATCAGGCCGCCGGGGGCGATCGCGGGGTCGGGCACGACCTCGATGCCGGCGGTGCTGTCGCCCAGGGCCGCGATCGTCTCCATGACCGAGCCGTGGTCGTCGGGGCTCACGCGCACCTTGCGCCCCGGCTTCGCGGGGAGGCCGCCGAGCACTTCCTCGGCGACGCGCACGGCGACGGGGTCGCCCGACGCGATGCGCGCGCGCACGATGCGGCCCGCGATCACGGTCGCGAGCTCGAGCAGCGCGGCGCGGTTCTCGTCGATCATCTGCTGGCGCAGGGTGTGCAGCTCGCCGAGGCTCGCGGCGATGGTCTCGCGCGCGCGGCGCAGCTCGGACTCGAGCGCGGCCTGGGCCTCGGCGCGGCCGCGCGCGAGGCCCTGCGCGAAGCCCGCGCGGACGGCTTCCTCGACGCGGTACTCGGGCGAGCCGGGATCGCTCGCCGAGCCCGCCCCGGCCGACTCGGGCGCGCGGTACGCGGACAGGTCGCTCCGGTCGATGATCCTACCGCGCGCCAACGGGCTGCTCCTCGAGGGTGATCGCGCCTTCCTTCTCGAGACGCAGCACCATGTCGATGATCGAGCGCTGCGCGCCCTCGATGTCGGACAGGCGCGGCGCGCCGAGGAATTCCATTTCCTCCTTGAGCATCGCGGCGGCGCGTTCGGACATGTTGCGGAAGAACAGCTCCTGCAGCTCGGGGTCCGCGCCCTTGAGGCCGAGCGCGAGGGTGCCGCGGTCGACCATCTTCAGCACTTCCTGCGCGTCGCGGTCCTTGAGGCCCATCAGCATCTCGAACGTGAACAGCATGTCGCGCAGCTGCTGCGAGAGCTCGGGGAAGTTCTCGGCGAGCGCGTCGACGATCTCCTGCCCCGCGGCGCGGCCGAGCCCGGTGATCGTGTCGGCGGCGGCCTGGATGCCGTTGATCGGGATGAGCGGCTCGTCGCAGATCGCGGCGAGGCGGTTCTCGAGCACGGTCGCGACGCGCACGACGACCTCGGGCCGCACCTCGCGGATCGCGGCCATGCGGCGCGTCACGTCGATGCGGCGCTCGGGGTCCATGAGCGCCATGACCTGGCCGGCGCGGCGCGTCGGCAGGTGCGCGAGGAGGAGCGCGATCGTCTGCGGCGGCTCGTCCTGCAGCAGCATGGCGAGGCGGCGCGGCGGCGCGGTGATCAGTCCCTCGGGCAGCTCGGGCGGCGGGATGTCCGGCCCTTCGCCGGACTCGTCGCGGTTCTTGCGCGGCTCGAGCTGTTTCATGATCTTCTCGGCGTCCTCGCCGGGACGGACGCGCGAGAGCAGGCGCCGCGCGAGCGGCGCGCCGGCCAGTTCGAGCGCGCGCGCGTCGGACACCATCTCGGTGAACTCCGCGAGGATCGCGCCGTGCTGGCTCGGGTCGATCATCTTGATCTTGGCGATTTCCGCCGTGATCTTCTTGACCTCGTCGGCCTCGAGCTGGTTCAGGACCGCCGCCGCCGCTTCCTCGCCGAGGAGCGTGAGCAGGATCGCGGCCTTCTGCGTGCCGCCGAGCGGATCGTTGGGGTTGGGCGCGGGCGCCTGGGCCGGGGGCATTTACGTCGGCTCCTTCGGCTCGTGCAGCCACACGCGCACGGTCTGGGCCATGCCGCCCGGCTGCTCCGCGGCGAGCTTCGCGAGGCGCTGCCGCAGCAGCTCCACCTGGCTCGCCGGCCCGAGCATGCGCTGGTCGACCTCGGCCACCGCGGCACCGCCGGGACCCGCCGGCGCCACGCGCCGCGCGCCGCCGTCGCGGCCGCGCACCACCGCCTCGCGCGCGGTCTTCACGAACGGGCGGTAGAACAGCAGGAACGCGAGCACCATGAACAGCAGGAGCGCGGGGTACTTCGCGTACGGCAGGTACTGCTTCCAGTCGAAGCCCGGCGCGGGCGCCTCGACCGGCACCGCGAACGGGGCCTGGTCGACGGTGACGACGTCGCCGCGCTCGGCGCTGAAGCTGATCGCCGCCTTGACGAGCCCCTCGATGCGCTTGAGTTCTTCCGCGGTACGCGGCACGGTCTGGCGCGGCTGGCCTGCGGCGCCCGCGGCGCCCGGCGCGCCTTCCTTGGTGGCCTGGTCGACGAGCACGGCGACCGAGAGCTTCTTCACGGTGCCGACCGGCTCCTCGACCGTGCGCTCGACGACCGAGTATTCGTAGTTGTTGGTCACGCTGTCGGACTGCGAGCTGTCGTTGCCCGAGCCGTTGTTCGGCGCCTGCCCGCCGGGCAGGTTCGACGCGGTGCCGGGCACGCCGCCGGCGAGGTTGCCCTGCGTCGACGACGAGCGCTCCTTGCTCTTCTGCTCGGAGACCAGCGCGGCGCTGTCCGGGTCGATGTTGCGCTCCTTGCGCATGACCTTCTGGAAATCCATGTCGGCGCTCGTGCGGACGACGAACTTGTCGGCGCCGACGAGCGGCTCGAGCACGCGCGCGACCTTCGACTCGATGTCCTTCTCGACCCCGCGCTTCATCTCGCCCTGGCGCGCGGTGATGAGGCCGCCGCTCGCGCCGTCGCCTTCCCACAGCGTGTGGCCGGAGGTGTCGACGACGCTGACGCGCTCGGGCGAGAGCCCCTGCACCGCGCCGGACACGATGTGCACGATCGAGCGCACCTCGTCCGGCGAGGGCACGGCCGTGCGCTTGAGCTGCAGCGTGACCGAGGCCTTCGAGACGTCCTGGTCGTCGAGGAACACGCGGTCGCCGGGGAGCACGAGGTGGACGCGCGCGGAGCGCACCTCCTCGAGGGATTCGATCGTCTTCGCCAGCTCGTCCTCGAGCGCCTTCTGGTAGCGCATGCGCTGGGTGCGGTCGGACTGCGCGATCGTGTCCTGCCCGAACATCTCGAGGAAGCCGAAGCGGCCGGAGCCGGGCAGGTTCTTCGCCGCGAGTTCCATGCGCAGCTTCTCGACCTGCTCGACGGGGACGGAGATTCCCGTGCCGCCATTGGTCAGCTGGAACGCGACCTTGCGCGACTGCAGCTCCTGGATGACGGCCTGGGCGTCCTTCGGGTCGAGGTTGGTGTACAGCGTCGACCAGCTCGGCTGCCCCGCCCACCAGACGAGGCCCCCGATCGCGGCCACGGTGAGGAGCCCCGACATGATCAGGGTTCCGCGCTGTTTGCCGGTCAAGGAGCCCCAGGTGGCCTCGATCTGTTCGAGTAGCGATTTCAGCATGTCATGTCACCTCAGACCGGGATGCGCATCACTTCCTTGTACGCGTCCAGCAGCTTGTTCCGGACCTGCACCATCGTCCGGAAGCCGAGGTCGGCGCGCTCGAGGTCCATCATCACGTTGTGCAGGTCGACGTTCTCGCCGGCCAGGTACGAGCCGACCTGGGCGTCGGCCGCCTGCAGGTTGCCGTCGACCGTCTTGAGCGCGCTCTCGAGCGCCTCGCCGAAGCTCGGGCCCGCGGCGCCGCCGGTCTTCGCGTTGCCGCGCGTGCCGCCGGGTTCGGCGAGCGGCGGCTTGATCTGGAATTCGCCGATGCGTCCCGTGTTCATCGTCAGGCTCCTCAGCGAATGATGGACAGCGCGGAGTCGTTCATGCGCTGCACGGTCTTCACGACGTTGGTCGCGGCCTCATACGAGCGGATGGCCGACAGCATGTCGACCGTCTCCTCGGCGGGGTCGATGTTCGGGTAGGCCACGTAGCCCTGCGCGTTCGCGTCGGGGTGGCCGGGCTCGTAGCGCAGGAGCGGCGGGCGCGTGTCGGTCGCGACCGACGTGACCTTCACGCCGCGCACGGCCTTGGTGAGCGTGTCCGCGAAGCCGTTCTGCTTGTCGATGGGCGTCGCCCGCACGGTGGGCAGGCGCCGCAGGTACGGGCCGCCCTCGAGCGTGCGCGTGGTCTGCGCGTTGGCGAGGTTCGACGAGATGATCTCCATCCGCGCGCGCTGCATCGACAGCCCGGACGCGGCGACCTTCATGGCGCGGTCGAGACTCATGCGGTCCTCCCGTCTTCGATGGCGGCCATCAGCTGGCGGATGCGCAGGCGGGCGACGTTCGCGGTCATGTCGAACCGGCCGCGCGTCTCGGCGAGGGCCATCATTTCGCGGTCGACGTTGACGTCGTTGCCGTCGTTGCGCATCGCGAGGTCCGCGACGCGGTGCGCGACCTCGGGCGAGCGGCCGTGCGGGCCGCCGGCGAGGTGGCCGGGCGCGGTCTGGCGCAGCGGCAGCTCGCGCCCCGTGGCCTTGACCGCGCGGGCGAGCGCCGACTGGAAGTCGATGTCCTGCGTGCGGAAGCCGGGCGTGTCGACGTTGCCGATGTTCGACGCGACGAGCTGCTGCCGCCGCGACATGACGTCGAGCGCGCGTTCCATCCGGTCGAGGAACGGGTCCGCGGAGATGCCGCCTGGTTTCATCGATCACCCCCATGGGGCGGGGCAAGCCCCGCCCTTACGGTCGGATGAATGCAATGGCCGTGCCGGTGTGGGAGCGGGTCCGGGCCCACCAGGGCACCGGGAACCCGGCAAAAAGCGCCGTGCGCCGTCATCAGATTGACGCCTGGGCCGATTCCTCGCGGAACAGGCGCAGCTTGTTGCGCAGCGTGCGGACCGAGATGCCGAGCATCTCGGAGGCGCGCGTGCGGTTGCCGTTGGCCGCTTCGAGCGTGGTCTTGATGAGCTGGCGCTCCATCGCGGCGATCGTCATGCCGGGGAACAGGCCACCCTCGTGGCGCGGCCCGCTCCACTCGTCGAGGAACAGGTCCGTGGGGCCGATCTTCCCGTGCCGGTCGAGCACGACCGCGCGCTCGATCACGTTGCGCAGCTCGCGCACGTTGCCGGGCCAGGAGTGCGAGCACAGCCGCGCGACGGCCTCGGCGCCCATCTGCGGCACCGGGCGCCCGAGCCGCGCCGCGACCTCCGCGGCAATGTGGTTCGCGAGCAGCGGGATGTCCATGCCGCGCTCGCGCAGCGCCGGGATCCGCAGCGGCAGCACGCGCAGCCGGAAGTAGAGGTCCTGGCGGAAGCGGTTCGCGGCGACGGCCTGCGCGAGGTCCTGGTGCGTGGCCGCGACGACGCGGATGTCGACCGGGACGGGCTCGCCCGCGCCGAGCGGCAGCACCGCCCGCTCCTCGAGCGCGCGCAGCAGCTTGGCCTGCAGCGGCAGCGGCATGTCGCCGATCTCGTCGAGGAGCAGCGTGCCGCCGTTCGCGCGCTCGAAGCGGCCGCGGCGGTCCTTGTCGGCCCCCGTGAACGCGCCGCGGCGCACGCCGAACAGCTCGGACTCGAGCAGCTCGCCGGGCAGCGCCGCGCAGTTGATCGCGACGAACGGGCCGCCGCGCCGCGCGCTCCGCGCGTGCAGGAGGCGCGCCGCCAGCTCCTTGCCGGTGCCGCTCTCGCCGGTGAGAAGGACCGTGCTCTCGGTCGCGGCGGCGCGGCCGATCTGCTCGATCAGCTCGCGGAAGCGCGGGTCCTCGCCGACGATGACCGGGATCTCCTCGCCGGCCGGGCGCGGCACGACGGACTCGATCGCGGCCGGGCCGAGCGCGCGCTGGATCGCGCCGAGCAGCGCGTCCGGCGCGAACGGCTTTAGGAGGTAGTCGCTGGCCCCGCGGCGCACCGCGTGGACCGCGTCCTCGACGGTGCCGAACGCGGTGACGAGCACGACCTTGAGCTCGGGCCGCAGCGTCAGCGCCTGCGCGAGCAGCTCGCGGCCGTCCATGCCCGGCATGCGGATGTCGCTCACCATCGCGTCCCACGGGCGCGCGCGCAGCGCTTCGAGCGCGATTTCCGCGGTCTCGCAGCGCGTGACCTCGAAGCCGGCGCGCTCGAGCACGCGGCCCATGGCGACGCGCATGGCGTATTCGTCGTCGACGACGAGAACGGCAGGTCGGCGGTTCAACACGTTGTTTCGTCTCCGTCGGGCAAAACGAGTCGGAACAGCGCGCCGCCGAGCGGGCCGTCGGTCACGAGCACGGCGCCGCCGTGCGAGAGCGCGACGCGCTCGACGACGGCGAGCCCGAGGCCGGTGCCCTGGCTGCGCGTGGTGAAGAACGGTTCGAAGACGCGCTCGCGCAGCTCGGGCGGCACGCCCGCGCCGGAGTCGGCGACCTCGAGCATCACGTCGGAACCGCTGCGGCGCGCGAACAGCCGCACCGCGCCGCCCGCGGGGGTCGCGTCGAGCGCGTTGCCGAGCAGGTTGAGCACGGCCTGGCGCACGCCTTCCTCGTCGAGCGACGCGGGCACGACTACGCCGGGCTCGGGACCGGCGAGCGCGATGCCGCGCGCGGCCGCGACCGGGGCCAGCGCGTCGCACGCCGCGCGGCCGAGCGCCGCGGCGTCGACGACGGTGCGGTTGACGGGACGCCCGCGCACGGCGGAGAGGAGGTGCGTCACGGTCCCGGAGAGCTGCCGCACGCCGAGGAGGATCTGCTCGGCGAGCTCGCGGCTGTCGGGCCGGTCGTGCAGCTCGTCGGCGAGCATCGAGGAGAACAGCTCGAGCGAGCCGAGCGGGTTGCGGACCTCGTGGGCGATCTCCGCGGCCATGCGGCCGAGCGCCTCGAGGCGCGTGCGCCGGCCGGCCTGCTCTTCGAGCCGCACCGCGCGCGTCACGTCGGAGAGCATGAGGAGCGTGCCCTCGCCGCCGCCGGGCAGCGGCACGAGCGCGCAGCGCACGACCCACGTCGGGCCCTGCGAGCCGCGCGGCCGGATCGGCCGGTCGGGCTCGGAGCGCTCCCACGAGTTGACCCACAGGCCGAGCGTGGTCTCGGAGCGCGCGTCGTCGTACTCGACCGCGCCCATGTCGCGCGCCGCGCCGTTCGCGGCGAGAACGCGCGCGTCGGGGCCGCACAGCACGACGCCGGTGTCGAGGCTCTCGAGGATGCGGTCGAGCATCCGACTCAGCCGCTCCTTGTCGTCGAGCGCCGCACGCAACCGGCGCGATGCGTCGGACAGCTGTTCGGCGAGGCGCACGGCGTCGCCGCGGACGTTTCCCGTCGTGGCGGCGATCACGAGGCCCTCCGGCCGCGGCCGCGCTTCGACTCGTCCGGCAATTCGTTCATCAGGCGCTCCGCGGCGAGCGCGGCGGGCTCGCCCGGCTTCTTCGCGATCACCGCGGCGAGGCGGCGTTTCGCGTCGTCCTTCCTGCCCTCGCGGATCTCGCACGAGGCGATGCGGACCTCGAGCCATTCGCGCTCGAACTCGGCGAGCTCGGGTCCCGCGGCGGCGCGGTAGTCGCGGCACGCGCCGACCCAGTCGTGCGCGAGCGCGCGCGCGTCGCCCCGCAGGAGCGCGGCCGGGCCGGTCGCGCGGTCCTTGAGGGGATCGAGCACCTCGGCGGCCCACGTCGCGTCGCCCGTGGCGAACGCGGCGCGCGCGCCCGAGGAGCGCACGGGCACGTCGTGCTTCACCGGCACGTTGGGCTCGGCGCGCAACGACTCGAGGATCGCGGTCCAGGCCTCGTCGCGTTCGAGCGCGGCGATGCGGTCGGGATCGGTGGCGCCGCCGGCGGGCAGGGTCTCGCGCGGGCTGCAGCGCAGGAGCCCGGCGCGCGCCTTCTCGGCGAGCGCGCCCTCGCCCGCGGCGAGCTCCTTGTACATCGTCGCGGCGCGCGCGTTCTCGCCCAGCGTCTCGCGCAACCCCGCGGCCGCGAAGCGGACGGCGGGCGGCAGCTTCGCGGCGACCTGCGCGCGCTCGGCGAGCGTGACCACGTAGGCGGCCTTGGGCGGGTTGGCGGCCAGCTCGTCGGCCATGCCGGTCACGAGCAGCACGAACTGGTCCTGCGCGGCCTCGCGCGCGAGGCGCTCGCCCT
>JABLTH010006524.1_pt1 | contig 21213 bp, 14 predicted proteins | sample 7875711 | NCBI WGS metagenome assembly JABLTH01 (sample SAMN14941262, study PRJNA633318) | bioreactor metagenome | isolation source: bioreactor | place: China | collected 2019-03-05 | reverse complement strand
CGCATCCACTCCGCGTTCCAGAGGTTCTCGTGCCACGGCTCGGTGCCGGGGGTGCGCGGGGATCCGCGCCACTCGTCCAGACGCCGGCGCAGGTGCACGAGCTTGGATCCGTTCATCCCGCCGATCCGGAACACCTGGCGCACCTCCGCGGGGATGCGCGCCTGCGTCAGCGGGTCGGTGCTCCCGCGTCGCTTCGGCAGGAGGGCGGTCACGTCGTAGCGGCTGTGGTCGATGGCCCCGAGCAGGTTGAGCGCGCTGGTGGTGATGCCGTTCGGCTTCATCCCGCCCAGATACACGAGCAGGCGCTTGCGGCCGTCGCGGGCGGTGGGACGGGCGCGATAGCCGTCACGGGCTCCGCCGAACACGATGTCGACCACCCTGGCCGTCGCCGCGCCGTCCTCGAACGGAGTGAACCTCTCTCCCCAGGCGGCGTACTGGGGATGCGGCGGGGCGCCGTGCAGCAGCGCGGCGAGGGCGCGACCGGTGCCGGCGGCGTCGGCGTCGACCGGGCCGGGGAGGGTGTCCAGGGGCATGTACGTGCCGCGCCCGGAGGAGTAGAGGTCGGCGTCCGGCGTGAAGAACGCGATCGGGCGGCCGGTGGCGAGGTAGTCGAAGAAGATCGACGAGTAGTCGGTGACGAGTCCGGCCGACGCCCCCAGCAGGACGTTCGTGGGGATCGAGTTCGGTGCCAGCGAGCGGGCCAGCGCCGGGCGTGAGGCGGCACGTGCGTGCACGATCTGGTGCGTCTTCAGCACGACGACGTGGTCGTCTCCGACGCCCTCCTGCAGCTGCGCGAGCTGGGCGGCGAGCTCGTCGATGTTGTCTTCCGGGTCGTCGAACGAGCTGCCCCGCCATGTGGGCGCGAACAGCACGATCGGCTTGCCGTCGAGCGCGACGCCGCTCTGCTCGAGCTCGGCGCGCACCGCGTCCTCCTCCGCGGCGTCGAGACGCTGCCGGTCGATGCGCGGGTAGCCCTCCTCGATGATCGTGCCGGGGTAGACGTTGGTGAGCCGGTAGGCGCCCTCGTACATGGTCTCCGCCATGAACGGGTTCGCCGCCAGCAGGTAGTCCGACATCAGGAAGTTGCGCAGGGTGTTCGCGGACTGCACGGCGCCGGCGGGCATGTCGAAGCCCATGAGCTTGAGGGGGGTGCCGTGCCAGGTGTTCAGATAGACCTGGCCCTCCCGCTTGCCGAACCAGGTCGGGAAGGTCGCGTTGTTGATCAGCCAGCCGCTGACCGACAGCGCCTGACGGTACGAGGCGGACCCCCGGCGCACGAACGACACCCGCCGGTCGTCCGCGAACTCGGCACGGAAGCGCTCGATCGCATCGTCGTCCGAGATCGCCCAGACGTGGGTGAGGTGCGCGTATGCGGGATCCGTCAGCAGGTGGCGGAAGATCGCCTCCGGGTTGCACAGCATGCCGTTGCCGGCGAACGACTCGTACAGGACCTGATCGGGCCGCACCGGACGGGACCGCCAGAATGCGATGCGCTCCGCTTCGGCGGCGCGCTTGAGACGTCGGGCGGCGGAGCGGACTCGGCGCACGGAGGAGGAGAGGGGCACGCTTCCAGGATATTCGGCGGCGTCCGAGTGAACGCTCGGAGAACATCGGATGTCGGGACGGTGCCGCACCGCGAACGGCCGGGTTGCGGGATCACCCTGCGGGGGTGCTCGCGGGCGGGAACTCGGGCGCCGGCGGGCGTGTCGGGGACAGGCGGCTGACAGGGGGTTCGGAGGAGCGGCCAAGGACGGCCCGCTAGCCTCGGGACGTGACCTCCTCCGCTGTCGGCACCGCCTCGGAGCGGTCGCTCACCTCCGGGTCGCGGGCGACGGCGGATACCCGGCGGCTGGGGCTGTGGGCGGCCGTGCTGGGCCTGTTCGCGGTCGCGACGAGCGCGGCGGGATCGTGGATCCCCTCCCTCTGGGGCGACGAGGCCGCGAGCCTCATGTCGGCGACGCGGCCGCTGCCGTCGCTCTGGCACATGCTGAGCTACGTCGACGCCGTGCACGGGCTCTACTACTTCGGGCTGCACGCCTGGATCGACGTGTTCGGGCCGAGCGCGTTCTCGATCCGGTTCCCGTCCGCGCTCGCGATCGGCGTCTGCACCGCCGCGGTCGTGTGGCTGTGCGGGCGGCTCGGCGGGATCCGGTTCGCCGTCGTCGCGGGCGTGTTCACCGCCCTCGAGCCGCGGCTGATCTTCGCGGGGGAGGAGGCGCGCTCGTATGCGATCGGCGCGGCCTTCGCCGCCGTGCTGATCGTGCTGATCGTCGAGATCTCCCGCCGACCCGGCACCGCAGCCGGATGGTGGGCCGGCTACGCCGCGGTGCTCACCGTCGCGACCTGGACGTTCCTGTACTTCGCCCTCATGGTGTTCGCCGCGCTCGTGATCGTGCTGCTGGCGCCGCCGCTGCGCCGACGCTGGCGGGCCTGGGCGCTCAGCACCGGGATCGCCCTCGTGCTGTGTGCGCCGATCGCCTGGTTCGGCTTCCTGCAGCGCCGCCAGATCGCGTTCCTCGCCGTGCGCGAATCGGTCACGGCCGAGGTCGTGCTGAAGAACATGTGGTTCCAGGAGTGGTGGTTCACCGCGCTCGCCTGGGCCCTGATCCTGATCGCCGTGATCGCGTTCGTGCGCGACCTCGTGCGGATCCGCCGAGAGGGCGGGCGGCTGTGGCGCACGCCCGGGGTGCGGCTCGAGGTCGTGGCGCTCAGCTGGATGCTCGTGCCGATGGGTCTGCTCCTCGCCGTCACCCCGTTCATGGCGGTCTACACCGCCCGGTACGGCACGTTCTCCGCGCCCGCCGTCGCGATCGTGATGGCCCTCGGCGTGCGGACCCTCGCCCGGATCGGCGCGCCGCCGGCGCCCGCGGACGCCCCCGGCCCGCAGGAAGGGCCGGCCTCGCGCCGCGGGGCGTGGGTCGCGGGCATCGCGATCGCCGCGGTGGTGGTCGCGGCGGTGCCGGTGGCCGCGCTGCAGCGCGGGCCGTACGCGAAGAACCAGTCGGACTGGAACGACATCTCGGCCTTCATCCGTGCGAACGCGCACCCCGGTGACGGCATCGTGTTCGACGACGGGGCGCGGCCGTCCCAGCGCACCCGGCTCGCGAAGGCGACGGATCCCGCCTCCTTCCGCAACGTCACAGATCTGCTGCTGAAGACGCCGTACCAGAAGTCGTACACCTGGTACGACCAGACCTACGGGATCCCGCGGGCGGCCGGCATGGGACGCTTCGACGGCGTGGACCGCGTGTGGGTGGTCGAGCTGTCGTTCCAGGGCGTCGAGGACGACTGGGGGCTCAGCGACCTGCGCGACCTCGGCTATCGCGAGACCCGCCGCGTCGACGGCGCCGGCAGCGTGATCCTCCTCTACGAGCGCTGAGCGACGCGCGCGCCCTGCCGGTCGTCGAGCGAGCGGAGCGAGACGAGACGCGGCGCCCGGGGAGTGCACCGCGTTTCGTCTCGGGAGCCTGCGGCGTCCTCGCTCGACGACCCCGGGGGCGGTCGGCGTCAGCGGTCCTGGACGAGGGCGGCGGAGTGCTCCTGCCCGCGGACGACCGTGGCGCGCACCTGCGCGGCGAGGAACGCCTCGGGCCCGTCGCGGAACGGATCCGCATCGAGCACCACGAAATCGGCCGAGGTCCCGGCGCGCAGCACTCCGAGCTCGCCGTCCCAGCGTGCGGCGTACGCCGCGTCGCGGGTGGCCCGGCGCACCGCGTCGGCGACGGCCATCGCATGGGCGGGGAGGTTGGCCGGGAGGTCCGGATCGAACGCCGAGCGCCGGGTGGTCGCGATGAACAGGTTGGGCAGCGGATCGAACGGCGCGGTCGGCGCGTCGGTGCCGAGCGCGAGCGTCGCGCCCGCCTCGGCGAACTCGCCCCAGGGGTAGCCCCGTTCGGCGCGGTCGTCGCCGAGCATCGCGCGCCAGTTGTCCTGGATCGCGGGATCGCAGTGCACGGGCTGCATCGAGGCGACGACGCCCAGCCGTGCCAGGCGCAGCGGCGTCGCGGCGTCGACCGTCTCGAGGTGCTCGATGCGGTGGCGGCGATCGGCGCGGGGGCCGTTGGTCGCGACCGCGGCCTCCAGCGCATCGAGCGCGAGGGCGGATGCGGCATCGCCGATCGCGTGCATCGCGATCTGGAGGCCGGCCGCGTCGGCGCGCGTGACCACCGCGGTCAGGGAGGGAAGGTCCCAGAGCGCCTCGGGCTGCGAGCCGTCGGCGAACGGCGCCCGCATGGCCGCCGTGCAGCTGTCGATCACGCCGTCGACGAAGAGCTTGATCCCGGCGATCCGCAGACCGGGGCCGGGGTGCTCCCGGTTCAGGGCGATCGCACGATCGACCGCGGCGGCGTCGCCGTCGGCGGTCCCGGTGCGATAGACGGCCCAGTGCGCGGCGACGTGCATCGGCAGGATCCCGCCGTGCCGCTCCTGGACGGCGAGCATCGCGCGGAGATCCGGTTCGGACAGCGCCATGTCGACCGCAGCGGTGACCCCTGCGTCGAGGTACGTGCGCAGCGCTGCCTCGAACTGCGCCTCGCGGTCGGCATCGCTCGTGAGCGCGTCCAGCCGCACGCGCAGGAACGCGAACACGGCGTTCTCCCGCAGCATGCCGGTCGCGCGGCCCTGTGCATCGCGCTGGATCGTGCCGCCGAGCGGATCCGGGGTCTCGTCGTCGATCCCCAGCTCGGCCAGAGCCGCCGAGTTCAGCCAGGCGGAGTGGTTGTCGTTCGCGTTCAGGTACACCGGGCGATCGGAGACGACCGCGTCGATCATCTCCCGGTGCGGAGCGCGGCCGTCGAGGCTGGAGAACAGCCAGCTGCGACCCTGGATCCGCGGTGCGTCGGGATCCGCCGCCGCGGCCGCGGCGATGCGCGCCTGGATCTCCGCGAGATCGGGCGCGTCGTGCAGGTCCACCTGCTCGAGCGACTCGCCCAGTCCGATCAGGTGCGTGTGCGCGTCGACGATCCCCGGGATCACCAGCGCGCCGTCGAGCTCGACCACGGCGTCGGCCGCGAAGGCGTCGGCGGCGGCCGTGTCGCCGACGAAGAGCACGCGGCCGTCCTCGACGATCAGCGACTGCGCCCACGGCTGCGTGTCGGAGGTGAAGATCGCGCCGCCGCGGTAGTGCGTGGTGCGTGTCTCGTTCGAAGTCATGAGAGGGGATCCTTGTCGGCGTGAGCGGTCAGAGCGAGGCCAGCGAGCGGGGCGAGCGGCGCACCAGCAGAAGATAGAGTGCGAAGGGCACGAGCAGGCCCACCGGCACCGACAGGTCGATGCCGCCGATCGCGGCGGCGATCGGCCCGGTGAAGACGAGCGTCGCGCTGCACAGGAGCGAGGCGCCGATGCCGGCCAGCACCGCGATCGCGCCGGGGACGTGCACGCCGCCGGTGAACCAGAAGCGGCTGCCGCGGCTGTCGTCGGCGAGGGCCGCGCCGTCGTAGCGGTTGCGGCGCCACAGCATGTCGGCGAGGTACACGCCCATCACCGGCGCGAGGATCGTGACCGCCAGCTGCAGCGCGCTGGAGACGCTGTCCAGGAAGTTCCACACCAGCAGGGCGAACAGCGTCATCAGCACGCCCACCGTTCCGTCGAGGAGCACGGTGCGCGAGCGCGGCAGGCGGATGCCGAGGGCCTGGAGGGCGAGTCCGGAGCTGTACGCGGTCATCGCGTTGTTGGCGATGGTGCCGACGATCACGGAGATGAGGAAGATCGGGGCGAACCAGCCCGGCAGGAACTTCTCGAGCCCCGCTTCCGGATCCGACATGTCCACGGCGCTCGCCGCGAGGGCGCCGACGAACGTGGCCAGCACGCCGGGGATCACCATCCCGAGCGTGGTCCACAGGGCGACGTCGCGCCCCCGGGTGCTCGCGGGCAGGTAGCGGGCGAAGTCGGCGCTGTTCGTGTACGACAGCGGGCCGGACGCGACGAGGGCGATGCCGGCGGCCATCATCGCGACCAGATCCAGGCCGTGCAGCGGTGCGGCCGGGGTGTAGCTCCACTTCGCGCCGCCGACCACGAACACGGCCATGCCCGCGAAGATCACCGCGAGCAGGATCGCGAGCGGCTGGTACAGGCGCATGATCAGGCCGTGGCCGTACACGCTGATCACCATGGTGGCGGCGGCGATCACGATCGCGCTGATCGCGATCGTCCAGCCGTTCGACGCGATGCCGAGTCGGCCGAGCAGGCCGACGGCGACGGTCGTCGCGGCGGCCCAGTTGATCGCGAGGTAGCAGACGCTGATCAGCCAGCCGGCGATGGCGACGTTGAACCGGTTGCCGGTGATGCCGTACATGGCGCGGGTGATGACCTCGCTGGGGGCTCCTGCGGCCGGCCCTGAACCGGCGACGATGCCGGTGATGATCGAGAACAGGTTGCCGATCACGATCGCGAGCAGCGCCTGCCACAGGTCCAGACCCAGCAGCACCAGGGTCACCCCGATCACGACGGCGAGGAAGTTCACGTTGGGTGCCGCCCAGACGGCGAGCAGATCGCGCGCACGGCCGTGGCGCTCCGTGTCCGGGATGTAGTCGATGCCGTGCGTCTCGATGCGGGTCGCGCTGTCGGCGGACACGGCGTGCGTCAGCGCGGGGGACGGGTCTGCGGTCTCGGGGGGTGTCGTCTGCGACATGAGGGCTCCAGGGCGGAAGGTCGGGTGCGCGACGTCCTTGTTCGCGCTCGACACGCAACGGTAAAGAGCCAAAACGATTTGGGCAAGCGGATCCGGAGATTATCATCGCGGCATGCGCAGACAGCGATCCACCATCCGCGATGTCGCCCGCAGGGCAGGGGTCTCCGTCACCACGGTGTCGCACACCTTCTCGGGCAACGGCGTCGTCAACCCCGCCACCCAGGCGCGCGTGCGGGCGGCGGCGACCGAGCTCGGCTACCACCCCGACGTGGTGGCCAGCGGCCTGCGGCGCAGCCGGCTGGGCGTGATCGGGCTCGTGCTGCGCCCGGCGGTCGGCGCGGAGCCCCAGCAGATCCAGGACGTCGACTACTTCCCGCGCTTCGCGGGCGCGGCCGCGCTCACGTCGCTCGCACACGGCTACGCGCTGATGCTCGTCGCCGATCCGACGGTGCCCCAGGCGCCGACGACCGCCTGGGCGTGCGACGGCATCATCGTGACCGACCCCGTGGAGGGCGACCCGCTCATCGCCGCGCTGCGCGCGGGGGGCATGCCCTACACGCTCGTGGGCGCCGACGTCGCGGATCCGGGGGATCCCCACATCGTCGACATCGCCACCGCGCTGATCACCGATCGCGTGCTGGAGCACCTCGCCGCGTGCGGAGCGCAGCGGATCGCCCTGGTCGTGGGCACCGACCCGATCGAGTGGAACACGGCGACCGAGCAGCGCTATCGCGAGCGAGTGCCCGAGGAGGCGCAGATCGTCCTGTCCGTGCCCGAGCGCGCGGAGCCCGACGAAGGGGCGGTCGCCGCTGACGCGCTGCTCGCGCTGCCCCTGCCGCCCGACGGCGTGTACTGCATGACGAGCGACCACGCCCGCGCCCTCGTCGACCGCCTGGTGGCGCGCGGGGTCCGTGTGCCCGAGGACGTGCGCGTGGTGTGCGGGTCGGACGCGGAACGCCTGCGTGGGATCTCCCCGGAGATCACCGCGGTCGACCTGCAGCCGCAGGCGCTGGGCCGGCAGGCCGCGGCCGAGCTGCTGCGGCAGCTCGAGCCGGAGCTCGCGCTCGCGGTGCCCGCGCCCGAGCACGGCACCCTCGTCGTGCGCGCGTCGACGGCCGGCTGAGGCGGTCCGCACGGCGTGCCGCGGCCGCGGATCAGACCCCCGAGGGAGTGCGGATCCGCGGCCCGCGGCTCAGCGCAGCGACGCGTTCGCGGCGGTGAGCACGGCGTTGAGCGTCGCGGTCAGCACCGATCCGTCCCGTCCGGCGGCCCATCCGGTGCCGTGCGCCCCGCGGTACTCGATCAGCGTCAGCGCCTCGCCGTCGCTGCCGGCGCCGAGACTCGTCTGCTGCAGGTCGAGGATCTCGATGGGTGCACCGTGCGCCGCGAGCGCCTCGGTGAGCGCCTCCACCGGTCCCACACCGGGGTGCTCGGAGTCGTGCTCGGACCCGTCCACGCGCAGCCGGAACATCGTGCGCGGCTCGGCAGCGGCGTCGGTGCGCACCTGCGACAGCGCGATGCGGGGCTCCTCGTCGCCGGCGAGATAGGCGTCGTCGAAGATGCGCCAGAGCCCGTGCGCGTCGAGCTCGAGGCCGCTCTGATCGGCGTGCCGCTGCACGTGCCCGGCCAGGTCGATCTCCAGCCGGCGCGGGAGCCGGATCCCGAACTCCGTCTCGAGCAGGTAGGCGATCCCGCCCTTGCCCGACTGCGAGTTCACGCGGATCACCGCGTCGTAGGAGCGGCCGAGGTCGGCCGGATCGACGGGGAGGTACGGCACGCGCCAGGCGATCTCCCGCTCGGAGCGTCCCTCGCGCGCGGCGCGTTCCCGGTGCTCGGCGAAACCCTTGCGGATCGCGTCCTGGTGGGTGCCGCTGAACGCCGTGTGCACGAGGTCGCCGACGTAGGGATGCCGCGGGTGCACCTCGATCCGGTTGCTGTGCTCGACCGTGCGGCGGATCTCGTCGATGTCGGAGAAGTCGATCATCGGATCGATGCCCTGGGCGTGCAGGTTCAGGGCGAGCGTGACGAGGTCGACGTTGCCGGTGCGCTCGCCGTTGCCGAACAGGCAGCCCTCGACCCGCTGCGCGCCGGCGAGCACGGCCAGCTCGGCGCAGGCGATCCCGGTGCCGCGGTCGTTGTGCGGATGGACCGACAGGATGACGCTCTCGCGCCGGTCGAGATGGCGGTGCATGTACTCGATCTGGTCGGCGTACACGTTGGGCGTGGCGATCTCGACCGTCGCCGGCAGGTTGAGGATCACCGGGCGCTCCGGCGTCGCCTCCCACAGGGCGGTCATCGCGTTGCAGATCTCGAGCGCGTAGTCGGGCTCGGTCAGCATGAACACCTCGGGGGAGAACTCGAAGCGCACGTGGGGAAGCCCGCCGGCGAGCTCGAGCACGTCTCGTCCTGCGTCGAGGATCAGCGCGCGCAGCTCGTCGCGATCGCGACCGAGCACGGTCTCCCGCCAGATCGGCGCCGTCGCGGTGTACAGGTGGATGACGACGGGATTGCGGATGTCGCGGATCGACTCGACCGTGCGTGCGATGAGATCGCGGCGCGCGGCCGTGAACACGACGATCGTCACGTCCTCCGGCGCGATGCCCTGCTCGGCGATCAGGCGCACGAAGTCGAAGTCGGTCTGCGAGGCGGACGGGTAGCCGACCTCGATCTCCTTGTAGCCCATCGCGACCATGAGCTCGAAGAAGCGCCGCTTGCGCGCCGGATCCATCGGCTCGGCCAGTGCCTGGTTGCCGTCGCGGAGGTCGACCGGCACCCACAGGGGTGCGGCGGTGAGGCGCCGGGTCGGCCAGGTGCGCTCCTGCGCCGAGAGGGCGATCGAGACGCGGTCGTAGGGATCGGCGTAGCGATGCGACGGCATCTGCGAGTGCCGCTGGCGGTTCCAGGCCGGCGCGCCGGCGGGGACGGGCCCGGCGGGCGTGGAGATTCCGGGAAAGGGGGCGCGGGTCATGCTCTTCTGCTCTCTGCGAGGGGTTTCGGCGGTCGGCGCGGCGGCATCAGCCACGACGGGGTGCCGGACCGGTCAGTCCCCGCCGTGGCGGTGAAGAAGGAGGATCGCGCTCGGGAGCATGCAGGCAGTGTAGCGTTAACTCCGCAGACAAGTTGAGGAGTGGATGCGATCATGGGGCCGAGCGTGCAGCGTTCTTCGATGGCGGATCAGACCGCGGACGTGCTCCTGGACAGGATCAGGGGCGAGGAGTGGGTGCTGGGCGCCCGGCTCCCCGGTGAGACGACGCTCGCCGCCCAGCTGGGGGTGGGGCGGTCCACGGTGCGCGAGGCGATCCGCCAGCTGGCGGGCAGGGGAGTGCTGTCGGCGCGACAGGGCGCGGGCGTCTTCGTCACCGCGCTCGACGTGCGAGAGGACTGGGACGCGGTGCTGCAGCGCGCCGACATCGTCAGCGTCATCGAGGCGAGGGCGGCGATCGAGGGGGATGCCGCGGCGCTCGCCGCGGAGCGCCGCTCGCCGGACGATCTCCGCGCGATCCGCCGCGCCCTCCGTCATCGCGCGGAGCACCGCTCCCATCTCGAGGAGCACGTGGACGCGGATCTCGCGTTCCACCGCGCGATCGTCGTCGCCGCCGCCAACCCCATCCTCACCGAGCTCTTCGACGGGTTCACCCCGCGGCTGCGGCAGACGATGATCGCGATGCTGCGGATCCGCGCCTCCTTCGGCGACGACGAGGACCACGAGGCGCACGTGCGCCTGGCCGATGCGATCCGTTCCGGCGATGCCGCGGCCGCCTCCCGCCTCAGTCGGTCGCACCTGGCGTCGCTGAAGGACGGCCTGCGGTGAGCGGCGAGGTCGTCCGACTGGACGGGGTGACGCTGCGGCGCGACGGGCGCGACATCCTGCAGGAGATCGAGCTGGTCGTGCGTGCGGGCGAGCACTGGACGCTCCTGGGCCCCAACGGCGCCGGCAAGAGCTCGATCCTCGGCATCTGCGGCGCGCGGACGCACCCGTCGAGCGGGACCGCGGAGGTGCTGGGCCACAGGATCGGCCGGGTCGACCTGCAGGAGCTGCGCCGCCGGATCGGCCACGTGGATCCGCGGCATCCGCTGCGCTCGCCCCTCACCGTGACCGAGGTCGTGCTGACCGGCCTGACGGGGACGATCGAGACTCCGATGCGCTGGGCGCCGACGCCCGCGCAGACCGCGCTCGCGCATCGGCTCATCGCCGAGGTGGGCCTCGCGCATCGGTGCGACGCCCGATGGCCGACGCTCTCGCAGGGGGAGCGGGGCCGGGCGCTGATCGCGCGGGCACTCGCCTGCGATCCCCGTCTGCTCCTGCTCGACGAGCCGATGACCGGGCTCGACGTGGCCGCCCGGGAGCAGCTCCTGGAGACGATCGACGCGCTCGCGCACCGGGATCCGGGGCTCGCGTCGATCCTCGTCACGCATCACCTGGAGGATCTGCCGGAGACGACGAGTCATGCCCTCGTCATCGCGCGAGGGGCGATCGCGGCGATCGGGGCGATCGATGACGCGGTGACGACCGAGACGATCTCGCGCGCGTTCGCCCACCCGATCGAGGTCACCCGCACCGGCGGGCGGTGGGCGGCGCGCACGCACCGCGACCGCCGGGCGGCGGTGCCGGCCTGACGCCGGGTTCCGAAGGCTGATGCCTCCGGAACCCGCGCCTCAGAGCTCGGGGACGATGCGGATCGCGCCCTTGTCCGCCGACTGCGCGAAGTGCGCGTAGGCGCGCAGCGCGGGGCTGACCTCGCGGACGCGGTTGCGCGGCCGGTAGCCGCCGTTCGCCTCGAGGTGCTCGCGGCGGCGCTCCAGCTCCTCCCACGGCACCTCGAGCTCGAGCTTGCGGGTGGGGATGTCGATCGAGATGATGTCGCCGTCCTCGACGAGGGCGATCATGCCGCCCGCCGCCGCCTCGGGGGAGATGTGCCCGATCGACAGGCCGGAGGTGCCCCCGGAGAAGCGGCCGTCGGTGATCAGGGCGCACGCCTTGCCGAGGCCGCGTCCCTTGAGGAACGACGTCGGGTACAGCATCTCCTGCATGCCGGGGCCGCCCTTGGGACCCTCGTAGCGGATGACGACGACGTCGCCCTCCTTGACCTGCTTGTTCAGGATCTTCTCGACGGCCTCGTCCTGCGACTCGCACACGACGGCGGGGCCGGAGAAGGTCCAGATCGACTCGTCCACGCCCGCCGTCTTCACGACGGCGCCGTTCTCGGCGATGTTGCCGTGCAGCACGCCGAGGCCGCCGTCCTTCGAGTAGGCGTGCGCGACGTCGCGGATGCAGCCGCCCTCTGCGTCGGTGTCGAGCGAGGCCCAGCGCTCCGACTGCGAGAACGCGGTGGATGAGCGTCGCCCGCCCGGGGCGGCGTGCCACAGGTCCTCGGACTGCGCCGAGGCGGACCCGCCGCGCACGTCCCACTCGTCCAGCCACTCGCCGAGCGTCGCGGCGTGCACCGTGTGCACGGTGTCGTCGAGCAGGCCGCCGCGGCGCAGCTCGCCGAGCAGGGCGGGGATGCCGCCGGCGCGGTGCACGTCCTCCATGTAGTAGGTGCGGCCGCCGGCGGAGTTCGGGGCGACCTTCGCGAGGCACGGCACGCGGCGCGAGATCGCGTCGATCTCGGCGAGGCCGAAGTCGACGCCCGCCTCGTGCGCCGCCGCGAGCAGGTGCAGGATCGTGTTCGTGGATCCGCCCATGGCGATGTCGAGCGCCATCGCGTTGCCGAACGCGGCCTCGGTCGCGATGCTCTTGGGCAGCACGCTCTCGTCGTCGCCCTCGTAGTAGCGCTTGGTGATGTCGACGACGAGGGATCCGGCCTTCTCGTACAGCGCGCGGCGCGCCGTGTGCGTGGCGAGCACGGAGCCGTTGCCGGGCAGCGAGAGACCGATCGCCTCGGTGAGGCAGTTCATCGAGTTGGCGGTGAACATGCCGGAGCAGGATCCGCAGGTCGGGCAGGCGGACTCCTCGATGCGGAGGATGTCGGCGTCGGAGATCTTCTCGTTGACCGCGTCGCTGATCGCGTCGACGAGGTCGAGCGAGCGCACCGTGCCGTCGACGAGCGTCGCACGGCCGGCCTCCATGGGGCCGCCGGAGACGAACACCGTCGGGATGTTCAGGCGGAGTGCCGCGAGCAGCATGCCCGGGGTGATCTTGTCGCAGTTCGAGATGCAGACCAGGGCGTCGGCGCAGTGCGCGTTGACCATGTACTCCACCGAGTCGGCGATGAGGTCGCGCGAGGGCAGCGAGTACAGCATGCCGCCGTGGCCCATCGCGATGCCGTCGTCGACGGCGATCGTGTTGAACTCGCGGGGGATGCCGCCCGCCTCGGTGATCGCGTCCGACACGATGCGCCCGACGGGCGCGAGGTGGGTGTGGCCGGGGACGAACTCGGTGAACGAGTTCGCGACGGCGATGATGGGCTTGCGCCCCAGGTCGGCGCCGTTGACGCCGGCCGCGCGGAAGAGGGCGCGGGCGCCCGCCATGTTGCGTCCGTGGGTGACCGTGCGAGAGCGATAAGCGACCATGGTCACCATTGTGGACCTGCCGTGCTGTTCTGCCGAGCCCGGCGGCGAGGAGGGTTTGTACTAGTACTCGGAGTACTGTTTTCCCATGATCCGGCCGCGCACACCCCGCCGCGAGCAGCTGGGGGAGTTCCTCGCCTCCCGGCGCCGCGCCGCGAGCCGCTCCGCGCTGGGCCTGCCCCAGGCCGCGCGGCGCGGCGACATCGGTCTCAGCCGCGAGGAGGTCGCCGCCCTCGCCGGCGTCAGCGCCAGCTGGTTCACCTGGCTCGAGCAGGGGCGGGACATCGGCGTCTCGCGGCAGGTGCTGGGCGCGGTCGCGCGCGTGCTGCAGCTGAGCCCGGCCGAGACCGACTACGTGGTGCGGCTCGCCGGCCCGGACGAGGACTCCGCCGCCGAGGAGCAGGAGCGGATCCCGGATCATCTGCAGCGGCTGGTCGACGCACTCGCGTTCCCGGCGTTCGTCGTGGCGAGCGACTGGGCGATCCTCGGGTGGAACGCCCCCTATGCGCGGCTGTACGCGCCGATCGGCACCGTGGATCCGGCCGATCGCAACCTGCTCTGGCTCATCTACACCGACCCCCGCCTGCGCCGCATGCTGCCGGACTGGGACCAGGAGAGCCGGCGCTTCCTCGCCGAGTTCCGGGCCGAATCCGGCGTGCGGATCGGATCCGACCGGCATCGTGCCCTGATCGCCCGGCTGCTCTCGGCGAGCGAGGACTTCCGCGTCCAGTGGGCGGAGCACGCGGTCGAGCGCTTCACGTCGCGCCGCCGCGTCTTCCAGCACCCCGACGACGGACGCCTGGAGTTCGAGCACCACAGCGTGGTCCCCTCGGACGCCCCCGGGCTGAGCGTCGTGATGTACGTGCCGCTCTGAGCGCGGCCGGATGCGCGACCGCGGCGTCCGCGTGGCATGCACAGGAGCGTCAGCGGGTCATGCGCAGGATCGTCGTGACGTTGATGCGATGCTCCGACCGGATCCGGTAGCCGAGCGTCTCGAGATGCCGCACGTCCGGCGACGCGGCGGCGGCCGGACCTCGCTCCACGACCCAGGCGGCCCCGCCGAGATCGGCGGCCGTGAGCGCGGTGTTCGAGCGGGTCCGGTCCCACAGCCCGGCGCGTCCCCGGTACGCGGAGATCAGGGCCGGATCGCGCAGGCCCGCGACGGCGGAGGGGTAGACCGCGGCGATCAGCCGAGGCGCCTCGGAGTCCTTCGGGCGGGCGTCGTAGACGACGGCATCGCCCGGCTGGGCGCGGGCGCTCAGGTAGGCCGCCGCCTCGCGCCAGTCGCTGCCGTCCTTCGCGTAGGGCGTGCGCTGCACCACCAGGTTCGGCACGAACGCCGCGAGCAGCATCGCGAGCAGCGCGGTGCTGACGAGTGGCGCCCGCACCGGGGCCCGCGCCGCAGCCCACGCGGCGGTCGCGTGCACGCCGAGCGCGACGAGCACTGCGGCGGCGGGGGTGCAGAACGACAGGTAGCGCACCGTGTACATCGGCGCGATCGTCACGCTCGCGAGCAGGATCGCCGCGGTCGGCAGCAGCAGCCACAGCCCGGTGAGCAGCGCCAGCCGGGCGCGGTCCGGGGAACGCCGCCTGGCGCGCCAGGCGGCCACCGCGCCGATCGCGATGAGGGCCCCGCACGGCCACGCCGTCACCGGATCGAACCACTGCAGCGCGAGCACGTTCTGCAGGGTGATGTAGTCGCGGTGGGCGAGGAAGCCGATCTGATTCCTCTCGGCCGCGGCGAGCAGCGCGATCGGCGCCGCCAGCACGGTTGCGCCGGCGGCCCAGCCGGCCCAGATCCGCATCCGCGCGCGGTGCGCAAGCAGCACGAACACCCCGTGGACCACGAGCAGCAGCGCCAGGTAGAGGAAGACGTAGACCGCGGCGGCCGCTCCGACCGCGTACGCCGCCCACAGCCACGGCGTGCGCCGCCGCTCCAGCAGGGCCAGCAGCAGCACGGTCAGCCAGACCGCGATCGCCGTGCCGATCGCGTACGAGCGGGCCTCGGCCGCCATCACGGCCGTGCGCGGCAGCAGGGCGGCGACGAGACCGGCGGTCAGGGCGAGCCGCGGCCCGCCGAGCCGCCCGGCGAGAACCGCGGTGCCGGCGGCGAGCAGCCCCGCCGCGATCGCGCTGGGCAGCCGCACGGAGAACTCGCTCGCCCCGAACAGGCCGATCCACAGATGCAGGAACGCGTAGTACGCGCCGTGCACCCCGTCCACGACCTGGAGCATCCGCCACAGCTCCGGCCAGGTGCGCGAGGCCGACATGACGCTCGCCGCCTCATCGCCCCAGAACGACGGGATCCAGGATCCGGCGATGCCGGCGGCGAGGCCCACGACTCCGGCGATGAGGGCGGCCCGGCGCCGTCGCGCCCGATCGGTGGAGGTCCGCACACGCCGATCCTGCCGCCGTCGGCTGTGCGCGGGCCGTGTGGGCGCGGGGTGCGCGGTGCGGGGGCGTGCGGCGCGCTCGGCTCGGCACGGCTCGGCTCGCGTTTCCCTCCCCGCGTCGTCTTTCCCTCCCCTAGCAGACGCGCACACGGGGAGGGAAAGGCGACCGGGGGAGGGAAACGCGGCTCGGAAGCGCGCACACGGGTGCACGGCAGGGCTCCGCTCGAGCGCGGGCCGGGCTCAGGCCCGCGGGCGGGTTCCGTACCCGAGCCGGCGCTGCAGCTGGCGCGCGGTCTCGGTGACGGCTTCCACGATCGTCGTCTCGTCGACCGGAGCGTCCTCCGCCCAGGTCACGGCGACCGCCGCCACGGGCCAGTCGACGTGGTCGCGCACGGCGATGCCGACCGAGCGGAAGCCGGTCGTGACCTCGCCGTCCTCACGGGCGACGCCCTGCCGCCGCACCTCGCGCAGCAGCTCGTTGAGCTCGCGCGGCCGGGCGGGCCCGCCTCCCGTGCGCTGCGCGAACGCCGCGGCGTCGGGATACAGCGCGCGCACCTGCTCGCGGGGGAGCGCGGCGAGCATCGCCCGGCCGGTCGCGGTGAGGTGGGCCGGAAGCCGCACGCCCACGTCGGTGATCAGTGCGGGGCGGCGCAGCGCGCGCTCCTCGACGATGTAGAGCACGTCGCGCCCGGTCATCACGGCGAGGTACGCGCTCTCCCCGAGACGGTCGGCGAGGGCGGCCAGCAGCGGCCGGCCGAGGCGCGCGAGCGGCTCCTGCCGCGAGTACCCTCCGGCCAGCTCGAACGCGCTCGTGCCGAGACCCCAGCGGCGCTCCTGCGGGAGGTGCACCACGAAGCCGTGCGCCTCGAGCGTGGCGAGCAGGTGGTACACGGTCGAACGGGGGATCTCGAGCTCCCGCGCGAGCGCCGAGGCCGCGACGGGCCCGGCGCGGCGGGCGAGGAAGCGCAGGATCCGCAGCGTGTGGTCGGCGGCGGGCACCTGCGGCCGGTCGTCGCCCGCGCCCGGACGCGCGACGAGACGGGAGTCGGCGTCGCGGTCGGGGCTCACGCACCCAGGATCCCACGCCTCGGACGGCGACGGGAGCTGTCGTCTGCGGTCGCGCCCGTGCCGGCTCAGCGGTCGCGCACCGCGCGACAGGCCAGGTGCACGGCCAGGCGCGTCTCGGGGTCGGAGAGATCGAGCCCGAGCAGCTCCTGCACCCGGCGGATCCGGAGCGCGACCGTGTTGCGATGCAGGTTCAGTGCCTGCGCGGTCGCCACGAGGCTCGACTCGTGATCGAGGTAGGCGGAGAGCGTGGGCCGCAGATCCGGACCCGCGTCGTCCAGGGGCGCGAGCAAGGAAGCCGCGGCCGGCACGAACGTGTCGTTGCCGGTCCAGGCCAGCAGCAGCTGCTCGAGTCCCAGGCTGTCGACCCGCACGAACCAGCCCGTGGCCGACCGGGAGGCCGCGATGCGCGCCGCGTCCGCCGCCTCGTCGAGCGTCGTGGCGAGCCCCTGCGGGCCGCGCTGCAGCGACCCCACCCCGGTGGCGACGGCGAACGACCGGGCGACCTCCCCGTGCAGCGCACGCAGGCCCTGCACGTGGCCCTCGATCGCCGCCGGCGCAGGAGTCGCGGAGAAGGCCAGCCAGCCGCTCACGCCGCGCCCCGCCGTGGTGACGTGCGCCTCGGCCCCGATCCCTGCGAGCCCGGCGCGCACGGCCCTCAGCAGCCGCAGCGGATCGAGCCGGCCCCGCCCGATCATCCGGAAGCCGAGATGGTGCCCTGCGGTGCGCCAGCCGCGCTCGGCCATGCGGCGTTCGACGTCGTCGTCGGCGAGTCCTCGCGCGTCCACGAAGTCGCGCAGCAGCGCGGAGGACGCGGACACGTCGTTGACCTCCGCGACCTCGTCGATGAGGATCCGCGCGGCGATCGCCGGCATCGCCACCTCCGCCGCGACGGACAGCGACGCGAGCTGGCTCTCGCCCAGACCCTCGCCGAACACCACCAGGCGCAGCCCGGGCCGGCTCGGACTGTCCACGCGCACGGAGGCGGCCGCCTGCCCGTCGGTGCGCGCGAAGTCGACCCAGGGACGGAAGTCGATCGCCGGCAGGAGCCCCGGATCCAGTTCCCCTCCGGCCTGGTGCAGGATCTCGGTCTCGTCCACCAGGGCGAGCGCGTAGCCCAGGTTCGCGGAGACCTGACGCAGCAGATCGGGCAGGTCCCGCGCGGTGTACTCGAAGGACTGTGCGACCTTGCGCACGTGCGCGAGCGTCAGCGCGTCCTGCGCCTGCAGGAGCATCCAGCAGGCCCGGGCGAGCGGGATCGGCTTCTCCACGTCCAGCACGCAGATGCCCAGCCGCTCCGCGAGGCGCTGCGCTCCCGGGTCGAAGCCGGCGGCTCCCGGCATCGCCACGCCGCGGTAGCCGCGCTCGTGGATGCGCCGCAGCAGCGCGTCCTGCTGCCAGGGCGTCGTCGGAGCCGCCGACATCAGCACCGCCAGCGTCGCCACGGTGCGGGGGAGCAGATCGCTCTCGGACGACTCCACGACGACGTCGTCCCAGGCGGCCGACGCCGGTCCGGCGATGCGGCGCAGGCCCCCGGTGTCCGGGTGCGCCTGAAGCCCCGCGAGGGAGAGCCGAGCGCTCATGCGGCGTCCAGCTCGCGCAGGCCGTACGTGGAGGGCAGCACCCGGCGCAGGCGCTCCGGCCGCTGCAGCCACCAGTCCGGCGCGGGCAGCGACAGCACGGCGACGCGCCGTCCCGGCGTGAGATCGGTGACCTGGAGGATCTCGCGCGACACCGTGTCCAGCACGACGATGATCGCCGGCGCGGAGGCGAGCAGCGCGCCGTCCCGCAGCACCGCCAGCGTCTCCGACCGGGTGACGACCCGGTCGACCGAGCCGTCCGGGCCCGTGATCTCGACGGTCTGGACGTGCGGATCCGAGGCGTACGGGGCGATCCGGTCGATCCTTCCCTCCGTGAGCAGACGCGCTCCCAGCGCCGCGGCCAGGGTGGGCATCGGCGCGGCGAGGGCGCCGACGAAGGCGCGGCCGAGCTCGAGCGCGCGACGCTGATGCCCCGGGATCGCGTGTTCGCGCAGGTCCCCGACCGTGAAGCCGGCGAGCACCGCGGCACCGGTCCCTCCCGCCTGGATGATGGCCGAGCGGATGATCCGTTCGGCGTCGACGGCCCGGTCCGTCTCCACGAGCGCGACACCGCCGGCGCCGCTGTCGCACGTGAAGACCAGCCCCGGCACGCCGTCGACGAACAGCGACATCTGGTCGAGCTCCGGCACGGCGCGGCCCGTGCAGTCCGCGTCCACGATGGTGCGCTCGCCGGCGAACAGCAGCGGGACGAGGCTGTTCATCCCGCCGCCCTCGATCGAGCACACCGCCGGGATCCGATGTCCCAGCCAGCGCTCCGCCGCGGCCACGAGCGGGGCGAACGGGGCGAGGCCCGGCATGCGCTCCCCGAGCAGGATCGTCGATCCCACGAAGGCCGCCCCGAAGCAGGGCGTCGCAGGATCCAGATCCTCCACGGACTCCAGCCGGCGCTCGCCGCGACCGTCGCCGGCCAGCATGAGCTCGACCATCGTCGTCGCGCCCCCGCCGCCCGAGCCGAGCAGCGCGCACCCGCGCGCGAGCGCCGTCACGTCCTCGGGTCGCATTCGCCACGCCATCGTCCCAGCGTAGGAGGTCGGGGCGCCGTCGGGCCGACGGTGACGGCGCGCGCTCAGGATGCGGGGCGCTCGACGGGCAGGAACGCCTCGTCGAGACCGAAGGCGGCCGGCCCGAACGCCTCCAGCGCGGCGGGGGTGCGCATCATCTCCGGCGTGGAGATGCCGAGCACCCGCACGCGCTGGCCGTAGCGCAGGCCCTCGGTCGTGATGGGCTCCGCGGTCTCGTGGTCGACGACGCAGATCAGATCCGGCACGATCGCGACCAGCGCGCCGTCTCGGTGCGCGGTGAGGTTCTCGTTCTGGAACCGGATCTCGAACGTCCCGTCCCCGTCGAGCGGCGCGATCACCGCGCGGCCCTTCGCGAAGCCCTCGGTCGTGCGCCGCTCGACGTCGACGACCTTGCCCGTGCACAGCTCGCGGACGTGCGGGTACAGGGTCGTGGAGAGCACGTCGGCGATCGCGGCGAACGGGGAGCGGTGCTGCTCGCGCGCCTCGCGGATCGCCCGGCCGAGGGCGAGCGCCATCGAGATCGTGCGCGGCACCGCGGTGCGCCGCACGTCGGCGCCCGTCATCGCGTACTCCGCGATGTGCCCGACCCCGCCGAGGCGGATCGTCACGGCCCGGGCCAGCCACTCCATCTGCCGGTCGTCGTCGCCCGTGTCGATGAGCACGGTCTCGCCGCGCTCTCCGGCGAGGGCGAGCGGTGAGCCGTGCACGCCGTACACCGCGAAGGTCTCCATCGACAGCTCAGGGAACGCCCGGCCCATGCCGTCGGCGTCCACGACCGGCAGCCCCGTCTCCGCGGCGACGACGAGCGGGATCATCGAGTTGATGCCGCCGCACTCGATCGGCATGGTCGCATCCGCCGCGCGGCCCAGGTGCGCCTCCAGGGCGCGCAGCGCCTGGGTGGGCTCGGTCCCGGCCGGGATCTTCTCGACCATCACGGTCGGCGCGCCCATCTGCGCCGTCGGGATCACGAACAGATCGTCCGCGAGCTCGTCCGGATCCAGGATGGTGATCGACCCCTCGCCGAGCACGCGCTCGACGAGCTTGCTGCCGATGTACGGGTCGCCGCCGCCTCCTGTGCCCAGCAGCGTGGCGCCGCGGGCGAGGTCGGGGAGGTCGGCCGTGGTGAGGATCCAGCTCACTTCGCCTCCTCTGCGGCCGCGATGCCCGACACCGGTCCCGTCGACACCGCCCCCGTCGACACCGTCCCGTCGAAGCGGTGCGCGGGAAGGTCGTAGCCGAAGTAGCCGGGCCCCACCATCGCGAGCGCCTCGGGGGAGTGCCAGCGCTCGTCGGCCGGCGCAGCCAGCACGCGCACGCGCTGGCCGTAGCGCAGCCCCTCGGTGGTGACGGGCTCCCCGGTCTCGCCCTCGACGACCATGATCAGGTCGGGGGTCGTGGCGAGGATCCGCCCGTCGGCCTCCGCGACGAGATGCTCGTTCTGGAACTGCAGTGTGAGGACGGTTCCGCCCTCGCCCTCGATCCGGGCGCGACCGCGCGCGAAGCCCGTGGTGGTCGCGCGCTGCACGTCCACCACCTTGCCGTCGAACAGCTCACGGCCGTCGAGCAGCGCCACGGCGGCCGTGACGGGATCCGTCTTGCCCTCGCGGGCGTCGGCGATCGCGCGGCCGACCGTGATGCACCGCGACAGCGACCCGCCGACGAGGCCGGCGCGCGCCTGCGCACCGGTCATCGAGAAGCCCGCGATCATCGTGGAGCAGCCCATCTCGACCGTGGCCACGCGGGCGATCCGCTCGGTCCAGCTGTTGTCGATCGTCTGCAGCACGGCGACGTTGCCCTTCTCGTCGCTCAGGGCGAGCGGGGAGGCGGTCACGCCGATGAGGGTCGGCAGCACCATCTGCAGCTCGGGGAAGGCGCGCCCCATGCCGTCCGCGTCGATGAGCGGCAGGCCCAGTGCGGCCGCCGCGGCCACGGGGATCGTGGAGTTGACCCCGCCGACCTCCGCGCACGCGATGTGCGTCACGGGGCGCCCCAGG
>JABLTH010028353.1_pt1 | contig 21272 bp, 16 predicted proteins | sample 7875711 | NCBI WGS metagenome assembly JABLTH01 (sample SAMN14941262, study PRJNA633318) | bioreactor metagenome | isolation source: bioreactor | place: China | collected 2019-03-05 | reverse complement strand
TGGCGCCGTCGATCTTGACCGTGCTGCTCAGGCCGCTGGTCTTGCCCAGGGTGACCGTGGTGGCGTTGCCCGAGCCGCCGGCCAGGATCGCTGCTTCCACGTCGCTGGTCGACGCGGTGGCGGTGTTGTTCAGGCCGCCGGCGCCGTCCGAGCTGTAGGTGGTGCCGTTGATCGACAGGGTGGCCTTGCCGGCAGCGGCGGATGCCGCATCGGAGAAGGTCGTCGACAGCGTGGCCTGGGCGTAGGAGCCAGTGACGTTGTTGGTGGTCAGGTTGCCCGAACCATCATCGTACAGCGTGGTGGTGCCGTCGGCTGCGGTCAGCTTGCCCTGAGCGTCCACCTTGAACTGGACCGTTGCGCCGGTCTGGTTCGTGTAGGTGCCGGTGGCCTGGCCGAAAGCCGGCTGTTGCGAGGTGGCCAGCGCAGCGACGCCACCCGAGGCGGTGTTGACCGTGTAGCTGAAGTTACCGGCGCTTGCGTTGTAGGTGTAGGTGTTGCCGCCTGCCACTGCAACGGTGTCGCCATCCTTCAGGTTCGACAGCACTTGTGCCGAGGTCGCGTACACGTTCTTGGTGGTGACCTGGTACAGGTTCTTGTTGTTGGCGTCCTGCACGGCGGTGCCGGCGGCGACTGCGCTCTGCAGGTCGGTCTGGCTGGCGGCGGCGTTCTGCTGGCCGGCCACGCTGAAGCCCGTCAGGTTCAGGGTCTTGGTGCTGGTTTCCTGCAGGCCGATCGAGATGGTCTGGCCGTCGGTGGCACCGACCTGGATGCTGACTGCGCTGGCCTTGGACGACAGCACTGCGATGCCGTTGAACTGGGTCTGTTGCGAGGTGCGGTCGATTTCTTGCAGGCGCTGGGTGATTTCGTCCTGGATCGATTGCAGGTCCGAAGCCGAGTTCGTGCCGTTCTGCGCTTGCACCGTCAGTTGGCGGATACGTTGCAGGTTGTCGGTGATCGAGCTCAGGGCGCCACCGGTGGTCTGGGCCAGCGAGATGCCGTCGTTGGCGTTCTGCTGCGCTTGCGTCATGCCGTTGATGTTCGACGTCATGCGGTCGGCGATGGCCATGCCGGCGGCGTCATCGCTGGCGCTGTTGATGCGCAGGCCCGACGACAGGCGCTGGATCGCAGTGCTCAGGTTCGACTGCGACGCATTCAGGTTGTTCTGAGTCATCAGAGACAACACGTTGGTATTGATGACCATTGACATGGTGGGCTCCTATTTCCAGTGATATATGCACATTCCGGCGGGTGCCGTAACGTTGGCCACCTGCGTTGCAGGATCAGTGGTGCCTCCGTTGCAAGGGTTATCGACAGGGCGGGAAGAAGATTTAGAGTGATCTTCGCGTCGAATCTGCAAGCGGGGCATTCCGGAGCCCGGCGGGCAGGGAACTAGCCCCGCCGGCGGCCGCGTGGAATGAAGAGATCGACGAACTCGGGCGAGTTGATGGCCTCGTCCCGGTGGGCATCGAAGGGAGAGTTGGCGGCGGCGGCCGGCATCACCCAGGAAATGGCGTGCTTGTATACCACCTGCGGCTGCTGGTCTTGTATATGCTTGCCCAGCAGCAGCACGTAGTCGTCCATGCGCAGCACCAGGCCCTGCAGGCGGACGCCGTTGGAGAGATGGACGACGACCGGCGAGTGCGTACCGTAGTGCGCGGCGTAATGTAGCGACTGCAGTTTTCGCTTGCTGCGGGTTGGCCTGGTTACCTTCTTGTGCACGGCTTCTCCGGAAGAGCCCGAACGGGTCCTGGCGGCTGACTACGCTTCGGGGATCGGTTCCAGGCTTCGCTGCGGGCGAGAGCAGGGCGGAAACCGCGGCAACCCGATGGCGGCGAGGGATGAAACATTCGCTCTCGGTGCCGGCGCAAGGGCCGCAGGGGCTGACCGTCTCGGCGCGCATCGGGCAGGGTCCGTTGCGGGACGCTGGGCTGCCCTGCGGCTGGGGCCGAGAGGTGTCGCCAGGAGAGAAGGGGAACACTTCAGCCGGCGAGAGTAACAAAGTTTTTCGGAGATTGACTCAGTCCTCACTCTCGTCATTTAGAGGTTTACCTCTAAAACGCAGCGTGAGAACCGTGAAACGTTATCTGCTGGTATCTTCCGGTGCCGGGCTGCCGGTTCTGGCGCATGACTCCCGGACCACGTCGCTGCAAGGCTTGGCGGCCGGGAGGGGGCGTCTTCTTTGCGCTGGCAAGAGGTGCGCGTCATCCTTCCGTTCACAAAAAAGTGGCAGAAGCTACACCTGCGCCATCCGGGGTTTCCCTGATGGAAGCAGGATTTACACCTCATGTAAGCGCGTTTATATTCACAGCAGAGCCGTTCGGCTCTTGGCAGTCCTCGAAAGCCTACGAGCACCCCGCGCGTGGGCTTCTTTTTTTGGCCCGCTGCATGAATACATCGCGGCCGGAGCCGCGATGTCCTGCTTCCGGCGTTGTCCGGGGTACCTCATCTGTATTAGACGCGCCGCGCTGTCCTGCCCATTGGCGGAACAGGCGGCGCTTTCCCCCTCTATTCGTTTTTCCGCTCAAGGTGGCGCATGGCGCGGCCGTTAGCGCCGCTTGCGTCGGCGTCTGCCTTGCGGGGCCATGCCGGCGCGTGTGCGTTCATAACGTAGAGACCGAGGATTGAGGAGGATTGAGCAGATGCGTTTGCGCAATGTCGGCATCGGCTTCCGCTTGTCGGGGGCTTTCGCGCTGGTGGCGGTACTGCTGGTGGCGGTCGCGCTGGTCGGGGCGTTTTCCCTGCATGCGCTGAATGTGTCCATGCACCAGACTGTCGAGCAGCGCTTGTTCAAGGTGCTGGACCTGGACCGGGTCAAGGAGTCGGCGCTGACCATCGGGGTGATGGTGCGCGATGCCACGCTGAGCGAGGATCCCACGGCGGTGGAGCGCAATGGTAATCAGATCGATGTCCTGCGCCAGCAGATGTCCGCCACGCTGGACGAGCTCGATCGCGTGCTCAATGCCAGCGGCAGGCCGGAGGTGCAGGAACGCATGCGTGCCTTGAAGTCGGCGCGTGACACTTACAACGGCCAGCTCGACATGGTGCTGAGGCAGTTGCGCTCCGGCGAGTTCGCCGGGGCGCGGGCATCGCTGGTGGCGACGCTGCCGGCTGCCCAGGCACCCTACTTCGAGCAGCTCAACGGACTCGCCGCGACCGGCCGCGAACTGGCCGTGAGCGCCTTGCGGGATGCCGATACCAGCTATGCGACCGCGCGCAACCTGCTGGCCGGCCTGACGCTGGTGGCGGTGCTGCTGGCGGTGGTGGCCGGGGTCGCCATCACGCGTTCCATCACCGCGGCCGCGCGCGAGGCGCTGGCGGCCGCCGAGGCGCTGGCCCAGGGGCGGCTGAACCATTCCGTCTCCCGGCACGGGCGCGACGAACTGGGCCGCATGCTGGAGGCGCTGAATCGTGCCTTCGGCCAATTGTCGGCGCTGGCGCGCGGGGTGCAGGGCGCCTCGGCCTCGATCGGTGCCGCCACTGACGAGATCTCGCGCGGCAATACCGACCTGTCCCAGCGCACCGAGGAGCAGGCCGCCTCGCTGCAGCAGACTGCCGCCTCGATGGAGCAGTTGACCTCCACCGTGCGGCAGAACGCCGACCACGCCAACCAGGCCAACCAGCTGGCCGTCGGCGCGTCGGCAGTGGCGGACGCCGGCGGGCAGGCGGTACGCGCGGTGGTGCAGACCATGCAGAGCATCTCGCAATCCTCGGCGCGCGTGACCGAGATCATCGGCGTGATCGAGGGCATCGCCTTCCAGACCAACATCCTGGCGCTGAACGCCGCGGTCGAGGCCGCGCGCGCCGGCGAGCAGGGCCGCGGCTTCGCCGTGGTGGCATCCGAAGTCCGCAGCCTGGCGCAGCGCTCCGCGGCCGCGGCCAAGGAGATCGGCGAGCTGATCACGGCATCGGGGCGCCAGGTGGACGACGGTGCGCGCCAGGTCGAGCATGCCGGCCGCACCATGGACGAGATCGTGGCGTCGGTGCGCCGCGTGACCGACATCATGGGCGAGATCTCGGCCGCCACCCAGGAGCAGTCATCGGGTATCGAGCAGATCAACCGCGCCGTGGCGCAGATGGAAAGCGTGACGCAGCAGAATGCCGCGCTGGTGGAGCAGGCCGCGGCGGCGGCCGACAGCCTGAAGGGGCAGGCGGCGCGGCTGGTCGACGAGGCCTCTCGCTTCGAGGTCGGTGCCGCGCCGGCGGCGCCGGTATCGGTCGCGGCGCCATCTACGCCGTCCACGCCATCCGCGTTGGCCGCGTCCGCATGGACCCGCCAGGATCCCGCGCCGGCCCCGGCGGCGCCGCGCCGGGCCGCCGTGGCGCGCCCGGCCGCCGCCCCGGCGATTCCCGCGCGTGCGCGAGCGAATGCGGGCGAAACGGCCGGCAAGCCCCCCCAGCCTCCCAGGGCCACCGGGTCCGCCAGGGCCGCCAGGACCGGGAGCGAAGCGGCCTTCGCCGCCGCTGAGCCGGCCCGCCAGCCGGTGCTGCCCAGCAAGGCCCGCCCACCGGTGACGCGCAAGCCGCAGGATGGTGTGCTGCCAGCGGCCCGGCGCGAGGCGTCGCGCCCCGCCGCCGGCCGGCCGGTGGCGCAGGCGCCACGGCGGGCCGCCAGTGCGGAGCATGCCAGCGGGGACTGGGAGAGCTTCTAGCCGAGCTTCCAGCCGCGCGCGCCGGCCCCGCCGCCCCATGCTGCGGCCGGCAGCGCGGCCGGCTTCAGCCTACAATACCGGCTTCGCTTGCCCCCAACACAAAAAACAGTAGCAACGGCCGGGGCAGCAGGGCGCGGCATGGCTCACGGCGCGTCTTCACGCGCTTCGCCGCGCGGCCGGCCGTGCCGCACTCTCCCGACATGACAGTCCGTCCCCCCGACACGCCGTCCGCCCAGGGCGGCGCCGCCGCGCCTGCCTCCGCTTCGCCTTCCCTCGCACCCTCGTCCGCTGCGCCGCCCGGCGTGCCGGTCATGCAGGTGATCTTCGGCCTGATGCTGGCGATCCTGCTGGGCGCGCTGGAGCAGTCCATCGTCGCCGTGGTGCTGCCCGAGATCGCCATGCAGCTGAACGGCTTCGAGGTGATGGCCTGGGTCATTTCCGCCTACCTGGTCGCCTCCACCGTGGTGACGCCGATCTACGGCAAGCTGTCGGACCTGCTGGGCCGGCGTTCGGTGCTGACCTTCGCCATCGCGCTGTTCCTGCTGGCCTCGCTGGCCTGCGCCATGGCGCAGACCATGCCGCAGCTGATCCTTGCCCGCATCCTGCAGGGCCTCGGCGGCGGCGGCCTGATCTCGGTCTCGCAGGCGACCATCGCCGACGTCGTGCCGCTGCGCGAGCGCGGCCGCTACCAGGGCTATGTCAGCGGCGTGTGGGCGGTGGCCAGCATGGCCGGCCCGGTGATCGGCGGCTACCTGGCCCACTACCTGTCCTGGCGCTGGATCTTCTGGATCAACCTGCCGCTGTCCCTGCTGGCGCTGGTGGTGGTGCGCCGTGCGCTGCGCCACCTGCCCGCGGGCGGGCGCCGCCACCGCATCGACTACCTGGGCGCGCTGCTGTTCGGCGGCGGCCTGAGCGGGCTGCTGGTGTTCCTGACGCGCCTGGGCCAGGGCCAGGCCGCCACCGCGCCGGCCTCGCTGGCACTGCTGCTGGCCGGCGTGCTCGGGCTGGCGCTGTTCCTGTGGCAGGAGCGCCGCGCCGCCGATCCGATGATCCCGCTGGGCATGATGGGGGTGCCGACGGTGGCGATCTGCTGCGTGACGCTGTTCCTGTGCTTCTTCCAGCTGATCGCCATGTCGGTGCTGCTGCCGCTGCGCTTCCAGGTGGTGGGCGGCGCCCACGCCGATACCGCGGCGCTGCGCCTGGTGCCGCTGACGCTGGCGATCCCCTTCGGCGCCTTCATCTCCGGTCGCCTGATGTCCTGGAGCGGGCGCTACAAGCCGCTGCAGCTGGTGGGGGCGCTGGTTGCGCCGGTGGCCATCCTGGCGCTGGCCTTCGTCGACCCGCGCACCACCTGGCTGTGCGCGCTGGTGATGAGTGCGCTGGGGCTGGCCATCGGCCTGCAGCTGCCCAGCGCCCTGGTGGCCACGCAGAACGCCGTGCCGCCCAGCCAGGTCGGCGTGGCGACCGCGTTGACGGCCTTCTCGCGCATGCTCGGCGGCGCCGTGGGCGTGGCCGTGCTGACCACCATCCTGATCGCCCTGCTGCGCCATAGCGGGGTGGGAGTGGCCGAACTCAAGGGGGGCGAAGACGTGCTGATGAGCATGTTCCATCGCGCCATGTCCGGGGCCGGCGACGGCGACGCGGCCGCCGTGCGCCAGGCCGCTGAGCAGGCCTTCCGCACCCTGTTCCTGCTCAGCGCGGCGGCCTCGCTGCTGTCGCCCTTCCTGGTGGCCCGCCTGCCCGAAGCCGCGCTGCGCGGCTCCGCCGGCAGTTCCGCCGCGGTTGCCGAGTAGTTGCCGAGTTGCAGTCCGATAGCTGCCGGATAGCTGCCGGATAGCGCTCACCGCCGGCCGCGGATCAGCGGTCACCGGCCAGGTCCGCCTCGATCGCTGCCTTTCGCCGTCTTTCGGCGGTTGCCCGGCCGGATGTCACCCGGGCAGGCCGTTGTCCGCCCGGCCGCCCGGGCACGGGGCGTGCGCTATCCACGCTCCGGCCGGCAAACGCAAGCTTGCGTCAATTCCCATGTCTTTTCATTCGATTGCGGGCCGGTGGCCAGGGGTACCCTTGTACTCCAACTACCCGGCCCGGCCGGCGCCGTGATGCTCGCGGGCGTCGTGTCGCTGCCCGCCGCCCGCCTGCCGGTCGGTACAAGCCAATGAAAGGAATCGTATGAGTGAACAGGCAAGGCGCCGTGGTGCCGTCGTGCTGAGGCTGGTCTCATCCCGTGCGCAAGCGGTTCCCGTTCCGGCGCCGCTTGGCCGCGGCGTGCCGTCGGCTTCGCTTCTGCGGGGGTGGTTCGAGGAGGAGGTCGGTTATGTGAGCGAGGCGGCTTCCTTCTCCGGCGCATGCGCGCAAGCCGGTCCAGGCCGCAGCAACTGAACGTTTCGCGGCGACCGCGCCGGCGGCCGATGCCGCCGCCCGTTCCGCGCGGAACGCACCGGCCGAACCGACCGAACCGACCGAACCCATAGGCAACCGGGCACCCATGACCCCCATCGAAACCGACGCTGTCGACCAGCGTCCGCCGCATTCGCCCGCGTACCAGCCGCTCGGACTGGCCACGTTGCTGAGAAAAGCCGTAGCAGGCGAGGACCTGACACCGGTCGGCGCGCACCTGCTCGAGTACTGCCAGGCGCATGACGATCCGCAGGCCCTGCTGGACCTGGCCCTGGTACTCGAGATGAAGTATGAAAAGGATGCCGCCCTCGACGTCCAGAAACTCGCGCTCCATACCCGCACGCACTATCGCCTCAAGGAGGCGGTGGCACCGCGGCCCGTGCGTCTGCTGGCATTGAAGGCGCCGGGCGACCTGATGGCGAACACGCCGTTCGAGTGCCTGCTCGCCGGCGCGGACATCCAGGTCGAAGCGCTCTATGTCGACCCCGGCCTGGCGCCGCCCGCCGCCTTGCCCGAGCATGATGTCCTGCTGGTCGCCGCGTGCGCGCTGGATGCCAATGCCGGCGCGCTCGGACGGGCGGCCGAGCTGATCGCTGCCTCGGCGCGCCCGGTGCTCAACCGGCCCGAGCACATCGCCCTGACCACGCGCGAGGCCGCCTATGCCCTGCTGGGCAAGCTGCCCGGCATCGCCATGGCGCATACGGTCCGCGTCGGCCGCGAGCGCCTGCTGGCCGCCGCCAGGGGCGAGTGGAACCTGTCGCAGGAAGTCGACGGGCAGTATCCGTTCATCGTGCGTCCGGTCGGCTCCCACGCCGGCAAGGGCCTCGCGCGGGTGGCGGACGAGGCGGAACTGCGCCAGTACCTGGAAGGCGCCGAGGCCGATACGTTCTACGTGGCGCCGTTCATCGACTACAGCGGCGCGGACGGCCTCTTCCGCAAGTACCGCATCGTCCTGATCGACGGCGTGCCCTACGTCTGCCACATGGGTATCTCGCGCCACTGGATGGTCCACTATCCCTACGAGGAGATGATCGCCCACCCGGAGCGCAGGGAAGAAGAGGCCCGCTTCATGGCCGACTTCGATACCGGCTTCGCCGCCCGGCATCGCGACGCGCTGCAAGGCATCGCGGCGCAGTCGGGCCTCGACTATATCGGCTTCGATTGCGCGGAGGCGCCCGATGGCCGCCTGCTGATCTTCGAGGTTGCCACCGCCATGGTCGTGCACGACATGGACGACCCCGCCACCTTCCCCCACAAGCCAGCGCAGATGCGCAAGGTATTCGAAGCGTTTGCCGGCATGCTGCTGCGCGCGGCATCCCGGTCCAGCACTGAAACCAATCATCGCGACCACTGATGAACCCGAACCAGCTCAACTTCTCCGGCGGCCCCGGCGCGCTTCCCGAATCCGTCCTGGCGCACACCCGCCAGGCCATCGCGGCCTTGCCCGAGACCGGCATCTCCGTGCTGGGCATGAGCCACCGGTCCGAGTGGTTCCGCGACATCCTGCTCGAGGCGGAGAACAACCTGCGCCGCCTGCTCGGCCTGCCCGAGGACTATGCCGTCGTCTTCATGCAAGGCGGCAGCAGCCTCCAGTTCGCCATGATCCCGATGAACTTCGCCGGGGAGGGCTTCGGCCCGCCGGCCTACATCGATTCGGGCTACTGGAGCAAGCGGGCCTCGCTGGAAGCCGCGCGCGTGCGTCCGAGCCAGGTGGTCTGGGATGGTGCCGCGACAGGCTATCGCGAGCTGCCCTCGCTGGACCGGCTGGAGATCGATCCGGCGGCGGCCTACCTGCACTATGTGTCGAACGAGACGGTCGAGGGGCTGCAGTTCGCCGCGCCGGAGCGGATGGCGCCGGTGCCGCTGATCGCGGACATGTCGTCGGATTTCCTCTCCGCGCCGCTGCGCACGGATCGCTATTCCATGATCTACGCGCACGCGCAGAAGAACCTGGGGCCATCCGGCGTGACCGTCGCCATCGTCAAGCGCTCCTTGCTGGAGCGCATCCCCGCCGGCCTGCCGGCGATCCTGGATTTCAGGACGCACATCGCCAACGGCTCCAACTACAACACGCCGCCGGTGTTCGCCATCTATGTGCTGACGCTGGTCACGCGCTGGCTGCGCGACGAGATCGGCGGCCTGGAGGCGATGCAGCGCATCAACCAGCGCAAGTCGCGCATGCTGTACGAGACGCTGGAAAGCCTGGGCGACGCGGTCTCGATCCACGCGAGCCGGCCGTGGCGCTCGCAGATGAACGTGGCGTTCACCTTCGGCGATGCGCGGCTCGACCAGGCCTTCATGGCCGAGGCGCGCGAGCAGGGCATCGTCGGGCTTGAGGGGCACAGGTCGATCGGCGGCCTGCGCGCCTCGCTCTACAACGCGGTCACCGAAGGGGCGGTGCGGACGTTGACGCAGGCGATGGAGTCCTTCTGCCAGGCGCACGCCTGAACCTGCCCGGCCGCATTGCCGGCTGAGCGCCGCGGCCCTGCCGGGCGTGCCGGCATCAGGATGCCGGCGGGCGTGCCGCGCGGCGCCGCGCCCGCGCGGCCAGACCGGGGCCCAGCGCCCAGCGCAGCGCCGGCGCCAGCAGGTGCATGCCGGCCAGCGAGGCCGGGCGGTGCACCGAGGCGCCGTGCAGGCCCAGCTGCCGGCGCGCCCAGTCGGGCAGCAGGGCGATGCCGGCGTCCGCCATGATGCGCACGGCCGGCACCAGCAGCGGATTGGCCACCGGCATCTGCATCACCAGCCGCACCACTTCATGGGTGCGCTCGCTGGCTTCCAGCTGCGGCCGCATCGCCTGCAGGTAGTCGGCGATGGCGGCGCGCGTGCGCGGCACCCCGGTGGCGCCGAGTAATTCGGCGATACGCGCCTGCTCTGCGTAGTAGCTGTCCTGCTCGGCCACCGACAACGGTCCGACGTAGCGCAGGTAGGCGGCCAGGAAGCTGGAGACTTCCGCCACGTGCACCCAGGTCAGCAGGGCGGGGTCGTCCGCCGCATAGGCACGGCCGTCGGGCGCGGTGCCGCGCACGCCGGCGTGGATGCGCCGCACGCGCTCGATCAGCGCCAGGGCATCGGCGCGGCTGCCATAGGTGGTGCCGGCGATGAACTGCGCGGTGCGTCCGAGGCGGCCCTGCATGTCGGTGCGGAAGGTGGAGAAGTCCCACACGCCGGCCAGCGCGAGCGGATGCAGCGTCTGCATCAGCAGCGCGCTGACACCGCCCGCCAGCATGGCGGGAAAATCCGCGTGCACCCGCCAGCAGAGCGCCGCCGGGCCGAACAGGCCGGGGTCGCCGGGCGGGTTGTCGTAGTCGAGGCTCAGGCCGGAATTGCTGCGTGTGAGCGCGCGCACCTGGGCGCCGGCGCGCTCGCGCAGCCGTGCCAGCAGGCGCGGCGCCAGGCCGTTGGCAAGGGAAGGGTCGGGACGGTGCAGGCCTTGCATCGAAGTCGGGGAAGGGCAGCCGGCCGGCCTCGCGGGCGGCCGGCTTCACATCTTCAATAATAATGCAGGTCGGTGGCCTTGCCCCAGAACACACGGTAGGCGTAGACCGTGTAGCCGAGGATGGTGGGCAGCACCACGGCGGCGCCCACCAGGATCACACCGAGCGATTCCGGTGCGCTGGCGGCCTGCCAGATGTCGATGCGGTCGACCACCAGGAAGGGGAAGAGGCTGTAGGCCAGGCCGTTGAAGGCCATCAGGAAGATCGCGGCGGTCGCCGCGAACGGCACCCAGCACCAGCGCTCGTTGCCGGCGTCCAGCAGCGCCGGCATGCGGCGCAGCAGGCGGTCGACGATGACGAACAGCGCTACCGTGACCAGCGGGACCGGGGCCAGCAGGATGAGGTTCGGCAGCGAGAACCACTTGTCGAAGATGCGCTCGCTGACCAGCGGCGTCACCACCGAGACCGCGCTCACGCCCACCGCCGTCAGCCACAGGCTGCGCCGTGCCCAGTACACCGCGCGCCGCTGCAGCCGGCCGCTGCTCTTCATCACCAGCCAGCCGGCGCCCAGCAGGCAGTAGCCCGCCACCAGGCACAGGCCCACCACCACGGCGAACAGCAGGTTGGGCAGGTCGTAGCGGAAGCCGGTGATGTACAGGCCCAGCATCAGCCCTTGCGAGAAGCCAGCCAGCAGCGAGCCGGCATAGAAGGCGGCATTCCACCACGGCTTGTGGTGGGCACGCGCCTTGACGCGGAAATCGAAAGCCACGCCGCGCAGGATCAGGCCGGCCAGCATCAGCGCCACCGGCAGGTAGAGGTTGGTCAGGATCACGCCGTGGGCGAGCGGGAAAGCGGTCAGCAGCAGGCCAACGCCCAGCACCAGCCAGGTTTCGTTGGCATCCCAGAAGGGGCCGATGGAGGCGATCATGGCGTCCTTCTCGGCGTCGTCGGCGCGGCGCAGCAGCACGCCGACGCCGAGGTCGTAGCCGTCGAGGATCACGTAGATCAGCATGGACAGGCCCATCAGGGCGAGGAATACCACCGGCATCCAGCCGGAGGCCTGGCTCAGGTCGGTCATTGCGCGCTCCGGAAGTGGCTGGGCATCATACCGCGGGGAATATCGGCCTGCGCGTCGGCCTCGCCGGCCTTGCGCGCCAGGTAGAACACCACCGAGACATAGGCCGCGATCAGCGCCGCGTAGAGCGTCAGGTACATCACCAGGGTGCTGCCGATCATGGTGGCCGGCACCTTGGAGGCGGCCTGCGCGGTGGTCAGCACGCCGTACACGAGATAGGGCTGGCGGCCGACCTCGGTGACGTACCAGCCGGCCACCAGCGCCACCCAGCCCGAGAAGGTCATGGCCATCAGCGCGCGCGCCAGCCAGCGGCGTGGCTCGCGTCCGCGCCGGGTCTGCCAGGCGGCCAGCCAGGACACCGCCAGCATCAGCAGGCCCATCCCCACCATGATGCGGAAGGCGAAGAACACCGGCGCCACCGGCGGATGGCGCTCGCCGAAAGCGTCGAGGCCCCGGATCTCGCCATCGAGGCTGTGCGTCAGGTAGAGCGAGGCCAGCTTGGGAATGGCGATCTCGAAGTCGTTGCTGCGCGTGCTGGCGTCGGGCAGGCCGAACAGCACCGCCGGGGCGCCCTTCCCGGTCTTCCAGATGCCTTCCATCGCCGCCAGCTTGGCCGGCTGGTGGTGCAGCGTGTTGAGTCCGTGCAGGTCGCCGGCGACGATCTGCAGCGGGATCAGCACCGCCGCCAGCACGACGCCGGTGCGCAGCGTGGAACGGACCTCGGGCGCGCGGTCGCCGCGCAGCCAGCGGTAGGCCGAGATGCCCGCCACCAGGAAGGCCACGGTCAGGCCCGAGGCCAGCAGCATGTGGACCAGGCGATAGGGGAAGGACGGGTTGAAGACCACCGCCAGCCAGTCGGTGGCGTGGGCGCGCCCGTCGATCATCTCGAAGCCCGCCGGGGTCTGCATCCAGGAGTTCAGTGCCAGGATCCAGAAGGCCGACAGCGTGGTGCCGCCGGCCACCAGCAGCGTGGCGACGGTGTGCACGCGGTTGCTGACGCGCCGCGTGCCGAACAGCATGATGCCGAGGAAGGTGGCCTCGAGGAAGAAAGCCGTCAGCACCTCATAGGCCAGCAACGGACCGGCGATATTGCCGACCGTCTCCATGTAGCCGGGCCAGTTGGTGCCGAACTGGAAGCTCATGGTGATGCCGCTGACCACACCGAGCGCGAAGGTCAGCGCGAAGACCTTGACCCAGAAGCGGTAGGCGGCCATCCAGCGCGCGTCGCCGGTCTTGTTGAAACGCAGCTTGAAGAACAGCAGGACCCACGCCAGCGAGATGCTGATGGTGGGGAAGAGGATGTGGAAGGTGATGTTGGCGCCGAACTGCACGCGCGCCAGCATGACCGGGTCGAGCTCGGAAAACATGGGGGGCGACTCCTTACTGCTTGCTACGGGAAGACTTGCCGCTGCCGGCCGCGCGCGTGGCTTTGCCGCCAAGGGCGCCGCTCAGCTTGTCCTTGGCCTCGAGCAGCCGCGTCACGCGCGAACCCAGGCGCATCAGCTTTTCCAGCGTGGCGACATCCAGCCTCTGCATGTCGCCGAACCAGCTCGTCACCAGCAGGATCAACTGGTACATCTCGGTCATGCGCTGTTGCGCATGGCGGTCGTCGGGGTCGGCGGGGGATTCGAGCTGCACCTCGCGCAGCATCGACAAGGTGGGGTCGATCTCACGCCGGCGGCGCTCCTCCGCCAGCGTGCGGAAGATGGCCCAGACATCGTCCGGCGCGGAGAAATACTCGCGGCGGTCGCCGGGCTGGTGGCTCAGCTTGACCAGGTGCCAGGACTCCAGCTCCTTCAGCCCGATGCTGACGTTGGAGCGGGAAAAGCCCAGGGCCTCGGCGATCTGGTCGGCATTGAGCGGCCGCGCGGCGGTGAACAGCAGCGCGTAGATCTGGCCGACAGTGCGGTTGATACCCCAGCGGCTTCCCATCTCGCCGAAATGCAGGACGAAGCGCTGGACCAGGGGCGATAGCTGCATGATTGTCTGTTTTGAATTTTTAGTAATTTATGAAAGTTTAGTGGGGAATGCGGATTGCTGCACTGCATATGGGCGGGGTGGGACAAGATGTCGCGGGTGTCGCGTCCCACATGCCACGTCCCACAGTTAGCGGGCTTTATCTCGACAGTGCGGGCTCTGATGCGCTTCGGCGCGGCGGCGAAAGGTCAACCCGTCTATGAGGCTGGTGTGCATCTCGGTCGGCTGTTCCGCACGATCTTCCTCATCGACGCTTCCACCGATCCTCTGTTCCACCATGAGATGCAGCATGCAGCATGCAGCATGCAGCATGCAGCATGCATGCCTTGAGCCGCGGCGAGGCGGCTCACACGTTCCAGCGAGCCGTGCGACGAGTACGCGGAACTCAGCGCCTACAGACGGTGCTGGCGACGCGCTGGCATCAGAACCGGTGGCGCAGGCCGATCGCCACGCCCGTCATGCTGTTCTTGCCGGCGGCAAGGTAATAGCCGTTGGCGAAGTTGATTGCGGAAGTGTCAAAGTTCAGTCCGGAGTGCCTGGCATAGGCGGTGGTGAGATAGATATCCGTACGTTTTGAGAAGGCATAGTCCGCAATGAACGAAAGCTGCCACGGATTCTTGACCTTTGTACCGGCCAGGTTCTTCACGTCGTCATAGTAGTAGCCGAGCGTCAGCGTGAGGGCAGAGGCTGCCTTGTAGTTGATGCCGACCCAGTAGTAGTCATCCCGCAAGAGGATTGCATCGGTGGCGCTCTTGTTCAGCCCCCAGCGATATCCGCCCATGATTTTTGCCGGACCCGCCTCGTAGCTGGCCGCGACGGCGAACTTCCTGAAGCTGCCGGTTGCGCCCGTCGTGGCGGAAAGCGTAGGGTTGTACTGGTCATAGACGGCGGTCGCGCCGAACGATCCCTCGGCATAACTGAGCGCTCCACCATAGCCTGTGTCGCGACGGAACTGGCCGGCAACTTCGCCGGCACCTGCGGCACCGTTTCCGAAGGACCAGTAGGCGTTGGCGGTCAGCCCGCCAAAGCTGCCGACATACTTCACGACATTGTCGGAGCGGTAGTTCAAACCGAGCTGAAGGCCGAGAGGCTCGTACTGAGAGCCGTACTTGGTCGGGGAGAAATCCGATAAGGCGTTGAAAATCGAGGTGTACTGGCGCCCGAACGTGACCGTGCCGATGCCGTTGCGCTGCAGGCCGACATAGGCTTGACGGCCAAAGAGACGCCCACCTTGCTGCATCCTGCCGTCGTCGCTTGAAAAGCCGCTTTCCAGCACAAAGAGGGACTTCATGCCGTCGCCCAGATCTTCGGTGCCCCGCAGACCCCAGCGCGAGCCGGACAGCCCGCCGGAGGCCATGGCGAACCTGTTGCGAGATGGGCCAGGGAATCCTTGCTGAGTGGGTGGGATTGCCGAGAAATTGCTGACGTACTCGATATTGGTGTCGACGAGCCCGTACAGCGTGACATTCGATTGCGCGACCGCCTGCCCCGAGGCGGCGCCCAGCAAGGTTAAGAGTCCAAGCTTCTTCTTCATTACACATGCCTCCTGAGTATTTTGTTCTTGGTATTGCTGCGGCACTACTGAACCTCTACTCCCGTTCGTCTGGCCACTTCGGCCCATTTCTTCTTTTCCTCCCTGACGAACGACTCGAACTCCAGCCTGCCCGCTCCGGCACGCGCGAAGCCGAGGCGCTGGAATTGCGCCATCACTTCAGGCCTCTCCAGCACTTTGCTGATCTCCGCGTGCAGCCGGTCCACGATTGCCGCCGGCGTTCCGGCTGGCGCGGCGATGCCGATCCAGCCCACTGCCTCGGCGCCGGCAAAGCCGGCTTCAGCCAAAACCGGGGTGTTTGGCAGGAATGGCGAGCGCCTCGGCGCTGCCACGCCGAGCGGCCGCAGCTTGCCCGATCGCACAAGCGTCAGCGAGCCGGGAACCGTGTCGTACACCGCGGCGATAGTCCCGCCGAGCAGCTGTGTCGTTGCCTCGGTATTGCCCTTGAAGGGCACATGGTTCAGTTTGATGCCGCCATGCATCGCCAGCGATTCCATGGCCAGTTGACTCGTGGTGCCGGTCGATCCATAGGCAAGCTCGCCCGGCCTGGCCTTGGCCGCGTTGATGAAGTCGGCCAAGGTCCTGTAGGGCGAGTCGGCGCGAACCAGAAGGACTTGCGGCGTCGTGGCCAGACTGGCGACGTACACGAAGTCCTTGATCGGCTCATAAGGTACCTTCCGGAACACCGCCGGCGTGATCACCAGCGGGCCACTGCTCGCGATCAGCAATGTGTAGCCGTCAGGCGCCGCCTTGGCTACGGCGTCAGTGCCGATCATTCCGCCCGCGCCCAGCCTGTTCTCGACCACTATCGGCTGGCCAAGGGCAGTGGCAAGTCCCTGAGCCACCGTCCGCCCGATGACGTCGGCAGCCTGGCCGGGGGCCGCCGGACTCACGAGTCGGATCGGCTTGCCGGGCCACGCTGGCTGTGCGTGCAGGAGGGCAGGCACGAGTGCCGCCGCACCGACCAGAAAAGCAGTCAGCAGCCTGAATTGGGTACGTTGCATGAGGTAGCTCCGACGAATGATGGACGAATCGCCGGCTGTCACACGGTGGCGACCGGCGTAGCGGGCGACCCGGCGGCCCCCGGCAGCCGCAGCGGCGGGGCCGTCAGCAGAAAGCGATAACGTTGGTGGGCGTGCAACCATCGGGCGAGCGGGGTGAGGTGCCACAACTCGCCGAGATGCACGCCTCGCTTGAACAAGCAGTGTTCGTGGAGCGGCAGCAGTGGCCCGGAATAGCCAGCCTCCGGCGCGGCGGGCCGCGCTTCGACCGCGACGTTGTCGGCAGCAAGCACAGCGATGCGTGTTGCGGAAATCCATTCGTGCAATTGCCGATCGGAGCCGTCCAGCACAGGGCAGGCCTGCGCGAGATCCTCGGCTGTCCGCGGCGCCCCATCCAGCAGCAGTTGCGCGAAACCGGTGTGCAAACAAACCATGTCGCCCGGCTCCACCACGATGCCGTCGATGTCGAGGATGCGGGCGAGCTTCTCGTAGCCCACCTGCACGCGCGTCGTGCCGAAGTGCCGGTGCAGGTCGATCATCACCCCGCGGCCCTGCACACCCGTCGCAGCCATGTGCTCGATCCCGAGGGCGGATAAGCCAATGTCGGCTGGCGGCCAGCCGTTGTAGTAGCGGATCTCTGGCTCGCCGTCGCCGTCCGCATCGAACAAGGCACCGACGTGCGCCAGGGCGTCCCACTGTGTTGAAAACTGCGTGTAGAGCGTAACCCTGTCGTCGCATACCACGTCGGTCAGACCGGCATGCAGGTCGCGGGCGCACTGGTTGTAGCGCGGACGACCGTCGCGGAGCGCCGCGGCGAGACTCGGCGGATGCCGGCTCGCATTGAGCCGTGGACCCTTGTCCAGTGGCAGCGACAGGCAGAAGGCGATGCCATCCGTCGCTTCCTCCAGGGCGCGCCGTCTTCGTTCCGGGGTAATCTCATTCAACTGGCCTAGCCGGTCGTCGGGGCCATAGTCGCCCCAATTGGAGTGATCGGGCCGGAAGCGCCAACGGGTCTGGGTGGTATTCATGCTGACGCCTGGGCAGGTTGATGCATGCTGGTCGTTCCTTGCCGCTCCAGGGCTTCGATCTCCGCTGGCTCGAAGCCAAATGAGGCGAGCACGGTTCGCGTGTGCTGGCCCAACGTCGGCGAGGCAAAGGGGGCGGGGCAGGGCGTGGCGCCAAACTCGATCGGGTTCTTGAAGCCCAGGAACGAGCCCACCGTCGGGTGCTCGTAGCGATGCACCAGGTCCTGGGCCAGAACCTGCGGATGGCTGAACATTGCGCTGACCGATCGGGCGGCTGCGCACGGCACCTCGCTGCCAAAGACGGCTTCCCACTCCAGGGCGCTGCGTGCCAGCAGGGCCTCGCGGATGGCCGGCACGATTTCGCCGGCGCGCTCCGCACGCTTGCGGATACTGTCGTAGCGATCGTCGTCGCCCAAGGCTGGCAGCCCCAGCAGGCGGCACAGTGACTTCCAGAAATGCGGCGTATTGGCCGAAATGTAGAGCCAGCCATCGCGGGTCGGATGCAAGCCTGTCACGCCCCCCGAACCAAACTCTCTGCCGGCGTCGAGCGGCTCGCTGTCAGCCCACACGAAACGCCCGGCCTGCATCGCCAGCGCACTACGCATCAGCGAAGCACCGACGTACTGGCCGCAGCCAGTGTGTTCGCGGGCATAGAGTGCCGATACGATGCCGAATGCAGCCATGCAAGCGGTGTAGTAGTCGACGATCGACCCCATCAGCAGTTGCGGTGGCTCGTTCCGTACTGCGCCCTGCGCTTCAGACAAGCCCGTCATGGTCTGCAGCACCTGGTCGTAGCCCGCATGGTCTTTCAGCGGCCCGGACTCGCCGTAGCCCGTCACGGCGCAGTAGACCAGGCGGGGATGGTCAGTGCTCAGGCACGCATATGAGATGCCCAGCCTGGCCGGCACGCCGGGGCGGAAGTTGTGTACCAGCACGTCAGACTGCCGGATCAGGCGCTTCAGCGCCGCCAGCCCATCGGGGTGCTTCAGGTCGAGTACGATGCCTTCCTTGCTGCGGTTGTTTCCAACGAAGCCACGTGCCTCCGGCTTGAGTGTCGAAGGGTAGTGGCGCACATTGTCTCCTCCCGGCGGTTCGATCTTGATGACCCGCGCGCCGAGGTCGGCCAGCAGAGTACAGCCGTAAGGGCCTGCCAGATAGGCGCTGAGATCGAGCACGGTGATGCCCGCGAGCGGGCCGCCACGGCCCGTCGTGTACTGGGTTGGACATGACATGATGGGGTTCCGGATAGGGCGATAAGGCGATAAGGCGATAAGGCGATAAGGCGCTCAGACTGGCGCTCTCGCGAGCAGGCGTTGGGCCAGCCGCAACAGCGGCTCGTCCACCATCTGTCCATCGACAAGAAAGGCGCCTTGGCCGGGGTCGTCAACATGACCTGCGGCCTCGACGATCTTGCGGGCCCAGGCCATCTCGTCACCGCCCGGCGTGAACGCCGCGTTGACGGTGGCAACCTGGCGCGGATGGATGCAAGATTTGCCTGTAAAGCCGAAGGCCCGCGCGTTGCGCGCCTCGCGCTCAAGGCCGGCCGTGTCGCGTACGTCAGCGAAGGCACCGTCATAGCAGGGAATGCCTGCCTGCGCGGCCGCAACCGAGACCGTCATGCGGACATGGTCACGGGCAGCCGCGTTGTTGCGGTCGATGCCGCACGCCAGGAACAGGTCGCCGAAGCCCACCTGCAGGCCCGCGACGCGCGGATGCGCGCTGGCAAGCTGAGCGGCCCGGGCCAGCGCAGCAGGCGTTTCGATGTTGATCAGCAGGCCGATGGGCGAAAGGATGCCGCGCTGGTGCTCCAGAACATCCAGCGCGGCCGCTGCCATGAGGATCGCGTCGGGCTGCTCGACTTTCGGCAGATTGATCTGCACGACAGACGGCAGGGCCACCGCCTCCAGGTTCTGCCGCCAGTGGTCGCCGCCCACGGCATTGATCCGCACGATCAGCGGCGGGCTCACCGAGCGCCTGACGGATTGCAGGTACAGGCTGGCGGCTCGCTGCGCGTCGTCCTTGCCGGCTTTGGTCACGGCGTCCTCGAGGTCGATGCAGACGGCGTCCGCACCGCTGGCCAGTGCCTTGCCGGCCAGATCAAGCCGGGTGGCAGGCAGGAACAGCTTGCTGCGCATATATTCCATGTTTTCACTCCGCCCGGATGTCGGCTTTCTGGGCGAGCTGGCGGAACCGCTGCAGCTCGGTGGCAAGGATCCGGCTGAACTCCGCGGAACCCATTGGTGCCAGGCTCGCGCCTTCAGCTTCGAAGGCGGCACGCAGGGCGGGGTCCTTCAGTGCCCGCGCGACCTCAGTGCCGAGCAGGTCGATCAGAGCCTGCGGCGTGCCTGCCGGCGCGAGCACGCCAGACCAGGCGTCGAAGGTGAATCCCGGCGCGCCGGCCGACGCCGCGATCGGCAATCCCGGCAGTTGCGGCGCTGCGCTTTCCCCCGTCACTGCCAGTGCGCGTACGCGCCCGCTCTTCACCTGCGCCATGGTGGAAGGGACGCTGCCCAGCACGATGTCGACATGGCCGCCGGCCAGGTCTTGCATGGCAGGTGTCATGCCACGATAGGGCACATGCGTCAGCCTGATGCCGGCGCTCTCGGCAAAGGCTTCCGTGGCGAAGTGGTTGATGCTGCCGATACCCGAGCTGCCATAACTGAGCTTGCCAGGATGGGTCCTGGCTTGCGCAATCAGATCCTGAAGCGTTTTTGCCAATACGTGTTTGCCGACCGTGATCACGAACTGAGCACGGCTGACACGCGCCACCGGCACGAAATCCTTCAGTGGATCGTACACAGGGCGCGCCCGGAGCACCGATGCCGTCAGGAAGGACGAGGATGCATAGAGCAGCGTGTATCCGTCCGGCGCGGCCCTGGCGACATGCTCGGCGCCCAGCGTACCGCTGGCGCCAGACCGGTTGTCCACCACGACCGGCTGACCCAACGCATCGCTCAGCTTCCTGGCCAGCAGCCGGGCGGCATTGTCATTGGAACCCCCTGCGGGATAGGGCACCACCAGGGTCAGCGGCCGGGACGGAAATTTGCCAGCGGCAGGCTGGGCGCCGCCCGCACCGGTACTCATCACCATGGCCGCGCAGAGCGCCGCGGCCCCACGGTGCCAGCGCAAATGGGGTGTCAATGCTGTCTCCTTCGATTCTGTTCTTGTGTCGCCCTTGTCATGGGCTGCATCAGATCTTAAGCTTCGTGAGCCTAAAGGAAGCTGATTTTTCATTGATCACAAAGTGAGAAAACCTTATGAAGCTCGACATGTTGAATACGCTGACGGCGGTGGTCGAGAGCGGCAGCTTCGTGGCGGCCGCCGAGAGGATTAGCCTCACGCCGAGCGCGGTCAGCTTGCAGATCAAGCAAGTGGAGCAATACTTCGGACATCCTTTGTTCGACCGCTCCGGCGCCTCCGTCACGCCTACGCCGTTCGGGCTCGAGACGGCGGCCGTGGTGAAGGAAGCCATGGCGGCGATCGAGGCGATGCGTTCGCGACGCAGCCCAGGTATCGAGGGAATCCTGCGGCTGGGCCTGATTCCAAGTGCGCTGGTCAGCGCCGGGCCTGTCGCCTTGCAGAAGCTGCGCCAGCAGTATCCCGGCCTGGAGATCCGGCTCACATCCGCGCCCTCGGCCACACTGCTGGACGATCTGAGAGGCGGCCGCATCGACGCTGCGCTCCTCGTGCGGCCGCTGTCGGGCGGATCGTCACGGCTGCATTGGCGCGATCTCGCGCGCGAGGTCTTCGCGCTGCTTGCACCGCATGGCTCCACTGCCCGCTCGCCTGCCGAAGCGCTGGCCATGCACGGATGGATACGCTATCACCGCGGCATCACCGGCGGCAGAATTGCCGCCGACTTCGTGCGCCAGATCGCGCCCAATGCCAAAGCCGTTGCGGAGATCGAGTCCACGGACGCGATCGTTGCCATGGTTGCCGGAGGCATGGGCGCCACCGTGATACCACGGCCGCGGCAGCAGTTGCGGGCCGCCTATCCGCTGCGGGAGATGAACCTGGGAAAGGAGGCGCCCTGGCGGCAACTGGCTTTCTGTCGGATCGAGAGCGGGCACGGCGCCCGTGCTTTCGATGCCGTGGTACGGGCGTTTGAGGATGCCTATGCGCGGGTGAGATAAGGAGCCTGACGTCAGCGGCGCCTTGG
>JABLTH010014494.1_pt1 | contig 21276 bp, 18 predicted proteins | sample 7875711 | NCBI WGS metagenome assembly JABLTH01 (sample SAMN14941262, study PRJNA633318) | bioreactor metagenome | isolation source: bioreactor | place: China | collected 2019-03-05 | reverse complement strand
GGCGCGCAGGAGCCGTTCGTCGCCTTCGTCAAACAGGTCACCAGCAAGCCGGTGGTGGGCGTGGGCCGCTTCACCTCGCCGGACACCATGGTGTCGCAGATCAAGCGCGGCGTGCTCGACCTGATCGGCGCGGCGCGCCCGTCCATCGCCGACCCGTTCCTGCCGGCCAAGGTGGAACAGGGCCGCGTGGACGACATCCGCGAATGCATCGGCTGCAACATCTGCGTCTCCGGCGACATGACCATCTCGCCGATCCGCTGCACGCAAAACCCCACCATGGGCGAGGAATGGCGCAAGGACTGGCACCCCGAGCGCATCGCCCCGGCGAAACAGCCCGGCCGCGTGCTGGTGGTCGGCGGCGGCCCCGCCGGGCTGGAAGCGGCCCGCGCGCTGGGCCAGCGCGGCTACGAGGTGAGCCTGGCCGAAGCGCGCAAGGAACTCGGCGGCCGTGTCACCCGCGAAGCGCGCCTGCCCGGCCTGGCCGAATGGGCACGCGTGCGCGACTGGCGCCTCGGCCAGATCAACAAGCTCACCAACGTCTCGGTCTACCTCGACTCTGCACTCACCGCGCAGGACGTGCTCGACTTCGGCGCCGAACACGTGGTGCTCGCCACCGGCTGCCACTGGCGCCGCGACGGCTACGGCCGCAGCCACGGCGCCGCGATCCCCGGCTTCGTCGACAACCTGAAGGTCTACACGCTGGACGACCTGATGGACGGCCGCATCCCCGCCGGCCGCATCGCCGTGCTCGACGACGACGGCTTCTACTACGCCAGCATGGCCGCCGAACAACTGCACGCCCACGGCTGCGAGGTGGTGTACGTGACGCCGGAAGACAGCGTTGCCCCGTGGAGCCAGAACACCCTGGACTACCGCCACATCCGCAAGCGCCTGGCCAAGCTCGGCATCGAGGTGATCGTCTCCCACACCGTCGCCGGCTACGACGGCGAAACACTCGTTCTCGACCACGCCTGGGAGGACCGCCAGCAACCGCTCGCCGTCGACGCGGTACTCACGGTCACCGCCCGTCTGCCCAACGACGCGCTCTACCAGTCGCTACTGGAACGCGAAGCTGGGTGGGCCGATGCGGGTATCCAGAGCGTGCGCAATATCGGCGACTCCGACGCACCGGGACTGATCGCCCACGCGGTGTACGCGGGGCATCGCTATGCGCGGGAACTGGGGGAGCCGGTGACCGGAGAGGTGGCGTTCAAGCGGCGCTTCCACGTGGCCGGGGCGTAGTCCCGAAGCGAGATGCCGCCGGCTGGAGACGGCCAAAAGCGGTCGTTCGAAATATCAAGCCCTATTGCTCCACGACCACTGCGCGACTAAGAAATGCCTTTAGTGGTTCTGGCGAAAAGCCGGACATCCGACTGTCGAAGTAGAACACCCAGAAGTTGTGTCGAACCAACATGCTCATGACATTTCGATAGAAATCCTTGCCTCCCAGTCCGCTGCCATGAGCTTTCGGCGGCAAGGTGCTCCACACAGGAATAGCCAACTGCCTAAATTTTGCGGTCACGTCCAATCCATCATAAATTGTGAGCAGCAGGTTGACGGTGTTCGGGGTTGCTCCGGGCGTGAATGTCACATCGAAATGCGCACCACCCAACGCCATATTTCTCATTGCAGGGATCAGATAGTTGGTGCTCTCCATCATCTCCCTCCGATGGAGATAGGCATTGATGACGTGCCAAATCTGCCAGTCGGTGGATTCCCCTACGGGAGGCGTGAACCACATGCACATGCAAGCCTCGTTCTGTCCAACTTGCACGCCAAGTGCGCTTGGTGCTGAAGTATCGGAGATTTCGTCAGGCAGCGCGGGGGTCATCCAGCCTTGGTCGACTCTCATGCTTTGCGATATTCGGATGACTCGAAATATCTCGGCAGAACTGACAGGTATCGGGTTCGGCTTGAGCAAGGGGGCCAGCAATGTGTTCATCCCGAGCAGGAATGATGCGGCCACAAAAAGAAACGCGCGCAACACCCAGTGGACCCTGATGAACAACACGATCCAAGCCGACAACAAAAGGTTTATTGCTGACGGGATGAACCACGACCCAAAGAGCAGATAGAAGGCGCCTCCGAACGCTCCGGAAGCTGGGTGCAGGGAACAGACGTAAAGAGTCGCCAAGACAACTGCAGAGCTCGGTAACATCAAAATCTTTAGCAAGAAATTGCGCCCACTGATCAGCGATAGAATCGACATAAACTGCTCCTTGTTGTAATTCGTGTTTCTACTTTTTCGCTGTCGATGATGGGCTTCAGGCACTCCCCCATGCCCCGTCAAATCTATCCCGCCAACGACTGCAATCAGTGGGTTGGCCTTCGCAGCTTGCTCGCCATGCCACGCGGTCGCAATGGCGGCTTACGGCCAGAAGCCGCCGGTTAGCCATACCTGTGCCTGATGGATATTCAGAGATATCCGATATCGGGGTCAGGTTCACGTGGCCCTCCGCAGAAAGTGAATCATTGGAAAAATCGTCAGACCACAAGGAAGCAACCGAACGTGACCGCATCGATCCGTCGTCCACAAGTTTGCATCCTGGGAAGCGCCGAGCCGGGGTCGCCCGCCTACGAACGGGCCGGCGAGGCCGGGGCACTGCTGGCGAAGCTGGGCGTCACGGTGGTGAGCGGCTGCGGAAGTCCCGCCACGCGATTTGCAGCCGAACGCGCCATCGACGCGGGCGGGCTGGTGGTCAGCATCGTGCCGCCGGACCAGATGCCTTCCGCCGACTGGCCTGCCACGGTGGTCATCCCGTGCGGCATGGGCGATGCGCGAAACCTGCTGATGGCGCTCGCGGGCGATGCCTGCATCGTGATCGGCGGGCGCGCCGGCACGATCTCCGAAGTCTGCCTGGCCTGGCTGCACAAGCGCCCGCTGCTCCCGCTTGTGGGCTGCGGCGGCTGGTCCAACGACCTGCCGTCGAACCCTCCCGATGAAAGAGAGAACTCACCGATCCTGCCTTGGGACTCGGCCGGCGCACTCGAGGACCAGCTTCGCAATCTCGGCCTGGTTCGTTAGGGCCCCTGGTCAGCGCACTTCCTTCCCAGCGACATTGGCTGGGGGAATGATTCACCGCTGCGCACATCAGCCAACCAATAGCCACCACCGCACTGGGAGCAGCCCATGTCCTTGCTCGCCGCACTTCGGGAAACGCCCGCCCACCGCTCCACCGCCGCCAAATACACCTCGCTTAACGGCCTGCTCTACCTGGCCAGCGGCGGCCTGCTGATTGCGTGGCCGGGCGTGGTGCAGGCGGTGTTGCGCGATGCGCCCTTCCAGGGCCACGAGGCCGCGCTGGTGCGCGTGCTGGGCATGGCGCTGGCGGTGATCGGCTGGCTCTACTTTTTCGGCGGTCGCTCCGGTGACCGACAGGTCGTCGCCGCCTCGGTGATCGACCGGCTCATCCTGGTGCCGCTGGTGCTGGTTCCCACTGCCCTGGCCGGCGTGTTTCCGCACACGATGATCGCGTTCGCGATCCTCGACCCCGCGCTGGCGCTGGGTGCGTGGCGGCTGCTGGTGCATGAGGTGCGGGGCAACGCAGTCTGACCGGACAGGTGCCGGGTTGATCGGCGGGCTGCCACCCAGTCGTGAATGCTTGCTGCAGGAGCCCGCTTGCGCGGCGATGCTCTTCGCCCTGAAACGACATCAAGGCGAATCAAAGGGGACGTAGCCCATTGATCCTCATTCTCCGCGCCGGCCAACCTTCGCCTCCCTGCGAGCAGCAAGGGCTAATGCGTCCCAAGCTCTCCTACCCAGCTGCACCGCGGCGAACTCAGCGTGGCAAGGCGGCCTGGCGTTGCTGCAGAAAGCGGCGGACGGCAGGGTCGCTGGCGAGGCCGATCGCCATGTCGAAGGCATCGCGGGCCTCGGGGTAAGCGTGGGTCTTGGCCAGTAGCGCCGCGCGCGCTGCCCAGTAGGGTTGGTACTGCACGAGTCGACCGTCGGCGGCGAGCGCCTCCACGATCTCGAGCGCGACGTGCGGGCCTTGCAGTTCCGCGATGGCCAGCGCGCGGTTGAGCGCGACCACCGGCGAACCGGAGAGTGCGAGCAGTGCGTCGTAGATCTGCACCTCCGGCGTCCAGTCGGTACGCCCGCTGCGACGACGTTCCACATGCGCCGACTGCAGCGCGGCTTCCAGCTGATAGCGACCGATGCGGCCCAGCGTGCTCGCACGCAGCAGCACCACTTCGGCCTCGTCGATCATCGCCACATCCCACAGCGCGACATCCTGCTCGGCCAGTGGTACGTAGTCGCCATCCGCGTTGCGGCGTGCACGGCGCCTTGCTTCCGCGTGCAGCATGCAGGCCAGCAAGCCGAGCGCTTCCGGTTCCCGCGGTAGCAGCCCGGCTACCAGGCCGGCGAGAAACAACGCTTCTGCGGTGAGGTCGCGACGGATCAGATCGGTGCCGTCGGGATCGCTCCAGCCTTCCGCAAAAGCGGCGTAGATCGCGTCCAGTACGCAGTCCAGTCGCCCGGCCAGTTCGTCGCGTGCAGGGATGGCAAACGGGATGCCGGCTTCGCGGATCTTCTGTTTCGCCCGTCCAAGGCGTTTACCCATGGCGCCCGGTGAAGCGAGAAACGCCGAGGCGATGGTTCTTGCATCCAATCCGAGTACCGCCTGCAGCATCAGGGGTGCGCGGATGCCGGCATCGATTGCCGGGTGCGCGCAGGCGAACAGCAACGCGAGGCGCCGATCCGGAATGGCCGCGTCATCCGTCACCGCCGATGCCGCCTCGTCAAGCTCGGCCAGGATCTGCAACTGCACGGCGGCCGCTTCGCCACTGCGGCGACGGCGAATGCCATCGATCCCCTTGCGCCGGGCCGCGGTCAGCAACCACGCCTCCGGATTGGCGGGACAGCCGTTACGCGGCCAGTCCGCCAGAGCCGCGGCAAACGCCTCCGACAACGCATCCTCGGCCGCCGCCACATCACGCATGGCGGCGGCCAGGAAAGCGACCAGCTTGCCGTAGCTGCGGCGCGCGACGGCGTCCGCGGTACTGCGCGCCTGCGCCGCGCTATCCAACCTAGGTGTACCAGACCGGCCGAACTTCGATCGTGCCATGGCTCGCGCCGGGGCAGCGCGCCGTCCACGCCAGCGCCGCATCCAGGTCGGGCACGTCGATCAGGTAGTAGCCAGCCAATTGCTCCTTGGAGTCCACATAGGGGCCATCCAGTACCTGCGCCTTGCCGTCTGCCACATGCACGGTGGTCGCGGTGCTGCTGTGCTGCAGGCGATTCGACCCCACCAGTACACCCGCGATCTTCAGTGCCTGCGTATACGCCCCATAGGCGGCGACGCCTTGCTCCTGCTCGGCCGGCGTCATCTGCGACCAGCCGTTCTCGTTGGAATACAGCATCAACAGGTATTGCATCGGGATTCTCCACAATGAGTGATCGGCGAGCGGTGTGCGTCGCCATTCCCATGACGCGCGAGGCTCGGTCATTTGGACAGGACCGATCCTATTGGGTGGTTGACCGTGTCGGAGCCGGGAAAACATAGCAATCCAGGGGGAGAGTGAACTCTTGAGACGGCGCATGGCGAGAGCCTGCCCGTTTCGTTGCCGCCGCAGGCGTTGACCGGTAATCCGCCAACACGTTCGGAGCCGCCCATATCCCCGCTCTCCGCCCTGTGGGAACCACCCGCCCACCGCTCCACCGCCTCGACGTACACCTCGCTAAAACGGCTCGCTCTACCTGGCAAGCGGCGGCCTGCGGATCGCCTGGCCGGGCGCGGTACAGTCCGGAACGGGGGTTGATCGGGCGCCTGTCGGGTGCAGCGCGGTAGCGCAGGCTAGCTGTAGGAGCCCGCTTGCGGGCGATGCTCTGGCTTCGATGACCGTTCGAAGCGGGGCATCGCCCGCGAGCGGGCTCCTGCAGGAGGAAAAGCCGGGCTGAGCGTGCGCTTTTTCAGGACGCCCGTGCTTGCCGAAAGCACGGGCAACCAAGAACGGGCTCAGGTTCTTTCGTTATCACCATCAGCGGTTTCCACCGGCAACGATCGAACAGCAAGAGATCGCGCAGGCCGCCGAACGGATCGGCGGTGATCGATACGGCGGGGCCTTCGTGCGAGGCACTCACGGCCACCCGCTCGACACGGGCCGCGGTCCGAACCAGCCGGACCTCAGCGACCCACGAGATAGCGGTCGAGCACGTTCGCCGTGACCCGCGCGATCATCGGGTCGCCGCGGGTCAGTGCCGCGGCCCATTCGCAGCTGCCGGCATGGAACACCTCGCCGGCGCCGCGGGTGAAGTGCACGATCATGCCGGCGCCGCGCTTGATGCGATCGATCGATGACGCGGTCGCATCGCCAAAGCGCAGCTCGGCGACATAGCGTGCCTCTTCGTCGCCGATGAAGCGGTCATCGCTGGCCGCCAGCGTCCGCGGCTCCTCGAGCAAGGAGGACAGGCCGAGCGCGAGAATCGCGATGTCCGCCGGCGCACCGCCCCTAGGCAGGGCTTCGGGCAGGCCGTCGCGGATCACATACGGCAGCCCATCGACCTCGTAGCCGAAGGCATGGCCATCGGCGCCCAGCAGGTCGCCGTAGGAAAGGTCGGTGCCGGCGAACGCCCAGTGCTCGGGCCGGTAGACGGGAAAGCCGCGGACGCCGCGTGCGGCGCATCCGCCCCAGCCGGCATACAGGCCGTCGATGGCATTGAGGCCGAAGGTCGCCGCGCCCGGACGGCCGGTCTCCGGCGCTTCCCAGGAGCCGGTCGTGCGCGTGCGGTCGGCCTGGCGATAAACCGGGTCCTCGGCGCGTGCGCGGTACTTGAAGCAGACCTGCTGCCGCCCTTCCGACTCCAGTCGCGTCTGCCACATGAAGTTGCCGGCGAACCGCGCCACGTGCCCACCGCGTTCGACGTAGGCGTCGATCGCATCGCGCATCTCCCAGCTCCAGTACTCGTCGTGGCCGACCATGACCACGCAGTCGTAATCGTGCAGCACCTCGGGGTCGTAGTGCAGCTCGTGCTGGCTGACCAGGTCGACGGCGTAGCCCGCGCGCTCGGCCCAGCGCATGAAGTGCGCGTCGTAGCTGGCCCAGCCGGCCGAGGCGTATTTGGGCGAGTGGCCGGTCGCATAGGCCCACTCCATGTGCGGGTAGCGCAGCGGTGCACCGGGCGGCGGCGTGCACTCGATCGGCACCCGCGGCGCGTCGGCAGGCAGCACGACGAAACCGCGACACCACGGTCGTTCGATGCTGACGGTCGGCGCGTACTGGTCGCGGTTCGGGCCCGTGAGGCCGCGGTAGTGGTTCGAGCCACCCCAGGTGTTGTAGGCGGTCCAGGTGCCGGTGGCGGCGACCTGCAGGATCCGCCCCGGCTTGCGGCCGCGCCGTGGCTTGACGATGAACAGGTGATGCGAACGGATCGTCGAGCCATCGGCCCCCTCGGCGGCCAGGCTGACGCGGTAGGCACCCGACCGCCAGTCGTCGCCCACCGGGAACTCGAACGCGGTCGCCCAGCCGCAGCCATCGACCGAGCAATGCTCCGGGGTCGGCTGCCAGTGCAGTCCCGTCAAGGTGTGTTTGAGAACCACCTGCAGGTCGGCACCGTCGCGCGCGATCTCCAGTTCCGCGCACTGCGCGCTCGAACTGATCTGCAAACGCACGATCGCACCGGGAACATAGGCCAGCGCATCGCTGTAGCACCACAGCTCGCCACGCGCGCCGTCCATCCCCGGGTATTCGTAGCGATGGGCAAAAACGGCATCGCGACGCTGGGTCGCATCCAGTCCGAAATCAGGGTAATCGGCACGCATCATCGAGGCTCTTTGCGCGTTCGCAATGCGAACAAAAACAATATGTTGCGACGACCGTGCCGTTGTGATCTCTTCACGTTTCACCGCCCTGCGGAAACTATGGCACGCGCATGCAAAACCGGACAAGCTCGCCTCGACGTCGCATCGAAAAGCACACGATTTTTCCGATCCCGCTCGACGAGCGACATGGCAAGGCGAGGCAGCTGTTCGCGCTGTGGTTCGGCGCCAACCTCAACGTGCTGACGATCGTCACCGGCGCCCTGGCTACGACCGTGTTCGGGCAATCGTTCCTCGCCGGCACCGTGGCGATCGTGCTGGGCAACCTGATCGGCACCGTGTTCATGGCCCTGCACGCGGCCCAGGGGCCGCGCCTGGGCGTGCCGCAGATGGTGCAGAGCCGCGGCCAGTTCGGCGCGCGCGGGGCGGCGTCGGTGGTGGCGCTGGTGATCTTCATGTACGTCGGCTACGGGGCCACCGCGCTGGTCACCGGCGGCCAGTCGATGCATGCCATCTTGCCGGCAATCAGCGTGCGCGACGGCATCGTCGTGGTGGGTGCGCTGAGCCTGGCGGCGGCGATCTACGGCCACGACCTGATCCACGCCGCGACCCGCGCGATCGCCTACGTCTCCGGCGCGGGGGTGGTGCTGTGCTACGTCGCCCTGGTGGTGGTCGGAAAGCTGCCGCACGACTACCTCACGCGCGGCGAGTTCTCCCTCGTCGGCTTTCTCGGCATGACCTCGATCGGGGTGTTCTGGCAGCTGGGATACGCGCCCTACGTATCGGACTACTCGCGCTACCTGCCACCGGACACCGGTCCCCGCCAGGCGTTCTGGGCCTCGTACTGGGGCACCACGCTGGGTGCGGTGCTGCCGATGGTTTTCGGTGCATTGATCGGCCCGGCGGTCGCCGGCGGCGACGTGGTCGCCGCGATCTCGGCGCTGACCGGGCACGCCAGCACGGCGATCGTGGTGCTGTTCACGCCGGGCGTGGCGATCGCCGGTGCGATCTGCATCTACGGCGGCACGCTGGCGGTGATCACCCTCGCCCAGACCTTCATGCCGCATTGGCAGACCGGCTGGCGCACCCGCGCACCGATCGCCATCGGCATCTTCCTCGTCGCCGTCGCGCTGGGGACCGTGGGTGCCGATCGCTTCCTGCCACTGTACAGCCGCTTCACCGAGCTGCTGCTGTACCTGATGGTGCCGTGGACCGCGGTGAACCTGGTGGACTACTACGCGGTGCGCTTCGGCGACTACCACGTGCCTTCGTTCTTCGCCGCCGACGGTGGCGTCTACGGCCGCTACAACCTGGCGGCGCTGGGCTCCTACGCGCTGGGCATCGTGGTGCAGGTGCCCTTCATCGCCGCCGACTTCTACGTCGGCCCGGTGGCCCGCCTGCTCGGCGGCATCGACCTGTCGTGGTTCGCCGGCCTGGTGGTTACGGCCGTGGTGTATTACTTCAGCGCGCCCCGCCAAGGCGCACAGCACGCTGGGACGAGCAAGGGTGCGGCCATCGAGTAGCGGCAGCTAGGACACGCTCCCTCGGTCGCTGCACACGGGCACCGTGGGCGCCCTGTGTCGACGACTCCATCGAATGCCCGTCGCTTCGCGGCCCGGCGCGATTCAGGCATGAGGCCGCACGTGCTCACCAGGGAAGGCCGTCCGAGGGAGAGGTCTTCTGGATCACCCGGTTCGTCGTGTCGCGCGGCGCGGCTCCCGGCGTCTTTATGCGGCGCCGAGCTGCCGAAAGGCGTCGCGCAACCGACGGTGCTCCGGTTCGTCGGTCGCCGGGGCGCATCGCCGCGGCGATCTTCACGCTCACCGGCTACCGGCGCTACGCCGCAGTCCGACGTATATGATCCCCAGGAACCGGGAGCGCCGACCTCCTGCGGTCCCGCCGATCGTTCAAGCCGGCGCCGCTGCACGGCCCGGCCCACACTCGAAGGGTGGTCTCCGATGCCCGTCCGTCTCGTCACCGCGATCCTGCTCACCTGGTCGGTCGCTGCCACGGCCGGCGAGTTCCGTGCCACGCAGCTCTCGGCCGACAACAAGACCCTGCAGGTAACGAACGCGCAGGGCACCGCTTTCGCAGCACCGTCGCTTCCCGACCAGGTCGAATTCGGCAGTCCGCAGATATCGCCCGATCAATCGCATGTCGGCTGGCTGGCGCTGGGCGAGAACTGCTGTACGTCCTACGCCGTCCCGATGACACTGGTGGTGATGGACGCACAGCACCGGATCCAGACCTTCGTCGGCGAAGGCCTGCCGATCTTCGACTGGTGCTTCCTCCCGGATTCGACATCCGTCGCCTACATGCAGACCGTGCTGCACGGGACCAACTTCGAGCATTTCGAACGCCGCTCCCTGGCCAATGGCCGCCTGCTGGCGGAGTACGACTATCCCGACGATATGGCGGAGAACGCCGCGGCCCGCAGGAACGCTCCGGCGTGGGTCAAATGTGTTCCGCAATGAGGCACGCGCCGCCGGCGCGTGGGCAACCCACCCGCCCGGAATGAACAGCCATCATCGCCATGACCAACCACACCGCCACGCTGTCGATCACCCTTCTCCTGCTGCTGGTGTCACTGTGCACGGCCGTGGTGGCCGGGCAGAAGCGCTATTTCCCGGCAGGGGCACTCGACCCCGCTTCGCCCGGTTCCGACGACTTCCGGAACAGCTGGTTCTCCGGACAGCTCGAAGCGATGTCAGAGCCTGTGCTGAAGCCGGCAGCCGGCACCCGCACGTATCGCTTCACCTGGCTGCGCACCTTCAACCATCCGGTGGCAGTGAGGATCGTCATCAGCAACGGGCACTGCATGCTCTACGCCACGGAGCTCGATGGCGCAGGCGGCTATGCACCCGGCAAGGTCTACCGGCGGAAGGTCGCGGCCATCGACGCCGGGATCTGCGCAAGGGTCGAGGCATCCATCCAGGCCGGCGGCTTCTGGAGTCTTCCGCCACGTGGCCAGACCTTGGGGGAGGATGGTTCGGAGTGGGTCGTCGAGGGGGTCACCACGCGGTATCGCGTGGTCTCACGCTGGACGCCGACATCCGGACCGGTCCGCGCGATCGGCGAGCAATTCCTTGCGCTGGCAGGGTGGCACTACCCGGCCGGGGAGACGTACTGATCCCGCACGCCGGAGCGCTGGGCCGTACCGGCTTCCGTGGTGCACAACCGGGTCGTGCAACTGACCAGAAAGCCGCCCGACCAGAGTGGCGAGCAAGCGACCGGACCGAAAGGACTCACGACGCCAGCAGCCGCACACCCCGGCCCCTGCCACGGACATCTGCCGGGTAAGATGCTTCCTACAAGCGGGCGACGTCGGGGGACAGGGCATGCGGATCGTGATCGGGAGCGGCAGCGCGCCGGCGGTATTCGCCTGCCGGACTCCTGCGGCCGCACTGCGCACCCGCTTGGCGGAAGCAACGCGATCGTTCTTCGATGAAGCCGGCCGGTCGCTGCCCGCATGACGGCCGGCATCGGACCGACGCGCCCTGTCCCCTTGCCTGCATGGCGACGAACATTCGCCCTGTGTGGCCTGGCCATGGCGTCGCTCCTCCCTGGCAACCGGGCGGGAGCGACCGCCACGGCGAGCAGCGATGCAGCGACCCTGCTGGCGCAGGCCTACGCCATCAAGACCATCGACCACGCGCGCTTCAGGCAACTGCTGCAGCAACTGCACCGGCCGGGGTTGGCGCTGTCACCGGACCAGCACTGGCGCCTGCGCTACCTGGACGGCTGGGAGGGTTCGTTCACTGGGGACTACGCCTCGGCCGGGCCGATCCTGCGCGACGTCGCAGACCACGCGCCCGACACCGACCTGCGGAGCCTGGCCGCCGGCACCCTGCTCAACATCCTGGCGATCGGCCATCACTACCAGGAGGCATTCCAGCGGGCCGACGCGCTGGCGGCGAACCTGCCGCGCATCCACGACCGCAAGGTGACCTACGTGGCGCTGTCGCAGCTGTCCCAGCTGATGGCGTCGGCGCAGCAGGTCGATCCGGCGGTGAGCTACGCGCGGCAGATGCAGCAGTACGCCGAACCCGGCCAATCGCCGTGCCGGCCCGACGTCTACCTGCTCGATGCACTGAACGCCAATGGCACCCTGTCGGCCACCGACCCGGTCTTTCGCCAGGCCATCGACGCCTGCAAGGCCGCCGGAGAGCTGATGTTCGCCGACGCCGTGGAACTCGACCTGGCGCGCCGGCTGGCGGAGACCGGCGCGCCGAAGGCCGCGATCGCCCTGCTCAAGCGCATCGCACCGACGATCGATGCGCAGGGATTCCAGGTACACGCCTACGGACTGCGCAGCACGCTGGGCTTCGCCTACTGGAAGAGCGGCGACGACGCGAACGCCAGGCGCTGGGCGCTGGCCGCGCTGGCGATGGATCCGAAGGGCAATTTCGACGGCATGTCGGAATACGTCTACAAGGTGCTGTACGAGGTGGCGCACCGCGCCGGCGACGATCGCAAGGCGCTGGAGTACTACCGTCACTACCGCGACGTGAAAGCACGGTCGGTCAGCGACGCACAGGCCATCGCGATGGCCTACCACGCCGTACAGCAGCAGCTGTCCCTGCACCAGTTGCAGGTCGATTCGCTGGGCAGGCAGAACGGCGTGCTGGAACTGCAGCAGGCGCTGGACCGCAAGCAGATCGAGACGACCCACCTGCAACTCCTGCTGCTGCTCACGGTGCTGTTTTCCGGCGCGGTCTGGCTGGTGCGCACGAAGCGCTCGCAGCTGCGATTCCAGAAGCTTGCACGCCGCGATGGGCTCACCGGCATCCTCAACCACCAGCACTTTCTCGGCGAGGCCGAGGGCGCCCTGCGCGATGCGGAGAAGATTTCTGGCAACGCCTGCCTGGCACTGATCGACCTGGATCATTTCAAGCAGGTCAACGACACCTATGGCCACGCCACCGGCGATGCGGTGATCGTAAGGATGGCGACGCTGTGCCAGGAGCACCTGCGTCCGATCGACGTCTTCGGCCGCCTGGGTGGCGAAGAATTCGGCCTGCTGCTGCCCGACTACTCGCTGGAACGCGGCATTGCCCTCCTCGAACGCATCCGCCGGGCGCTGGCCGACACCCCGATCGATGACAACCATCCCGGCCTCGGTATCTCGGCCAGCTTTGGCCTGGCGTGCACCGGAACCGGCGGCTACAAGCTGTCCGAACTGATGGCGCAAGCCGATGCGGCGCTCTATCGCGCCAAGCGTGCCGGGCGCAACCGGGTGGAGGCGGTCACCGAACCGGAATGAGCTGCCGATACCGCCGCCGCGCCCGGCAAGGTGTCCGTGAAGGTGTCGCGGAATGACTTCCAACCGAGTCTCGACCCAACCTTCTCTTCGATCCTTGCCCGGGCAGTGCGCCATGAAGACTCCGAATCTCCCACCGCATTCGAGAACCTTGCAGGCGACCACCGCGATTCTCGGAACGATCGGCCTCCTGCTCGCGCTGTATAACCTGATCAAGCTCACGGGAACGATCGAGCGGTGGCACCTCCTGGCTGCGTTCGCCGACGCTCACGGCATTCCCCAAATCGGCCCGTTGTTCCGGTTGCTGATGGCCATTGCGGGCATGTGCGGGGGTCTCCTCGCCTGCACCACGTCGCGATGGGCACTGGCACCGCTGCTGGCTTATGCCGGAATGCTCGCGATTTTCTGCCGCGCAACCACCGACGGCTTCTTTTTCTGGTCGCTCTATCCGCTGGTGGACCAGTTAGGAATGACCGCGCCTGCGATGGTCCTTGCCATCCATGGGTGGAGGTACCGTCTGGTTAGGACGCCGACGAGCCCGGCCGCGACCTGAGCACGATCCGTGGGTGCCATTGCAGTCGAGCGCGTGCCAAGATCGACGCCGGCTACCCGAACGCTCGCCCGGACACGTCTTCCATCGAGATGGCGATTCGGTCCCGACCGCGCCATTCGGCATGGCCAAGGGCTGAGAAAGGGAGACGAGGGCATGGACAAGCTCAAGCGCGAATTGATCGCGCGGCTCGAACGGATCCCCGGGATCCGCCACATTCCCTATCCGGACCGGGACGACGGCTTTTCCGGCCTCGTCTTCCAGGCAGGGAAATCGGCCACTTCCACGATTTCAACGAACTCGACCTGCGGCTCGGCAAGGCGCTGATCCGGCGCGAGGGCCTGACCCACCCATCCGGCTCCCGCGTCCACCCGGGCCGGCGCGCGGGCTCGTCGTACATCGAGCTGCGATTCCATCGGGAGCAGGATCTCGACGGGATCGTCCGGCTGGCGGCACTGCTGGCCGACGACCTTGCGGCAGCCATTTTCCGACGCCGACGCTCCGGCTTCCGCCAGCGCACCCGTTTGCCGCACTGCGTAATGGGCCACTCGCGCCGCACCGCTATCATGTCGGTTTCCCTTTGCACGGCAGGCTTGTCCATGAGCGTGATCGCCTCGCAGATCGATTCCCGGTCGCCCGAGTTCCAGGCCAACGCGGCGCAGTTGCGCATGGCGGTGGACGACCTGCACCGGGAGCTGGCGAAAGCGGCCGAGGGCGGCGGCGAAAAGGCGCGCGACAGGCACACCGCGCGCGGCAAGCTGCTGCCGCGCGAGCGCATCCGTGCCCTGCTCGATCCGGGCTCGCCGTTCCTGGAGCTATCCGCGCTGGCCGCGCACGGCATGTACGAGGACGCCGCGCCCGCCGCCGGCCTGATTACCGGCATCGGCCGGGTCAACGGCATCGAGGTGGTGGTGGTGGCCAACGACGCCACGGTGAAGGGCGGCACCTACTTCCCGATGACAGTGAAGAAGCACCTGCGTGCGCAGGAAGTGGCGCTGGAAAACCGCCTGCCCTGCGTCTACCTGGTCGATTCGGGCGGCGCCTTCCTGCCGCTGCAGGACGAGGTGTTTCCGGACAAGGAGCACTTCGGCCGGATCTTCTACAACCAGGCGCGGATGTCTTCGCTGGGCATCCCGCAGATCGCCGTGGTGATGGGCAGCTGCACCGCCGGTGGCGCCTATGTGCCGGCGATGAGCGACGAGACGGTGATCGTGCGCGAGCAGGGCACGATCTTCCTCGGCGGTCCGCCGCTGGTGAAGGCGGCCACCGGCGAGGTGGTGGACGCCGAGACGCTCGGTGGCGCGGACGTCCATACGTCCATCTCCGGCGTGGCCGACCATTACGCCGAGAACGATGCGCACGCGCTCAGCATCGCCCGCGACATCGTCGCCAGCCTCAACCGCAGGAAGGACGTGCCGCTGGCACTGCGCGCGCCGTTGGAGCCGAAGTACCCGGCCGACGAACTGTACGGCGTGATCCCGCAGGACACCCGCCGCCCGTTCGACATCCGCGAGGTGATCGCCCGCATCGTCGACGGCTCGGAGTTCCACGAGTTCAAGGCGCGCTACGGCAAGACCCTGGTCTGTGGCTTCGCGCACATCCACGGCTACCCGGTGGGCATCGTCGCCAACAACGGCATCCTGTTCGCCGAGAGTGCGCTCAAGGGCGCGCACTTCATCGAGCTGTGCAACCAGCGCAACGTGCCGCTGGTGTTCCTGCAGAACATCACAGGCTTCATGGTCGGCAAGAAGTACGAGCAGGCCGGCATCGCCAAGGACGGCGCCAAGATGGTCACCGCGGTGGCCTGCTCGCACGTGCCGAAGTTCACCGTGGTGATCGGCGGCAGCTTCGGTGCCGGCAACTACGCCATGTGCGGCCGCGCCTACGGCGCGCGCTTCCTGTGGATGTGGCCGAACGCACGGATCTCGGTAATGGGCGGCGAGCAGGCCGCATCGGTGCTGGCCACGGTCAAGCGCGATGGCATCGAGGCAGCCGGCAAGGACTGGAGCGCGGACGAGGAGGAAGCCTTCAAGGCACCGATCCGCAACCAGTACGAGCGCCAGGGCCATCCCTACTACGCCAGCGCGCGGCTGTGGGACGACGGCATCATCGACCCGGCCGATACCCGTCGCGTGCTGGGGCTGGCGATCTCCGCCTCGATGAACGCGCCGATCGAACCGCAGCGCTACGGCGTGTTCCGCATGTAGCGCCGCGGGCGCTGGCGATTCAGAAGAACTCGTATTCCAGTTGGGCCACCCAGGTGCGCCGCGGCGCGGCCGGGTTGATGCCGAGCAGCACGCCGAAGCGATATTCCAGGTTGCTCATGCCGTGCGGCACATGCCATTCGCCGGCGACGATCGGGCCGGCCTGGTAGGCGTGGTCGTCCGGTCGACCGTAGGCCTCGATGCCGGGACGGAACGCGGACGTCACCGCGTAGGTACCGGCGTAGCTGTAGCGGAACTCGGTCTTGTGCGCCGCGCCGCTGCCGACCTCGCGCTCCCAGATCAGGTTGACCCGGTGGTCGAACCGGCCGACGGTCTTCTCGATCAGCGGCCCGAACTCGAGCTCGCCGGGACCGCCGCCCTTCGGACGACCATAGGACGCGAGCAGGCCGAAATCCGCCCAGTACTGGCCCGGCTCGGTCAACTGGAAGGTGTTCTCGAACTCGTAGCCGACCAGCTTGCCGGGCCCGCCGGGCGCACGCTCGTATTCGGCCAGGTACAGCTCGGGTTTCCACCAGCCGGTGAAGGCGTGGGCCACGGACAGCTCGGCCGCGCGCTCGCCATCGTAGTCGGCGCGGCCGTCGCCGACGCCGTAGCCGCGCAGTTCGATTTCGCTTTGGGTAGCGATGACGTGCGGCGAGTAGACGATGAAGTCGTCCGCACGCGCGGGTCCGGCACACGGCAGCGACGCGGCGGCGAGCAGCAGCAGGGAGGTGGCACGGGCCGCCAGGGCGTGGGAGGTCATGGACGAGTTTCCTCGGGTCGAAGCGGACAAACGATGTCGGGACGCGCGGCACCGGCCCGCGGCAGGTGCCGCGGGATCGGGCCCACGCGGGGAATCAGGATCGGGCTTGCACCGCGCCGGCCGCGGCGGCCTCGTCGGCCCGGGCGCGCAGCGGACGCGCGGCCCAGCGCATGCCACCCAGCAAGACCAGCAACGTGGCGCCGTAGAACACCAGCTGGATGCCGGCCGGCGAGGCGTCGTAACCGACCAGCACGCCCAGCGTCTTGCCGGCCAGCGAGCCGTTGGCAAGCAGCCACGAGGTGTCCCAGAGCTGCTCGCCCAGCGCCGGCAGGCGATTGGCTTGCAGCAGGAAGCGCGCCGCGGCGGACGCCAGCCCAGCCGCCAGCAACACCAGCATCGCGTTGGTCGCGCCGAAGAAGTGCTTGAGCGGAATGCGCAGCAGCCCGAAATACAGCGCGAAACCCAGCAGCACGCCGCCAGCCACGCCGAGCGCGATCCCGCCGACCAGGCCACCGGCGCCGATGCCGCCCATCGCCATCGAATAGAGGAACAGCACCACCTCGGAGCCTTCGCGCAGCACCGCCAGCGCGATCACCGCCAGCAGCAGGGTGAGCGAACTGGAGCCGGCCTTCACCGCCTGCCCCACCGCGTTCATGTGCTGGGCCAGCTCGCGCGCATGGCGCGACATCCACACCACGTGCCAGCCGATCATCGCCACCGCGGCGAGCAACACGCCCGCGTTGAACAGCTCCTGGCCGGAGCCGCTGGCCAGCCCGGCAATGGCCCCGGCACCCAGCGCCACCAGCATCGCGCCGACCAATCCCAACGCGATGCCGCCGGCCACGTACAACCCGCGCAGGCGGACGCCGCGCGTTGCGGCGCAGACGATGGAAACGATCAGTGCAGCTTCGAGCACCTCGCGGAATACCAGCAGCGCTACGCCCGGCATGGCATCACTCCACGATCAGCCGGCCCTGGGCCGTGTCCTGGTGAAAGTCGCCGAAGAAGCGGTAGCTGCCGGGCTTGAGCGGACCGACGTAGACGCTGGCCGTGCTGTTCGGCAGGACGATCTTCTCGCGGTTGAACTCGGTGCTCTCGAACTCCTCCGGCGAGGCGTCCTGGTTTTCCACCACGAGCTTGATCTTGGTGCCCGCGGGCACTTTGAGTTCAGCCGGCTGGTAGACGTGGCCCCGGATGACGAGGTGGAACTCGGGGATCTCGTTGGCGTGTGCAGCGAAGCTTGCGAACGCCAGGGCGGCAACGATGGCAAGGCGGTTCACGCGGGAATACCGTGGCAAGAAGTTACGCATATGATAATTGTTCTCATTATCTGTCGCAACAAACCGTCATACCCGACTGCGCGCGTCGAGATGCGGCTCGTCGCCGCAGCGCGGTCATCGCACGACGAGGCGGGCGGCCAGTGCCGCCTTCACGGCTGGCCACTCCTCCCGCAGGAGGCTGTAGAACGCCGTATCGCGCGGATGGCCGCCGGGCTCGATCCGGTCCTTGCGCATCACACCCTCGAACACCGCACCGATCTTCTCCAGCGCGCGGCGCGACCGACTGTTGTCGGACCTGGCGCGGAACGTGACCCGGTTGGCCTCGAGCGCCTCGAAGCAATGCCCGAGCAGCAGGAACTTGCACTCGGTGTTGGCACCGCTGCCCCAGTAGGCGCTGGCGATCCAGGTGACGCCGATTTCCACCTTCCGGTCCTCCCGGCGGATGTCGAGCAGCCGCGCGGTGCCGATCACCGGGCCGCCGCCGTTCAGGCGCACCAGGAACGGATAGGCCTTGCCGAGGCCGCGGCCGTGCAGCGCGGCCATGAAATTCGGATAGAACACGGCGGGGTCGGAATAGTCCACCGACGTCAGCCGCCAGATGGCGCGATCGCGGGCGACGTCGAAGAGCGTATCGAAGGGCGTCCTCTGCAGCTCGATCATGCGACTGGTGAGGATCAGGGGATGTTTCAGCCATGGCATGGCCAGGGCGCCCTCCCGTCGTTCGTGTGGGAAACCGGGCCGCCGAACATCAGACGCCGAAGCGCTGGCTTTCCGGAGGCACAGGCCGGACAGCGCCCCGACCGGCAGACCACCCGCCGGCGCCCCTACACCGTCGATGCGTGACTGTGGGACGATGGCACCTCGATCCGGACGCTGCCCGCCGGGTACCGGGACCGGCGATTCACGCACGGCCCGACGCGCCGATCGAACCGCTGCGCCCCGGCGCAATCGGCACGCAATCAACCGGGGGGCCTGGCCGCCCGACCAGGACACGGTCGCAAGGGGGACCGTCACGGAATGATCGTCGGCATTGATCTTGGCACCACCCACTCGCTGATTGGCCGCTACGGCGACGACGGCCCCACCCTCTTCCCCAACGCGCTCGGCCAGGTGCTCACGCCCTCGGTGGTGAGCATCGACGCCGATGGCCACGCACTGGTCGGCCAGGCCGCGCGCGACCGCCTGGTGAGTCATCCGGGCGCCAGCGTGGCCAGCTTCAAGCGCTGGATGGGCAGCGACCGCGAGACCCGACTGGGCGATCGCAGCTTTCGTCCGGAAGAACTCTCCGCACTGGTGCTGCGCGCACTGATCGCCGATGCCGAGGCGGCCACCGGCGAGACGGTGACCGAGGCGGTGATCAGCGTGCCGGCGTATTTCTCCGACGCACAGCGCAAGGCCACCCAGGCTGCAGGCACGCTGGCCGGGATCAGGGTGGAGCGGCTGATCAACGAACCCACCGCGGCGGCACTGGCTTACGGCCTGCAGGAGCGACGCGACGGTTCGCGCTTCCTGGTGTTCGACCTGGGCGGCGGCACCTTCGACGTGTCGGTGCTGGAGATGTTCGACGGCGTGGTGGAAGTGCATGCCAGCGCCGGCGACAACTTCCTCGGCGGCGAGGATTTCCTCGACGTGCTGGAAAAGGCCTGCCTGGCCGACCTGGGTCTGCAGCGCTCCGCCCTCGACGCGGCGACCTGCGGCATGCTGCGCCAACGGCTGGAGACGGCCAAACGCGCGCTCACCGGGCAGGCGTCGGCGCCGGTGCAGTTCACCGTATGCGGCGACACGCACGAGTGGTCGATCGACGAGGCGCGCTTCGCCCAGCTCGCCGACCCGCTGATGCAGCGCATGCGCGCACCGCTGGAACGCGCCATGCGTGATGCACGACTGCAGCCGGAGCAGCTCGACGAGATCGTGCTGGTCGGCGGCGCCAGCCGCATGCCGTTGGTGGCACGGCTGGTCACCCGCATGTTCGGCCGACTGCCGCTGCGCCACGTCAACCCCGACCAGGCGATCGCGCTGGGCGCGAGCGTGGCCTCCGGCCTGAAGTCCCGCGACCAGCGGCTGGACGAGGTGGTGCTGACCGACGTGTGTCCGTACTCGCTGGGTACCCAGGTGGTGCGACGCGACGGCCAGGGCCGGATGCAGGGCGGCTTTTTCGAGCCGATCATCCATCGCAACAGCGTGGTGCCGGTGAGCCGCGAGCAGAGCTTCTTCCCGGTCAATCCGGGGCAGTCGAAGCTGCGGCTGGACGTGTTCCAGGGCGAGAGCCCGATGGTGGAACGCAACATCAAGCTGGGCGAGCTGGAGGTGGAGATCGACCCGGCACGCCCGCCGCAGGAGAACGCGGTGAACCTGCGCTTCACCTACGACGTCAACGGCGTGCTGCAGGTGGAGGCGAAGGTGTCCTCGACCGGCAAGCAGTACGAGCTGGTGCTGGAACAGAACCCCGGCGTGCTCAGCGCCGAACAGATCCGCAGCCGCCTCGCCGCGCTGGCCGAGATCAAGATCCACCCGCGCAGCAAGCAGGAGAACCTCGCCCTGCTCGCCCGCGCCGAGCGCATCTACGAGGAACACCTGGCCATGCGCGACCAGGTGCAGGCGTGGATCGCGCAGTTCCGCGCCGTGCTGGAGACCCAGGACGAGATGGTGATCCGCGAACACCGAATGGAGCTGGGGCGCGCGCTGGATACGCTGGAATCGACCTGATGTGGCCGTACAGCGAGCTGGGCATCGAGGCCACCGCCGACGAGCGTGCGATCAAGCGCGCCTACGCGGTCAGGCTCAAGCAGAACCGCCCGGACGAGAACCCGGAGGGTTTCCAGCGCCTGCACGAGGCCTACCAGGCGGCACTGCAGCGCTGCCACGTCAACGCGCCGGCCGCGCCCGCCACGCCGACGCCAACTGCGCCGCGATCGCTGCCGCCGCCGCTGGCCCCGGTCGCCGTCCGGCCGATCGAGCCGCCGGTGCGACCACCTGCGACCGTGGCGCCCCCGATCACGTTCGACGCCGATGCCTTCCTGCACGAAGCGGTGGCGCGCGCCGATGCCAACGAGCCCGGCCGGCTGCGGCAGTGGCTGGAGAGCCATGAGGCGCTGTGGTCGCTGAGCCTCAAGACGCGCGTCGGCCAGCGCTGGCTGGCGGTGGTCTATCAGGCCGCTCCGCCGATGCCCGACGGCTGCTTCGACGAGATGCTGGCGTTCTTCCGGCTGGATCACGCCGGCGCCGTGCAGGACTCGCTGGCCGTTGCGCAGCGCCGCCAGCGCATGCACCTGGCCTGGTACCTCGCACCCGAGCGCCGTAACGCGCTGGCCGGCCTGCTCGGCGCGCGAACGGTGAGCGCGCGCAAGCAGACGGTCCGTTCGCTCGGCTGGCTGCAGCAGCCGTTCCGCTGGCCGGTCTCGCTGTGGCGCAGCCTGCTGCCGCAGACCGTCCGCACGACGAGCAACCTGATCCTGCGGC
>JABLTH010080429.1_pt1 | contig 21287 bp, 19 predicted proteins | sample 7875711 | NCBI WGS metagenome assembly JABLTH01 (sample SAMN14941262, study PRJNA633318) | bioreactor metagenome | isolation source: bioreactor | place: China | collected 2019-03-05 | reverse complement strand
GATCAGCGATACGGCTGAAAAGGCCAAGTAAGCCGACTGGTTTCGGAATGCAGAAAGCGCCGGCCGTCCCGCGATTGCGGGGCGGCCCGGCGCTTTTTTTTTCGGCCGGCGCCTACGCCGGCGGCGTCACGCGTGTTCGACGAACGCGTAGCGGCCTTCGACCTTGCGCGGCGTGAACCAGCCGTAGTCGGGGAACATCCGGTTGCGCACGTACCAGACGTAGCCCACCAGCAACGCGGTGATCACGAGACTCGGCAGCGCGGTCGACGGATCGCGTCCGAGTTCGGCGATGGTTTTCGGCAACTGCAGCAGCGACAGCAGGATGAACGCGTGATAGGCGCCGACGCGATGAGTCGCGAAGCCCCAGATGAACAGCAGCGACAGCGGCACGGTCAACGCCAGGAACACGGCCACGAGGCCGGTGCCGGCGCCGCTTGCGAAGAAGTAATACGCGAGCACGAGGCTGATCGCGAGCTGGGCGATACCGAGCGCGACCAGGATCCGGACGTGCACCTTGTTCTTGCGGCAGCGCTCGGGGTCGGGGCGCGATGCGATCAGGTGCGCGAGCACGCGATCCTTGAGCCCCTGCCCGGACAGTTCGGCCAGTGCGTCGGCCTTCCTCGTTCCCGCGGAGAGCAGCACCGCGATTCTTGTTTTGGCTTCCTTCCTGTTCATTGCGTGTCGGATTGTTGTTCGATGGTTGTCAAAGGGGCCGGCCACGCGAATATTGCATCTTGCGGGGTGGTGCGCAATCGATTTGCGGCACGCGGACACATTCCTACAGTGGCCGGGGCGCGCGGGCCACGACGATGTGACGGGAGGAAGTGGCCGCCGTTGCCGCAATCCCGCGATGACCGCAGTCATTCGGCGGCGGTTTGAGCGGGGGTGGGCGCGGGGCTGGCTGGCCGGGCATCGTGCGTGTCGGCGAGCCGCTCGCGCCGCCGCGTCGCGCCGACGAGCATGCCCGCGACGACGAGCGCGATGCCGGCGACCCGCGTGACGTTCAACGTTTCACCGAACAGCGCGACCGCGAACAGCACGGCCGAGACCGGCGCGACCGCCGTGAACAGCGCGGCCTCGGTTCCGCTGGTGCGCGCCGAACCCGCGTACCAGCACAGGTAGCCGAGCACGGTCGGCACCAGCGCGTAGTAGGCGATTGCCGACACGGCGCCGACAGTCCAGCCGTCTGCGACCGCGTGCCATTCGAATACAGCCGGCACGAGCGCGAGCACGAAGCCGAGCCCCGACATCGCGGTGGACAGCGCGAGCGGCGGCAGCGGCGCGGCACGGCGCCGGTTGAGCAGGATGAATACGGCTTCGCATGCAACGGCGGCCAGCACCAGTGCATCGCCGGCAAGCGTCTGGAGCGACGGCAGCGCGTGGCCGGGGGCGAACGTGACGAACAGCACGCCGGCCGTGGCGAGCGCGGCGGCCGCCCAGTCGCGCGGCGTCTGCCGCTCGCGCAGCACGACGGCCGCGATCAGCGTCGACATCGCGGGCAGCGTGCCGAGCATCACGCCTGCGTCGAGCGGCGACGACAGCTTCGTGCCGCTGATCAGCAGCACCGTGTAACCGACGCCGCCCGCCGCAGCCTGGATGACGAGCAGCACGGCGTCGCGGGTGGAAATGCGTGGCCAGCGCATTCGCTGCGCGCGCATCAGCGCGAACAGCAGCGGTGTCGCGATCAGGAAGCGCAGCGCGGTGGCTGTGAACGGCGGCAGGCCGCCTGCCGCGAGACGGCTCGCGATGACGGTGCTGCCGACGCCCGCCATCGCGGCGGCGAGATAGAGATAGCCGATCAGTCGTGTCTTCATGCGCCGCATCGTCGCGTATGGCGGCATCGCGCGTCTTGAACGAAATTGCAACGGGCGCGGGTGCGTCGAGGGCCGTGCGTGGGGCGTTGCGCGCGTGCGTTCGCGCAGACTGCTGCCGAAGCCGAAGCCGAAGCCGAAGCCGAAGCCGAAGCCGAAGCCGAAGCCGAAGCCGAAGCCGCAGCCGAAGCCGACGCCCAAGCCGACGCCCAAGCCGACGCCCAAGCCGACGCCCAAGCCCAAGCCCAAGCCCAAGCCCAAGCCCAAGCCCAAGCCGCGCCAGCCGTCGTCGACATCGGGGCCCGCCTTCGATCGCCTTGCAACCGATCGCGTTGCGCGGGGGCCCGACGTCAACCGACCTGCGCAAACCTCCCAGGCGTGATCCCGAACTGGCGCGCGAACGCGCGCGTCAGGTGGCTCTGATCGGCAAAGCCGGCTTCGGCCGCGGCATCGGCGATCGGCAGGCCGCTGGCGAGCAGCGCGCGTGCCAGCCGCGCACGCGACTGGATCAGGTAGGCATGCGGTGTGATGCCGAGTTCGCGGGCAAACCCGCGCAGCAGCTGGAAGCGGCTCACGCCGCTCAGGCCGGCCAGCTCGGCGAGCGAAACGGGGGCGGCCGGTGCCGCGTCGAGCCGCTCCCGCGCGATGCGGATCGCCGGTGCAACGCCCGCCGTCGGCAGCGTGCGGTTCGCGTGCCGGGCGAGCAGCCCGGCGACGAGCATCACGAGTGCCTCGTCGCGGGCAAGCGGCGGGGATTCTCCCGCGACGATGCGCGCATGCAGCCGGCCGACGGCGGCCGTGAGCCGCGCGTCGCGCACCGCCGGATGCGCCAGTTCGATGCCGCCGAGGCCTTCTTCCGCCGCGACGCCCGCGACCAGCGCGGGCGCGAGGTACAGCATCCGCCACCGCCGGCCCGTGCCGGCCTCGATCGGCGAACCGTCGTGCATCTCGCCCGGGTTGACCATGATCGCGTCGCCGGCCAGGGCGTCGACCTGCCCGCGGCCGCTCCACGACCGGTGTGCGCCGCTGACGATCACGCCGACCCCGAATTCGTCGTGCGCGTGGCGCGGAAACGCGCGGTCGGAGTCGAGGCTGATTGCCTCGATGCCTTCGCCGGTCCGTCGGTAGTGGGTGACGCGGTGCATGTGCGCTCCTCGCGCCGGTCGCGGCGCGGATTTCGTGCACTTTAGCGCGTTCCGGCGGCGTGCGCCCTTCATCCTTTTGGCCGATACCGCGCATCGCGCGCAGCCCGCACCATGTGCACATGAGCAGCGTACACGGCCCGCCGGGCCTGAAGCTGCGCGGGAGACGGCAGGTGGAACAACAGGATCCGGTATTCATTCAGGTTGGCGCGCTCGCGGACGGCTTCGCGCCGGAAGCGAACATCCTCGCATCCGTCGATGCGCTCGCCGGGCATACGCTGACGCTCGGCGACGCGTCGGGGGCATGGCGGGTCTACATGTTCGAGCCGGGCGCGCTGCAGTGGCGCGACGCGGCGACCGACACGGGTGGCCGCGAGCCGTGCCGCGTGACGCGGTTGCGCAACGGGCTGTACTTCGTCGACTACATCGATTCGTCAGCCCGCGCGACGTCGGTCAGTCTCGTGATCGATCTCGACAACGGGGTATGGACGTCGGTTGTCGGCACGCTGCCGACCGAAGCCGACACGCGTATCGACGCATTCACTCGGGTGGCGCGCGGGCTGCCGCTGACGGGCGTCGAGGCCGGTTTCCGGCACGGCACGCTCGGCGGCCATACGCAGCCGGGGCCGCTGCACGGGCCCACGCGCGAGCTGATCGGCAAGCGGACGATGTACCGCTACAGCCCGACCGAGTGCTACGAGCACATCTACCTGAACGAGAACTTCTACGCGTGGCAGTGCCTGCAGGGTGTCGAAGGCGGCCTGGCCGATGTCGACCGCTGCCATTACTTCAGGATTGCAGAGGAGCTGTATCTGTTCGTGTGGCGCGAAAAGGTGGTGCCGACGCTCGGCGTCGTGCTGATCGACCTCGCGCAGCGCAAGACCGACGGCAAGATCTTCGGCTACCAGGGCGGCGATTTCGGCACGCTGTCGAACTTCCCGATCGGCGCGCATGCGCAGGTGCTGAACGACACCGTGCATCCGCTCGACGGCGGGGCGCAGCGATGAATGCCGCGCCGGGCAGCGGCCGCCTGCGGGCGGATTTCAGCGGGCGTGTCGTGCTCGTCACGGGCGCCGCGCAGGGGATCGGTGCGGCGATCGCGCGCCGTTTCGCGGAATCCGGCGCGTTCGTCGCGCTCGCCGACCTGAACGGCGAGGCCGCCGCCGCGCAGGCCGACGCGCTCGCGAGCACGGGCGGCGAGGCGCGCGCCTATCGGGTGGATGCGGCCAGCCGCGACCAACTGGGCGCGCTGGTCGCGGCAGTCGAGCGCGATGGCGGCCGGCTCGATGTCGTCGTCCACAATGCCGCGTATTTTCCGCTGACGCCGTTCACGCAGATCGACGAGCCGACGCTCGACCGGACGCTGTCGGTCAACCTGTCGGCGCTGTTCTGGCTCGCGCAGGCCGCGTTGCCGGCCTTCGGGCGCGCGGGGGCGGGGCGGCTGCTCGTCACGTCGTCGGTGACGGGGCCGCGCGTCGTGTATCCGGGGCTCGCGCATTACGCGGCGTCGAAGGCCGGCGTGAACGGCTTCATTCGCGCGGCGGCGCTCGAGCTCGCACGCCACAACGTGACGGTGAATGGTGTCGAACCGGGAATGATCCGCACGCCGGCGGCAGGCAATCTTGGCGATGCGTCGGTCGCCGCGCAGATCGCGCGCGACATTCCGCTTGCGCGGATGGGCGAGCCGGAAGATATCGCGAACGCGATGCTGTTTCTCGCGTCGGCCGATGCCGCGTACATCACGGGGCAGACGATCGTCGTCGACGGCGGTGCGACGTTGCCCGAGAGCGGGGCGGTGCTGGGCGGCGAGTGATGGCTGGCCGGGTAACGCGCCGCGCAACGAGGCGGCTCCGGCGGCCTGCCGCGCGTTCACGCAGCAGGCTCGGCAGGTTCCGTCGGGGGCATCTTCGCGAGCGTCAGTCCGGCATGCCGTCGTGGTCCCCGAGCGGCCTGGCGGGCCAGTCCACCCAGCGGTCCGCGCGGGTAAGCTCGTACGCCTCGTTCTTCGGGTAGCGGATGCGATTGTCGTCGCGCGGGCGTTCGCCGATCACCATCAGCCTGACCTCGTCCTTCGTGTTGTTGATGAAGGTGTGACAGATGCCGGTGCCCGCCGGAAACGCGACGGAATCACCTTCGGCAACGGGGTGCAGCACGCCGTCGATCCAGACATCGGGCTTGCCCTCGAGCACGTACACGAACTCCTGCTCGGTGCTTTCGGCATGCGGATATGAGGTCCGCCGACCCGGCAGGAGCCTCACGTGATGAATGCCGATACGGGTGATGCCGAGTTCGGCGGAAAGCGGTGCGTCCAGCGCCATCGGCTCGGTGTCGCCGCGATAGCAATGCGCTTCCGGTTCTTCGAGCTCGGTCCAGTGCTTGATGAAATCGGGGCGGGTCATTGGGTGCTCTCCTTTCGGGGGATGTCGACTGTGGCGATTCACGCGCCGGGGTCGGCAGCGGTTTGCGCCCCATCTCGGCGAATGAACCTCGGCCGATAACTTGCAGTCCGATACGAAACGACGTTTGCACGTCGCGGCTGCCGGGGGCGGGACGTTTGGCCCGGATGCCGCTGGCGAAGCGATCGGCGACATCCACGGCATTTTGCGACGAACCCTTTTCGTTGTGGAAACGACGTGCGAGACGCGCGCATGCCTCCCGCCGCGTACCGCCGCGACTACAGCCAGCCGTTGCGGATGAACTCGACGATCGAATAGCGGCGGTGCTCGAGATCGTGCTGCCGGACCGCATCGACGATGCGCGATACGCCATCCGCGTAGGGCGTATCGCCCACCACGCGCGATTCGAACTGCAGGCTGCACGCACCGTCGTCGATGCGTATCCGGTGAATCGCGTGGCGGCCGAGCTGATCGTCGGCGACGGCGAATTCGCTGCGCTGCACGTCCGGGTCGCGCACGGAGCGGATGTCTTCCGGCCGCACGCCGAGCGACTGGCCGATCCCGACGGCCGTGCCCGGGACGGACGTCTTGCCGGCCTGGTGCGACTCCGTCAGGCTGATCCGGCAGTCGTGAAACAGGTGGCCGCTGGTTTCCAGCATGCTCATGAACTTGAGCATCAGGATGTTCGTGTTCGGACACAGCACGATCGGGAAAGCGTACGAGCCGGTTTCGAGCACGGAGCCGGTGGACAGCTCGACGAGCGGCGACGCGGTGGCCTCGCAGAACGCGATGACGTCAGGGAGTTCGCGGCCGGAACCGGCATGCACGACGATCGAGCGGGCGTCGGTATGCCGGGCGTCACCATGCCGGGCGTCGCTACGCTGCGCATCGTTGTGGGTGCTGTCCGACCACGCCATTACGCGACAGGTTGCGGGGTCGAGACGGTGCGCGCCGAGCAGTTCGCTGGCCAGCTTGCCGGTTCCTACGACGAGTACTTGCATGGCATTGACGGGTTGAGGTTCGGGATTCGTTCAGGACGGGAAATGGCGCCGGCCGTCGGGCGGCCCGGCACGGTCGCGGCGCGTGTCGCCGCGGCGGCCTCGCGCATTATGCCCGGCCGGCCGCCTGCGCGCCCGCCGGGCTGCGCAGGCGGCGTGCGGCGTGCAGCGTGTGGTGCGCGGTGCGCGGTGCGCGGTGCGCGGTGCGCGGTGCGTCAGCTCGCCGACACCGTCGGCAGCCACGCGTTCGCCGCATTCTGCGTGGCGAGCTGCTTCGCGATCGAGCGCGCGAGTCGATCCGTATCGGACACCACCGTGTCGTGCTTGGCTTCCGACACGCCATGCAGGCCGGCGCCGACCGCTGCCGACGTCGCGAGGCGGCCGGCCGCCGCGCCGACCCCGGCGGTTTCCACCATGCCGGGCAGGTGGCCGCTGTTCGCGCTGGACGAGAACGTGCCGAGCGGTTGCGGCGCGCCATGCGCCGGCCGGAACAGCACGGTGACCGATGCCTTCACTTCGCTCTTGCCCGCCCCGAGCCCGATCAGGGTGCGGCGGCGGCGGTTGCCGGCGTCGATCGACTCGAACCGACCTTCGATCACCAGCACGTCGCGGCCGTCGGGCACCGGGCCGCGCAGCGCGGGGATGCCTTGCGACCGGAGTTCGCGCACGAGCGCGTCGGCGAGCCGCTCGCGTGTCGTCAGCGCGCTCTGCTGGCGTTGCACGTCGGCGGACGAACCGCTCGCGAGGGTCGTGAGCTTGGCGATCATGCCGCCGTCGACCTTGACGTCGGTCGTGTCCACGTCGAACGCGGACACGTAGACGACGTCCGCACGAACCTGCGGCTGCGTGCGGGCCGCAGGCGCGGCGGTCATGGAGGTGGTCGCGGTCGATGCGCAGCCGGTCATCGCGAGTGCGCCGGCGATCAGCGCGACGCTCGTCAGACGTTTGGCGTGGGTGGCAAGGGTGTGAAGGGAAGTGAACATGTCGATCTCCGAGGCCTGGATGAAGTTGCCGATACTGTCGCGGCAATCAGGAACGCGAACGATCGGAAGCGGGGCGTGATCGCTGGCGAGGGAGAGGTTTCATGCCGTTGCGCAACACGCAGGCGCAAGTATGCGGAGGCCGGGCGTGATGCGCCACGCAGGAATTATGTCGGCGCATGTCACGTGCCGCCGCGCGCGGGTACGCTAGGCCGTCGGATCGTCAGGCAGTAAGGAAGAAAGGCGGTAACGCGGCAAGGCGGTAACGCGGCAAGGCAGTAAGGCAGTAAGGCAGTAAGGCGGACAGAAGAACCGAAGAACCGAAGAACCGAAGAACCGAAGAACCATCGAGCCGCCACTCAACCCGAAAGCCCTCGCCGCGCCTGCCCGGACGAATCGAGCGGCAGCGCGACGACGGCCTCCAGGCCGCCGCCGTCGCGGTCGCGGAACGTCAGCGAGCCGCCGTGCAGGCGGGCGATCCGCTCGACGATCGCGAGGCCCAGGCCCGTGCCGCCCGCATGGCTGCGTGCGTTCGCGCCCCGGCTGAACGGTGCCTTGAGCCGTTCGAGTTCGGCCGCGCCGATGCCGTTGCCGCGATCGCCGACCACCGCATACGCGATCCCGCCTTCGGTCCACGTGCGCACGCCGAGGCCCGTGCGGCCATAGACGACCGCGTTCTGCATCAGGTTCATCAGCAGCCGCATCACGCTGATCGGACGAAACGCGAACATGGGCACCTCGCCTTCGTCGAATTCGAATTCATGGCCGAGCCCCGCGAAATCCGCGACGAGCTCGCCGATCAGCGCGTTCAGGTCGCCGGTTTGCGGCGTTTCGCGCTCGCCGCTGCCCGCGTAGTCCATGAATTGCTGCAGGATCGTATCGATCTGGTCGAGATAGTGCTCGGCCGATGCGGTGAGCGCGTCGTGCGTGCCGCGCGGCAGCGCCATCGCGATCGCCAGGCGCAGCTTGGTGAGCGGCGTGCGGATGTCGTGCGACACGCCGGCCAGCATCAGCGAGCGGGTCGCTTCCGCCTGTTGCAGTGCGTCGGCCATCTGGTTGAATGCGCGGCTCACGTCGGCGATTTCGGTCGGGCCGTCGGTGGGCAGCGGCGGCGGGCGCTCGCCCGCGCTGACGCGCTGCGCCGCCCGCGCCAGCGCGTCGAGCGGCCGGTTCAGGTGGAGCTGGATCAGGTAGCCGGTCAGCGCTGCGAGCAGCGCCAGCCCGACCGACAGCACGAGGGCCGTCGTGATGCCGCTCGCCTGCGCGTCGGCGGCCATCGGCAGCGGCACCCAGACAGGTGAGCCGGCCGCGTGCAGCCGGATCCACAGGCGCTCGTCGTCGCCGGATTGCCAGCGCGCCGGGAGGTCCGGCGGCAAGTGGCGTTCCAGTGCCTGCATGAACACGTCGCGCTGCCAGGTGCGGAAGAAGGCCGCCAGGTTCGGCGCTTGCGGCGGTGCGGCCGGCGGCAGCGCGGCCTGGCCGCCGAACTGCGCGACGGCCGTGCGGCCGGCATCGGGCGGCAGGCTGGCGAGCGTGCGGTCGAGCAGCTGCACGTAGTCGGCGAAAACGATCGAGGCCCGCTCGATGCGCGGGCGTTGCACGTAGTGCAGCAGCACGGTGAGCGAACAGGCGAGCGATAGCGCGACGAGCGCCACCAGCAGGGCGATGTTGCGCGCGAGCAGCGAGCGCGGCAGCGGGATGCGCATCACGGCTCGATGCCGGCCACCAGCATGTAGCCGATGCCCCAGACGGTCTTGATGAAGCGCGGCTTGGCGGGATCGTCCTCGACGATCTGGCGCAGCCGCAGGATCTGGACGTCGACGCTGCGGTCGAGTGCGGCATGGTCGCGGCCGCGCGCGCGGGCGAGCAGGTTCTCGCGGCTCACCGCGCGATTCGGCGACGAGCCGAGCGCGTGCAACAGCAGCATCTGCGCCGAATGGATCTCGACGGGCGTGCCGTCGCGCATCAGCGTCTGCTGGCCGACGTCGAACGTGAACGCGCCGAAACGCAGGCGCTGCGACGTGACCGTCGGCTCGCCGGCCGCCATCTTCTGCCGCCGCAGCAGCGCGCGGACGCGGGCGACGAGTTCGTCGGGGAGAAACGGCTTCGCCAGGTAATCGTCGGCGCCCGTCTCGAGGCCGACGACCTTGTCCGCGGCATCGCCTTTCGCGGTGAGCATCAGGATCGGCAGCGTCTGGCCTTCGGCGCGCAGGCGCCGGCATACGCTCAGGCCGTCCTCGGGCTCCATCATCAGGTCGAGCACCAGCAGGTCGTACGGCTCGCGCTGCAGCAGGCGGTCGAGCCGCTTGCCGTCGGCGACCGCGCGGACCTGGAAGCCGTGGCCGGTCAGGAAGCGCTGCAGCATGTTGCGCAGCTCGGCTTCGTCGTCGAGCACCACGATCCTGCAGGACTGTTCCATCGCTTGCCTCCTGGTGCGTGCGCGGCCGGATCGTCGTGCGGGTTCAACGGGCCGCCATGCGCTGGCGCATGAAACCGGCGAGCTGCTCGAGCGTGACGTAGCCGTTGTGCTGCGTATCGATTTCGTCGAAATGCTGCGCGACCATCGGCATGCCCGCGGCGGCCTGCTCGCGGGTGAGCCTGCCGTCGTGCGTCGTGTTCGCGCTGGCGAAGCGGGCCTGCAACTGCATCAGTGCGCGTTCGACGCGTGCACCGCCGTTCGCCGCGCCGGGCGGCACCTGCTGTGCCGACGCTGCTGCTGAGACGATACACAAAACGACGACGGCAATCATCTTCTTGATGGACTTCATGGGGTTTCTCCTTGCGTGACCGACGGTCTGCGCCGGCCGGGTGGTTGATGAAACGGATGGAAAACGAAACAGACCGGAGCGGGGCCGGGTCATGCCCAGTGCGCGGGCACCCACACGCGGCCGGCCCAGTGGCCGCGCACCCAGACGACGGCGCGCGGCGGGTGGGCGACATACACGGCGCGCGGGGCGACGTACACGGCACGCGGCAGCGGCGGCGCGAGGTACAGGACCTTCGGCGGCGGCGGCGCGACGTAGACGACGCGCGGCGCGGGTGCGACCACGACGGCCTTCGGCGGCGCAACATGCACGACCTTCGGCGGGGGCGTGACGACGACGGCGGCCGGCGCGGGTGGCGCGGGCGTGACCACGACGGCGGCAGGTGCCGGTGCCGCGACAGCGACCGTGGCGGCGGGCGGCGGGGGCGTCACGACCACCGCCGCGGGCGGAGACGGTGCGACGGGCACGGGCACCGGCACCGCGACAGGAACCGGCACCGTCCCGCCGGCCACGACGACCGCGCCGCCTGCCGCCGTGCTGCCGTGGATCACCGTCGTGCCGCCGGTCGAGACGGTGCCGCCGTGTACGACCGTCGAGCCCCCCGACGTCGTCACGACGCCCGGCGCCACGCGCGTCGCGCTGCCGGAATGCGTGACGCTTGCGCCGTCGGTGCCCGTCACGGTGCCCGAACGCGAGCAGGTCGAGCCCGCGCAATTCGTCGACGCCGTATGGCTGGCCGTGTTGCCGTTCGATCCCGTGATCGTGCCGCTCGACGCATACTGGCCCGGGCCGTTGCGCGTCACGCTGCCCGATGTCGTGGCGCTGCGGCCGTCCGAGCCCGTGAGCGAACCGGTATGCGAGCAGGTGCCGTCAGCGCAGCTCGTGTCGCCGCTGTGTTCCACCGAGCGCCCGTCCGGGCCGACGGCCGTGCCGCTGTTCGAGAACTGGCCGGGCGCGGTGCGCGTGACGGTGCCGGTATTGGTCGCGATCCCGCCGCCGGGGCCGATTACGCCGCCCGCATGCGAGCAGCTGCCGCCGCCGCACGAACCGGCGTGCGCGCCGTTGTAGGTGCCGCGCGGGGTGTACGCGGTGCCGTGGCCGGACCAGCCGGCGAAGGCCGGCGCGCAGGCGAGGGCGAGTGCGGCGGCGGTGACGAGGAAGCGGGTTTTCATCGGGTGTCCTTGCGGTTCGTTTCGGTGCACGCGGTGGCGTGGCGACGGAACGAACTTTAGGGCGACGACACGCGCCCGTCGCGTCATAAAAGATGTCGCGGTGTTACACGTGTCGTGCTGTTTCGAGGTACGACGAATGCGTATGCCGTCCGCGCCGATCGCGGGCATGCCGCGCCGGGCAAGGCTGCCGGCAGCGCGATCGCGTGAAGGCGGAGGGCGGCCGCGCGGGGCGGAACGTGTCGTGCGCGGCGCGAAACCGTGTCGCGGCGACATGCGGCGACACATTTGCGGGCCGATCCGCGCGTGCTCCGTGTCGAGCCACGTCACGCGAATTGAACGCATGCGGTTGAACGCATGCGGTACGCCACATGCGACCGGAACCGGCTTCTACGAAACATGAAGGGAATCGTCCGCCGTCGCATACCGTCCGAAGAATCGGCTTCCGGCCGGTCACGACTGTGCTCGCCTGCCGCGCAGGCTTGTCCATCGGCCCATGTCATGTCGCACGCCATCGACCGCCTTCGTCACGACATGCGGCGACACATTTCCCGCCGGAGATGCCCACGCGCCGCCGCGAACCGGCCCGGCGCCAGCCGACAAGCGCGTGTGACCGCCGCGCATCACCTGAACGCCGCCGACCGCGACGTACCGCGACATACGGCGACATATTTCCCGCGTGGTCTTTCCGTTCCGCGCCCACTACAGTGCGTTCCATCCGACGCGATGGCGGCCCGTGCCGCTCATGACGCGTCCGACTCAACCGAAGGAACGACCCATCATGCTCACGACCACCGGAAAGCTCGCGTACTACGTCACGCTCTTCATCGTCGCCGTCTCGCTCGTCGAGGCGGCGGTGCTCACCTGGCGCCGCGCCCGCGGGCCCGAACCGTTCGACTGGAACGAAGTATGGCTGTCGCTCGCCGACCTCGCGGGCCGCAAGCTGCTCGCGCTGGTGCCGCTGTCGCTCGCCACGCCGGTGTTCGATTTCGCGTGGGCGCACCGGCTCTTCACGATTCCGCTCCACAGCGTCGCGCTCGCGCTGCTCGTGTTTGTCGGCCAGGAGTTCTGCTACTACTGGTATCACCGCGCGTCACACCGCGTGCGCTTCTTCTGGTCGACCCATGCGGTGCATCACTCGCCGAACCAGTTGACGCTGTCGTCCGCATTTCGCCTCGGCTGGACCGGCAAGATCGCCGGCGCCGCGATGTTCTTCACGCCGCTCGTATGGCTCGGCGTGCGCCCGGAAGCCGTGCTCGCGATCCTGTCGTTCAACCTGATGTACCAGTTCTGGCTGCACAACACGTGGATGCCGAAGCTCGGCTGGCTCGAATACGTGTTCAATACGCCGTCCGCGCACCGCGTGCACCATGCGTCGAACCTCGACTACCTCGATGCGAACTACGGCGGCGTGCTGATCGTGTTCGACCGGCTGTTCGGCACCTATGTCGCCGAGCGCGCCGACGAGCCGTGCCGTTTCGGCCTCGTCACGCCGACCCGTTCGCGCAATCCGTTCGTCGTCGAACTCGAACACTGGGCGAGCCTCGCCCGCGACGTCGCGACGGCCCGCGACGCGTGGACGGCGATCCGCTTCGTACTGCTGCCGCCGGGCTGGCGCCCGGACAACCAGGGCGAAACGACGGAGGAACTGCGCCGCCGCAGCCTCGTCGCCGTGCGCACGGATGCGTGAACGCGCTACGCTGTGTCGAATTGCCGGTCGCGCATGCGTGCCGCGGCCGGCATGACCCATGCAATACGCATCATCAGGCAACCCTCGATCCAGGAGAAAACATCGATGGAACACGATTTCAAAGGCAAGGCAGTCGCGATCACCGGCGGGTTCGGCCATCTGGGCGTCGCGACGGCCGCGTGGCTCGGCGCGCGCGGCGCACGCGTCGCGCTGATCGGCCGCGGCGCGGCCCCGGCGGCAGAGGCACTGCCCGGCGTGCCGGCCGACGCGCTGCGCATCGGCGGCATCGATCTGGTCGATCCGCAGGCCGCCGCGCGGGCGCTCGATACCGTGCAGCGCGAATTCGGCCGGGTCGACGCGCTGCTGAACATCGCGGGCGCGTTCGTGTGGCAGACGATCGCCGACGGCGACGCCGCCACGTGGGACCGCATGTACGAACTGAACGTGAAGACCGCGCTGAACGCATCGAAGGCCGCGCTGCCGCACCTGCTGGCGCACCCGGCCGGGCGTATCGTCAACATCGGCGCGGGCGCGGCGTTCAAGGCCGGCGCGGGAATGGGCGCCTATGCGGCCGCGAAGGCCGGCGTCGCGCGGCTCACCGAGGCGCTGGCGGCCGAACTGCTCGACCGTGGCGTGACGGTGAACGCGATCCTGCCGAGCATCATCGATACGCCGCCGAACCGCGCGGACATGCCGGACGCGGATTTCTCGCGCTGGGTGCGGCCGGAACAGATCGCGGCGACGATCGGGTTCCTGCTGTCGGCCGACGCGCAGGCGATCACCGGCGCGTCGATTCCGGTGACCGGCCGCGTCGCGTAGTCCGGCGGGCACGGGCTCGCGCTCGCGCGGCGGCCGGCCGTGCGTACAATGGCGCACCGGACCCACGCGAGCCCAGCCCGAGACCATGCATCAGCCCCATATCCTGATCGTCGAAGATGAAGTGGCGATCGCGGACACGATCGTCTACGCCCTCGGCACCGACGGCATGCAGACCGTCCACTGCACCCTCGGGCAGGCGGCGCTCGACCGCCTGCGCGATGCGCGCTTCGACCTCGTCGTGCTCGACGTCGGCCTGCCGGACCTCAGCGGCTTCGAGGTATGCCGGCGGTTGCGCACGTTCTCCGACGTGCCGGTGATCTTCCTCACCGCGCGGCACGACGAAATCGACCGGATCGTCGGGCTCGAGATCGGTGCCGACGATTACGTGGTCAAGCCGTTTTCGCCACGCGAGCTGGCGGCCCGGGTGCGCGTGATCCTGCGGCGTTTCCACCGGGCGGCCGCCCCCGAATCGATACCCGCGCCCGCGCCGGCACCCGATGCGACGACCGCACCGGGCTTCACGGTCGATACCGATGGCGCGCGCGTGTCGTGGCTCGGCCACGCACTGGATCTCACGCGCTACGAATTCGGGCTGCTGGCGCTGCTGGTCCGGCATCCCGGGCGCATCTACTCGCGCGAGCAGCTGATGGATATCGTGTGGCACGAGGCCTTCGATTCGGCCGACCGCACGGTCGACACGCACATCAAGACGCTGCGCGCCAAGCTGCGCGCGATCGACCCCGAGCGCGACCCGATCCGCACCCATCGCGGGATGGGTTATTCGCTGCAACCGTAACGACCGGCACCGCCCATGCATATCGGCCTGCGCATCTTCTTCGGCTTTTTCCTGATCGTCGGGCTGGCCGCGCTGATCACGCTGCGCGTGTTCGTGCAGGAGGTGAAGCCCGGCGTGCGCGAGGCGATGGAGGACACCCTCGTCGATACCGCGCAAGTGCTCGCGACGCTGGCCGCCGACGACATGGCCAGCGGCCATATCGCCGACGGCGCTTTCGCGCGGCAGCTCGCGCAACTTCACGAACGCCCGGTCAGCGCGAACGTGTGGGGCGTGCAGAAGAACGTGATCGGCTACCGCCTCTACATCACCGACGCGCACGGCATCGTGCGCTACGACTCGACCGGCCGCGCGCTCGGGCAGGACTATTCGCGCTGGAACGACGTGTACCGGACGCTGCGCGGCGAATACGGCGCGCGCAGCACGCGCAGCGATCCGAACGACGACAGCAGCACCGTGATGCACGTGGCGGCACCGATCCGGCGCGGCAACGAGATCATCGGCGTATTGACGATCGCAAAGCCGAACCAGACGGTCGCGCCGTTCATCGCGCGCAGCCAGCGCAAGATCATGCTGTACGGCGCGCTGCTGATGGGCGGCGCGATCCTGATCGGCGTCGCGTGCACCTGGTGGCTGGTGGTCGGGCTGCGTCGCCTGCAGCGCTATGCGCGCGCGATTGCGGCGGGCGAGCGGGCCGAGATGCCGCTGCAGGGCGCGAGCGAACTGGCCGAGCTCGGGCGCGCGGTGGAAAGCATGCATCAGCGGCTGGAGGACCGGCAGTACGTCGAGAACTACATCCACACGCTCACGCACGAGATGAAAAGCCCGCTGGCGGCGATCAGCGGTGCAGCCGAACTGCTGCAGGAAGACATGCCGGTTGCGAACCGCCGGCGCTTCACCGAGAACATCCGCCGCCAGGCCGGCCGCCTCGAACAGATGATCCGCAAGCTGCTCGCGCTCGCCGAAGTCGAACAGAAGCAGCGGCTGTCGGTGCGCGAACCGGTCGCGCTGCGGCCGGTGCTCGAACAGCTCGTCGACGATATCGAGCCGCGCGCACGGCAGCGCGGCGTGAACCTGGCGATCGACGCGAACGACGCGGCCGACCCGGCGATCGTCGAAGGCGATCCGTTCCTGCTGCGCCAGGCGCTCGGCAACCTGCTCGACAACGCGCTGGATTTCGCGCCGCGGGGCAGCACGATCCGCATCGCGCTCGAACGGCAGCCGGCGGGCAGGGCGCACGTCGCGATCGTGCGCGTCGCCGATGACGGCCCCGGCGTGCCGGACTACGCACTGGCGCGCGTGTTCGAGCGCTTCTATTCGCTGCCGCGCCCCGACGGGCAGGATCGCAGCACGGGCCTCGGGCTGTGTTTCGTCCGCGAAGTCGCGATGCTGCACCGCGGCCAGGTCGCGCTCGCGAACCGCGACGAAGGCGGCGCGTGCGCGACGCTCACGCTGCCTTCGGCGGCCTGACCGCGCTTCACGTTCGCCCCACATTCGCCCCACATTCGCTTCACACCGGCTTCAATCGCCCTTCACCGGGCCGGCGCATGCTGGCGGTACCTTTTACTCCGGTACCTGTCGGCCATGAATCGAGTCCTGTTGTTCAAATTCGTGATCACCGCGTTGCTTGCGCTGCTGATCCTGATCCCGCTGCAGATGGTGCAAAGCATCGTGCACGAACGCTCCGCGTATCGCATGGACGCGCTGCAGAGCATCTGGTCGAGCTATGCGGGGCCGCAGACGGTGTCGGGGCCGGTGCTTGTCGTGCCTTACACGGAAGTCACGCGCGTGCGCGACGAGACGCCCGCCGGCGGCGCGACGAAGACGAGCCTGAGAAGCGAGACGAAGCGCCTGCTCGTGTTTCCGAAGACGCTGAACGTCGACGGCACGCTGACGACCAGCGTCCGCTATCGCGGCATCCACAAGGCGCTGGTGTACGAACTGACGAGCCGGTTGACCGGCACGCTGGCGTTGCCGGACCTGAAGAAGCTGCCGCAGGCGGACGGCCACGTGAGCTTCAAGGTCGACAACGCCTATGTCGCGATCGGCATCGGCGACATTCGCGGGCTGACCGCGCAACCCGACGTGCGTATCGGCGGCGCGCGTTTCGACGTGGAGCAGGGCACGCGGCTGGACAGCCTGCGCCAGGGTGTGCACGCGAACGTCGATCTCGCGGCGCTGGCCGAAGCAGGCGCGGGAGCGGGAGCTGGCGCGGTCGTGCCGTTCAGTATCGACCTGCCGCTGCGGGGCGCGGAGTCCGTCGCGTTCGCGCCGGTGGGCGACCAGAACGATTTTTCGCTGAAGTCGACGTGGCCGCATCCGAGTTTCGACGGCGCGTTCCTGCCGAACAACCGCACGGTCGATGCGCGCGGGTTCACCGGCAACTGGCGCGTGACGTCGTTCAACACGAAGGCGCGCGAGCAGATCGCGACCGGCAACGGGGAAGGCGCGATCGAAACGGCGTCGGTATCGATGATCGAACCCGTGAACGTCTATCTGCAGGCCGAACGCGCAACGAAGTACGGCGCGCTGTTCGTGATGCTCACGTTCGCGAGCTTCTTCATGTACGAACTCGTGAAGCGGCTGCGCATTCACCCGATCCAGTACGCGCTGGTCGGCCTGTCGCTCGCGTTGTTCTTCCTGCTGCTGCTGAGCCTCTCCGAACACATCGCGTTCGCGTATGCGTATCTCGCGGCGAGCGGTGCATGCATCGGGCTGCTCGGTTTCTACCTGTCGTTCGTGCTGCACAGCGTGAAGCGCGGCGCGGTGTTCTCGGCGCTGCTCGCGGTGCTGTACGCGGCGCTCTACGGGCTGCTGCTGTCGGAAGACAACGCGCTGATGCTCGGTTCGCTGCTGCTGTTCGCGATCCTCGCCGGCATCATGACGCTCACGCGCCGCGTCGACTGGTATTCGCTCGGCGCCGCGTGGCAACCGTTGGCCGACAAGGCGGCCGCGGGCGCCGTGAAGCCGGGCGCGCAGGCGAAGTAGGCACGCGGGTGGCGAGCGCGCCGGTCGGCAATGCGACGGCCGGCGCGTCATCCGGCGCGGGACTGCCGCGCTTCACGCGCGCGATGCGGGCCGGCGAAAACGCGCGAGCGGAATTTCGGCGACGGCGGTGATCTCGATCAGCAGGTCGGGATGGTAGAGACGTTCGACCTGGACGGTCGTCGTCACCGGATAGGGCGCGGCGAAATACGTGCTGCGGATGTCGCCGGCCTGCATGAAGGCATCGATGTCGGTCGCATAGTGGACGAGCGAGATCACGTCCTGCATCTGCCCGCCCATCGCGGCGAGCACGGCGCGGATGTTGTCGAGCGTCTGCCGCACCTGCATGCGCATGTCGCCGTGGCCGACCACCCGGCCGTCGCGGTCGAGCGCCACTTGCCCCTTCAGATGCACGATCCGGCCGTCGCCCTGGATCACGGCCATCGAGAACGCGCCGAACGGCGCCCAGACTTCCGGCGGATTCACTGCTTCGGCCATCACGCGGCTCCTGTGGGGCGGCGGCTGCACGGCTTGCGGCGAGCGGCCGCGCAACGGAGGCGCGCCGTCGACAGCACCGCTCGCTTCGTCGACAATCGCGCCATTATGGATGAACGCGCGGCGACGCATGGGGCGTTGTTCCGCGATCAAGACGACACACATGGACGATATCCGCGTCATCAAGGATCGTGCGGCGCTCGACGGCACCGCGTACGTCGAACTCATGGGCGGGCCGTATGCGCGCACCTGCTGGAATGCCGGGTCGCTGTTCTTCGACGAGGAAGTGTTCGGGCTGCTCGAGGCGGCAATCGCGCGGCAGATCCCCGACTACGACCATTACGCGTTCAACGCCGTCGGCATGGCCGACTGGCTTGCGATCGTCGCCGAACTGGCCGACACCGGCAGGAGGCTCGGCAACGCCGCGCAGCGCACCGACGCGCTCGACCGGCTCGGTTTCATTTTCAGCGGATCGCGGCAGGCTTTCGTCGCGCGTCTCGACGCAAGCTGCGCCGCGCTGGCCGGCGTGATCGCGGAAGTCGACGCGTGGACACGCGACGTTCGGCTTCGCCACGACCAGGTGACGATCCTGGGGATGTGACGCGGCGTGTGCCGGGTGTCACCGCCGACAGACCGGGCGGCATCCACTTATACTCAAGCTTTTCCGCCATTCGATTTTCGCCGTGCCCACGCCTGCCCCCACCGATCCGTCCATCGACGATCCGCGTCCGACCCCGCCCGTACAGCCCGAACTGGAAGACTGCTGCAACAGCGGTTGTTCGCCGTGCGTTTTCGACCTGTACGACGAAGCACTGGCGCGCTATCGCGTCGAACTGGCGGAGTGGGAAGCGCGGCACGCGCAGCGCAAGCCATGACGACACGCCCGATGCCGGCAAGCGGTGCGCACGTGCCGCGCGTCTCGAGCCGCGCCGGCAGTGCGCGCCGGTTCCGCGTCACGCGCCCGCATGCAGCCGCCGATGCAGCGGCCCGAGCATGGCCGACAGCGCGATGCACGCGAGCAGCACGGCCGTCAGCGCGAACATCGACGTTCTGAAGCCCTGCACATAATCGAGCGCGGCCGGATGCGTGCCGAGCCGGGCGAAGAACACGCCACCGAGCGTCGCCGCGCCGACGGCCGCGCCGATCTGCAGCATCGCGGTGACCATGCCGGACGCCACGCCCGCGCGCGCGGTATCGACTTCCGCGAGCACGATCCGCACGACCGACGGCAGCACGAGGCCCTGGCCGACACCGATCGCCGCGATCCCCACGTAGAAGCCGGGGCCCGGCGCGGCCGCACCGGCAAGCGCGGCGGCCGTCGCGACGCCGGCCGCGAGCATCGCGAAACCGAGCGTGAGCACGCGATAGCCGCCGAACCGGCCGACGAGTCGCGGCATCAGCAGCGGGCTCGACAGGAAGCCGAGCCCGAGCGGCAGGATCGCGAGCCCCGATGCGAGCGGCGACCAGTTCAGGCAGCCCTGCAGATAGATCCCGTAGCTCAGGAAGAACGCGCTCAGCGTATAGAACAGGAACGCCAGCACGAGCCCGAGTGCGACGACCGGGTTCCGGAACAGGCGCACGTCGAGCAGCGGATCGTGGCCGCCCGCGAGACGGCGCGCCTCGACCGCCAGCAGCGCGCCGAGCATCGGCAGCGCGCCGACGAGGCACGCGACCATCCAGAGCGGCCAGCCGGCCTCGCGCCCATGCGTGAGCGGGTAGACGAGCATCAGCAGGAACAGCGACAGCAGTGCCATGCCGGGCACGTCGATGCGCTGGCCGCGCGGCGGCCGGCTTTCCGGGATGAAGCGCCAGCTGCCGATCAGCGCCAGGATGCCGATCGGCAGATTGACGAGGAAGATCGCGCGCCAGCCGAGCCCGAACGGATGCAGGCTGATCAGCGCACCGCCGCCGAGCTGGCCGATCACGGCCGCGAGGCCGAACACGAAACCGTAGAAGCCCATCACGCGCACCTGCTCCTGCGGGCTGAACACGCTGCGGATCGTCGCGAGCACCTGCGGCGCGAGGATCGCGGCGAACAGGCCCTGCAGCACGCGGCCGCCGACCAGCACCGCGCCGCTGCCGGCGAGCCCGCACAGCGTCGACGCGACGACGAAGCCGGCCATCCCGATCATGAACATGCGCTTGCGGCCGTACAGGTCGCCGAGTCGGCCGCCGGTGATCTGCACGACGGCGTTCGCGCACGCGTATGCCGACACGACGAGCTGCAGCTCGGCCGGGCGCGCGCCGATGCCGTCGCGGATGGCCGGTAGCGCCAGATTCACAATGAAGTAGTCGAGCGGCGGCAAAATCGCGCCAACCAGCAGGACCACCAGCGCCCAGCCGTGGTGGCTGCGCGGTGTCGCCGCGGCGGTCGTGCCGGCCGGGCCGCAGGGGGCAAGGGTGTCGTGGGTCATGGAAACCAGTCCGAAGAAACGAGGGCCGTATCCCGGCCGGACGCGGCGTCGTGAGCGCCGGTTCGGCCGGGGGCGGGCGATTGACCCCCATTCTGGGTGGTGGCAATGAATCGGAAAAGCGGGAATTGGTGGTAGCATCCATCGGGTTATTCGATGGATGGAGAAGGGCGATGCGCGGTTTCGACCTGGATCAGTTGCGTACTTTCGCGGCGGTCGCGGATGCCGGCAGCCTGACGGCCGCCGCGCCGCTGCTGCACCTGTCGCAGTCGACGGTCAGCGAGCAGGTGCGCAAGCTCGAATCGCGCGCCGGCGTGCCGCTGTTCGTGCGCAGCAAGCGGGGCGTCGAGCCGACCCCGGCCGGCTCGCGGCTGCTGCAGCACGCGCGGCGCATCGTCGCGCTGAACGAGGCCGCGTTCGACGAAGTGCGCGGGCAGGCGATCAAGGGCGAACTGCGCGTCGCGATCACCGATTACTACCGGACCAACGAAGTCGCGGGCCTGCTGGCCCGGCTGCGGGAGTGCTACCCGCAACTGAGCCTGCACGTCAGCGCGATGAAGAGCGCGGACATTGAGGCGGCGCATGCGCGGGGGCAGGTCGATCTCGGCGTGGTGATGAACCTGTCGAGCGGGCCGTTCCGGCCGGCGTCGGCCGATACGCGCTGGGTGCTGCGGCGTGAGCCGCTGTCGTGGGTCGCGTCGCCCGCGCTCGCCGAGCAACTGCCCGAGCCGTTGCCGCTCGTGCTGCTGCCGGACGACTGCATGATGCATCAGGTCGCGGTGCGCGCGCTCGACGAGCGGCATATGCCGTACCGGCTCGTGCACAGCGCGTCG
>JABLTH010056841.1_pt1 | contig 21291 bp, 16 predicted proteins | sample 7875711 | NCBI WGS metagenome assembly JABLTH01 (sample SAMN14941262, study PRJNA633318) | bioreactor metagenome | isolation source: bioreactor | place: China | collected 2019-03-05 | reverse complement strand
TATATATATATATTATATGTATATTATATATATTATTATATATATATATTATATGTATATTATATATATATTATATGTATATTATATATATTATACATTCACTATATAGCCCAATAGTGTATATTTATTTAATGCGTGACCTTAAACTATACCCCCTGAAGTTAAGAAATTTTAAAAGATTTAAGAAATGTGTAGAATTTTTTAGTTTTATACAAAATAATTATCGTTAAAAAAAAGTTTTAATTAATAAGTTTCCTCTATATAAGAGAGGGGTTTTTTGAGCTAAATTTTTTAACAAATTATTTATTTTTAAGTTGCGAATACTAGGCGGTTTTGCGCGATGTTTTGTTGGTGGGTGCTAGATGATACTCTGTAGGAAAACCTTATTTTTCTCTTAATCTAACTAATATACTAGGTTATTTTAATTCTTTAAATGTTGCATTACATGACCTTGTAGCTCTTTTTGGGTTCATGGTATTTTTAATTATAGCTAATCAATTAGTGAGTGGAACTATGCTTTCTTTTAGTTTAATTACAGAACCTATGCTTATTCCACTCGATAGGGAGGAGGAAGATGCAGAAAATTTATATATTGATGATTTCTTTTGACTTCATGAGCGGGGAGTTGACTTACTTTTTATTTTTGTTTTTTTACACTTATTTAGAAAGTTATATTTAAATATTTCTAATTTGGAAAAAGACTATTCATGGAAAAGTGGCGTTTTTGCTTTTTTAATTATTCAACTTACTGTTTTTTTAGGTTTAGTTCTATGTTGTACACACTTAAGCGACGTAACTTTAACAATCGCAAAAAATGCTTTTAGAACTTTTTTTTTATTCATAGGTAAAGTTGAATGACTTATTTTTACAGATGGGATGCTAAACAGTGATACAGTAATTAGGCTTGCTTATGCACATTATGTAGTAGCTTTTTTCTTGGCTTTTTTAGGGTTAATTCATGGTATTGATATGCATTATGATTGACAAGCTAATGCTACTGCAGATGGCATGAAACAAGAGTTGAGTTGAAATGACGAAGTCTTAAAAAACGAGTTAGCAAAAACATTTGAAATGTTAGTACTTTTTTGATGTCTTTGCCTATTAATGTATTCAAACACAGAACCACTTAGTTTTGAATATTTTATGTGGGGGGATATTGGAATGATTACTGATGTGAGGTTCTATTCCGTCGCACCTCATTGATATTTCAGACCGTATATGGCATGGCTTATTGCATGTCCTTATCATTATTTAGGTATTTTTGGCTTAGTTTTTTTTTTTGTAGTATTTTTTTTCCAATTAGATATCATTGGCCATAATGATTCTGGAACGGATAAGAAACTAAAAAGTGCTGGTCTGGGATTTATTTTAAATCGAGGCTCTGATAAGTACTTAATTCAATGAGAACGTATTCAAACAGAAGTGAACTTACAATGACAACTTACGTTTACTTGCTTTTTGCTGGCTGTTGCTTACGCTTGTTCATATTTACCTTATGGGAGATTTTATCATAGTATCGGTGGTAATCAAATGACTTTGATTTCATACATGTATATTTTCTCTTATCTAGGATTTACCTTTTTTAGGTATTCTTGGATTTATTCATCTACAAAACTAGATACAGCTAACTAATTTTTAAAATGTGTCGATTATCTATCTTTTTTAGTTTATTTTGGTTTTATACTGTTTTACTTACTACATTAACAATTTTTAGAAAAAATGTTACATACAAGGGTATTTTTTATATGTTAGTTATCTTTTTGGGAGTTTTTGCTGGTTATTTATGTAGTATTTTTTCTGATGTTATATTGTTTAGTGGTACATCTGAGTTTAATTGATTATTCAATAGTATAAATTGATTCTCCTTAGAGGTTAGTTTTTCTTTACGTTTAGATACACTGAGTTATTTATTTACCCTCTTAGTTCTTATTATTGGGCTTGCGACCAATTTCTATGTTTTAAATTATCTAAAATATGAAGCTAATGAGGATATTTTTGCATTACTCATTAACTGATTTATGTTGAGCATGATTATTTTAGTCTTAGGTAATAATTTATTTACTCTTTTTTTAGGCTGAGAATCCATCGGATTATCTTCCTTTTTTCTTATTAATTTTTGAAGTACTAGGCGCGGTACTGTTAAGTCAAGTTTTAAAGCGTTTTTTTTCAATAAAATTAGCGATGTATTCTTATTCCTTTTTTTAATTATAATTAATTACTTAACATATTTAAATAATTTAAACGTAATAAATATTAAAATTTTTACAATATTTACAAATCTTTCTAGTATGTACACATTTGCTGGTTTAGCATTATTTGTCTGTACTTTGTTTAAATCGGCGCAACTTATTGGACACTTATGGTTACCAGACTCAATGGAAGCGCCTGTTCCTGCTTCAGCCCTTATCCACTCTGCAACGCTAGTATCTGCTGGTATCTATTTACTACTTAGGTTTACCCCTCTTATTACTTTAACTCAAATTCAAACTATCGCTGTGATTATTGGTAGTATTACAGCCGCTTATGGTGGTCTTGTATCGGCAGCCCAAACGGATATGAAAAAATTGTTAGCTTATTCAACAATAAGTCATTGCGGATTTCTATTTGTTACTGTTGGTACACAAGTTTACTATGCCTCAATTATATACTTATTTTTGCACGGTTTATTTAAGGCATCAACGTTTTTTTGCGCTGGATCTTTCATTCGCGTAGCTGGATCACAAGATACCAGAAATATGGGTGGTTTAAATAGGTTACTCCCAGTTGATACAATTTTTTTAATCATTTGCGCATTTAACTTAGGAGGTTTACCTTTTTCTATGGGTTATTTATATAAAACTACGTTAATAACTTCTTTATTAACAAGTTCTTCATCATTTATCGTGTTAGGTTTTTCTGTTATAGGATTACTATCAAGTGTTGTTTATGCTTATCGATTGGTATATTATAGCGCTTTTGACGTAAGCAAAGAATTTTTCCCAAATTATGTATATGAACTTCAACAGAAACATTTAAATATAACAAAGTATTGATCTTTGACAACAATTGTACAAATTATAGCGGTTTCCATTATTTTAATCTTTACATTATGAATTTATATATATTTTAATAATTATTTTATTTATTCTAATTTGATATTGGATAGTTTGCCAATCAGTTTAACAATGAACTCTGATGTTATATTTTGTGCAAACAATTTTTATAAATCTTATTTTGAACTGTTCTACTCTCTTTATATATTAGTTATTGCTATTCTATGTTTTATTAATTGACGTATAGAATACACATTTAACTTTAAATTAAATTGACTAGTAAATCTTACTTTAACTACTCTATTCGGTACTATTGCATCAATACTATTAAAATGTGGGGTCATATTTTGACAGAAGCATCTACACAACAGAATTTTAACTTTGGTTTTTCAACCTATAAATCAGAAATTTTAGTTCACTTATCACAATGACAATATTGATGATGGTTTTGGTTTAGCATTTGATGAGCATTATATTATTTTATTATTTTACGCATGATTAATAAGAGAACTTTTAATTTTAATGTTGTTATGAATACAAGTGTGAGGGGACGAGGTAAGTGAGGTGATTTTCTAGTTGCACTCATACCTATTAGCTGATGTTGTAATATTTTGATTAATTCTAACTTTATCTTAAGAATGATAGAGTGACAGAATGAAAGTTCTTTATTTACTATTCGAATTCAAGGTAAACAGTGATATTGAGTTTATAAGTATGATCCAAATACTGCTCAAGCTGTTATGAGTACACCAAAAAATGTTGGACATAATAGGTGAAGAGTGACTGCAGGACAAGAATCATATAATGCAGATACTTATTATCAAGCTATTCATTTAGCTGCACATTTAGAATTCCAAGATTCATATAGTAAATTTATTAAAAAGATAGATACCCATCGAAAAAATTTATCAACTCTATCTTTGGGTAATGAAAAGATTTTTTTTAAAAATACATGAGAAACCGGGGAAAATATCAGCGAGAAGACTCAATACCCCGAATACGAACTTCAAGGTTTCGAAGATACAATCTACCCATTTGTGGTTAATTCTAAATCTTTTGATATTGGGTTAGAAGAAATCAAGGGGTTAGACGATACTAGGTTACAAAACTTTGAACTGTTAAGCGAACCTACTGTTTCTTACAGTAAAGTATCACCACATTTTTCTGCTCAAAGTAGTTTAACATTACATGATATTTATTATAATAATAATGAATTCTTTAACGGGGAGTTTTTCGAGTCCTTTTTAAATACAGATAATTTAAACTTTAATGCGTATTATGACTTTCTACAATTAGATGAAACAACTGATCCAGATAGTAATACGCGTCATTTCCTTACTACTCAGCCTTTTAGGTTGATTAGGGGTATTTTAAACCAACATGTTGTGGATATTTTACAAGCTGAAAAGTTCTCAGCAATAAAACTTACTAAGTTACTATTTTTTAATACAAAGTTTAGTAATTCTGGTGAAGCTTTAAAGGATAAAGAGTTAATGCCGGAAACTCTTTGAGGGTTTAGGCAAAAAAAATATAAGCGTACTAAAAAGTTTAAATTTAAACCAGAAGTAATATATGATCCTGTAACGTTTGAAATAATTGGTCAGAAGAATGTCCCTTTAAGTCCTAAAGTCGATATCGCAGGTCTTGAACTTCATAATATTAATATTTCTTCAGATGTAAAAACCACCCCTACGAATTTTACTTTAAAAGATAGAAGCAAAAATATTGAGGACACTTTTAACTATCGAGTTGCAGCACGAATTAACCGACATAGATCAGAACTAGTACCGGTAACTTTAGCTAGACGTCTACTTCGTACAAAAAGAACTCTGGTTTTACCAGCACATGTAAATTTAACCTTAATTACTAACTCTTATGATGTAGTTCACTCATGATTTGTTCCAGGATTAGGGTTGAAGATAGATTGTGTTCCTGGCCGTTCAACTCATCATACTTTTTACATAGATAATATCGGATTTTATTATGGTCAGTGTGCGGAAATTTGTGGTCGTTACCACCACCATATGCCTATAAGGTTGTGCGCATTACCATTTGAGCACTTTGTTGTATGATGACAATCGAAAGGAGCTGCGCGAATGAATAGAACTTCTGAAATCAGTAAAAATAGATTTTTGAACAGTGATTTTAATAATGCTGTAACACGTGAGAAATTAATATATCGAATGAACTAATAGGTGGGGAATTTATTTATTGAGTGTGATCTTGGCTTGGAGTTAATGCTGGCTAAACGTCTAACACATGCAAGTTGTACGGGTAATTCTAGTAAGTTTTATCAGTAGCGTCGTGGTGAGTAACGTGGTTATGATAGGTTCTTTTATATTAAATATATATTTAAATGTTGAAGAAACGTTATACCGCATAGGATTAAGTATACCCGACCTAGTCGGGTGCTTATGATCTTTAGTTGATTTGAGAGAAGGATCAACCACATAGGGTATGAAAACCACCCTACCTAATGGCAGCAGTGAAGAATATTAGGCAATGCACGAAAGTGTGACCTATCGAATTAGCGGGAATGAAGAAAGCTACAGTAGCTGTAAAGTTTATACGTATACAAGAATTATGATGTAATGTATAAGGAGAAGTCATGGCAAATACAGGTGCCAGCAGCCGCGGTAATACCTGAGTGATAAGCATTATTCGTAATAACTGGGTGTAAAGGATGTGTAGGAAATTTTAAAAAGTAACTGACTAAATTCTTGGAAAAGATGAGCTTTTGCTGATTATAAATATTTGAGTATCTGGAGAGAGTTGAAGTGTGTCTAAATAGTGATAAAATACTAAGATTTAGCCATTCTTGCCAATTGTATAATTAACGGCTCTTACAGATTCTGACTCTGAAACATTAAAGTAAGGGAAATAAACAGGATTAGAGACCCTGGTAATCCTTACCCTAAATGATGATTATTTAAAGTTAACGCTAAATAGTCCACCAGGTGAGTATAGTTGCAAAGTTCAAAGTTAACAGAATTGGCGGGGGTTAGCACGAATGGTGGAACATGTGGTTTAATGCGATAATCCACGTAGAACCTTACCACAGTTTAAAAAGCATGATAGGAGTTGTTGAAGCTACTAACTCTCAAGTTTTTAGTGGATCTCTCGCACTGGCATGTACATAGGTATTGCATGGCTGTCGTCAGCACGTGTTGTGATGTGTAGAATTAAGTTTTAGTAACGAGCGCAACCTTTGGGTCTTTGTTAAATTTAAGGCAAATTGCAAGTTTTATTTTTAACTACCAAAGCTGAAGTCAAGTCCTCATGGTCTGTGTATTGTGGGCTACACACGTGTTACAATGGTAAAAACAAAAAATCTCGAAAAAGAAATTTTAAGGAAGTTTGAAAAATTACCCTAGTACGAATACATTTCTGAAACTTGAAGTGTTGAAGGAGAAATCATTAGTAACCGTAGATTAGTATGTTACGGTGAATTAAAAAACTAACCTTGCACACACCGCCCATCACATTCGGAAAATTTGTAATTTAGTAAAAATATTAATGTAGCTTGTTTTATTTAGTAAAAATTTTTTACAAATGTAGATTTTTTTTTTTTAAATTAAACAACTTTTAGGAAATAATTTTCTTAGAAAAAAATGAGCGTATTTCGCTAAATTACAGGTAATTTGAATTAAGTTGACACAAGGTACCGGTAGAGGAATCTGTAGGTAGAATATTTACCTAGAAATAGTTGCTTGGGGAAGCTTTTTATCAGTTTGTTCCTTATACTATCAATTTTTTCAATCGTTTAACTGAATTAGGACCTAAACTTATTGATCTTGATTATAAACTTCTTTTGATTAGTTTAGGTTATATTTATTATTTCACAATTTTTTTTATATTAGCTAGGGTCTTGGTATACTGTGGTTTGACATTGATTACGTTAATTAACTCAAAGCACACAACAAACCTAAAGTCCCACACCGTTAGAACAAATTTAAGCATATTTATGAAATTTTATTCATATATGAGTTTTAAATCGCAATATTTAAGGATAGTTACATTTAAATGTTTATAGTTTGCACTAATGGCCAATTGAACTTTACTGGACCATATTTTTAACGTTTGTCGAACTGTTTCAGATGTACTACATATTTTAAGTTACTTATTGTTAGTAACTGTTGCTATTATCTTTGCTATTTATAGAACTGATAGAGGTGTTTATGATCGACACATATATTTACCCACCTTACAGTTTTTAGCAAAATTTAATATTTTCAAAGTTGTAAAATCAAAGCGCAACATATCGAGACGTAAATATATTGTATATACTGTAACTTGAGGTTCTAGTAGCAACAGGTTACCTTACATTATAAAGGCAATTAAAAACTGATTTAATCAGTTTAAATAGTTATATTTGCTATCAAGTTTATACTAATGGTTTTTGTACTTGAGCTTTTTTTTATCGCGTTATGTTTTTTTCTTGTTTTACTATTTTTAAACAATATTTTTTTTCAAGACTTAAAACGACTTACGCCGTATAAATTTATTTTACAACTTTTCGGTTCTGAGTACCGAAATTCTGCCTTTATTATATTATTTATATGTTTATTTTTGTCTAATATCAATTTTTTAATGTATTTGAGTATAATATTATTGGTAGCTATTACTTATTTTCAGGAACATTTTTGATTGCTAACGATCGAGAATAAAATAATCGATTTAAATGCTCAATTAAAGGAAGTTGCTGGAACAATGCTAGACAAAGATAAATTTATATTAACTTTTTCAAATATAAAAAAATATATTTATATTTTTATACAAGATGAGCTGAGTTATTTTGAGGAATTAATTTCAGAATCTGTAAATGATATTTTGATTTTCTTGAATTTTAGGCAACAAGTCCCACAGCTCAGTAAAAAAGCAAAAAAAATTATAAAAATGTTACAAGAGCTATTTATTTTTGTTAAATTAGACGTAGAAATACCTTTTGATACTATGAGTGATAAGGAGATTTTGGTATATTATGAACAAACTAAGCGTAACAGGAATCCTAAAGAAATGTTTAATAAGGTTAGAAGGCTCCCTATTTTTTTTAAGTATAAGATAGATGAGAACATTTTAATGAATATTTTCATAAAAAATATTTTAGTATTTTATAATTTCTTTAAAACGACTTTAATAGCATTAACCTTAAGTGTTTTATATTTTATATATACTTTATTTTTTTTTAAAATTCAATTTTTAAAACAATTATCAGTATGGTTTGTTATTGGTATGCTATATTTTTGATTAATGAGTGGTTTTAACTTTTTTGTTAAACGTTATCAGTTTGGAAAGTTTACATCTCAAATACAGCGATTTTGGAAAAGAACGAATAATGCTTTTTGACTTATTGAAGGCTTTTTAATTTTACTATTTTTTTATTACTATTTAAATAGTAGCCAGGAACCGCTATATATGTATGATTACTCTGCGATTAATCAAGAATTTCTTGTGTCTTTACAGGTTATATTTATTAATATTGTTTTACTATCAGTAGTTATTTACTTTATGTATTTTACCCTTATTCGTCTTAACTCAAATTCTTGAACTCAGATAAATATTTATTTAGTTGTTATTTCGGTTTTTATTTTTTTTTCTTTTTTTGTTGAAACCTATCAATTTTATTATATTATTAGTAGTTTTAACGAGCGTTTGTGAGTATTTAATGAAGAGGAGAATTTATGGGCAATCGATATTGAAAACCCAATTATGCGAACTAAACATCAATATTTATTTGTATGTTTAATTGCTAAATATTGACATTTTTTATTTATTTTTCTAAGCTGAATATTTTTTTTAATAAAAAGCTATGAAAAGAGAAAAGTCACATACGTATTGTTTGGAGCTAATGTTCAAAATATGGTTCTTTTATATGTATTGAATTTTGCATGTTATATACAATGAGTAAAATGATTATATAGACGTTTTTTTGATTTACCTTATACTTGATTTTTCACAAATATTGATAATAAAGCCTTGTTTAGAGTTTTAAACGAAATGATTCTTTTAGTCCAAAACCTCGTTAATATGAATGAAGACTTTTATAAATTTAATAATATTGTTTACAAGTCAATTAGCTTTTGAAATGTAGATTCTTTAGCTATGTGAAAATTTATTTAAATGTTTTGAAAAATCTTAATAAGTTTACTGCTCATAGAGTATACAAGAAAGTTTGAGTTTTTAATATTTAATCACATATTTCTTACTAAACTTCTTTTAATATTAATGCTTCTAAAAGTTTTAGTGGCGTATAAGACAAAGATAAGAATAATCTCCTTTCTAGTATCTGGTATAGTATTTTATTTAGTTCTAATATATTGACAAGTACCATACATACATGTCTCGTATTTTTATTATTTTTATAATTTGATATTTATAACAAATGTTAGCACATTTTTTTAATACTATTAAAGCTTATGTTATAACGTTTAGAGTTATTCAAAACTATACATTCATAAATTATATATTCATGTTAGTAATCTTTCTAAGTATAATCACAACCTTGTTAATTTTTTAATTGTCCTGGAAGCATCCAAACTATCATACCTATGTCGTATCTACAGTTACGAAGCTTTCTGAAAATTTTTATAAAGTAGTTAACATAAATAAGTACCTCATTAAAAAATATCTATACACGATTAATCATAAGAGATTAGGTTTGAATTACTTTTACTTTTCACTATTAACAGCAGCATCTGGCGCATTGCTTGCAACTGCTATTCGTATTGAAATGGCTTATCCTGGTAGCCCATTTTTTAGTGGAGATTCTTTAAGGTATTTGCAAGTAATTACAGCTCATGCGCTTATTATGGTTTTTTTTGTTGTTGTACCTATTTTTTTCGGCGGTTTTGCTAATTTTTTATTACCTTATCATATCGGCAGTAAAGATGTAGCTTTTCCAAGATTAAATAGTTTAGGTTTTTGGATTCAACCATGTGGTTATCTCTTAATAGCGAAAATCGGGTTTATCCGTACTGAATATTGAACAAATAATCAAAAAATAGCAAATTACAGTAATTTGACGCAAAGTAGTCATTTTTCTCAATTTTACACCTATGATGAAGCACTTGAGAAAGTTAATCCTGAAATATTTGATTACTCAACAGACTCAGCTGAAAAAGCGGATTTGGAAAAAGTATTTGATACTAAAGTATCTTTCGGAGGTAGGGATTCATGAAAATTACTCTTTTGAAAAGAATTATATCTAATGCCTGAATCCTTTTGATTTTTAACAACTAACGCAAGTTCCGTAAAAAGACGTAAAAGACATTTAGTGAAGTGTTCAAACGCAACCCAAACCGTTTCGGGTTGAACATTTATTACTCCATTTTCTTCAAAACTTCAATTTACTGGAGCAGGTATCCAGGATATGCTTGTTGTTGGTGTTTATTTTGCAGGAATTAGTACAACTATTTCTATCACGAATCTCTTAGTGACACGAAGAACATTAACAATGCCGGGAATGAGAAATAGACGTATAATAATACCATTTATTACCATCACTGTTCTACTTATGTTGAGAGCATTGGCTGTCATTACACCTGTATTAGGATCGGCTATGTTAATGCTTATTTTAGATAGACATTGACATACATCCTTTTTTGATTTTGCCTATGGGGGTGACCCTATTTTTTTTCATCATCTTTTTTGATTTTTTGGCCATCCAGAAGTTTATGTTTTGGTCATTCCTGCATTTGGTGTTATTAACTCAGTATTACCTTCTGTAAACTATAGACGAGTAGCATCTAAACATCATCTTATTTGGGCGATTTATATTATGAATTACATGGGTTTTCTGGTTTGAGGACATCACATGTATTTAATTGGATTGGATCATAGAAGTAGAGCATTATATAGTACAGTTACAATTATGATTTCAATGCCTGCAACTATTAAAGTAGTTAACTGAACTTTCACACTTGTAAACGGTGCACTAAAGGTAGACATTGTTTTTATTGGTGTAGTATCTTTTATCTTTTTATTTTTAGTTGCTGGTGTAACAGGTATGTGGCTTTCTCATGTAAGTTTAAATATATCTATGCATGATACCTTATATGTTGTCGCTCATTTTCATCTTATGCTTTCTGGTGCGGTTGTTATGGGTATCTTTGTAGGATTCTATTTCTATTTTCATGTTTTTTTTTTTGTTAAATATCCAAAAACTTTTTCCTATTTTCATATAATTTACTACTCTGCTGGACAATGATTAGCTTTTATTCCATTGTTTTGGGTTAGTTTTTCAGGGCTTCCTAGAAGACTTCATGACTTTCCTGCAGTATTTATGGGTTGACAAAGTATGTCAACGGTAGGGCATTTTATTACAATGCTTGGAGTTGTTGCTTTTTATACAACTGTATTCGAAGCTCATTTAGAAAAAAAGATAACATACTATTTGTTTTCGTTAGTACCACGTCTCAATAAAAGGATTTGTTACTATTTATTGAAACTTATTAATTTACAAGCACAGCAGTATATTTTAAGTTTCATGCCAAATAAACGAACACGAACAGCTATTGTTGTTGGTTTAAGCTCTTACTAAAAAAAATGGTTGCACTGTTCTCATATATCCAAATATTAATTACGAATATTATTATTTTTTTACTATTAACCTTAATCATTGCAACAATTACGTTAATGGAGAGAAAAATTTTATCATTAGTTCAGCGCCGAGTAGGACCAAATTATATTGGATACAGGGGACGTTTACAGTTTATTGCAGATGCTTTGAAACTACTCGTTAAACATATTGTCATTATAAATAAAGTTAACAAATTTTTATTTCTGTTGTTACCGGCTACTGTCCTAATTATGTGTTATCTTTTTTGAGTAAACTTAATTTGGGCGCCTAACTTAGCGATTTGTGAGGTTGAGTATAACTTATTATTTGCAGGTGTGCTGTCGATGTTTTTCTCCTTTTTAATGTTTTTAGTTGGTTGAGTTAGCAAAAACAAGTATGCTATTTTATCTTCAACGCGCGTTTTAATTACAACACTAAATTTAGAGGTTTTTATTAATTTTTTTTTAATATATTTGATTGTGTTATTTGAGTCATTTTCTTTTTTTCAAATTGTATCCTTTCAACATATTTGAACATGATCTGTATTCCTTTTACTTCCTATTTTACCTTATTTATTGATTATATTTTTTATGGAAACGGGACGAATACCTTTTGATTTGGGTGAAGCTGAATCTGAATTAGTTGCGGGGCACACTACGGAGATGGGCGGATTCTTTTTCGCCTTATTTTACCTTGGGGAGTATTTCCATTTATTTTGTTTTTCTTTAACTTATATTTTACTTTTATTTGGTGGTTGGCATATTTAATTGTTGGTAAAAACTTTTTTTTTTACACTGTACAGTTTACTTTCTAATTTTTCATTTTATATTTTACTTGGCATGATTTTAGTATCTAGTTCAATGTTATTTGCAAGTTTACGTAAGAGATTTGCTCTGTTTATACTTACTATTATATTATTTTCTGTCTGAGGTTTTATGTTAGATTTGGATGGTATGATGTTAGTATTACTTACAGCTGAGTTTACAATTGTATTGTTATTTTTAATGACTTACATTCAATTGTATAGTAATTACGAGTTTTTAAATTCTAAAAATTTTTTATATTACACCCTAATATGTTTAATCTTACTACCTATTTTTTATTATCCGCTTACTAGTTTTTTTTATTATACAAATTTTTATAGTGCAATAAACCATGTCGTTGCTAGTGATTTTTATATTCTTTACTACTTACTTTTCGTTAAGTTACAAATTTTGGTCATTTTAATGACTCTTATTATAAGTTTTTTTAGTTTGTTTTTTATTGTGGTTTATTATAGCTTAAAGTTTACTAAAAACAAGGCAGCATCAAATGTAAAGAATATTTATTTTTTACGTAAACAAATTTTAACAAAACAAACTAATTTTACTACTAAATTATATACATTTCAAAATTAAATTGTTTCAAAAAGAATCCTTTTCTATCCCCAGTGATTCCAGTGGTATACTATTGGTCCGAATTATTGAAATACGGCGTTGTAGTACACGTAGGCTTGCAAAAGTTGGTAGATTTTTAAAAGTAGTTATTAGAAATACAAAACCTATCTTATTAAAACGACGTAAAAAGAAACTAAGAGCAATCGCTATTCGAACTACACATACTTTAAAAAAAAGTGATGGGTTATCTTATGTTTTCACTGACAATGCTTTAGTATTGTTGAAAAAACGAATGAACACAGTTGGTAAGGAATTATTCGGCCCTATTTGTAAAAATTTAAAAATTCGAAAATTTCGAGTTGCATTTAAAAAAGTTTTTTAAACTTTAGTCGTCTAGCGGTTAAGATAACAGGTTTTCACCCTGTTGATCTAGGTTCGATTCCTAGCTAAAGTATTTGAGCTTTTTTTTTAATATTTTTAAAAAAATTCTAAATAGATCATCGTATAAATTTAAATTAAATATATTTTTTTTAAAACATTCTTTGAACTTTCAGTTCAAACATTTGATTTATATGCACAACTTTCTAGCTATTAATAAGAACTTAAAGGTAAAGCTTTTTAAAACGATTAATTTTTTAACTCTTAGCAATTTATATTGGTATATTTTAACTTTAAATCTAGTTTTATGTGTATTTTTTATATTTATTTAAATGTCTCGAAAGCGATCTTATAAACTCCATAAACTTATTTTATTTTCAACATTATCTACAAATACTCCATTACCGTCATATGCTATTCACAACCCAGTAACTACCTCTTTCGATCCAACTAAAGTTAATAACTTAAATAATACCGCATTTTTTTTTAAAAAAATAGCATTTGTTGGTTTAGCAATTTCACAAATAACCTTAAAGCAATATAAAAGTACTACACTAAAATCTACTTTAGTAGTCGTTTGAAACTCTGTAGCTGCATATAATTTTATATTTTAAAAAATAATGGGTAACCTGTTTTTTTTACGTAAAGTAAGAAGTTTTAACAAAAGTCGTTACTCTAGAAACAGACAAATTGCTAGGGTTATTTTTTATTTTGCATTATATATTAATATTTTAATTATCTATGGAAGTTTTTCTATGTTATACGGATTCGTTTTTAAATTTAATTATTCAACTTGGATTACATATGTTTTAATTGGTTCTTTTATAATGCCTTCAGTTATTAGAGTATTAAAAAGATATTGACGAAATTAAAGGGGATGTTACGGTTTTTATTAAAGTGACAAACATACAGAAGCTTAAAAAATGGTTTTTTATTAGATTTTTTGGTAAAGAGAATTTTTCATAAAATTTCAACGTATTTATTTTACACATTTACAATTTTTTTTGGTGATAAGTTTTTGTTAGAGTCTTTCTATTTAAACTTCAGCAAATTTTTAAGACTATTAACAATAAAAATTAAAAACCTCAATAAAGAATCTTTTATCACTTTTTTCCGTACAACGTTATTTATTCTTTCCTATATATTAATAATTTATATAATTATTGTTGTTTAACAAGGATGTTGCCTGACCTATCTTTTTCAAATTTTCTTTTGGAAGGTTTAGGCGCAACTCTTGATAATTTACTAAATATGGCAAATTTGGTGATTTATAACAGAGAAGCCCTAACGTTTGAAAACTTAAAACTTATTTTAAATCTTATGCACCTTTGACCTAGCCATGAAGAATTTTTATCTACTATAGACGCTGTGTTATTTTTAGTCTATTCTAATACTAATTATTTTGAAACTCTTTCTCAAGTTTACGATACTTTACCTTATTGATATTCTTTGGACTATTTACATGCATTTTATCTTAGACAAGCTATTTATAAAACTTATATTGAGTTATATACGGAGTCAAGTTTAGGTAACCTCAAAGCAATTACTATTAACTTACAACTGGATATTTTTTTTTTTAAATTAATGAATAAATGAAGCTACGCATTGATTATGTTTGGTCTTGCTTATTTTTTTAGCCATATTATCAAGTATAGGTATCAATCTGGTTTTAATTTCTTTTTTACTTACTTTAAAACTTTAACCGACTTAACAGAACAAGAGTATGGTTCATATGACGATTATAAATTTTTTTTACTTTTATTAGTTCAAATATTAGCTTGATATTGTTGAGTGTTTTTTATTGGTTATACTTTTTTTTTACAGTCAGAGAGTATGATAATCTTAATGACTTTTTCAGTAATGGTAACTATCCTTACTATTCCAGTTAGACTATTATGAGATTTTGGTTTAGCTTTTGGAATGTATGTTAGAGGTGCAGCGAGTTCTTCTAATTTAATTGCAGAAGCGTTTTTTGATATTATTGGGGTTATTATTATTTTTACACGTTTTATTGTTCAAAATATTCGTTTTTTGTTAGTATTTGTAGCATTTTTTGAATTATTTGAATGGATTTTTTCATCTACAGATACTGCGTATGTTTTGAAGTTAAACTATGATTTAGCTAATAGTATTGATCTTTTTACAAATTTTAGTGCTTTTAACATATACGCCTTCATTATTTGCTGAACAAAAACTTTCCTTGTATACTTTTATCACTTACTGCATTTAATTATAGTTAGTTTTATGCAAATAGGCGTTTATTTAATGGTATCCTTTTGATTGTTTTTTTTCCTATATACATCCTTTTTTAAATTAGCTACTGATAGTTACTTTTCAGTAAGAAGAAATTAAAATGTTTGTTCAGGTTTTCGATTTTAGCTCTCCCAACACTGTAAACTTTTCAAACATAGAAATTTTTATTTTATTTTTTCAACAAACCATTGTATATTCGGCATTTATTTTATTAGCAGTTTTTTTAATTACTATTTTATTAATAAAATTAAATCTTAATACACAAAAATTTGACCCATTATTTAATTTAATTAAGTACATTAATATTACTTTTGTTGGATTAATCTTATTATGTATATCCCTTAAATTTATTTTATTTTTATGGAATTTAAAGTTTTATAGTTTACTTTTAATGAGCTATAGTCATATTTCATTAAAATTCAATTATTTATTATTTACACCCACCTTTGATTTAAACAATTCTCTATTTAGCGATGCTATTATTTTACTAGCATTTAGTTCTGGTTTAATTTGTTTATACCTATTAGGTGAAAAAAATTTAGCATCATACCTTTCAAACGTAAGTATTTTTAGTATATTTTTAGTAGCAATTGTTGCTATGGTTTATACAACTAATTTGCTAGTTATGTTTATCGGTTTTGAATGTTTATTTCTTCCTACACTTTATTATGTTTGAGGCCATGGTTATGTTCAAAGAGCGGATAAAACTTTAAGAATTTTATTATACTGAACTTTATTGGGAGCATTTTTAGTTTTAACAAGTTTAGCTTACATAATGTATAAATATAAAAGCTTACACTACTTTCATTTGACTACTATTAAATTTTCTTCAACAGAATCTTTAATATTATACACGTGTATCTTTTTAGGATTCGGGATTAAAGTACCGGTTTTTCCATTTCATTATTGATTAACAAAAATTCACGTTGAAGCACCAGCGGGTTTTTCTATTTTTTTAAGTGGTTTTTTAGTGAAAGCTGCACTATTCTGTTTTTATTATTTTAATTTAATTTTTGAGTCTAAAATATCTAATCAAGCTGTTATTACAGTCGCTATTTTTGGGGCTGTTGAGGCGTCTGCTAAAATGTGAACGCAAACAGATTTTAAAAAACTTATAGCTTTTGCAACAATACAAGAAATGAACTTAATATTATATTTATTAATAAGTTATCAAAATATGTTGGATTATAGTTTAATCTTATTTATTTTAGTGCATGGATGACTTTCAACTTTAATGTTTTTCCTAGTAGATATTATACAAAAAAAAACTAAATCACGTAATATAGTTGAGATTTCTGGTTTAGCATATAAATTTCCAGAAATTAGATTTATTATTTGATTTATTATTCTTATTTTTTCCGGCTTTCCATTAACAGTAAAGTTTGTAATAGAGTGAGCGATTTTAGCGAATATGGTATTACAGCACAAAGTAGTATTTATGGTGATTTTTTTTTTATTAATTGTTTTAGGTGCGGTAGGTTTTGCTAAACAAATGTTAATTATACTTTATGGGATGGCACGTTATAATATAAATGTTAACCATACATTATCAAAACGAGATAAACATTTATTCTATTTAATAACTTTTATCCTAATCGCTTTAAATTTTATAAATTTTTTTTTAAGTTAAAAGTAAATCTTTAAGATTGAATGTTTTATATAAAACCTGCTAATAGAGTTTGAGTTTGATAGCGAATAGTATTGCGAAAGAAAGGTTAAAAGATCATTAATGTATGTGAAAAAATTTTGAATTTTAATACAAAAATCAAATAAGATTTAATCTTATTGTACCTTTGGTATAATGGGTTAGCGAGTTAATTTTATAAGCAAGCGTAAGCGTAGAAAAATCAAGTCAGTTTATAAAATTAAACCCGAAACTAAGCGATCTAATAATGAACAAGTAGTAGACTGAACCCGTAAATGTTGCAAAATTTTGGGATGATTTGTTATTAGGGGTGAAAGGCTTATCAAGCTTAGTGATAGCTGGTTCTCCGCGAAATCTATTTAAGTAGAGTAGTTTTTTTTTAAGTTATTGGGTAATGTTAAATATGAGAGTCGCGAGACTTGACTATAATCTATGAAGATGTAACTTTTTTAAAACTAAACAGACGTATAGTGCAAAGATTGTATGTCAAGAGGGAAACAGCCCAGAATGTCGGTTAAAGTAGTTAAACAAATCTTAATATAAGGGGGTGTCTTTTAAAAGTACAGAGGTAGGTTTGGAAACATCCATCCTTTAAAGAAAACGTAAAAGTTCAAGTACTTTAGTTATATTTATTTACTATTAATAAATTACAGTTCCATAAATTATAGCAAAGAAAGATTTTACTGAAACCACATATAAGGTAGCGGAGTGTGCTTTATGTTTGCGAAGATTTTTTGTGAAAAAAGTTGGAAACATAAGTATTAAATATGCTAACATGAGTAATAGACTACTTGTAAAAAAACAAGTACGCCGAATGCTACCGTGGTTTTTTAGTTATGATAAACTGACTAAATTAAAATCGGTTTCTAAAAACTTGTTTGACGATAAGTTTGATGACCAACTAGGAAACTTATAAATTTTTACTAAATTCTTGTGACAGTAAGTTTAATAGAAAATTTATAATAGAAAAATACTAGTGTATAACCGTACTAATACCAACACAGGTTAGCTAATTGAGAAAATAAAGGCGAAAAAATGAATAGTATTAAAGGAACTCGGCAAAATGTCTTTGTAACTTCGGGAGAAAAAGAGCTTTTCAAGTATAATAAAATAGGGGGTAGCGACTGTTTATTAAAAACATAAGACTTTGCAAAATAGCAATATGATGTATAAGGTCTGACACCTGCCCAGTGCTGTAAGGCGAAAAATGGACACATGTGTGTTTATATAAACCCCAGTAAACGGCGGCCGTAACCCTGACGGTCCTAAGGTAGCAAAATCCCTTGACGGGTAAGTTCCGTCCTGCACGAATGGTGTAACGACTGCCCCACTGTCTCTAATACTATTTTTATGAAATTGAACTAGACGTGAAGATGCGTTAAGATACAGCTAGACGGAGAGACCCTATGTACCTTTACTGTTATCTATTTTATTTTTTTGAATTATATAATATAGATACGTAGGAAATTTTTAACAATGAAAAACTACTTTATATTTTTTGAAAAAAAAAAAACTAAAAACTAAGTTTCTAGGATGTAGAAAGACAGTTTAGCTGGGGCGGCTACCTCCCAAAAAGTAACGGAGGTAAACAAATGGTTTATTTTATGAAATTTTTTCAGAGAAAGAGGAACGATAAAAATAGGCCTGATTAAAGTACCAACAAGTATTTTAAGGAGGAAACTCTGTCATAATGACCCGATTTTTTTTAATGTATAAAAAATCGTTCAATGAATAAAAGGTACACTAGGGATAACAGGCTGATGATTTCTGAGAGTCCCTATTGAAGAGATCGTTTGGCACCTCGATGTCGGCTCATCATATCCTAGTGGAGCATACGCTGCTAAGGGTTCGGCTGTTCGCCGAGTAAAATGGTACGTGAGCTGGGTTTAAAACGTTGTGAGACAGTTTGGTCCCTATCTACTGTATTTCTAAATAAAAAATTTACTTTTACTTCAGTACGAGAGGACCGAGGACAGAAGGCCAATTGTTATTAGTTACGTAGTCGACGTATGCTAAAAAGCTACGCCTTATAATATAACCATATTTATTGGGAATTAAGTAATTTTTTTTTTTAATAACAATGTGGATGATTACCACTTTAAATACTAAATATATTTATAAATTATAAAAAGTTAGTAATAACCGGAATATATATATGTAGTATACTGTTAATTAAGCTGATGTAAAAAATTTAGGAGCAATGGCTGAGAGGTTAAAGCGGTAGACTGTAAATCTATTGGGAAACCACCGTTGGTTCGAATCCAACTTGCTCCAGAAAAAAAATTATCAGCTTTAAAGTTGTATTAAAAGGATACCTATAACTCAAACTTACGTAAAGATGTTATAACTAAAGGTTTTGAAAAAACTAATAATAGTAATCTAAAAAAATTATAACAATAATTTAACTGTTGAATAAAAATATTTTAGTAAACAGAGTAGAAAAATCAATTGAGAGAACTAGTAGAGATGATCGAAAAGTTCTAGCAGTATAATAAGCCTGTAATTATTTGAAAAAATAAACGTCATGGGTGATAGTCCCGTAACACGTATTTAAACTGTAAATACCTATTGTATAACAGTAAAACCTTTATGGCGGAATGGTAGACGCGTGTGACTTAAAATCACATCCTGCGGGGTAGTCGTTCGAGTCGACTTAAAGGTATTAAAATATGAGTGTACCTAAGAGGTTTAAGACAAAAACACAAGTAAATTTTAATAAAAGAACTTCACGTAATTTTTTAAGCGGTAGTGTTTATCATTTATTAGATAAAAATTTGTTATTTATATATACTGTTCATAAAAAATCTATAAAAAGTCATAAAGTAAACTATAACGTTAAGTTATAGCGTAGTAGTATAGTGGCAATACCGTAGCCTTCAAAGCTACTCACGTCTGTTCGATTCGGGCCTACGCTGAGAAAAGAAAATGTCAAAAAACAAATTTCCTTATTTATTTTCTATGTTTAATTTTACTGTATTTTATTCCCCCATACAAATTATATGTCAACATACACTTAAACCAGGTTATTATTTAATGACTAGTCTAAGTAATTTTTATGATAAATTTGCTAGTAAAAAGTTATTAATGTTCAATAGTTTTTGTTTAAAAACGTTTTCTATGCATTGAATGCGTATTTCTTTTCGTGGTAAGGGCTATAGATTAAGAAAATTTAAAAAACTAAGTAAAGTTACCTTAAATTTTGGACATTCTCACTGAGCTAAAATAGTTTTAAATAGAGTTTTATATTTTTTTAAAAAAATTAAAAGGCAAAATTATATATGTCTAGCAAAAACTTATAGTAACTATAAGTTTTTTAAAAATAATATAAAATTTTTTAAAAGTTTAAATATATATACAAAAAGAGGTCTCCGCTTAAAAAAACAATATATTAAGAAAAGATTTGGGAAAATTTCTCAAGTAGTATCATCACTTCATTAATTAATAAAAAAAAAAAAAATGGCACAAAAAAGTTTACCTATACTAAACAAAGTAAATACATCTATGACTTGATACACGACCTATTATTTTAAACATTATAAATGATTAGCGTCGCAAAATCTTTATTTATTATATTTTTTTAATAAACTTTTTGTTTATCTGGATTTTTTATTTTTTAAATTTTTTTGGGTAGAATTTTACGATACACAATTATACGGTTATAAACCTAAGGGAAAATTACCTAAGTTTTTAAAGGAAAGGTTTCTTAAACCAGTTACTTCATACTTAGTTAACATACACACAAAAGTAATATTTTTTAACTTATATTATAAACCTAATTTCGAACATTTTCAATCATTTGATAAGGTTGAGGAAGTTATTATTACTAATTTTAAAACCGATTTAATTGAATTCCAACGAATGTCGCGCTTGGCATATTACCGTTAATACTTACCACTTAATATAATTTTAAAGTAAATAAACGCGATTATAAATTCATGAAAGTCATACTGTTATGTCAAAATAGAATAAAGTTTTGTATTACTAAATACTGTTTGGATCGTATTATATTTTTTTTTTTAAATAATTTCTCAATACTAAAATATAAAATTT
>JABLTH010119903.1_pt1 | contig 21296 bp, 13 predicted proteins | sample 7875711 | NCBI WGS metagenome assembly JABLTH01 (sample SAMN14941262, study PRJNA633318) | bioreactor metagenome | isolation source: bioreactor | place: China | collected 2019-03-05 | reverse complement strand
GGCCGCCACCACCTGATCGTCCGCGATCTGAAGATCGGGTGGCACCGTCACCTTCCAGGACTCCGCGGCGTTGAAGAGCGCGGGGCTGTTGAGGTCGATCGGCTCGGCGAACGCGGGCACGTAGCCCATCGCCGCCGTCGCCGCCATGTCCTGCAGGATCTTCTCCGTGCTCGGGCGCTGCCCATAGAACTGCTGATAGTCGACGTACCGCATCGCGCCCCAGGTCTCGTGCCCGGGAAGCAGAAAATCCGCCAGGAAAAGCGGCGTGGTGATCGGGTAGACGTCCTCGGGGGAGCGCGGCGGCTGCGTCCAGGCCCAATGTTGCTGGAACGTCGGCGAGAGCGTGTGGACCACGTCGCAGGCGATCGGCTCGGTGATGAACGTCACCCTCGGGAATCGCTGCTGCATGTCACGCAGCCAGAAGTAGTGCTCCCACGCCGGGGTCGCAAAGTCGTGGAACGTGTCCAGCCCCACCATCGTCGCGCCGGCCTTGACCGCCAGGTCGAGCTCCCGGAACGCCGACCTGACGTGGGCCTGCTTCTGGCGAGAGAAGAGCGTGAGCGCATCCCGCCCCGTGTTGTAGCGTTGCGACTCGGTCCACCACAGCCCGAGCTCGCGCCCCATCGCCGGGACCGTCGGGAATCCGATCGCGGGGTCCAGCGCCTCGGCCATCTTCGGGCTGGTCAGCCAGCGCGACGTGAAATGCCACTCGTCGTCGCGGGAATACTGGTACGTCCCCGAGCACATCCACACCATCACGCGCGGCCAGTTCCTGGGCTGGCGGATCTCCTGCACCGCCACGCGCCAGCCGCCCACGTCCGGGCGGTTCTGCCTCATCTGCCCCCAGCCCAGCGGGTTGTCGCTGGTGATGTGCTCGGCCGAGGCGAGCACCACGCAGTTCACGGGGCGGGGATCGCGCTGATATCGCACCCCGCCGTACGTGGACCGGAAGAAGCCGCGGTAGGGCAAGAGTGTGCGTTGCCACGCGTCGCCGTGGTCCGTCACGCGCACGGAGACGACGTAGGTGCGGGTCTCGCCGGGGCGGATCAACGCGGCGCGATCGATGTGGGAGAGGCCCACCTCGTCGCCGAAGTTGTTGAGGCGATACTCGACCGCCCAGCCGCGCCCCGCCGGGCCGATCATCGTGCTCCCGCCCGGGCTGTACATCATGACGCGGACCTGGTGCTTGTATTCGAGCATGGGGTATTGGATGGAGACACCCACGGTGTACTTGCCGTTGCCCATGACGGCGACGGGGGAATAGATCCACGCGGGGTAGAGCAGGCCGGGCGCGATGTAGGAGTAGTCGGTCGTGCGTTCGGCACCGGACTTGGCAAAGTCGCGGAACCAGATGTTCTGTCCGAGGTTGACCACGCCGAGCTGGAGCTTGCCGAGCGAGCGCGTCGTGCCGCTGGTGTTGGTGAAGGTGTAGATGAGGTCGAAGCCGGTGGGTTGTTCCTGGAGCTCAACGGTCGGCGTGACCCCCGCGGAGTTCGGCGTGGGCACATGCAGGCTCATGGCCTGGGGGGCGATCACGATCGTGCCGTCGCGGGTGTCGGTCATCTCGATCATGCCGTTCACCAGCCGCGTGCGCATGGTCGCGTCGCCGCTCTCGGGCGGCGGGACGGCGTTGTCGCCGGCGCGCGCCCGCGATCCGCTCGCGATCAAGAGCGAAAGCATGATGGCGCCCGCCGTCCCCCACCACCCGCGACGCGCGGCGACCTGGCCCCGGGCGGGCGCGGACTCTCCGGCGGGCTGAATCGCGGCTCCATCCATGAAAGACGCCCCGGGGCTTCAACACCCCGGGGCGTGGCACTTCATTCACACCGGCCGGAGGCTACTGCGGATCCGACTGGGGCGGAACCTCCGCCTGCTGCTGTTCCTCGGGCTGAGTCGGCGGCGCGGGCTGCTTGGCGGGCGCGTGCTTGATCGTGCCCTTCTTGGCGTACATGTCGCGGGCCCGCTGGAGCGCGGCCCTGATCTCGGCCGGGGTGAGTCCCGCCGCGCGGGCCGACGCACCGCCCGACACGCCGCGCACACCACCCCCGCTCGGCGCGGCGCCGGTGCCTGATTCCGCTCCAGAGACAGCCTCTGATCCTCTCGCGCCGACGACCGAGACCTGGCGAGTGGGGCCACTTCCGGCGACCGCCGTCCCCGCGCCGTCACCGCCGCCGCCGTTCAGATTGGCGGAGCCGTTGTCCCTGTCGGGCGGGAGGTACGTGCCGCCCAGGATCCCCGCCGCCGAGGCCGAAGCGGGCTGTTTCCACAGATTGCGGGGAATCCGCAGCGGCTGCGGCACCGTCTGATCCCACGACTCCACGGCATTGAAGCGTGAGAGCGACGGCGGGTTCTCATAGGTCAGCATGACGGGGACATACCCCTTCTCCGACAGCGATTGCATGTCGCGCTCGACCTCCGCGGTCGTCGGGAAGCGCCCGTAGAAGTTCTTGAACTCCAGGTAGCGGAACGCGCCCCAGATTTCGTGCCCGGGGAGAAGGAAGTCGGCCAGGTAGTGCGGCCCGTGAACCGGGTAGAGATCGTCCGCGGTCTTGACGGCGGAGCGTGCCCAGGCCGTCAGGAAGGTCGGGCAGTGCGTGTGCACCAGGTCCGAGGTCGTGGGCTCGGTGATGAACGTTACCCTGGGATAACGTGCCTGCATCATCTCGAGCCAGCGAATGTGCATCCAGGTCGGGACGGTGCGGTGATAGAACGTGTCCAGGCCGATCGTGGTGGCGCCCGCCGCGATCGCGCGGTCAAGCTCCGCCATCGCCGTCTTGACCATGGTGTCGTTGTAGATGTTCAGGCCCACCAGATTGTCCCGCGACTTGTTGTACAGCAGCGATTGGCTCCACCAGAGCCCCAGCTTGTAGTTCTTGGCGATCGACGGGTAGCCGTTGGGGTCCATCGCCTTCTGCATGTTCGCGTTGGCGAGCCAGGGCGTGGTGAAGTACCACTCGGTGTCGCGCGAATACTGGTACGCGGCGCCCGGCATCCACACCATCATCCGCTCCCAGCCGACCTGCTGGCTCAGGTTCTTCATCACCTTGCCCCAGCCAACCAGGTCCGGGCGTTCCGTCGGGTGGTAGTCGAATCCGAACGGGTTGCTGCTGCTCACGGTCTCCATCGACGCGATCTGCTCGGCCGCCACGGGGCGCGGGTCGCGGTCGTAGCGCACCCCGCCGTACGTCGAGCGGAAGTAGTTCCGGTAGGGCAGGAGCGTCGCCTGCCAACCCTGCGCCTTGTCGACGACGCGGACCGAGATCACATAGTCACGCTTGGTCATCGGCGGGAGCTTGCCCGGAAAGGCCATCTTGCCGAAGCCGCCCTCGTCACCCCACTCGCTGAGGCGGTACTCGAAGAACCATCCTCGCCCGCCCTCTCCCTTGGCCGCGTCACCGCCCGGCGACGCGATCTGAAGGCGCACGTCGTGCCTGTAATTCATGTACGGGTACTGGAAGCTCACCCCGATCCAGTACTTGTCGTTGCCGAACACGCCCACCGGCGAGTAGATGCCGCCCGGATAGCAATAGCCCTGCACGATCCATGTGTCGTAGTCGGGCCGGATCAGATCACCGTTGAGGCGGAGGTCATAGAAATCGATCTGCTTGCCGATCGTGAACACACCGAGACGCATGCGCCCAAGCTCCTGCTCGAGCTGCGTCGGGTTGTCGTACGAATATGTCAGGTCAAAGCCGTTGGGTTGCTCCTGCATCGTGATCATCGGCGTCGCGGAGTTCGAGTTGGGCTTGGGCTGGTGGAGCGGCACGCCCTTGGGGAGCATGATCGGGGTATCGTCGCGCGCGTCGCGCATCTCGACCTGCCCGTTCACCATCCGCACGTTCATCGTCTTCTCGCCGGACTCCGGCGGCGGGAGCTGCTGCGCCATGGCAGCGCACCCCGAAACAAACGCGATCGCAAATCCACCGACATACGTGAGTGCGGGCCTGGCCATGTCCCCTCCCTCGCGCCACCGGCGCGTGAGCCAACCAAAGACTCGCCTCATGTATCTGATATCCCGCACGCCGACTTCGCCTCTTCTCCCCGCGCACAATTCGCGCGACAAGGCCAGCGCCCGACCATCCGGCATCCCCGTCACCGCCTGAATAGTTGTACGGTCCGCAAATGCGCGGGGTTCTCGCGAGCCAATCCCGACCGCCCTAGACGGCGTGCTCCTCGTCGCCGTATGAATCGGCGTATCCGTCGTCATACGCGGCGGCCTGGTTGGCGTACATGACGTCCAACTCGGCTTGTTGGGCTTCGAAGGCCCGCTGCGCCCCGGTGCCCCATCCGAGCGCCCGTCCCACCGCCGCGACGACGCGCATCATCACCCACGAGATCGCGATCGCCGCGCACGCGTGAAAGAGGAAGGCGGCCGTCTCGCCGCGCGCCAGACCCATGATCTGGCCGATGGCGGCCCCCACCGGCAGGACCACGAACGGGTTGTTCGGGTGGACCACGATCATCTCATCCAGCAGCCTCAGGAAGAGCGCCAGAAGCACCGCGTAGAGCGGGAGCGCGATCCACGGATTATCGTTGGCGCAGTGACCGAGCAGGCCCGGGCCGATGTTGAACCCTTCGGGCACGCCCTGCACATTCACTTCCTTCACGACGGTTCGCGCGACGGCGTCGGGCTTGTCGTCCCAGAACTGGCGGGGCACGGGGAATGACAGGAAGAGCTTGACCTGGTGGAGCGTGTCGTAGTCCTTGCTCTCGGGCCGCGTGCTGATGAAGAACATGACGTAGTTGGCGCAGCGCTGCCCGGAGAACAGGTCCAGGATGCCCTGGCCGATGTCCGACGCCGCCGCCTCGCTGAAGAGCTGCCCGATGGAGCGGTCGGTCTTGTTAATGTGCCGCACCGCTGTGAAACCGGCCATGAGGACCATCGCCGGCACGCTGAGCACCGCGATGAAGGTGAGCACGCGCCTGGGGCCCATGTGCTTGTACCAGCCGTGGTAGGCGCCCCACGCCACGCCGGTCAGCACGCCCAGCACGTCCCGTCGCCCGAACGAGCCCATCAGCGTGCCCGCGATGCCCGTGGCGATGACCGCCAGCGCGATGGTGGCGAAGAAGGGATTGAACAGCCGGGGGAACCACGCCCACGACACCACCCCCGCCGCCAGCGCCATCAATCCAGCGCCGAACATGCCCGACAGCGCGCCGAAGATCGGCACATTCGTCAGCAGGAAGCGGAACACCAGCCCCAGCGCGACCAGCGGAATGCCAAGAAACAGCAGGACGATCGGCGCGGGCGCGTGCTGCGGCGTGACGCTGTGCGCCAGCCGCCGAACGCCCCATCCCCGGCGGTAGACAAAGAAAAAGATCGCCAGGAACAGGACGACAAACCAGCAGAAGATAAACGCCGGCCTGGCCACGTCGCTGATCGCGAACTCATCGGCCAGCGGAAACCAAACCGCCAGCACGCCGCTGGTCAGGTGAAAGATCAGAAAGCCCACGAAGAAGAAATTGCGCGCCGAAAGCAGGTCCACCTCGCCACGGAGGCTCTGGACCAGAATCTTGCGGATCAGCCACAGGGCGATCGCGATCAGAATGATGCTGACGATGATTTCCATGCGGCGTGATCAAGCCCCCGGGCACCCGAACTGGTACGAATCCTATCGGTCCGTTGTGCGCCGAGGCTCGGCACAAGTTCGTATCTTTTGCGGCAGGCTGACTGAAAGCCGAACGAGCCCTAGACACCCCGGGGCCCCAGCCCCACTCGCCTTGCCAGCGGCCAGATGAATCTCGCCCGCTCCTGAGCGCTCAGCACCACCGCCGCCGAGATCAGGCCATAGACGGCCGCGAACAACGCCAGCGTCGCCCCGATCATCCACACGTTCCAGTGCGGATACGCCCGCCACCCCAGCCAAACCAAGGGCCCGACGACCGCCGTCGTCGCGAGCGTCGCCGCGAGCGGCCTGGTCAGCGGCGAGAACACCTGCAGGTACCGCACCTTCAGGCACCTGGCCGCCACGATCGGCAGGATGAAGAAATGGACCGTCGTATACACCGCGCTAAACACGACCGGGTTGGTGTAGAAGCCGACGTTCCGCTCGATCTGGGCCTTGGGGATCGACCACAGCACGCCGAGCGTGATGCCGGGATTGAACATGGCGCCGACGAGCACCAGCGGCGCATAGACGCGGAGGTACCCCGCGCCGTACAGGATCATCATCCAGCCGTCGCTGATGGCGCGGGCCGTCAGCGCCACGCTCATGATCTGGACCGTGAGCGCGGTGCGGTCGACGATCTCGGGCGTGATGCCGGGCTTGCCGGCAACCCAGAGGTGGATGAGCGGATGGGCGAGGGCCGCCATGACCAGCGCCGCGGGGAACGCGACCAGGCCGTGCACGCGCGTCGAGTGGGTGAGCAGCACGGCGAGCGACTTGTTCTTGTCCGTGCTGAGGCGGGCCGACACCGCGTCGAGCCCGAAGGTGACGCCCTGCGTGGTCTGGCGGACATAGCTGGTGAACTGCAGCGCCAGCCCGAAGACGATGTTGCCCAGGAGCGCGTAGTACGCGTTCATGATGAGGGCGCCGACCCGTTCGTGCAGGCTGCTGGCCAGTTCCACGGCGAAGTACCAGCCGAGCGTGCGCGACAGCTCGCGGATCTCCGCCCCGCCGATCTTTGACGGGCGTGGACGCAGGCGTGCGTCGGTGGTCATGAGCCACGCGACCGGGATGACAAAGACGGCGGCCTGCAACGCCGCGACCAGAAATCCGTACGCGTACACGCCGTCGGGCGGCGACGTGAGGCCCGTCACATGCTGAAGCCACAGCGCCGCGGTGAGCTGGCAGGCGCGTTCGGCGAGCGTCCAGAAGTTGTACGAGACGAATCGCTCGGTCACCGTGAACATGTTGAACACGGGCGAGAGCGCTGTCGCCAGCACGATGTAGAGCCCCTGCCCGATCACCAGCGCCGGCGCCGCGGGCCGCAGCGCGTCGGGCATTTTCATGTGGGGCAGGTAGAGAAACAGGCCGCCGAACGCCACGCCCGCGAGCAGCGCCGCGACGCCGCTGACCACCAGCGCCGAGTTGAACACACGCAGGAATCGCTCGGGGTCGCCCGAGTGATGGGCCGAGCCCAGCTCGCGCACCGCGGTGCGGTTCGAGAGTTCGCGGAACATCATGCCGAAGCCCGCGCCCGCGACGATGAGCAGGATGAGCGCCAGCGCATCGGCGCCGATCCACCCGATGACCGCTCGCACGAGCGTGATGCCCAGCGCGAGGTTCAACCCCAGGCGCAGGTAATTCGTCGCCATCCGCACGATCGCGCGAGATGCCTCGGACTTGCTCATGGGCCGCGATTCCCCGCGGCGGCGCCGCCCGTCGCGCCCGGGCCGGTGACCGTGGAATCGCATGCTCGCTCGTACATCGCGACAAACCGCGCCAGCGTTCGCCCTGCGTCAAGGTTCGCCAGCGCCCATTCACGCCCGCGCCGCCCCCGCTCGCGCAACGCCGCGCGATCCTTCACCAGCATCTCCACGGCTCCGGCCCACTCCGCCGGATCGCGCCCGATGATCGTCGCGCCGCCCGAGGCCTCGAGCTCCGGCCACGTATCCACGCCCTTGGTCGTCACCAGCGGCGTCCCCGCCGCCAGGCTCTCCACGAACACAAAGCCAAAGTTCTCCTGGCTCGTCGGGATCAGCAGCACGTCCGCGGCCTGGTACAGCGACACCTTCTCATCGCCCGTCACCAGGCCCAGGAACCGGGCGCGGTCGCCCTGCAAGCCCAGCGATGCCGCCAGCGATTTCATCTCCTGCTCGTACGCCGGGTCGCCCGTCCCGGCGATCGCCAGGCGGAAGCTCACGCCCCGCTTCACGAGTTCGGCGGCAGCCCGCAACAGCACGTCCACGCCCTTCTTGACGTGGATCCGGCTCAGGAACAGGAGCGTCGGCACGCCGTCGTCGGGTAGCCCGAACTTCGCGCGGGCGAGCCCCGGACCGGGTGGATGGAGGAAGCCCGAGAGATCAAAGACCAGCGGGATCACCTCGCCGCGAACGCGCGACGAATCAAAGTGCTTCCTGGCCTGCTCCAGCTCGAACTCCGCGGTGCAGTGGATGCACGCGGCGTGGTTCAGCATCGACCTCGCCAGCAAGGCCATGTACACGGCCTTCTTGAGTCTCTTCTGCTCCATGCACCAGTCGTCGAGCATGCCGTGCACGCTCAGAACATACGGCACTCCAAGTCGGCGGGCGGCCCTGGCGATCTGCGGGTTGGAGGTCGTCCACATCGCGTGCAGGTGCAGCACCGACGCGCCGCGCAGGTGGCCCTCGATGTCTCGCATCTGGGCGCCGCTGAAGAACCCGCCGGGGAGCGCGGGGCGAGGAACCTTGATGACTCTCGGCACGCCCGTGCCGCCCGACTTCCACGACGCCGGAGCGTCCGTGTCGTCGCTCGTGATCAGGGTGACGTCGCGGCGTTCCGCGGCGAGCCCGCCGCAGAGGTCCATGACCGCGCGCACCACCCCGCCGTCGGCGAGTCGGAGCGTGGGCATGGAGTGCACGATTCGCATGGAGGGACAGATGGTATCGGCCGCCCGGTCCGCCGCCGGTGAGGACGTTGGGGCGTCCCGTCGCAACGCCCCCGCCGCGCCGGCACCCACCCTGCGTTTCTCGCGCGCTGGGAGTTCGTCACCGCGCCGGCGAACTCGGTGCCCGCTGGTTCGCGGCGGCCCACGAAGCCCCATGCGGAGGGCGTTGGGTTCAAAAGGAACAACACCCCGCCGTTGGCGAGGTGTTGCCGCGATCCGTTCGCATTTCTCGTCTGGGACGCCGGAAGCCCATTCAGGCCCCACGAGCGATCCTTGGAAAGACCCGAGCAATCCTGTCTCGAGTCGTTGAGTGCAACCACGGCCGGGGCTATGTACCCGTCTCTTCTCCCGGGTTGTGGTCCCCGGCCGAGGGGAGGGTCAATCCTCACATTTCAAGTTCTTGATTCCCGCGCGAGCCAAAGCTCAGGAAGAACGCCAGAACCGACCACCACATTCCTTCCGAACGAAGCATGGCACACCCTTTCTGAACGCGGCCCGAAGGGCCCTCCAGCCATCCCGCGCCGGCCCAGAGCAGTTGGGCCGACCCACGCGCCCGCACGAGGAAGCCTCCTGAGCATCCTCACGCCAGACGCCCCAAATGTGCCACAGCTTTCAGGTGTTGCCACCCATTTACACGATTTTTCCGGCACAGGTCGCAAAGGCAGGACAGACCGACGCTTGCGGCGTTTGCCCACCCCCGCAACGCCGCCCGATCGCTTCTTGACCCGCTCGGCACGTTCTAGCTCCCGGGCAGGCCGCGCTCGATCCTCATGAGTTCTCGGACCTTGACGCAGATCTGGTACTCGTAGATCGCCTGCAGAACGCAGTACGTCAGCCCCGCCCGGCCGTCCAGGAGCCCCAGCCGGACGATGTACATGTACAGGAACTTCAGCACCGGCCTGAAAGGCATTCGGAACGACAGGTTCTTCAGCTCCAGGCGCCTTGTCATCGCGTCGCCGCTGAACAGGTTCCCGAGCCGGACCGGCTGGCCCTTCAGGGCCTTGACCGTCTCCTTGGCCTCGTACGTCGAGTATCGGTTGTGGCGCTCGAACCACTCGTGCAGGCCCTTGCTGAAGTTGAAGTGCAGGAAGTGCTCGCGCAGGTACCCGTGCTCGCCGTCGATCGTCGGCACGGGGTTCGCCAGCCGCTCAAACCTGATCTTCGGCGGCTTGAAGAACCTCATGATGTAGCCCGGCGGCATGGCGTGCCTGATCCACTGGCCCATGAAGTAGTTCCGCCGCCCGCAGTAGAACGCGACACGCTTCTCGTACGGGTCGGCCGCGATCGCCTCGATCTCGCGCCGAAGCTCCGGCGTCATGTGCTCGTCGGCGTCGAGGTAGAAGACCCACGGGTGCTTCCAGTCGATGTTCTCCATCGCCCAGTTCTGGTGCGGCCCGCGCCCGTCGAACTTCCGCTGGAAGAACCTCGCCCCTCGCTCGCGGCAGATCCGCTCCGTGCCGTCGGTCGACATCGAATCCAGCACCACCACGTCGTCGCACCACGAAACGCTGTCGAGACACGACGGCAGGTTCTGCTCTTCGTTCAGCGTCTGGATGAAAATCGAGACCGGCATCGGGCTCCAAGCGTACGGCGTCAAGCGGGGGTGCGCGCTCCCTCCATCGGCCAATAGACCCCCTGGCCTTTGACGCCAAGCCTGCTTCGGCCCGGTGATGCGGGGCGGCACGGGCCCACAAATCATCATCCCGGAGCGATCGGTCACGTCGACGGAGCCATCGCGATTATTTCGCCCGCGTGTACTCGATCCGCCCGATGAGCGCCTCGGGCTGTCCGCCGCGGCTCTGGTGGATCTCGAACACCATATGATCACGATCGACCACGCGCGTGACGTGGCGGCTCTTGATCGTGCCCATCGGGAGCGTGAACTCGCCGCGGAGGTCGAGCACGTTCGGGTCCGTGCCGGCCGGCCCGGTGTGGACCTGGAGCATGGTCGACATCGTGTCCATCCAGGTGCCCGTGTACCTCTGAGAGATATTGTCGTACGAAAGCGAGCCCCAGCCCTCGAACGGCGAGCCCATCATCGTGCCCTTGTAGCGATGCTCGAGGACGCGCCCGCCGAGCAGCAGCGTATTCACCATCCGCCCCGTCGAATCCGCCGGCGGCGCGCCGGGCGCCATCCAGAACCGGGCCTTTGAGTCAAAGGTTCCCTCCATCCGCTTCAGGATTTCGTGGTGAGGGCCGGGGCTGGCCATCTTCATCCACTGCTCGTGTTCGCTCGACATTCGCGGCTCCTTCTGCTCTGTGATTTGCTATTGCCCAGTGCCTACTGCCCTGTACCTCTCCCTTTCTTCTACTCCTCCGCCTCTACAAAAAACACGCCGCCCATTCGAGCGGCGCGATCGAAGCTCATGGTCGGCCATCGATTACTTGGTCGTGTCGATGTTCTTGGCGCCGCCGGCCGCCCCCGGAGCAGGCTTGGTACCTCCCGTGCGGTGGTAGATGATCTCCATGTTCTTGAACTCCTTGCCGTCCATCGGGTTTGGAGAGAACATCTCGAGCTTGTAGGTGTTGGCGTCGAGCACCGTGAGCACCTCGCGGGTATCGACCTGCTTGCCGGTCATGGGCTCGTCCATCTTCCCGACAAGCGTGGTGACGTTGCCCTCGCTCTTGCCGCTCGTCACCCAGATGCCCGTGCCGAAGTTGTCGATCCAGGTGTGCTGGATCTGCTTGGTGAGGTTGCTGAATCCCTGGGTCGAGCGGCCCTGGAACGGCATTCCCATGAATTGCCCGGAGTGCTCGCCGATCAGGTAACGACCGTCCATGATCAGCTCAAACTTCGACGTCGTCTTCTCTTCCTGCGGCGGCTCGCCGGGCATCTGCCACATCTTCATGTCGCCGATCCACTCGCCGACGAAGTACTCCATCGCCTTGTGCTCGTTGCCCGGCGTCATGTACGCCATCCACTTCTGCATCATCTCGGCCTCGGTGGCGTCCGCGGGCGTGGCGGGAGTCGCCGTGGGTTTCGTGTCCTTGGGGGGCTGCGCCGGCGCCGGGGTGCCCGGCTTCACCGCCTCGGGGCTGGGCTTCGCCGTCGTCGGCGTCTGCGACTTCTTGTTGGCGTCCTGCATTCCCAGCATCGCGCCGCTCAGCACCGCCACACCCGCCGCGATCCCAACCGCCATTCCAAGCTTGCCCGACATGACGCAGCACATGCTCAATTCCCCTTATCAAAAAAGTGTGATCCAAAACCCGCGGCCCTTCACCGCCCGACCCTCACGCGTGCCGCAAGGGATGTTCGAGCGATCCTGCGAGAAACCCTAACACACGTCATACAAAAATTCAACCCTGTGGGTTGCAACCATCGGGTCGATGCCCGATCCCGCGGGATCGTCGCGTGACGCGATCGAAGTGACTCTGGGCGAGCGATCGGCATAAATCATTTCACAGTTATGGTTTACGCGATCACTTCCGAGCCCTGGCCGGGGCCTTGGCCCCGCGCTTCGGATCGGATCGCCCGCCAGTATTTTTAGTCGACTTGCCGGCGTTGGGCGTGGCCGAGCTGCGCGGAGCGCTCCCGTCACGCTTCTGCTTTCGCTTCGACGGAGGCGTCGATGGCTTCGCCGCTTTCGCCTTGGATGGTCGGCCGGACTTGGCCACACGCGGTTTCTTCGCGTTGCTCGTGCGCGACGCGCCGGGTTTGGCTCGGGAGCGAGGCGTGGCCGCATCGTGGCCGTCCGTCGTCACCCTGGTCGAGCGGTTGGAGTGGTCGCCGGTTGTAGCCTTGCCGCGTCCGCGTGATTCATCGGCGCGAGTTTCCGCGTCGTCGACCGCATCCGGAGGCGTCGCGTCCTCGCCCTGCCCTTCCTTCGCATCGTCGATGAAGCCGCCTTCGTGTTCGTCGGGTTCATCGGCGAAGTACGAATCGGGATCGTCTCCCAGGCCGGCCAACTCCGACGCGCCGTCGCCGCCGCTGTCATCACTCCTGTCATCGCTCAAGCCGGTCGCGGACGAGCGTTCAACGCCCTCGCCCTCAACCGGCAGATCGACGCCGGGCTCGTTGATTTCGAAGGGATCCTCGGCGCCGAAGGGATCGACGACCGGGGCCGCCTTGGGCGATGGGAGCGCCTCGGCCTCTTCTCGCCGCTTGCCGCGCACGACAAGCCGGATGGGCACCTCGGTGAAGGGGAGTTCCTCGCGGAAGCGGTTGAGGAGGAAGCGCTGGTAGTTGGCGGTGAAGAGTTCGGGCTTGTTGACGACCATAACGATGGTGGGCGGGTTGACGCCGGTCTGGGCGACGTAGTAGACCTTGGCGTGGGCGCCGATCTTGCTGGGCGGGCCGTGGCGTTCGACGATCGCGCCGACCATGCGATTGAGCTTGCCGGTGGTGACGCGCCTCGACGCCTGCTGGTGCATCTCGATGGCCAGGTCGATGGTCTCGCGGACGTTTCGCCCCGTTTCGCCCGAGATGAAACTGATGGGCGCGTACCAGAGGCCCTTGAGCTCTCGTCGCAGGTATTCCTCGTAGTCGTCGACCGTGATCTTCTTGCCCTTGGGGCTAATCTTGCCCTCGGCCAGGTCCCACTTGTTCACGACGATGATCGTCGGCTTGAAGGCCTTCTGCGCCAGCATCGCCACCTGCTGATCGACCTGGCTCACGGGCGTGGTCGCGTCGATCAGGAGCAGCACCACGTCGGCCCGGTCCACCGAGAGCTTCAGCCGGTCGAACGCGTACCACTCGACCGGCCCGGCGAAGCTCTTCTTCTTGCGCAGGCCCGCGGTGTCGATCGCCACCAGCACCTTCCCGTCCATCTCGAAGCGCACGTCGACGGCGTCGCGCGTCGTGCCCGCGATCTCGCTCACGATCATGCGCGGCTCGCCCGCGAGCGTGTTCACCAGCGTGCTCTTGCCCGCGTTCCGCTTGCCGATGATCGCGAACTTCATGTCCGCGTGCGGCGCGGGCGCGTTCTCGTCCTGGGTGTGGGGCACGAGGAAGTAGAGCGCGTCGAGCAGGTCGCGCCGCATGTAGTTGTTCTTGGCGCTCACCATGAGCGGCTCGTCAAAGCCCAGGGCCGACATCTCCAGGGCGTGCGCCTCCCAGCGCGGGCCGTCGACCTTGGTCGCGATCACGCGCACGGGCACGCGGCGAGCGCCGGCGTCCCTCGCGCCACGCGGGGCGCTCGCGGTCGGCCGCCCCAATCGCTGCTCGCGGAGCAGGCGCGCGATCTCCTCGTCCTGGGGCGTCACGCCCGCCTGGGCGTCGACGGCGAAGAGGACCAGGTCGGCGTCGCGCACGGCGGCGGCGATCTGGGCCTCGATGCTCCCGGTGAGTCGGGCCAGGTCCTCGCCGACGTCGTCGTAGCGTTCGCCCTCGGCGGTGTAGACGCCGAAGCCCCCGGTGTCGACGAACTCGACGGGGCGCACGGGGCCCTTGGCGTCGGGGTGCTCGAGGAGCACGATGGCGCTGACGCGGTCGCGCGTGACGCCGGGCGTGGGGTCGACGATCGACACTTTCGCCCTGGCCAGCATGTTCATGAGGGAGCTTTTGCCCACGTTGGGGCGCCCGACGATCGCGACGCGAGGGATAGGCATTGGACGCGATGGTAGGTGCGCGGCCAGCGCCGGGCGTTTCGGGCGAGATCCCAGCTATCTCACGCGCCGCGCGCCCTCGCGGACGCGCACCACGACCAGCGTCTGGTCGTCGGGGCGTCGAGTCAGCCCGGCGAACTGGCGGACCTCCCAGAACACCCGCTCGATGATCTGGGCCGCCGTCGCGTCCTTGTTCTGGGTCAGCGCGTTGAGCACGCTCTGGTGAAGGCGGCGCTTGGTGAACTTCTTGTTGTTGAAATCGACGGCGTCGCACATGCCGTCAGTGTAGGCGACGATCACGTCGCGCTCGCGCAGGTCGAACATGCCGCGCTGGTAGCGCTGCGAGGGGTCGATGCCGACGACCATGCCGCCGACCGAGAGTTCGTCGATGTCCTCCGGGCCCGGGGCGCGATGATCGGGCACGCGGACGACGAAGGTCGGCTCGTGCCCGGCGGAGCACTAGGTCATTCGCATCGTCGCGGGGTCGATCACGCCGTACCACAGCGTCGCGAACTCCTGGTCGTGCGTGTCGCGGCAGAGGGCCTGGTTGACGCGGGCGATGACCTCGTCAAGGTCGTAGAGGTCCTGCACGTGGGCGCGGAGCGAGGCGCGGACGGCGGCCATGAGCAAAGCGGCCGCAACGCCCTTGCCCACCACGTCGCCGATCACCAGGCCCAGGTGCCCGTTGAGGTTGACAAAGTCATAGAAGTCGCCGCCCAACTCGAACGAGGGGAGGTACTTGGCCGCGACGTCGAAGGCGGGCATGTTGGGCACGCCTCGCGGCATCATGCGGCGCTGCACGTCGGCGGCGAGCTGGAGCTGTCGCTGGATCCGCCGCTCTTCTTCCTGGCTCTTGAGCAGGCGTGACTGCTGGACCGCGACCGCGGACTGCTGCGCGATCGAGCGGAAGAGCCGGAGATCGGATTCGTCGAACTTGCGCTCGCGGCGCGCGTACAGCCGCATCACGCCGATCGGGCGTCCCTGGAACACCAAGCCCGTGTGGATACAACTCACGAGCCCCTCGAGCGCCACACGCTCGGGGATGCCGACGCGCGGGTCGGCCTGGAGGTTCTCGCTGGTGACGACCTCGCCCGCCAGGGCCAGGCGATCGAACAGGCGGTCTTTGCTCAGCGGCGTGGGCCACTCCAGCCACTCGCGGCTGAGGTTGATCGAGGTCGCGAGCGTGAGGTCGGCCTCGTTCTCGCTGGTCATGCCGTCGGCGTCCTGCGGGAGGAGCATGATCGAGCCGGCGTCGAGCCCGAGCACGTCGATGGCGGATTCCAGGGCGGCGTGGAGGATGCGATCGACGCTCGGGGCGCGGACGAGCATCGACGCCAGGCGTGCCAGCGCCCCCACCTCCTTGGCCTTGTGCCGGAGCTCGAGTTCGTCGCCGCAGAGTTCCGCGACCGCGGACGCCAGGTGCCCGACGGCGCTTCGCACGAGCGTGGCGCGGTTTGGCTCGGGCGGCGGCGGGGCCTCGCTCGGCGTCGCGGGGCCGATGGTGATCGATCCGATGTTGACTCCCGCGACCACCAGCGGCGCGCGTTCGGGCGAGTCGTGCCGTGGGATCAAAGACCAGCCCGGCGCCGAGCCGGTGAGCACCACCGCGCGACCCTGGGGATCACGCACCTCGATCTTCGCGCCTGTGATCTGCGAGAGTTCGTCGCAGAGCTTGACCAGCGAGCCGTCGGTCAGAAAGTCCGTGATCGACTGGGGCCTGGCGTTGGCCACGCCCGCCGCGAGCACCTCGATGGGTCGGCGCAACTCCGGGCCCGCGTGGGACGCGAGAGAATCGGAGGGAGAGGCAGGATTGGGAGGGGGCGTGGACATTCCAACGATACCGCGAGATCGAGGGCGCAGCATAGGAAACAAGCGGGTTGGCCGCTTCGTGGTGGAAGAGACACACGCGCTGAACGCTGATTCCGCCGGGGACAACGGCTACTTGCGATCCGGGTCGGGCTTCTGATCCGGATTGGATCCGGGCCTGGGATCCCCCGGGGCCGCCCCCTCGTTCTGGGAATCGTCCGGGAGCCAGACGCCACGGAGCAGCTCGACCAAGCGTGCGTCGCTGGCGGAGGTCGGGTCGGCCGCCCTTTCGTCGGCGTCGATCTTCGCCAGGGCATCGAGCCCTTCGGTCACCATCGCTCGGTCGCCACCCTGATACCCGACGTACGCCAGCAGCAACGCGGAGTCGCGGCGCATGCGCGTCGCGCCGGCGATGTTGGTGCGCAGGCGCTCCACGATCTCCGCCGTGCGTGCGGCACTCGGGCGCAGGTTTTCCGCGTACCGCATCGCGGTGATCTCGGGATGGTCCGCGATGAGGTTGCGGAGCGTCCGGCCGGCGGAGAGGACCATGCCGGACCCGATCTGCGAGTGCAGCATGCCCACGGTCGAGGTCGTGTCGCCGCGGCGCATGGCGTTGGCGCGCGCGAATCGCTCCTCGGCGTCGAAGTATCGGCCCTGGGCCAGCGCCTGCTGCCCGGCTTCCATGCTCTCGCCGTAGAGTTCGCGTCGAGCGGCGCCGCCGGGGATGAACGTGTCCACCGTGGCGCCCGCCGAGCGGATGATCTGAAGGGTCTTGGGATCGATCGTTGGTCCCAGGCGCTCGTTGCTGGGGAGCGGCTGGCCGTCGGGTCCGAGGGTGACGCGCTCGAAGGGCCTGGTTGCAGGTGCGTTCGCATCGGTGCCCGTTTTCACGCCCGTGCCGGCGGCGCCGCCTTCGGTGAGGGCCAGACCGAGGCGACTGCGTGCGGTCGCGCCGAGGTTGACGCGTGCCGCGTCGCCGCGCAGCGTGTCGGACAGGTCGCTGATCTGCTTCTGGAAGTCCAGCATGGCCGCGCTGGGGCCGGTCGCCGGACCGCGGAGCGATGCCGGTGTGTTCGGCGTGTTCGCGCCCGAAGCGGGACCGGATCCGGGCGTGTCCGCGGGCTGCGCCGGCAGGAGCTTCTGGATACGCTGGCGCAGCTCGTCGTAGGTCGTATTGGTCTGTCCCATGGCCGGCGCCGGAATCGAAGATACCGGACCGCCGCTGGCTCTCGCGGGCCCGGCTGGCTGTGCGCCGGCCTGGTCCGCGTTCTGGGCTTTGGCGGCGGCGGCGCTGATCCGCTCGGTCTGCTGGCGCAGGGTGTCGGCGGCCTTGAGCGATCGCTGGCTCATCAGGTCATCGGACGTGCCGAGCTGCGGGACGTAGTTGCTCATCCGTCCCTGGAGATTGTCGCCCGTCAGGTTGTAGTCGTCCTGGCTGTACAAACCGGATCGCGTCTGCACGCCCGTCGCGTTCTGGAGCGCGCTGGCCTTGAGCTGGCTCAGCGTGCTCTGAGACGTCTGCGAGGCGCCCGCGGCGGAGCGACGGACCATGTTGCCCGCACCACCAAGGCTCGGGAGCCCATAGTCCGAAACGCTCCGACCAATCGCGCCCTGGCCCGGCGTGCCGTACGAGGCCGGATTGAAAGCGCGCGGTGTTCCGCTGCGTGGAACCGAGAGCGAGCCCTCGACCCCCTGAGGTCGTTGTCCGCCGATCGTCAGCGAGCGTCGGTAGGCCAGCGCGTCGCCCGAGCGCACGCCCGAATTGGCGACACTGGAGTAGAACGAATCGCGTCGGAACGCGTAGAGCGCGTCGGACTGAAGCTTGCCGCGGAACTCGTCGGGTGCGGTGTAGGGGATCGACCCCTGGAACGCCAGGCCGCCGCCCGCGTTGCCATAGATCACCGAGTTACGGAAATTAAGCATGGAGCGGCCGACCTCGTCGCGCGTCAGCCCTCCGCCGCCCCCGCCCCGCTGCAGATTGCGGGACAAGAGATTTCCGCCGCCGGTGGCGGGCCCACCGCGGAAGAACTGCGCATGGGCATTGGTCGAACCCGCGCAGACCGCCAACATCACCATGAGGGCCAGCCGCACCGAACCGCGCCCGCTCTCGCCGGACAACCCGGCGGATATCCAGCCCGAAGTGTGCTGTGTGGGTTTCATGGCGCGCTCGCTTCCGCGTGCTGTCTCAATGAAGTTTCGATGCCCAATGATTCTAGGTTCGGCCTCCGCACGGGATTCGCGTGAAAAGTGCAGCGCCCTCCCCCTTCATCGACCAAACCGCGGCGCGACATCGGGACAATTCAGCGAACACACTCCAAACAGCCATGCCCAACCTACGATGAAGCCATGAGCCAGTACTACATCACGACGCCGATCTACTACGTCAACGATCGTCCGCACATCGGGCACTGCTATACCACGATCGTCGCCGACGTGGCCGCCCGCTTCCAGCGGATGGTGCGCGGGCATGACGCCGACGTGTTTTTTCTCACCGGCACCGACGAGCACGCCGACAAGGTGGTGACCTCGGCGGCGGAGAACAAGGTCACGCCCCAGGTATGGGCGGATCGCAACGCGGCCGAGTTCCGGCGCGCCTTCGCGGCCTGCAACGTCTCCTTCAACGATTTCATCCGCACGACCGAATCGCGTCACAAGGAACGGGTGATCGAGTACATCACGTCGCTGCTCAGGTCGGGCGATGTGTACCGCGGGCAGTACACCGGGTGGTACGACCAGGGCCAGGAGGAATACGTCACCGAGACGGCGGCGCGCGAGGCCGACTTCAAGTCGACCATCAGCGGCAAGCCGCTCGTGAAGCGCACCGAGGACTGCTACTTCTTCAGGCTCTCGAAGTACCAGGACGCGCTCCAGAAGCACATCGAGGGCAGCTCGCACTTTGTCAGCCCGGCTTCGCGCCAGGCGGAGATCCTCGGGCGCATCCGCGCGGGGCTCAACGACGTCCCGATCTCGCGCCCCGTCACCAGCGACCCGGCGACCCAGTGGGGCATCCGCGTCCCGGGCGATGACGCCAACCGCGTGTATGTCTGGATCGACGCGCTCTTCAACTACCTGAGCGTGGTCGACACGCCAGAGCGACGCCGGTTCTGGCCCGCGGCGGTGCACCTGATCGGCAAGGACATCCTGTGGTTTCACGCCGCCATCTGGCCCGCGCTGCTGATGGCGTTGCGTGCGTCGTCGCCCGAGTATGACTGGGTCAAGCTGCCGCGCACGATCTTCGGGCACGGCTGGTGGATCAGCGAAGGCATGAAGATGTCCAAGAGCCTGGGCAACTTCATCAGCTTCGAGCGGTTGATGGCCTACGCCGACCGCTACTCGCTCGACGCGGTGCGCTGGTTCCTCGCGACGCAGGGCCCTCTCTCGGGCGCCGACGCCGACTTCGCCCACGCCAAGTTCATCGAGTGCTACAACGCCGAGCTGGCCAACGGCCTGGGCAACTGCGCCTCGCGCGTCTCCAACATGATCGACAAGTACTTCGGGGGCGTCGTGCCGGAGAACTCGCACAACGGCGAGTTCGCACCCCAGCCCGGCGGCGGATCGCCGATCGACCTGGCGCTCGCGGCCCGCGCCGCGGCCAAGAACCCGGCGGCCGGCGGCGCCGAAGGTCGCGCGTTCCACTTCCCCGAGACCATCGCGTTCCACGTCAAACGCGCGATCGAGGATCAATCGACGTTTGACATCGGCGCCTCGCTCATGCACGTGACCGAGATCGTTCGCTTCGTCGACGACTTCATCAGCCACACCGCGCCCTTCACGCTCGCCAAGACGATGAGCGCCAACCCCGACGCCAGGCCGGCGCTGGCGGCGATTCTCGTCGCGTGCGCCGAGGCGCTGCGCGTCGCTTCGCTGCTCGCGTCGCCCGCGATGCCCACCAAGATGGCCCATCTGTGGCGCGACTGGAACTGCGCGCCGGCGCCCGGAGTCGCGCTGATCGAGCTGGCACGCTTCGCCGGCGATCATTCGATCAAGCCGGGCCAGAAGATCGCCAAGGGCGAGCCGCTGTTCATGCGCGCCGATCCCGCGGAAGCCCCGCCCGCGGAAAAGGCCTGAGCTCGCGCGGTCACCGCCCCGCTCAGAACACCAGCTTGGCCTCGAGCCCCACGAACGGCGTGGGGTCGGCCTGCACGTCGGCGATCCGCTCGCCGTTCTTGTCGTACAGCGAGTATTCCGCCCACGCGTCCACGCCGATCGTGCCCGTCAGCGAGAATCGCTTGCTGGGCTTCCACACCGCGGAGAACTCGATCGGCACGCGCGAGTCTTCCGCGACGCCGTGCGGCGCCACGCCCTCATCGTCCAATCGCCACTCGCGCGACTCGTACGAAGCGCCGGCGCCGAACGTCCAGGTTTCATTGGGCGAATAGAGCAGCGCCAATCCCGGCCCGCGGTTGGCAAGGCGGCCGACGCCGCGCCCCGAAAGCCGCCATTGATCGTTGATCTTCCAATCGATGCTGACGAGGGGAACGACGCGCGCGGAGCGTTCCAGCCGCGACGCCGCGGAAACGCCGGCCGAGAGCGAGAGATTCTCGTTGAACGAGTAGGTGACGATGCCGAGGCCGCCGCCCGATATCGAGTCCGACGCCGAGGAGTTTTCGTGCGACCACGCGATGTTGCCGGCGAGCGTGTACGACCAGTTGTCGTTGTGGCGCACGAACAGGCTGGAGATGAGGCGATGGTCATACATCGGGCCGTCCCAGGGCGAGTCCGTGCCTCCGAGGTCGACCGCGTTCGAGAAGTTGTACCACGACACCTCCTCGCGGAACGCGACATCGAGAAACACCGTTTGTCCGAACGGGACGTTGACGCCGACCTCGCCCCCGGCGCGCGAGAGCGAGACGTCGCCGTGGTGATCGAGGTCCGTCTTGAAGTGATGCTCGCCGAAGCCGCCGAGGCGAAAGGTGACATCCGGGCCGCTCGACTTCTCTGCGGTCGATGGGGCGGCGGCATCGACGGCACTCCCCGCGTCTTGGGCCATCGCCGGGCTCGCCATCACCAGCAGGATGAACGCGGGAGACATCAGTTCGAAGCGGACGGTCATGGCGGCACTCCGGGCGCGGTGCGAGTTGGCGGGCACTATACACGACAATCGGGCGTGGCAGCGCGACGGCGTGGTCATCAGCCGCCACGCTCGAAAATAGGCCGACCCATCACGCGGGCATTCCGGGCTGGCGTCAACGACGGCCTGGGGGGCGTCCCTGGGTTCGTGCGGCCACCTATTCTTTCACCCGCAGGGGCGGTAGCTCAATTGGTAGAGCACTAGCTTTGCAAGCTAGGGGTCGAGGGTTCGAGTCCCTTCCGCTCCACTTCCGCGACACGCCGCGCGTCATCGCAAAACGCCGCAATTGTCAGGCTTTTTTGCTCTCGATCGTACCGATCCGCTCCCCGCGCCGCGTCGCGCGTTT
>JABLTH010053625.1_pt1 | contig 21315 bp, 19 predicted proteins | sample 7875711 | NCBI WGS metagenome assembly JABLTH01 (sample SAMN14941262, study PRJNA633318) | bioreactor metagenome | isolation source: bioreactor | place: China | collected 2019-03-05 | reverse complement strand
GCCGCCGTGCGCGGTGAGGAGCGCGCGCGTGGCGCTGGCGGGGCGGCGGCGCGCGGTGCGGCCGAGCAGGGTCTCGAGCAGGGTCACGTCGTCGGGCGGGGGCGCGGTGGCGTGGGACACGGGTCCTCCCGCCGCGCCGTCAAGCAACTCCGGTGCCGCTGCGCGGGGACCTACGTTTTGCGGTGTTTACGAGGGGTCGGTCCAAAAGGAGACGTCCGCCGGCGGACGGGACGTCCGTCGGCGGACAGCTGAGAGAGGAGGTCTGGTCTGTCATGCTCCGGCGGGAGGGGGTTTGGGGCAGTCGTCCCGCCGGTCCTGATTGGGGAAACCTTAGCCCGCGCCGCGCGGCGCGGGCGGAGTCGCCCGACGAGAGGTCGACCGCGCGCCGCGAACGGTCAGGGCGCCGGGACGGCGAGCGCGAGGGGCAGCCCGGCGCGCTCGGTCTCGACCAGCACACGCCGGCCGTCGACGCGCACCCGCCCCGCGCAGAGCAGCGCGAGCGCGTACGGGTACAGCCGGTGCTCCTGCTCGAGGATCCGCGCCGACAGCGACTCCTCCGTGTCGTCCGGGAGGACCGGCACGGCGGCCTGGGCGATGATCGGCCCGTGGTCGACGGCGGCGTCGACGAAGTGCACGGTGCAGCCCGCGACGCGCACGCCGTGCTCGAGCGCCTGGCGCTGGGCGTGCAACCCGGGGAACGACGGCAGCAGACCCGGGTGGATGTTGATCAGCCGGCCCGCGTAACGGTCGGTGAACCAGGCCGACAGCACGCGCATGAAGCCCGCGAGGCAGACGATCTCGACCCCGGCCTCGTCGAGCGCCGCGGCGAGCGCGCGGTCGTACGCCTCGCGCCCCTGGCCGCGGAAGTCGCGGTGCGGGATCACGCGGGTCGCGACGCCGTAGCTCGCCGCGCGCGCGAGGGCCGGCGCGTCGGGCTCGTTCGAGAGGACCAGCACCGGCCGCCCCGTCGCGTCGCCCGAACGCATCGCCTCGAAGAGCGCGATCATGTTCGAGCCGCGTCCCGAGACGAGGACGCCGACGTTCTTCACGGCAGTCTCCCGCGGTACGTCACGCGGCCGGTGCCGTGCACGATGCGGCCGATGTTCCAGAACGTCTCGCCGGCCGCGGTGAGGTGCGCGGTGAACTCCGCCGCCTCGCGGTCGGGCACGATCGCGACCATGCCCACGCCGAGGTTGAACGTGCGCAGCATGTCGTCCTCGGGCACCTGCCCCGCCTTCCGGATCACGTCGAAGACCGGCAGCACCGGCCACGCGCCGAGCAGGATCTCCGCGTCGAGGTCCTTCGGCAGCACGCGCGGGACGTTGTCGGTGAGGCCCCCGCCGGTGACGTGTGCGAGCGCGCTCACCCAGCGGCGCTGCAGCGGCAGGTCGAGGATCCGGAGGTACGAGCGGTGCACCGCGAGGAGCGCGTCCGCGACGGTCACGCCGAGCTGCGGCACCACGTCGCCGGCGCGCAGCTCCATCCGCTCGAAGAAGACCTTGCGCGCGAGCGTGTAGCCGTTGGTGTGGAGGCCCGTCGACGCGAGCCCGAAGATCACGTCGCCCTCGCGGACGCGCGATCCGTCGAGGATCTCGCCCCGGCCGACGATGCCGACGATCGTGCCGGCGAGGTCGTACTCGCCCTCGCGGTACATGTCGGGCATCTCGGCGGTCTCGCCGCCGATCAGGGCGCAGCCGTTGGCGCGGCAGCCGCGCGCGACGCCGCCGACGACCTGCTCGGCGACGAGCGGATCGAGCCGGCCGACCGCGAAGTAGTCGAGGAAGAACAGCGGCCGCGCGCCCATCACGAGGATGTCGTTGACGCAGTGGTTGACGAGGCACTCCCCCACCGTGTCGTGCCGGTGCGCGCGCCACGCGACCATCAGCTTGGTGCCGACGCCGTCGGTGCTGGCGACGAGCACCGGGTCGGGCACGTCGCCGGGCACGCGGAACAGCCCGCCGAAGCTCCCGAGGTCCGAGAGCACGTGCGGCGTCCTGGTCGAGGCGAGGTGCTGCTTGATGCGCGCGAGCGCCTGGTCCTGCGCGTCGATGTCGACCCCGGTGGCCTTGTACGTCAGGCCCGGGTCGCGAGTGTCGTCGGACATGGATCCCCCGGATCGTTCGCTCATTCGCCGCGGCGTGAGCCTCGCATGACGGGAAGGCGGTGCTCCGAGAGCCGCCGCCGCGCCCGCTGCTCGTCGAGCGGGTCGGTGATCGGAATCGGATACGAGCCCGTGTAGCACGCGCTGCAGAAGCTGCCGATGCTGCCCTGCGCGGCGCGGTGCATGCCCTCGAGCGACAGGTACCCGAGGGAATCGGCCTCGATGTGGCTGCGGATGATGTCCTGCGGGTGGCGCGCCGCGATCAGCTCGTCGCGGCTCGGCGTGTCGACGCCGTAGAAGCACGGCGACACCGTCGGCGGGCACGAGATGCGCACGTGCACCTCGCGCGCGCCGGCCTGCCGGATCATGTGCACGATCTTGGCCATCGTCGTGCCGCGGACGAGCGAGTCGTCGACGAGCACGACGCGCTTCCCTTCGATCAGCGCGCGCACCGGGTTCAGCTTGATCTTCACGCCGAAGTGGCGGATCGACTGCGCCGGCTCGATGAACGTGCGGCCGACGTAGTGGTTGCGCGTGAGCGCGACCTCGAACGGGATCTTCGAGGCGCGCGCGTAGCCGATCGACGCGGGCACGCCGCTGTCCGGCACCGGCACGACGAGGTCGGCCTCGGCCGGCTGCTCCTTCGCGAGCTCCTCGCCGAGGCGGCTGCGCACCTCGGCGACGGGCTGGCCGAAGACGACGCTGTCGGGCCGCGCGAAGTAGACGTACTCGAAGATGCACGGCACCGGCGTCCGGCGCTCGAACGGGAACAGCGAGCGCTCCTCGGCGCCGGGCCCGAAGACCACGAGCTCGCCCGGGTCGACGTCGCGCACGAACTTCGCGCCGACCAGGTCGAAGGCGCACGACTCGGACGCCACGACCGGCTCGCCGTCGGGCAGGCGCCCGATCGACAGCGGGCGCACGCCGTGCGGGTCGCGCACGGCCATGACGCGCTGCTCGTCGCACATCACGAGGCAGTACGCGCCCTCGACCTGCTGCAGCGCCTCGATCAGCGCGTCGACCGTGTCCTCGCACTGCGAACGCGCGACGAGGTGCAGGATCACCTCGGTGTCGGTCGTGGTGCGGAAGATCGAGCCGCCCTGCTCGAGCTGCGTGCGCAGGCGCAGCGCGTTGACGAGGTTGCCGTTGTGCGCGATCGCGAGCGCGCCGCGCCGGTGGAGCATCGACAGGGGCTGTGCGTTCTCGACGGTCGACCAGCCCGCGGTGCCGTAGCGGACGTGCCCGATCGCGTGCTGGCCGGGGAGCTTCGCGAGCTCCTTGGGCGAGAAGATGTCCGCGACCAGGCCCATCCCCACCTGCCGGTTCAGGCGCAGTCCGTCCCCGGACACGATGCCCGCGGACTCCTGCCCGCGGTGCTGCAGCGCGTAGAGCGAGAGGTAGACGAGGTTCGACGCCTCGGGGTTGCCGAAGACCGCCGCGATGCCGCACTCGTCGTGGAAATGTTCGTCGGGCCCGTCGAAGAGCGGGCCGGCCTGAGCGGGGCCGGATGAGGTCATGCGGGCCATTGTAACGGACGCCCGCAAGGGGGGCCCGGCTTACCGGCTCGCGACGAGCCGCTTGAACGCCCGGAGCACCGCACGCCCGTGCCCGCGCCACGGCGCGTCGTCCGGACCCGCGGCGATCCCGCGCCGCGCGAGGAACTCCTCGCGCGCCTCCGGATGGAACTGGACCGTGAACACGGGCCGGCCGGGGTGCTCGAGCGCGTCCACGGGCACCTCCGGCCGCGCCGCGGTGACCGTCCACCCGGGCGGCGCCGCGGCGACGTGCTCGCGGTGGCTGGCGACGACGTCGAGCACGCCCGCGGGGACGAGCCGGCCGCCCGAGAACGTGGTCGTCACCACCCCGCGCAGCGGCTCGCGATCGGGCCGCACGAACGTGACGTGCCCGCCCGCGAGTTGCGCGACGAGCTGGTGGCCGAAGCAGATGCCGAGCACCGGGAGCGGGGGGCCGTCGCCGACGAGGGGCGCGAGCCACGCGGCGAGATCGCGCAGCCACGGCCGGTCGTCGTGCACCGAGGCGGCCGAGCCCATCACGACGACGCCGTCGCATGCGAAGGGATCGCCCGGCCGCGGGCCGTCGCCGGGTGCGAGCGCGGGGCGCAGCAGGCGGGCCTCGCCCGTCCAGCCCTCGAGGACCTCGCGCACGCCCGCGTCCTCCGCGTGGAGGATCGACGGGTCGATCACGAGCAGGCGCGACGCCACGCGTCAGTCGCGATCGTGGCCGTGGCCCTTGCCGCCCTTCTCGCCGCCGTGGCCCTTGCCGCGCCCGCGGCCGCGGTCGCCGTGATCCGCGTCGCTCCGCCCGGGGCCCTTGCCGTGCCGCACCTCGTACTCGCCCACCATCACGCGGCGCACGTCGCCGCGCGCGCGGCGCAGCTCCATCGCCTTCTCGGGCGCGAGGCCGTAGTAGTCGTGCGCCATGCGGACGGCCACGAGGTCGCGCACCTCCGCGTCGCTCAGCGCGAGCCGCGCGCGCGGGTCATGACGGTGCTTGCGCCAGTACCCGTAGGCCTTGCCGAACGGCGGGCCGACGGGCCGGTCGTCCGGCACGGGCACGAAGTACACGTCCGGCGGCACGCCGAGACGGATCGACACGTCGATCCACGGCAGGCCGCCGCGACGGAGGCCGATCACGTCCTCGGGCGAGCGGCCCGAGCGGTTCGCCATGAACAGCGCGACCGCGGCGTCGTCGGGGTTCGGGAGCACGCGCAGGACGTCGTCGACCCGCGGCGCCGGGAGGTCGAACAGGTGTCCGGTGATCGCCTCGAAGACCTTGCCCGGATCGGGCGGCTTCGGCAGGCCGAGCGGCAGGTCGCTGCCCGCCCGCACGGGCAGGAGCCCGCCGAGGACGGCCAGCACGGTCAGCACGACGGTCCGGCGTTTCATGGGAGTCGCCTCGCCTCAGCGCGCCCGCAGCGCGCGCTTGATGATCTTCGGCACGTTGCGCAACAGGTGGCCGATGTCGAAGGCCTTCCGGATCTCGCCCGCGCCGATGCGCTTCACGATGCGCGAGTCGCCCAGGCACGCCGCGAGGAGGTCGGGCTGCGAACGGTCCCACACCGCCATCGCGTTCTCCTGCACGAGCGCGTAGGCCTCCTCGCGCGTGAGGCCCGAACGCACGAGCGCGAGCAGGAGCGTCTGACTGTAGATCATCCCGCGCGAGTCGGCGAGGTTCTTCTCCATCGCGTCCGGGTACACGAGGAGCCCGCGGACGACGCGCGTCATGCGCGCGAGCATGTAGTCGAGCAGGATGAAGGAGTCGGGGATGATCACGCGCTCGACGGAGGAGTGCGAGATGTCGCGCTCGTGCCACAGCGCGACGTTCTGCAGCGCCGCCAGCGCGTTCGACCGCACCAGGCGCGCCAGGCCCGAGACGTTCTCGCCGGCGATCGGGTTGCGCTTGTGCGGCATCGCCGAGGAGCCCTTCTGGCCCTTCCCGAACGGCTCCTCGACCTCGCGCACCTCGGTGCGCTGGAGGTGCCGGATCTCGGTCGCGATGCGCTCGAGGCCCGCGGCGACGAGCGCGAGCGCGAGCAGCGCCTCGGCGTGGCGGTCGCGCGGCACGACCTGCGTCGCGACGGGTTCGACCTCGAGCCCGAGGCGCGACAGCACGTCCTTCTCGACCGCCGGCGACAGGTGCGCCGCGGTGCCGACCGCACCGGACAGCTTCCCGTAGCGCACGGCCTCCCGCGCGGTCTCGAGGCGGCGCTTCCCGCGCGCCATCTCCGCGTACCACGACGCGATCTTGAACCCGAGCGTGACCGGCTCGGCGTGGATGCCGTGCGTGCGGCCCACGACGGGCAGCGCGGCGTAACGCTCGGCCTGCTCCTTCAGCACGGCGAGGAACGCGTCCAGCGTCGGCAGGAGGAGGTCGAAGGCGGCCACCATCTGCAGCGCGAGCGCGGTGTCGAGCACGTCCGAGGACGTGAGCCCGAGGTGGACGTAGCGCGACGCGGGGCCGACGTGCTCGGCGACCGCGGTGAGGAACGCGATCACGTCGTGCTGGACGACGGACTCGATCTCGAGCGCGCGCTTCGCGTCGACCGCGGCCTTGCGGCGGATCGTGGTGGCGGCGCTCTTCGGGATCTCGCCGCGCTCGGCCAGCACTTCGACCAGCGCCAGCTCGACCTTGAGCCACAGCTGGTACTTCGCGTCGTCGGTGAACAGCTTTCCCATGTCGGGCCGCGTGTAACGTTCGATCATCGTGACCTTCCTGCGTCAGAGCGCGATGCGCGCCCCGGGGCGATCCTGCAGCGCCAGCTGCACCCCGACGCGCGACGAGAGGCCGGCGGCCTCGAGCGCGGAGTGCACCGCCGCGCGCGCGAGCTGCGGGTGGTTGTTCGTTTCGGACAGGTGCGCGAGCACGAGGTGCTCGGTGCCGCCCGACGTGATCGCGGGCAGCGCCGCGGCCGCGTGCTCGTTCGACAGGTGGCCGTGGGCCGAGGCGACGCGCTGCTTCGTCACCCACGGGTACGGACCCGCCATCAGCATCTCGCGGTCGTGGTTCGACTCGAAGACCACCGCGGCGCAGCCCGCGAGGTGCTCCTCGACGGTCCGCGTCACGTGGCCGAGGTCGGTCGCGTACCCGACGCGCACGCCCTCGGCCTCGAGCACGAAGCCGACCGGGTCGGCGGCGTCGTGCGGGACGGGAAACGCGGTGACCGCGAACGGCCCCGCGCCGAACGGCTCGAAGGCCACGAACGCGGCCTGGCGCGGCACGTCGACGAGCGTGCGCGCGAGCGCGCGCAGCGTCGGCAGGTTCCCGAGCACGAGCGCGCCCGAGCGGCGGGCCATGACGCGCAGGCCGCCGACGTGGTCGGCGTGCTCGTGCGTGACCAGGATCGCCTCGATCTTTCCCGGGTCCTGGTCGACGGCCGCGAGACGCTTCGCGATCTCCCGGGCCGAGAAGCCCGCGTCGACGAGGATCGCGCGGCCGCCCGCGCGCAGGAGCGTGCAGTTGCCGCGCGAGCCCGAGCCGAGCACGAGGATCTCGACCATCAGCGGTGGCCCGTGTGACCGAAGCCGCCCGCGCCGCGGGTCGAGTCGGGCAGTTCGTCGACCTCGTCGAGCGCGGCGTGCGCGACCGGCGCGATCACGAGCTGCGCGATGCGGTCGCCGCGCGCGACCGTGAACGGCGCGTCGCCCCAGTTGACGAGGATCACGCCGAGTTCGCCGCGGTAGTCGCTGTCGATCGTGCCCGGCGCATTGGGCAGCCCGACGCCGTGCTTGAGGGCGTTGCCGCTGCGGCCGCGGACCTGGCCCTCGTAGCCGGTCGGGATCGCGAGCACGAGGCCCGTCGGCACGACGGCGCGCCCGCCGGGCGGGATCGTGAGCGGCGCCTCGACGGCGGCCCGCAGGTCGAGGCCGGCGGCGCCGTCGGTCGCGTACGAGGGCAGCGGCAGGCCAAGGGCGTGCGGCAGCCGCTTCACGGCGACGCGCACCGGGCCGCCGCCCGCGGTCACAGCGCGAGCTCCTTCTCGGGGACGCGCAGCTTCCCCGTGCGGCCGACCACCGCGAGCGCGGCGTGGACGCCGGTGAAGAGCGATTCGGCCAGCTCGCGGATCTGCCGCGGCCCGACCGCGTCGAGCTCGTCGTTGATCTCCTGCGTCGACATGTGGCGGCCGAGCGTCATCTCCTCGCGCGCGGCGCGGCTCATGCGGCTCGAGGTCGACTCGAGCGCCAGGAGGAGGTTGCCCTTGAGGTGGTCGCGCGCGACGTCGACCTCGTCCTTCGCCGGCTCGTGCGCGGCGAGGTCGCGCACCTCGTTCAGCGCGAGGTGCAGGACCTCGGCGGCCGTTTCGGGCGAGGTCCCGGCGTAGATCGTCATCAGGCCCGCGCCGATGTGGCTGTGGACCTGCGAGGCGACCGAGTACGCGAGCCCGCGCTCGTCGCGGATGCGGTGGAACAGGCGCGAGGACAGGCTCCCGCCGAGGAGCGTGTTGAGCATGTGCAGCGCGAAGCGGCGCTTGTCGCCGGACGGCAGCGCCGGCACGCCGAGCAGCAGGTGCACCTGCTCGAGCCCCGTCTTGTTCTCGACCTTCACGCCGGGCACCCAGCGCGGCGGGCGCCCGTTGGTCGACGCGCTGCCGGGCGGCAGGTTCTTGAACGCCTCGCGGATCAGGTTGCGGTGGCGCGCGGAGATCGAGCCCGCGGCGGAGATCACGATGTTCGGCGGCACGTAGGCCTTGCGGAACCAGTTGAGGACCGTCTTGCGGCTCATCCCGCCGACGCTCTCCTCGGTGCCCTGGATCGGCCGCCCGAGCGCGTGCCCGGCCCAGAACTCCTCGCAGAACAGGTCGTAGACGCGCTCCTCGGGCGAGTCGAGCACCATGCGGATCTCTTCGAGGATCACGCGGCGCTCGCGCTCCATCTCGTCGGCGTCGAAGCGCGGGTGGCGCACGATGTCGGCCAGGAGGTCGACGCCGACCGGCAGGTGCTCGTCGAGGACCCGCGCGTAGAAGCAGGTCATCTCCTTCGTCGTGAAGGCGTCGAGGTTGCCGCCGATGCGGTCGGTGAGCAGCGAGATCTCGCGCGCGGAGCGCGTCGCCGTCCCCTTGAACACAAGGTGCTCGATGAAATGGCAGATCCCCGACAGCTTCGCCGGCTCGTGCCGGCTGCCGAGACGCAGCCACACGCCGACCGAGGCCGACCGGACCCCGGGCACCTTCTCGAACAGCATCGTCAAGCCGTTCGGCAGAATCTCGCGTTCGACCATTCCTGCCCCCGAAAGACCGGGGAGTATCGCACGGCGGGGACGCGCCGGGGCCCCCCGGAACGGCGCCCCGGCGGGGCTTGCGCGCGTTTCGTGGGGCCTTGTTTGACATTCAGGACAATCAGGTTGTATATTATCAATAGGTAAGCCAGTTAATCGGAGACCGCCCGTGAACGCACCGTCGACCTCCCCTCCGCTGACCACCGCCCCTCCCCGGCCCGCGCTCGCCGCGCTGGCCGCGCATCCCGCGTCGCGCTGGCTCGAGGCGCGCACCGGACGCCGCGGCGTCCGGTCGTTCCGCGTGCGCGTCGTCGTGCAGCTGGGCTTCGCGCTCGCGTGCGCCCTCCTCGGCTGGCAGTTCGCGCGCTTCATCCACGCCGCGCAGGCCGGCGCGGAGACCCTGCCGGTGCGCCCGCCCGGCGTCGAGGGCTTCCTCCCGATCAGCGGGCTGATGGGCGCGCTCGACTGGCTGTACAGCGGGTCCTTGAACGCGATCCACCCGGCGGCGACGGTGCTGTTCCTGCTGTTCGTCGGGATCGCGATCCTGTTCCGCAAGGCGTTCTGCTCGTGGATCTGCCCGGGCGGGCTGTGGTCCGACGTGCTCGCGAAACTCGGCCGGCGCCTCTTCGGCCGCAACGTCCGCCTGCCGGCGTGGCTCGACGTCGGGCTGCGCGGTCTCAAGTACCTCCTGCTCGGGTTCTTCGTGTGGGTGATCTTCCGCATGGACGGGTTCGAGCTGCGCGCGTTCCTCGAGTCCCCGTACAACCGCGTCGTCGACGTGAAGATGTACCTGTTCTTCGCGCGCGCCGGCACGGCGACGATCGTGACGCTGGGCGTGCTCTCCCTCGTCTCGGTCTTCGTGCAGAACGCGTGGTGCCGCTACCTGTGCCCCTACGGCGCGCTGCTCGGGCTGTTCTCGTGGCTCTCCCCCGTGCGGGTGCGCCGCAACACCGCCTCGTGCACCGACTGCGGCGCGTGCGATCGCGCGTGCGGCGCGCGGCTCCCGGTTTCGAAGAGCCTCGCGGTCGCGAGCGTCGAGTGCACGGCCTGTCTCGACTGCGTCGCGTCGTGCCCCGTCCGGGACACGCTCACCGTCGGCACGCCGAAGCGCCGCCTGTCGCCGGTCGCGTTCGCGGCCGCGCTCCTGCTGTTCTTCCTCGCGGGCTACGGCGCCGCGCGCGTGACGGGACACTGGCAGAACGACATGGGCGCCGCGCAGTACCGGAAGTCGATGTCCGAGCTCGATCGTTACGGACATCCGGGAATGTAGATCGCGAACCGGTCCTTTCCGTCCGGCCTAACGGCTCATCACGAGCACGCGGATGGGGCCGCTTCCGCCCGGGAGCGGCTCGAGCGCCTTCCCGACCACCGTACCCGCGGCCGCTGCGGCGCGCGGCGCCGTGGCAAAGCCGGGCATGGGCGAGGTCACCAGGAGGTCGCCCGCCGCGACCGGTCCGCCCGTCGCGTCCACGTTGCAGAACGCGATCGAGCCCGCGAGGGCGATCGGCGCCGTTCCGCTCCACGTCGTTCCGCGCTCGCCGGCAACGATCCCGACCACGGTGTCGTCGTCCGCGTGCGACGAACGCACGAGCGATCCCGCGTGCGCCGGGTCGATCACGACCACGTCGCCCGCCGCGACCGGTTCACTGACGGGCACCGGCGAAGTGGCCGCGGGCCACGGCGGATCGACGGCCGGCGTCGTGGAGGTCGACGTGGACGCGAGCGCGACCTGTCCAGCGAGCCGGGCGTCGCCCGGCGGCTGCTGCACGCGTGCCGCGTTCGGGCTGTCGACCGCCGTGGGATCTCCGCCGCGCTGCTCGATGTCGCTCTTGCGGTTCACGTCCGGCGCACCGAGCAAGGACGAGTGCCGGGCGGGGTCGTAGCGCACGATCTGCGCCTCGAGCGCGCGCGACGCCGCCAGGTCGGTTGCGCCCCCGGGGTCGGTCACGCGCGGGGTGCGCTGGCGGAGGAACCGCTGCAGGGCGGTGTAGGAATGGAGATCGGGTTGCGCCGCGAAGATCCGGCGATCTTCCGCCATGTCGGGAATGAAGGCCTCACGCTCCTTCGGGCGGACCACCGGGCGGTCCTCGAAGCCGATCCGCAGGCCGAAAACGAGGTAGTCGAACTCCGCGTTCGATCCCGCGGGGCCCCGCACCGCGAGTTCGGTCGGGGACACCGACGTGACCGCGAGAGCCACCGGTTCGTCGCGGGGCGTGAGGTGCGCCGTCAGCCCGAGGTCCGGGTTCACCACCCACTGGAACGTCTCGCCCAGGAGCACGCGGGCCCGGCCGTCGGACAGGCGCCCGGTGCCGCGCGTGTACACGGCCACTTCGTCCCCTTCGGGAGCCGCGTAAACGATGACCCTCGATCGATCGAGCGGGTGGTTCTGCACGAAGGATACCGCGCCCGTACCCTGGATCTTCGCGGCCCCCTTTCCCAGGTAGGCCCAGCCGCTGCTCGAGAGGTCCTGGAAGAACCCGCCTGCCTCGCCCGAATTCCGAGCGTATCCGGCGATGCCGACGTTCGCGTATCCGAGCCACGCGTCCGCGCCGGAGTGCCGATTGACGAACCGCCCGCCGAAGTACGAACCGCTTCCGAAGACACCGTTGTTCCCGACCGCCAGTTCGGCGTATCCGCTGTAGTGCACGTCGGAGAACATGCCGCCCCCCGCGCCGCCCTGGTCGAACGTCCCGTAGGCCTGGATGCCATAGCCGGAGGCGGCCAGGTTGGCGTATTCGAGCGCCGGAGCGGCGCGCTGGAACTGCGCACCGAGCGTCGCTCCCTGTCCGTAGACCCCCACCGTCCCGCCGCTCGCCAAAACGCCATACCCGGTTCCGCTGTCCGCGATGCGCGTGACGAGCGTGCCCGACGATGCACTCACCCCGATCGTCCGTCCGGAGGCCGAGACGCCCGTGCCGGCCATTTCGTCGGCCAGCGTCGCAAAGTTGGTGCCCGTGAAGGCGGCGACGCCGGTGCGAGTCCCGCGGGAGTAGACGCCGTATCCGTCGTATCCGCACTTGGCCCAGGTCGTCACGCCGGGATCGGTGAAGTAGCCGCCCGCAGCACTGCCCTGGCCGACGACCCCGTATCCGCTCCAGGACAGGTAGGCATAGGTGCTGGGATCCGACTGGTCGTAGAGCAGACCGCCTCCCCCGCCGCGAACGCCGCTGCCGCCCCCGCGGAGCCCCCATGCGTCCGTTGCCAGGTAGGTCTCGGTGTCGTAGCTCGCCGGCGTGCCGTGGCGGAAGATCCCGCCGGCGTAGGCGCCGTACGCATCGAGACCGGTGTCGCCGTGGCCACCGAAAATCTCGCCGGTGCCCGAGGTGCGGAAATGGCCACCCGTGACGCTTCCGCGCGCCTCGAGGCCGCTGCTGTTGGCGGCCGCGACGGCGTCGAATGTCGCCGTTCCCACCTTCGTCTGCGGTGTCGACGACAGGTCGAGGAACGCGTCCGCACCCTTGCCTCCCAGGTTGGTCGCATTGAGCGCGTACGCCTCGGCGAGCACCTGGGTGCGCGGCGCGAGCGTCTCCGTGCCGACCCGCACCTCGAGCCACACGTTCCCGTAGTCGCGGAACACGTCGGCCAGGGAGGTGTACACGCCGGGCCCGGAGCCGTCCGTGACCGTGCCGCCGCCGACGGTGCAGTTGAACAAACCTCCCGAGACGCTGACGCTGCCGGCGCCGGTGTGTGCGTCGACGAGGACCTGGTTGCCTGCATTGGGAGCGTCCCAGAGGGTCAGCGTGATGTCGTAGTTGCCGCTCAAGGGCTTGTCGCCTGCGTCGCGCAGGACACCCTGGTAGTTGAGGCTCGCCGGCGGTGTCGCCGCGGCGGTACGGTTCGCCGCCGGACCGAATGGCGTTGCGACGGCGAGCATCGCAACGGCGGCGCGCATGATGGCGGAACGGCGCATGAGGACTCCTTGGTACGGAACGCGTGCTCCGCGCGACGATGTGCGCGCGTAGCGTCCGTTCGGGAGACATGTACCCTGGCGGCACGCCGGGGACGACTGTGTATCCCCGCAGGTCGCGGCTCCCCACGCCGGGCGCCGCGGCGCACGTACGAGCGGCGTTTTCTTGCCCCGCTGCGGGGAATTCCAGCGCGTTTCGCCTATCCTCTCGCTCGTGGGTCTTCCGTTCGACGACAACACGCTGATCGAGGCGAGCGTCGCCGGTCCCGGCGACGGCTCGTGGTTCGTCGCGGTGCCGCTCGACGGCTCCGCGCCGTACGACGTGCACGGCGTCGTGCCCGGCGACCGCGTGCTGCTGCGGCCCGACCGCGCGGTGCCCGGCCGCGCCGAACTCGCCGCGCTGCTCGAGCCGGGCTACGGCCGCCGCACGCCGCCGTGCCGGCTCGCGTCCGTGTGCGGCGGCTGTCACTGGCTGCAGATCGAAGAGGTCCACCAGCAGGGCCTGCGGCGGCGCCGGCTCCTGCGCGAGCTGGGCGTCCTCGGGATCGACGTCGCGCACGTCGCGCTGCGCACGGTCGCCGCGCCCGCCGCGCTCGCGGGCCGCGCGCGCGCACGGTTCCAGACCGCGTTCGCGGGCGACCGCGCGAAGGTCGGCCTGCACCGCCTGGGCCGGCCCGAGACGCTCGACATCCCCGCGTGCCCCGTCCTCGCGCCCGAGGTGGCTGCCGTGTACGCGCGCCTGCGCGAGCTGCTGCTCGCGCTCCGCCCCGCCGACCTCACCGGCTTCGAGATCGTCGCGCTGCCCGGCGCGCCGGGTGCGCTCGTCGCGCTGAACCCGCGCGACCGTGCGCCCGCCACGTGGCCGCAGCTCGGCGACGAGATCCTCGACGCGTGCGGCGACCTCGTCGCCGGCGTCGCCGTGCGCGCCGCGCGCGCGGTCGACGTGCGGGGTGCGCGCGCGGTGCTCGGGCGCGTGCCGGGCGGCGGGCCCGTGGCGGTCGGCGCCTGCGGCTTCGTGCAGTCCCACCTCGTCGCCGCCGAGCGGCTCGCCGACGAGGTCGTGCGCCTCGCGGGCGCGCGGCCCGGCGCGGCCGTGCTCGAGCTCTTCGCGGGCTCGGGGTTCCTCGGCTGGCGCCTCGCGGCGGCCGGCGCCGACGTGACCGCGGCCGAGGTCGACGCGAACGCGGTCGCCGCGGCCGCGCTGCTGCCGCCGCCCGGGCGCGGCACGCTCGCGCTCGAGGCGGGCGACGCGGAGGCGTTCTACGCGGCGCGGTCGGCCGGGCCGTGGGACGCGCTCGTCGCCGACCCGCCGCGCGGCGGCCTCGGCCGGCTCGCCGCGCGCGTGGCGGAGAGCGGCCCGCGGCGGGTCGTGCTCGTCAGCTGCTCGGTGCGCGGGCTCGCACGCGACCTGCCGGCGCTCGTCGCCGGCGGCTACCGTGTGGTGGACGTGGTGCAGGTCGACATGTTCCCGCAGACGCGGCACGCCGAAACGGTCATCGCGCTCGAACGTTGACCCGCGGGCTCAATTGCCCCGGCGCGGCTTGTCGAAGCTCGATCCCGGCGATCCCGATCCCAGCCCCGACGAACTGCCCATGTTGTTGAAGGGGTTCTGCTGGTTGGTCTTGTTGGTGCCGATGCCGGGCGTCGCGCGCGGCGGCATGCCCGGGATGTTGCGCACCGAGACGTCCTTCTTGTAGTCCTCGGACGTGTAGTACCACTTGTCGTACGTCTCGTCGGTGCGCTTGACCGTGTTGTAGGCCTGGTCGTGGCTCTTCGAGTGCACGCCGACGATGCCGCTGGTTCCGGGCTGCAGCCCGGGGATGTTGCGCTGGCGGCCGGGGCCCGCGGACTCCTGGCCGATCTGGCCGAGGTTGCCGAAGCTCGACGGGTTGTTCGCGGTGCCGAACTTGCCGGCGCTGTCGAACTTCGACCCCGTCGACGCCCCGGACTTTCCGCCCTTGGTGCCGAAGCCCGCGCCGCCGCCGTCGCCCTCGCCGAAGCCGGCCGACAGCCCGGAGTTGAGCGCATCGCCGGCCTGGTCGGCCGCGCCCTCGGCGGAGCAGCTCGACGCGACCTGGCCGGTCCCCGCGAGCTTGAGGAGGCACCAGTCCTCGAGCTTCGCGTTGCGGAACATCGGGTCGGTGTAGGGGCGCCGCAGGTACAGCTCGCCCTTCTGGCCCTTCTTGGTGAGCTGCTGCAGCTCGGTCGGCAGCGCCCCCTGCCCCTTCTGGTACGCGATGATCGCGGCGGCGTACTGCTCCTGCACGAACAGGAGCTGCGCCTCGCGCTCGCGCTTCTCGACGATCGACCAGTCCTGGATCACGATCCCGCTGAGGATCCCCACGATGAGGATCGTGGTGAACACGCCGAGCAGGAGGAAGCCCCGCTCGGCGTGCTTCCGCGCGCGCGTCGTGCCCGGGCCGCTGGCCGGGGTGCCCATCAGGGGCGCTCGTTGCAGGTCACGGTGGTCGTCGAATCGCCGAACGCGCGGTTCGCGCAGGTGTCACCGGCGCTCGGCATCGTCGGGCACGTGCCCTGCGGGCCGTTGTCGAAGACGCGCAACGTGACCGTGTAGGGCGGGTTCGTCGCGGCCGCCGAGTAGCCGTGCGCGGCGCGCGTGGTCGTGCCGAGGTTGGTGAGGCGCGTCACGTTGCCGTCGCCCCACATGAACTCGCAGGCGACGACCTGTCCGTCCGGATCGGAGGACCCCGCGCAGTCGAGCGTGACCGAGCAGGTGTACGGGTCGGGCGAGGCGTTCAGCTGGCCGATCGTGGCGGGAATCTTCACGGCAGTCGGGCTGAGGTTGGACTTGATGTCGTACGTCGTCGTCGCGGAGGCCTTCGCGCCGCGGTTGTCGGTCACGGTGAGCGACACCGGGTCGAAGTGCATGGCCTTGCCGAACGACTTGTTGATGGCCTGGTTGGTGGTGATGACGCGGTACACGTTCCCGTCCCAGCCCGACGAGCCGTCCCACACCGGGACCGTCTCCGGGTCGCTCGAGTACATCGCCCACTCGTAGGCGGTGATCTCGCCGTCGGTGTCCTCGCTGGTCGCGCCACTGAACAGGACGTTCGCGCCGATCGCCGACCCGCCGCTCGGCGTGATCGTGATGCCGGCCGTCGGCGGGGTGTTCTCGCCGCCGACCTTGACGCTGAGGTCCTTGGTGACCGCACCGCTGCGCGCGGTGACCGTCGCATTCGCGCTGGTGGTCAGCGTCGAGCTGGCGATCCCCGCGGCGTTCGTGGTCACCGCGTTGGCGCCGCTCGACATCGTGCCGGCCGTCGTCGTGAACGTCACGCCCACGCCGGGCTGCACGACCCCGTTCTTGTCCATGATGAGCGCGCGCACCTCGGTGCTGCCCTCGGTCGCGGTGCCGTCGAGCGTGATGTCGCCCGGGATGGCCGAAAGGGTGATCGTCCAGTCGCTCGACGCCGTCGGGTCCGACTTGTTGCACGCGGTCCACAGCGGGAGCGCGACGCCGAGCATCGTGATGGCGAGGAGAACGAGCCGTCTGGTCTTCATTGCGGTGCCCTCGGTGCCGGGGCGGCCACGGCCGCCGGCGTATCTCAGTGCCAGCCCAGTCACAGGGAAGAGTACGGGGTCCCGTCCTCGGTGCTGCCCTCGGCCTTGCTCTTCACGTCCCAGATGCCCGGCGGCTGCGTCGGGTCGGCGTTCGCCCCCTGCTCCGCGGCCACGGGTTCCCAATCGGAAGCGCTCGTGAAGGGGTCGAGCGGCATGCGCCGCAGGTAGTGCTGTTCGACGAGATCCTCGAGCGACGCGGGGTAGTACCCCTTGTCCGCGAAGTACTGGTCGATCGTCTGCCGGATGATGTAGAGGTTCTCGCGCAGCACGGCCTCGCGCGCCTTCACCTTCGCGTGCTGGTAGGTCGGCATCGCGACGCCGACGAGCAGGCCGATCAGCGCTACGACGATCAGGAGTTCGATCAGCGTGAAGCCGCGCTGGTGACGTTGACGTGTCCGCATGGGGGGCCCTCCCGTCACCATTCTTTGTACAACGACCCGTCGAGGGCCTTGCCTTCCGCCTTCGAGTACACGTCGAACACGTTCGATCCGTCCCACATGTCCTCGTCGGGATCCTGGTGTGAGCCGCGGATGCCCCACTCGTCCTTGCCGGTGAGCGGGTCCTTCGGAATGCGGCGCAGGAACTTGACCTTGACCTCCTTGGCCAGCCCGAGGTCCATGCCCTTCACGAGGTCCTCGAGCTTCTCGGGCCAGTCTTCGGCGGTCGCGTTCTTCTTGGCCGACGGCACGGCCTGCACCGTGAAGTGGTACGAGTCGATCGCGCGGCGCATCAGGCGCAGGTTCTGCTTCAGCTCGAGCTCCCGCGAGCGCCGCTCCATCGTGTGCGCGACGGGCAGCGCCAGCCCGGCCATCATCGCGATCAGCGAGATGGACAGGACGAGCTCGACGAGCGTGAACCCGCGCTGCCTCACTGCGCGACCTCCACGTTGCTCGCGCGGTACGCGGCCGGCAGCGGCTGGCTGTCGGTGCCGCGGATCGTCGCGGTGATGAAGCCGAAGTTCGCGTTGCCCTTCGAGAGCGCGACGAAGTTGAGCCGCACGATGCGGCCCGCGCCCGACGCGCCGCCGGGGCCGTTGCGCGCCGCGGAGACGACGATCATCGCGCCGTCGCCGGTCTCGACGACCTGCAGGTCGACCGGTGCGCCGCCCTGCGACAGGAAGTCGCCGGGCTGCGCGGGCGGCACGAACTTCACGACCTTGGGGTCGTAGCGCAGCTGGAAGTTGGCCTGCGCGACGTCCTCCGCGCCCGAGATGTAGACGTCGGCCGAGAACGCGTCGCCGGAGTTGACCTGCGGCCGGTCCGGCGCGAGCCGGATCTGCGCGGCCGACAGCGGCTTGGGCGGCTGCTCGGGCTTCTGCGTGCTGTCCGCGGGCGGCGCACCCTGGTCCGCGCCCCCGCCGGCGTTGGCGTCGGGAACGGGCGCCGGCGGCGGTGCCTGCGCGCCCGCGTTCTGCTGCTTGCGGCGCCCGCCGCCCGCGGGCGGCGGCGTGTCGGAGGCGTTGCCGCCCGCCGCGCTGGTGCCCGCGGCCGGCGCGTTCGCAGTGCCGGCACCCGGCTTGCCCGCGCCGGCGCCGCCCGCCTTTCCCGCCGCCGTCGCGGCCTTCGCGTCGCCGGGCTTCGCGTTGGGATCGGTCTTCTGATCGACGCCGATCTGCTTGTCGATGTCGTCCCACGGCGCGGAGCCGTCCGCGAACGGGCTCTCGCCGAGCGCGTTGCGCGCGACGCCGCGCAGCTGCACCTGGTCCTCGGAGCCGACCCACAGCGGCACGAGGTCGACCGGCTCGATGTTCGGCACGCGCACGATGTGCGGCGTGATCGAGAGCACGATGTCGGTGTTCTTCGCGTCCTCGGTCGTCTTGCCGAACAGGCGGCGGAGGATCGGGATCTGCGAGACGCCCGGCACGCCGGAGAGCGAGGTGCTCTCCTCTTCCTTGATCAGGCCGGCGAGGAGGTTGGTCTCGCCGTCCTGCAGGCGCACGGTCGTCTCGACCGAGCGCGTGCCGATGATCGGCTGGCTCACGCCGCCGGTGCCGGACACGCTGCCGGCGAGCGAGGAGACCTCCGCCTTGATGTCGAGCGTGATCTCCTTGTTGTGGTGCACGCGCGGCTTGATCTCGAGGATGATGCCGACGTTCTGGTAGGTGAACGACGTCACCGGCACGATGTTGCCGCCGATCGTCTGGCTGGTGTTGAAGCTCGTGGCCGGGATCGGCACGCGGTCGCCGATCGTGATCTTGCCGTTGTCACCCTCGAGGATGCGGACCTGCGGGCGCGAGATCGTCTTGCTGTCGGAGTCGGACCGCAGGAAGTCGAGGGTCACCGACGGGATCACGCCGATCGACCAGTTCGACTGCTGGTTCAGCTTCGACAGGTTGTTGAGCGGCACCGACTGCTTGCCGTCGCCGAAGGCGAGCGACAGCGACTTGCTGCTCAGGTCGAGGCCCAGCGTCTGCGACTTCGTCCGGTTGATCTCGAGCAGCTCGATGTCGACGATCACCTCGCCGCGGGCCTTGTCGTTGGCCTTGATGATGCGCTCGGCGACCTTGATCTTCTCGGGCGTGTCCTTGAGCGTGATCGCGTTCAGGTTCTTGTTCTCGGCCACGCGCCGCGTCTCGAGCAGCGACCGGAGCAGCGTCTGGATCTCCTGCGTCTCCGCGTTCGAGAGGTAGAACGTGCGGATGACGTGGTCGTCGTACTCCGTGTGCTTCTGCCGGTTGTCCTCGAACAGCATGATCGTGTGGCCGTCGATGACCTTGTAGGCGTGCTTGTTCATCAGCATCAGGATGTCCATCGCCTTCTCGAACGTCACGTTGGCGAGGTCGACGCTGAGCTTCTTCTTGAGGTCGAGCTTGTCGTCGTACAGGAAGTTGATGCCCGAGGTCTTCGAGAGCGTCTCGTACACCTCGCCGACCGTCGAGTCGGGGAAGCGCAGGACGATCGGGATGTTCGAGGTCGGGTCCAGCTTGGGCGGCCCGAGGCTCTGCGCGCGCTTCTCGGCCTCGGTGCGGGCCTTGTCGTAGTCCGACGGGCCCCTGCGGCGGCGCTCGAGCTCCGTGTTCGCCTTGTTCAGCTCGTTGAACGCGTACTGGTTGGCGCGGTCGAGCAGCACGGCCTGCTGCAGCTCCTTCACCGCGAGCTCGAGCTGGCCGTTCTGCATGTAGCGCTTGCCGCGGTCGAAGTGCACGGTCGAGGCGCGCAGCCTGGCGCGGTCGAGCGCCACCTTGTAGCGCGTGTTGCCGGGCTCCTCGGCCACCGCCTTGGCGTACGAGAGCACCGCGGTGTCCCACAGCTCGCGCTGCGCGGCCTGTTCGCCCTGGCGGTACGAGCTGCGCCCCGTCCCGCAGCCGGCGATGCCGAGCGCGGCGAGGATCACGAGGGCGAGGACGCGGCGGGAGGACCGCCGCACGCTGGACTTGGCGACCATCATCGGGCCCCTTTTGGTGCCTGGGGAATCAACTTCACGGTTTCGGATCGATCCTTGAACTGCGGATCGGTGTAGCCGATCGTCACGGCGTCGATGTCGATCTTCTTGATCACGAACTGGTTCTCGATCGTGTCGCCGACCTTGAAGGCCTGCGGCTTGCCGCCCGGTCCCCCGCCCTTGGTCATCACGGCGAGGAACTCGTTGGTCGCGCTCATCTGCCGGATGTAGGCGATGTAGCGCCACGAGCCGCCGAACGACGGCGGGACGGGGACCGGAGGGGGCGGCGGCGGAGGCGGCGGAGGCGGCGGGTCGTTCTTGTGCGCCTCGACGTACGCCTTGCGCTCCTTCTCCTGCCGCTGCCGCTCGAGCTCGGCGCGCCGCGCGGCCTCGGCCCGCGCGCGCTCGGCCGCGAGCACCTCGGGCGACGGGCCGAAGTCGAACAGGTTGCGCTTGGGCTGGTAGTCGTCCATCGCGCCCGGGCGCTCGATGTTGATCGCCGGGAGCGTGCGCAGCGCCTGGGTCTTCGCGTCGACGGCGAGGCGCGGCTCGTCGGTGACGCCGCCCCCGGCCGCGCTGCCGAACAGCGCGCCGCGGTAGGTGTACAGCGCGATCAGCGCGAGCACCGCGATCAGCCCGAGGAGGCGCGGGTTGGTCTTCTTCGCGTCGGCCATCGCTACCTCCGTCCCATGCTGCGCGGACGGGGCCGCTCGCCGACGCGCTTCCCCGGCGCCGCACGCTCGGCGTGCAGGTCGGGGGCGTTGAAATAGGTCTCGACGCTGACGTTCAACTGGAGGGCGCGGCCGCCTTCCTTCGAGCCGGTGAGCCCGACCTCGCGCACGATCACGAACTGGTCGAGGTCCTCGAGGCGCGCGAGGAAGTTGCGCAGGTTCTCGTAGCCGCCGGTGAGCGGAAACGTGAATGCGATCGCGTCGAGCCCCTCGTCACGCAGCTCGTCCGAGCCGACCGAGACCTTCTCCGGCATGACGTTGAAGTCGCGGCCGACGTGCACGAGCGCGCTCTGGAACGGCACGAGGCGGTCGCGCTTGGTCGCGAGCATGTCGTTGTAGAAGGTGTCGATCCCCTTCTGCACCTCGCCGACGTGGGTGTGGATCGCGCGCAGCTGCTCGAGGCTCTTGGCCTCGTGCTTCTCGACGGTGTCCGCCGTGATCTTGCGCTCGGCGAGGACCGCGAGGTCCTCGCGCACGGGGCGCACGACCCACATCCACACGACGAGGTCGAGCAGCAGCACGACGAGGAGCCCCGCGGCGAGGCGCCAGCCGTCGCGGCGGATGTCGAACCGCGCACGGCGCGCGGCGACGGGGGCGGGAGCGGTCATGACCTGGCTTTCGGGGGCGCTCATCGTTCGGCCCCCTTGCGCATCTCCGGCGGCGGCGGCGCGCCCGGCTGGTTCGGGTTGGTGCGCAGGCGCGGGAACGGCCGGTTCGGTTGCGGGGCGCGCGCGTCCGCGGGCGGGGCGAGGTCGGGCGGCGTGTCGCCGGAGTCCTGCCGGCTGGTCACCTGGTTCGAGGGGAACCCCTCGGCGGGCAGCGCGGCCGCGTCCGCGGACGGCTGCGGCGCGGGCCCGGCCGTACGCGGCGAGCCCTGCAGG
>JABLTH010015388.1_pt1 | contig 21318 bp, 18 predicted proteins | sample 7875711 | NCBI WGS metagenome assembly JABLTH01 (sample SAMN14941262, study PRJNA633318) | bioreactor metagenome | isolation source: bioreactor | place: China | collected 2019-03-05 | reverse complement strand
TGGGGGGGGGGGGGGGGGGGGGGGGGGGGGGGGGGGGGGGGGGCGCCGGGGGGGGCGCGCCCCGCCCGGGGGGGGGGGGGGGGGGGGGGGGGGGCGCCCCCCCGGCGCTGGACCATGCGTGATCGCAACAAGCACCGCCGGCCCTCACCCCCGGCCCCTCTCCCATTGCATGGGAGAGGGGAGCAAACCCGCGCTGGCGAGGAACTCCCGCCTCGGGCCGCGCCGCCTCAGAACAGGTCGGCGTCCAGCGCCATCAGCGTGGCCGAACCGGCGCGCGCCTTGCGGATCTCGGCGGCCGTTTCCGGCAGCAGCCTGGCGAAGTAGAACCGTGCGGTGGCCAGCTTGGACGTGTAGAACTTGTCGCCGCCGGCTTCCTTCTCCAGCGCGATCTTGGCCATGCGTGCCCAGAAGTACGAGAACACCAGGTGGCCCACCACGCGCAGGTAAGGCACGGCGGCGGCGCCCACTTCGTCGGCGTTGCCCATCGCCTTCATGCCGATTTCCATGGTCAGCTTCTGCACCTTGTCGCCCAGGTCGGCCAGCGGGTTGACGAACTCCTGCATGGCCTCGTTGGTGCCTTCGGCCTCGACGAAGTCCTGCACGATCTTGCCGAAGGCCTTCATCTTGGCGCCCATGTCGCCCAGGATCTTGCGGCCCAGCAAGTCGAGCGCCTGGATCGTGTTGGTGCCCTCGTAGATCATGTTGATACGGGCGTCGCGCACGTGCTGCTCCATGCCCCATTCGGAGATGTAGCCGTGGCCGCCGAACACCTGCATGCCCTCGTTGGTGGCGGTGAAGGCGTTGTCGGTCAGGAAAGCCTTGATCACCGGCGTCAGCAGCGCCACCAGGTCGGCGGCCTGCTTGCGCACGGCCTCGTCCGGGTGCGACAGTTCGCGGTCGATCTGCAGCGCGGCCCAGTAGCTGAAGGCGCGGCCGCCTTCGGCGTAGGCCTTCTGCGTCAGCAGCATGCGGCGCACGTCCGGATGCACGATGATGGGGTCGGCCGGCTTGTCCGGCGCCTTGGGACCGGTCAGCGCGCGCATCTGCAGGCGGTCCTTGGCGTAGGCCAGCGAATTCTGGTAGGCCACCTCGGTCAGGCCCAGGCCCTGCATGCCCACGCCCAGGCGGGCCGCGTTCATCATCACGAACATGGCATTCAGGCCCTTGTTGGGCTCGCCCACCATCCAGCCCTGCGCACCGTCCAGGTTCATCACGCAGGTGGCGTTGCCGTGGATGCCCATCTTGTGCTCGATCGAGCCGCACTGGATGCCGTTGCGCTGGCCCGGCTTGCCGTCGGCGTCGGGGATGAACTTGGGCACCACGAACAGCGAGATGCCCTTGGTACCCTGCGGCGCGTCCGGCAGGCGCGCCAGCACCAGGTGGATGATGTTCTCGGACAGGTCGTGCTCGCCGGCCGAGATGAAGATCTTGGTGCCGGTCAGGCGATAGGAGCCGTCGGCGGCCGGTTCGGCCTTGGTGCGCAGGATGCCCAGGTCGGTGCCGCAGTGCGGCTCGGTCAGGCACATGGTGCCGGTCCACTCGCCGGAGACCAGCTTGGGCAGGTAGCGCTGCTGCAGTTCGGGCGTGCCGTGCGCGTGCAGGGCCTCGTAGGCGCCATGCGACAGGCCGGGATACATGGTCCAGGCCTGGTTGGCCGAGTTCAGCATCTCGTACAGCGCATTGTTGACCAGGATGGGCAGGCCCTGGCCGCCGTACTGCGGATCGCAGCCCAGCGCCGGCCAGCCGGCCTCGACATACTGCCGGTAGGCTTCTTTGAATCCCTTGGGCGCGCGCACCACGCCGTCGCCGACGTAGGTGCAGCCTTCGCGGTCGCCGCTCTGGTTGAGCGGGAAGATGACCTCGGAGCAGAACTTGCCCGCTTCCTCGAGCACCTGGTTGATGGTATCCGCGTCGATGTCGGCGTGCGGCGGCATCGCCTTGAGTTCGGCTTCCACGCCGAGCAATTCATGGAGCACGAACTGCATGTCGCGCAACGGTGCGGTGTACTGGCCCATCAAAGACTCCTTCGAGGTTGTGATGCCGCCGAGCCGACCGTGCGCATGGTGGGCACGGAACGCCGCGGCGGCCTCAGGTACGGTACGACTGGATCAGCTTGTTCAACGCGACCATGGCAAGTTCGGCGCTGTCAGGCAGGCGCAGGAAGCGGGCGTCATGATGCAAGCCTAGTTCAAGGCTGTACATCTCGAACAGCATCAGGCGCGGATCGCAATCCGCACGCAGGTGCCCCTCTTCCTTGGCCTGGGCGATGGCGCGCGTCAGCGCGGCGCGCCAGATGGTGACGCTCTTGACGAGTTCGTCACGTACCGGACTGCCCGCACGGTCGTCATATTCGACCGCGCCGCTGATGTAGATGCAGCCGGTGGTCACTTCCTGGATGCGCTTTTCCATCCACCGGCGAACCATCGACCACAGGCGCGGCAGGCCGCGCGGCTCCTGCAGGGAGGGATAGAACACCTCCTGCTCGAACCGGCGGTGATACTCGCGCACCACTTCCACCTGCAGGTCTTCGCGCGAACCGAAATGCGCGAAAACGCCGCTCTTGCTCATCTGCATGCGTTCCGCGAGCAGGCCGATGGTCAGCCCTTCGAGCCCGTCGCGGGACGACAGTTCCAGTGCGGCGTCCAGAATGGCCGCGCGCGTCAGCTCGCCCTTGCGCATGGGCGCGGGCGAGGCGGAAGCGGCGGATTCGAGACGGGCTGACTGGTGTCGCATGATTGATTTCTCCGTTCTTTTGCGTAGCAGCACGCTGCATGCCACGTATCTGACGTTGATCTGACGTTGACCTTGCGGCTGCCCTGGCAGCCGCGAATGCACGCAGTCTAAGCCAAAAAAGAACGGTCGTTCAGATTATTGTGAATGGGCCCGTCCGGCAGCAAGCAATTAATTAGATCACCGTTTCTAAACGGAGCGCGCCGCAGCATGGCCGACAGGACTGCCGCGCAAGGGCTTGCGGTGGTGCATGCGGCAGAGCAGCAAGACTCAGTAGCGGCCGGTCACGCCGGCGATCATGACACCGAGCCGGAGCACCAGGTAGGAAGCCCAGTTGACCAGCCGGCGCAGCGGCGAGCGCCTGGCATGCGCGTCGGCGCGCACCGGCACGCTGCGCTGCGAGATGGCATGTTCCAGTTCGGCACGCAGCCCGGCGCAGAAGCCGGCATCGTACACCGCCACGTTGGCCTCGCGCGCGAGCAGCAGGCTGAACGGGTCCATATTGCTGGAGCCGACGGTGGCCCAGGTGTCGTCGACCACGGCCACCTTGGCGTGCAGGAAGCTGTCGTCGTACTCGTGGATCTCCACGCCCGCCTCCAGCAGCGTCGCGTACAGCGCATGGGTGGCGTAGTGCTGCAGGCGGTATTCCACCCTGCCCTGCAGCAGCAGCCGCACGCGCACGCCGCGGCGCCGGCACGACAGCAGCGCGCGGCGCAGCTTGTGTCCCGGCAGGAAGTAGGCGTTGGCAAGGACGACATCGCGGCGCGCGGCGCCAAGCGCCTGCAGGTAGGCGCGCTCGATGGCGCGGCGGTTGCGCAGGTTGTCGCGCAGCAGCAGCGCCGCGCGCATGCTGCCCGCGCTGTCCTGGCGCTGGGCCGGCGGCAGGTCGGTGAGCAGCGGGAACTCGGCGGCGGCGCCGGCCAGGCCGATCATCTGCATCTCGTCGCGCAGCGACAGCTGCCACCAGAGCCGCTCGGTGGTCAGGGCGATCTGGTCGACCAGCGGCCCTTCCACCGCCACCGCGAAATCGTAGCGTGGTCCCAGGCCGGCGTCGTCCATCGGGCCGTGGTTATGGTCGTCGATGATATTGATGCCGCCGACGAAGCCGATGCGGCCATCGATCACCGCCAGCTTGCGGTGCAGCCGCCTCAAGTGGCGCCGCGCCAGGCGGAAACCGCGCAGCGGCCGATAGATGCGGAAGCCGGCGCCGGCCTCGCGCAGCCTTGCCGCCAGCGTGGCCGGCATGTCGCCGGCGCCGAAGCCGTCGACCGCCACGCGCACGTCCACGCCGCGCTGCGCGGCACGCACCAGCGCGTCGGTCACCGCCGCGCCGACGGCATCGTCCGCATAGATATAGGTCTCCAGCGCCACCGAGAACAGGGCACGGTCGATGGCGCCGATCAGCGCCGGGAAGAACTCGGCACCGCCGTGCAGCAAACGCACGTGGTTGCCCCCCACGGGCCGGCCGCGGCGCCACTCCGAGCGCAGCGGGCCGGCCGGGCGGCCATGGGCACCGGGCGCGAACGCCGTCGCCTTGACTTCCGGCCGCGCCGGGCCGGCCGGGTTGGTTATCCGTGACATGCGGTGATTATCGGCCACGCCGGCGCCGCAGGCCAGGGCGCGGGATGCGCCGCGCGGCCGCAATCTGCTATCGTCGGGATCATTCGACCACGCCCCCACGGAACGCATCTTGAAGGTATTCGGCATCGCCGGCACGTCCGGCAGCGGCAAGACCACCCTGCTCGACCAACTGATCGCGCGCCTGGTCGGCGCCGGCCTGCGCGTGGCGGGCGTCAAGCACACCCATCACGGCTTCGATCCGGATACGCCGGGCAAGGACTCCTGGCGCATGCGCGAAGCCGGCTGCGAAAACGTGGTCCTGGTCGGCGCGCGCCACCTGACGCTGCTGCGCCGCTATCCCGAGGACCACCCGTCGCCGGAGCTGGCCGATGCCCTGGCCGTGCTGCCCGCCGACATCGACCTGGTGCTGGTGGAAGGCTACAAGCGCAGCGGCATCCCCAAGCTGGAGGTCTTCCGCCCCGCCCACGGGCGGCCACCGCTTTGGCCGGACACGCCTGGCGTGATCGCGGTAGCCAGCGACGCCGTGGCCGAAGTGGGTACCCTCACCGCACTGCCGGTGCTGGACCTGGCGGACATCGACGGCATCTGCGCCCTGGTCCGCGCCCACGCCACGCCCTGGCCGCAGCCGGACTGAAACATCCGCCAAGGCACGCCCGGCAAGGCGTGGCACCGCATCCTGTCAGGCCGCGTCCGCCAGCCCGGGATCGCCACCGCGGGCCAGTTCGGCCACCAGCGGCACATGGTCGGAACGCTGGGCCCAGTCGCGCCCGGTCAGGGCGGCGGCCCGCTCGATGTGGAAGCCGCGCACGTAGATGCGATCGAGCTGCCACCATGGCATGTGGCTGGGAAAGGTGTGCAGGCGGGCGCCGCGCGCGTGCGAGGCCTCCAGCACGCCGAGGGTGGAGCAGATGCTGGCATCGAGCCGGTGGTTCCAGTCATTGAAATCGCCGGCGATCACCAGCGGCGCCTCGCGCGGCACCACCTTGCGCACCCGCTCCACCAGCGCCTCGGCCTGGCGCGCGCGGCTGCGGGCGAACAGGCCGAAGTGCACGCAGATCAGGTGCGCCTCGATGCCGTTGACGTCCGCCACCGCATGCAGCAGGCCGCGCTGCTCGAAGCGATGGTCGGAGATGTCGAGGTTTTCCGACATCAGGATCGGATGGCGCGACAGGATGGCGTTGCCGTGGTGGCCATGGTCGTAGACCGCGTTGCGTCCGTAGACCGCGTGCGGATAGGCGTCGGTGGCCAGGTAGTTGAGCTGCGTGTGGTCGGGATCGAACAGCGCCGCCGCGACCAGGCGGTCGTTGCGGTCCTGCACCTCCTGCAGGAACACGATGTCGGCATCCATGGCCTGCAAGCCGTCGCGCACGTTCTGGATGCGCGGCCGGCGCGCGATGCCCGTCACGCCCTTGTGGATGTTGTAAGTGACGACGCGCAGCTTCATCAAGCAGCTCCGCACGGCGCCACGCGCCAGGCCAGCTGGCGCACCGCTTCCGCATTGCTGCGCGAAAAGCAGCGCTCAGCCGCCTGCTCCCAGGGCAGCCATTGCCACTGCAGGTGCTCGCGCGGCGCCAGCTTCGGTTCCAGCGGCCGCGCCACGCACAGGCCGAACCAATGCTCCGTGTTGCGGGTGACGCCCGGGGCATAGCGATGGCGCCACTGTGGATAGATCTCGTATTCGATGGTGTGGTGCCAGTCCGTGAGCACATGCTCGCTGGCCACGATGCCCGTCTCTTCCGCCACCTCGCGCGCCGCCGTCCCGGCCAGCGGCTCGTCCACGGCATCCAGGCTGCCGGTCACGGACTGCCAGAAACCCGGCCGGTCGGCCCGCTCCAGCAGCAGCACCTGGAGATCGGGGGTGTGAATGACAACGAGTACGGATTCGGGAATCTTGTAGGACATGGGAGATGCGGCAGCGACGGCGGGCGACAGCGAACCTAAGCTTACCCCAGATGGGCCACCGCGCCAGGAAAATTCGGGCGGATCCGCCGGCTTTCCAGGCCCGGCGCGGCGCCGCGCATCAGGCGGCGGCGTCGCCGCGCGCTGACGACGCGGCGGACGGCGAGGTGGACGGCGAGGTGGGCGGCACGGCGGGCGGCTCGCCCAGCCAGGTATCGAACACGGCCGGCGTATCGCCATGCCCCCAGGCCGCGCGCAGTTGCTCCATCAGCGGCAGCAGTTCCCACCCGTAGCGGCGGGCGCCCTCGACAGCCCGCCGGGCCAGCGTCTCGGCGCTGTCATGGGCCTGCTGCCGGCACCGGCCACGCTGCTGGGCCACCTCCTTCTCGCGCAGGCCGAGCGCGTTGTACTTCTGGATCAGCAGGCGCTGGTAGTCGCCCCCGTCTGCGCCCGCCGCCTGCGCGTTGGCCTGCTCGAAACGCAGCACGATGGCAGCGGTCTCCTGGTCGATGCGCTCGGCCTCGCCAGCCAGTGCCTGGACGCTGTCCTGCAGGGCCTGGGCCTCGCGCCGCATCGCCTGCAGCGCGGCGGCTTCTTCCTCGAACACGCGTTGCGCCGCCAGGTAGGCCTGGACCACGGGCTGCGGCGCCACCACCAGCAGCGGATCCGCGCCGGCGCCGCGGCGGCCGGCCAGCAGCGCCTCGTCGGGCAGGCGCAGATTGCCCAGGTCGCCCAGCCAGCGTTCGCGCGCCATCACCGTCGCCACGGTATCCAGCGCCACGCGGCGCAGGGCCTCGGCACGCTGGGCCTCGACCGGCGCGGCCGCGCCGTTGCCCTCATCGCCGCGCACGGCATGGGCGATATCCGGCACGCAGGCGGCCACCGTGGTGGCCACCGATTCGGCCATGGCCTGGGTGGCGCGGCGCACGGCACGCCGCAGTTCGAAACGCGCCAGCAGCAGCATCGCCAGCCCCGCCGCCAGCCAGGCCAGCAAGGTCTCGGCATGGGCCAGCAGGAACTGGCGGATCAGTTCAACATCCAGGTTCACGAGCAGTCCTCCCAACAGTCGTCGCGGCACCGCCCGCAGCCTCGTCGCGGGCCCACGGCATGTGCCTGAAGCAGAAGGACACGGCGGCGCGGCGCTTCGTTCCGGACGGTAACAATTGGAAACCAAGCGCCCGGCACCACGCGAAAAAAAAGCCGCGCTTGTGCGCGGCCTTTCCCTGCCCGGCGTGATGCCGCCGTGGCTCAGCCGGCCTTCGGCTCGGCCTGGCGCAGGCGGATGTGCAGTTCGCGCAATTGCTTCTCGTCGACCGCGCTCGGGGCCTGGGTCAGCAGGTCCTGGGCACGCTGGGTCTTCGGGAAGGCGATCACGTCACGGATCGAGTCGGCGCCGGCCATCATGGTCACGATGCGGTCCAGGCCGAAGGCGATGCCGCCGTGCGGGGGCGCACCGTATTGCAGCGCATCCAGCAGGTAGCCGAACTTGACGCGGGCTTCCTCGTCGTTGATCTTGAGCGCGCGGAACACCTTGCTCTGCACGTCGGCGCGGAAGATACGCACCGAACCGCCACCGATCTCCCAGCCGTTGAGCACCATGTCGTAGGCCTTGGCCAGGCACTTGCCCGGGTCGGTCTCCAGGTACTCGAGGTGCTCGTCCTTCGGGCTGGTGAACGGGTGGTGCATGGCCACCCAGCGCGCGTCTTCCTCGTCGTACTCGAACATCGGGAAGTCCACCACCCACAGCGGCTTCCAGGCGTCCTCGAACAGGCCGCTGGACTTGCCGAACTCGGAGTGGCCGATCTTCAGGCGCAGCGCGCCGATGGCGTCGTTGACGACCTTGGCCTTGTCGGCGCCGAAGAAGATCACGTCGCCGTCCTGGGCGCCGGTGCGCTTCAGGATCTCGGCGATGGCCGCGTCATGCAGGTTCTTGACGATCGGCGACTGCAGGCCGTCACGGCCCTTGGCCAGTTCGTTGACCTTGATCCAGGCCAGGCCCTTGGCACCGTAGATGGCGACGAACTGGGTATAGGCATCGATCTCGCTGCGGCTGATCTGGGCGCCGCCCGGCACGCGCAGCGCCACCACGCGGCCGCCTTCGGCGTTGGCCGGGCCGGAGAAGACCTTGAAGTCGACGTCCTTCATCACGTCCGTCAGCTCGGTGAATTCGAGCTTGACACGCAGGTCCGGCTTGTCCGAGCCGAAGCGGGCCATGGCCTCGCGGAACTCCATCACCGGGAACTTGGCATCCAGGTCCACCGACATGGTGTTCTTGAACACGGTGCGGATCATGTTCTCGAACATGTCGCGGATGTCCTGCTCGGTCAGGAAGGAGGTCTCGCAGTCGATCTGCGTGAACTCGGGCTGGCGGTCGGCGCGCAGGTCTTCGTCGCGGAAGCACTTGGTGATCTGGTAGTAGCGGTCGAAGCCCGACACCATCAGCATCTGCTTGAACAGCTGCGGCGACTGCGGCAGCGCGAAGAAGTGGCCCGGGTTGACGCGCGACGGCACCAGGTAGTCGCGCGCGCCTTCCGGCGTGCTCTTGCCCAGCATCGGCGTCTCGATGTCGATGAAGCCCTGGGCATCGAGGTACTTGCGCACTTCCATCGCCACCTTGTAGCGCAGGCGCAGGTTGTACTGCATCTGCGGGCGGCGCAGGTCCAGCACGCGGTGCGTCAGGCGCGTGGTCTCGGACAGGTTGTCGTCATCGAGCTGGAACGGGGGCGTGACCGACGGGTTCAGCACGGCCAGTTCGTGGCACAGCACCTCGATCTTGCCCGAGGTCAGGTTGCTGTTCTCGGTACCGTCCGGACGGGCGCGCACCTTGCCGGTGATACGGATGCAGAACTCATTGCGGATCTCTTCCGCGACCTTGAACATCTCGGGACGGTCGGGGTCGCACACGACCTGCACCAGGCCTTCGCGGTCGCGCAGGTCGATGAAGATCACGCCACCGTGGTCGCGGCGGCGCTGCACCCAGCCGGTCAGGGCCACTTCCTGGCCGATCAGTTGTTCGGTCACCAGACCGCAGTAGTGAGTACGCATGGAGGACATAAAAGGATCCCTGGAATGTCGCGGCCGCCCCGGGCGGCCGCGGTCAATTGGTGTGCGAAGGGTCGGCCGCTTCTTCGGCCGGCCTGGCATGCGCCGGTGCCGCGGCATCGGCGGCGCGGGCGCCGCCACCGTGCTTGCGCGGCAGGTCGGCCGGTGCCACCACGCCCATCGAAACGATGTACTTGAGCGCGGCATCGACGGTCATGTCGAGTTCGATGGTGTCGGCCTTGGGCATCATCAGGAAGAAGCCCGAGGTCGGGTTGGGCGTGGTGGGCACGTAGACGCTCACGTATTCGCCCTGCAGGTGGTTCTGCACGTCGCCGCCCGGCCGGCCGGTCAGGAAGGCGATGGTCCACGAGCCTTCGCGCGGGTACTGCACCAGCAGCGCCTTGCGGAAGGCATTGCCGGAAGACGACAGCAAGGTATCCGAGACCTGCTTGACGCTCGTGTAGATGGGGCCGACCACGGGAATGTGGCGCAGCAGGGCTTCCCACCAGCGCACCAGGCGCTGGCCGATGAAGTTGTGGGCCAGCATGCCCACCAGCAGAATGAACAGCAGCGTCAGGATCGCGCCCAGCCCGGGCACGCGCCAGCCGATCAGGCGATCGGGCCGCCAGGACAGCGGCAGCAGCGCCAGGCTCTGGTCCATGGTGCTGATGACGAGGTTCAGCACCCACAGGGTGATGCCCAGCGGTACCAGCACCAGCAGCCCGGTCAGGAACCAGGTCTTCAGGGCCGACGTCTTGTTGCTCGCCACGGCTTACCTGGGCTCAGTGGCAGGCACAGGCGCTGCCGCAACCGCCCGAGGCGGCCGGCGTGCTGGCCGCCGAGTCCGAACCGGCGCCGGCAGACGATGCCGCGCCCGCGTCGGATGACGAGGAAGCGGCGGACGTCGACGAGCTGGCCGGCGCACTGGTACCGCCGCTGCCGCCACGGAAATCGGTCACGTACCAGCCCGAGCCTTTCAGCTGGAAGCCGGCCGCGGTCAGCTGCTTCTTGAATGTGCCGCTCGCACCGCACGAAGGGCAGTCGGTAAGCGGAGCATCGCTCATTTTCTGCAGCACATCGCGCCCGTGGCCGCAGGCGTCGCAACGGTAGGCATAGATCGGCATGGTGGCTCTATGGTGAAAGACTGGGGTGGAATTCCGGCAAACCCCGGTGCCGCGAAGGCGGATCGATGCCCGGGGACACGGCAACCGGCGATGCAAAGCCTTGAATTATAAACCGTTCGCGGGAAAGCTGGCCCGGGGAAAAGAGGGGGGACAAGGCGCCTGCTAAGCCCCTTCGGCCGCGCGCACCATCTTCCGGTATCGCCGCCGGCCGACGCGATGCCGGCCGAATCAGGCGATATGCACTTCCTTCACGCGCGGATGGTCGCCGATCCACTGCGGCAGCAGCGAGCCCAGCACCATGCCGCCGACCGAGAACAGCAGCCCCACCAGCTGCGGCGGCACGGCCGCGTCGGCGAAGGACACCTCGCACACCAGCCAGGACGCCAGCCCCAGCAGGATCGCGGCCAGGCCGCCCTGGCGCGTGGCCGGCTTCCAGAACAGGCCGAAGGCCAGCGGCACGAAGGACGAGACCAGGGTCACCTTGTAGGCGTTCTCCACCATGTGGAAGATGGACAGGTGCGAGTTGAGCGCGAACAGCGTCACCAGCGTGGTGAACCCCAGCACCACGGCCTGCATCACGCGCAGGAAGCGGCGGTCGTCGAGATGGCGGAAGTACGGACGCAGGATGTTCTCGGCGAACGTCACCGAGGGCGCCAGCAGGGTAGCCGAGGCGCAGCTCTTGATGGCCGACAGCAGCGCGCCGAAGAACATCACCTGGGCGAACATCGGCGCATGCTGCAGGATCAGTTGCGGCAGGATCAGCTGCGAATCGGCGTTGATGTACTTCTCCACCATCTGCGGGTCGATCAGCGTGGCCGAGTAAGCCAGGAACATCGGCACGAAGGCAAAGCAGAAGTACAGCACGCCGCCCAGCACCGATGCGCGGCCGGCGATCTGCTCGGTACGCGAGGAGGTGACCCGCTGGAACACGTCCTGCTGGGGAATGGAGCCCAGCATCATGGTGAACAGCGCCGCGGCGAAGCCGATGATCTGCAGCAGGTCGAGCGAGGGCAGGAACTCGAACTTGCCGGCCGCCGCCGCGTGCGACACCACCGCCGCCACGCCACCGGCCTGGCCGCTGACCTCGTAGCCGATGTAGAGCATGCCGACCACGATGATGATCATCTGGATGAAGTCTGTTACCGCGACCGACCACATGCCACCGAACAGCGTGTAGACCAGCACGCTGGCGGCGCCGATCATCATGCCGGCCTCCTGCGACAGCGCGCCGTCCGAGACGGTGAAGAAGACCAGCCCGAGCGCCTTGATCTGCGCCGCCACCCAGCCCAGGTAGGACACTACGATGCACAGCGTGGTCAAGATCTCGGCGAGCCGCCCGTAGCGGTTGTGATAGTAGTCGCCGATGGTCAGCAGGTTCATCCGGTACAGCGGCCGGGCAAAGAACAGGCCCACCAGGATCAGGCACAGCGAGGAACCGAAGGGGTCGGACACCACGCCGGACAAGCCCTCGCGCAGGAACACGGCGGGGATGCCCAGCACCGTCTCGGAGCCGAACCAGGTGGCGAAGACGGTGGCGGTGACGATGTAGAACGGCAGGCTGCGGCCGGCGACCGCGAAGTCCGTGGTGTTGCGCACGCGCAGCGCCGCCCACAGGCCGATGCCGACCGAGATTACCCAGTAGATGATGACGAACCAGATCAGCATGACGCCGCCCTATGCCCAGAGATGCCCTGTTGGCGAGAAACCGAATGCCGGGTCGGGCGGCCGCCAGCGGCTGCTGGCCGGCTCCACTCCGCCGGAGTCCAATTCATCGGTCGGGGCCGCCTGGGGATTGCGCCTGCCTGCGGTCGTAGCCGAATCAAAACGCGGATTATAGCGACGCCGGCCCGCTCGGGAGAAAAAACCAGGGGTCCGGGAGATTCGGCAGGCCTGCGCGTGGCGTTCCGGCCACGGCCTGTGCCGGCGGCGCGACAGCGGCCCGCGCGGCACCGCGGCTACCAGTAGCCGGCCAGCGACAACAGCTGGGTCAGCACCACGCCGGCCACGAAGCCGCCGAGCAGCAGCACGGCCACACCGACCAGCCGGTTGGTACGGCGCTGTTCCTGCAGCAGCGCCGCCAGCAGCTTCTCCTGCCCGGCCTCGCTGGTGAGCGCGCGCCGCTCCAGGAACTGATGTACCAGGCGGGGGAAGTCGGGCAGCATCTTGGCCCATTGCGGCGCCTCGATCTGGATACGCTCCCACGCCCCCTTCCAGCCCACCTGTTCGTGCATCCAGCGTTCGAGGAAGGGCTTGGCGGTCTTCCACAGGTCGAGGTCGGGATCGAGCTGGCGCCCCAGCCCTTCGATATTGAGCAGGGTCTTCTGCAGCAGCACCAGCTGCGGCTGGATCTCCACATTGAAGCGGCGCGAGGTCTGGAACAGGCGCATCAGCACCATGCCCAGCGAGATTTCCTTGAGCGGCTTGTCGAAATACGGCTCGCAGCAGGCGCGCACGGCACTCTCGAGCTCCTCCACGCGTGTCTCCGGCGGCACCCAGCCCGATTCCACATGCAGCAGCGCCACGCGGTGGTAGTCACGCCGGAAGAAGGCGATGAAGTTCTGCGCCAGGTAGTTCTTGTCGAATTCGGAGAGCGCGCCGACGATGCCGAAGTCGAGGGCGATATAGCGGCCGAAGGTCTCCGGCTGGACCGAGACGAGGATATTGCCCGGGTGCATGTCGGCGTGGAAGAAACCGTCGCGGAACACCTGGGTGAAGAAGATCTCGACGCCCTCCTCCGCCAGCTTGTGCATGTCGACGCCGGCCGCGCGCAGGGCCTCGGTGCGCGAGATGGGGATGCCATGCATGCGCTCCATCACGAACACCTCGCTGCTGCACCAGTCCCAGAACACCTCGGGCACCAGCAGCAGATTGGTCTGGGAGAAATTGCGGCGCAGCTGGCTGGCGTTGGCCGCCTCGATCATCAGGTCGAGTTCGTCGTGCAGGTACTTGTCGAACTCGGCCACCACCTCGCGCGGCTTGAGGCGCTTGCCGTCGGCCCAGAGCCGCTCGAGCCAGGTGGCGACGTCGCGCATCAGCGCCAGGTCGCTGTCGATCACCGGCAGCATGCCCGGGCGCAGCACCTTGACCGCCACTTCGCGCCCATGGTTCGGCCCGCCCTTGAGCTTGGCGAAGTGCACCTGGGCAATCGACGCGCTCGCCACCGGCTGCTGCTCGAATTGCTCGAACAGCTCCGCCAGCGGCCGGCCCAGCGAGCGCTCGACGATCTTCACGGCCAGCGCCGGGTCGAAGGGCGGCACCTGGTCCTGCAGCTTGGCGAGTTCATCGGCAATGTCCTGCGGCATCAGGTCGCGGCGGGTCGACAGCACCTGGCCGAACTTGACGAAGATCGGGCCCAGCCGCGTCAGGGCCAGCCGCAGGCGCTCGCCGCGCGGCGCATCCAGGCGGCGCCCGATGGTGATGATCTTGACCAGGAAGCGGATGCGGCGGCTCTTGAAGCCGGACAGCACGAGTTCGTCGAGCCCGTAGTAGAGGACGACGAAGACGATCTTGCAGAGGCGCAGGAAACGGGTCATGCAGGGGTAGTCAGGAGCAGGAGGTAGGCCGGCCGGGGGCCGGTCGAGGCGGTATGGCGCACGGGCATCAGCGATGCGCCGACGGCAGTGCCCGCGGGCCCATGCCGCTGCCGCTGCCGGGCTCTAGCTTCTCCAGGCGCTTCTCCAGCCGCGCCAGGTCATTGCGCAAGGCCGCCACCTCGGCACCGAAGGTATCGAGCGCGGCATGGCGCACGAGCAGGGGACGCTCGTCCAGCAGATATTCGGTCACATTTTCCACCATCGCACGCCGCACACCGTCGGCGTGCGCGTGGGCCCGGCGCGCGCCGTCGACCAGGCGCTGCGCCAGGCTGTCGCCCGCCACGCCGCCGAGCACGCCGCGCAGCGCGCGCGCCAGATCCTCGGCAGCATCCCAGCGCAGGCTGCGCGCCAGCGTCGACACGGTGTTGGCCAGCTCGGCATCGCCCTCGATGCGCACGTGCTTCATCGCCGCCGCCTGACCGCCCGACGAGATATCGCCCGCCACCAGCGGCCATTGCTGCAGCGGCACGCTCAGGGTCACCGACGGCTCGGCATCGGCTGCCGCCACCTCGACCAGGCCTTCGTCGGTCACGCGCAGCCCCAGCGTGAACGCCGCGGCATCGAAGCGGATCACACGCCCGGCCGCCGGCGCGAGCATGCGCTGGGCCCAAGGCTCCTGTGCCAGCAGGTGGTTCAGTGCCGTGATCGCGGGCGAGGCCAGGGGGGTGGGAAGTTGGCTCATGGCGGTGGAAGAGAATGCTGGGTACGGCTGGGTACGGCCGGATACTGGATTGCCGGATGCCGTGCGTCCGGTCCGCGTCGGCGCCTGCAGGACAGCAACGGCAGCGGCAACGGCAACGGCGAGCCGGCCAGGCAAGCCGGCCAGGCAAGCCGGAAACAAAAAGGCCCACGCCTTCGCGTGGGCCTCCATTCTAAGCCAGTCGCCGTCGCAGAGGCGGCAAAGCCGCTCAGGATGCCTGCTGGATACCGGCCAGCAGCCAGCCGCCGCTGCCGGTGGTCGGCTTGGCGAGGTTCCAGACTTCGGTGAACGGCTGGGCCGGATCGCCCGCGCGCTCGCGGATCATGCCGGCGAACTCGACGCTGGCAATGTGCTGCGTGTCCGTCGATTCGATGCCCAGCATGCGCGCCTCGAGCGTGACGACGTCGGTCTTGTTCGACTCGCCGCCGCGCTCGCTCAGGTCCATCTTGATCTCGGCGAACATTTCCGGCGTGGTGAACTCGCGGATGTCATCGAGGTTGCCGGCATCCCAGGCCGCCTGCAGGCGGACGAAGTGCACCTTGGCGTTACGCAGGAAGGCCTCGGTGTCGAAGTCCGCCGGCACGCCCCAGGGCTGGCCGGCCGAGACCGCGTTGGCTGCGGTGGTCGCAGCGGCTGCCGTGGCAGCCGCCGCCGGTGCAGCTACGGAAGCCGGCGACGGGGCCGCTTCCTGCTGGCGCAGCGTGGGCTCGCCACCGAAGCTGCCCGCCGGGCCGCCCGCGCCGGCGTAGGCCGGCTGCTGACGGCTGGCGCCGCCACGGAACTTGCGGATCAGCCAGATCACGACGAAGGCGGCCAGCGCGATCAGGATCAGGTTGGACAGGAAGCTCAGCGCCGCGCCGCCGAGGCCGAAGTGCGACAACAGCCAGCCGATGCCCAGGCCCGCGGCGATGCCGCCCAGGATGCCGCCCCAGTTGCGCTTGGGCTTGGCTGCGGCGGCGGCTGCGGCGGCAGCGCCGGCCGTGGCCGGTGCCGCCTGCTGGCCGGGCTGCTGCGCCGGTTGCTGGGCCGGCGGCGTCTGCTGGGCCGGAGCCTGCTGCTGGCGCTGCGTCACATTGGAAGACTGCTTACCCACGCTGCGCGAGCCGCCCAGACGCTTGGCTTCCACGTCGAACGTGGTGCTGAATGCCAGCACGGCAACCAACGACCCCGCCAGGAATTTCCCGTAAAGCGACGACTTCTTCATTTATCCCCCAATATATTCGCGCATCGCGAGCAAAAAGTGATAGATCAGTACTTTCGCCCGACGTGGAGCGCCACGACTCCTGCCGTCAGATTGAAGTATTCGACCTTCTCCAGGCCCGCTTGTTCCATTAAACGTACAAGTGAATCCTGGTCTGGATGCATTCTGATCGATTCAGCCAGGTAGCGATAGCTGGGGGCATCCCCGGCGATGCGTTCGCCCAGCCAGGGGAGCACCTTGAACGAATAGACATCGTAGACCTTCTCCAGCGGCTTCCATACCTTGGAGAACTCCAGCACCATGACCTTGCCGCCCGGCTTGACCACGCGGCGCATCTCGGCCAGCGCGGCATCCTTGTGCGTCATGTTGCGCAGGCCGAAGGCCACCGTGACCACGTCGAAATAGTTGTCCGGGAAAGGAATGCGCTCGGCGTCGCACAGGCAGACCGGCGTCATCACGCCCTTGTCGAGCAGGCGGTCACGGCCGACGCGCAGCATCGATTCATTGATGTCGGTCAGCCAGACCTCGCCGGCGGGACCGGCCTGGCGGGCAAAGGCCCGTGCCAGGTCGCCGGTGCCGCCGGCGATGTCCAGCACCTTGTACCCGGGCCGCACCGCGGCCTGGGCGATGGTGAACGTCTTCCACAGCCGGTGCAGCCCACCCGACATCAAGTCGTTCATCACGTCGTACTTGCTGGCCACCGAGTGGAAGACGCCGGCCACCTTGCCGGCCTTCTCGGCCTCGTCGACCTTCTCGAACCCGAAGTGGGTCTCGCTCATATATCTGACTCCAGGGGAATGCGGATGCGGCTCAGTGGTGGTGGCCGCAGGCGTGGCCGGCAGCCGCCGGCATCGGGGTGTCGCGATCGGCGCCGGCCGCGGCCAGGCGATCCAGGTAGGCCAGCCACAGCGATTCCTGCTGGTCGCCCAGGCGGTACAGCAGCTCCCAGGAATAGATGCCGGTATCGTGGCCGTCGCTGAAGCGGATCAGCACCGCGTAGTTGCCCACCGGCTCCACCGCGTCGATGCCGACCTCGCGCTTGCCGGTCTGCAGCACTTCCTGTCCGGGACCATGCCCCTGCACCTCCGCCGAGGGCGAGTAGACGCGCAGCAGCTCGAACGGCAGGCGGAAGGCGCGGCCGTTGTCGAAACCGATCTCCAGCACGCGGGACTGGGTGTGGACGGTCAGCGCCGTGGGATGGGGAGTGTCTTTCTCTAGGCCTGCCATGATGATTGGCGCGGGCGCCCGGCGGGCCGCGGCGAGCCGGCAGGCTCACGGCGGCGCGGGCCTCACGCTTCGTGTACGACCCGATAGCTTACCGCAGGCGCCAGGCCTTGCCCATCCACACCGTCGGCCGGCAGGTAGCGCAGGCGCTTGTCATGGAAGCGCGCCACCGTGCTCCGGTGCGCCACGCTGATGATGGCCGAGCGCGGCAGCGCTCCCACCACCAGCTCGTACATGGCGGCCTCGGTGTCCTCGTCCAGCGCGCTGGTGGCCTCGTCCAGCACGAGGAAGTCGGGCTTCTGCAGCAGCGCACGGGCGAAGGCGAGGCGCTGCTGCTCACCCGGCGACAAGCGCAGCGACCAGTTGTCGAGCACGTCGAGCTGGCCGGTGAGCTGGCCCAGCCGGGTCTCGCGCAGTACCTGCTGCAGCCGTTCGCTGCTGTGCGCGGTGCCCGCGTCCGGATAAGCGAGCGCGTCGGCCAGCGTGCCGATCGGCAGGTAGCTGCGCTGCGGCAGGAACAGCATGCGGGCGGCGCGCGGCAGCTCCACCGTGCCGCTGCCATAGGGCCAGATGCCCGCCAGCGCGCGTACCAGCACGCTCTTGCCGCAGCCGGAAGGACCGTTGACCAGCCAGCGCTCGCCCGGCGCAATGGTCAGCGAGAACGGCGCCACCAGCGCTGCCTGGGCGCTGGAACTGCGGCGCGGCGTCGGCAGCGCCAGGGCCAGGGCGTCGAGCCGGATGCTGGCGTCGTCGGTGGAAACCACCTCGATATCGCGCACGCCGGTATGTTCCTGGTCCTGCCGCTCGGCGATGCGGATGGCCTCCTGGAAGTCGATCAGGCGGTTGGCCGCTGCCTTCCAGCCCACCAGCGTGGAATAGCTGTCGACGAACCACGACAGCGCGCCCTGCACCTGGCCGAAGGCCGAACTCATCTGCATCAGCCCGCCCAGCGTCATCTTGCCGGCGAAGTAGCGCGGCGCGGCCACGATCAGCGGAAAGATGATGGCGAACTGGCTATAGCCGGAATTGACGAAGGTCAGGCGCCGTGTGTAGCGCATCAGCTGGTTCCAGTTGGCGCGGATGCGGCCGAAGCGCGCCCCCAGTCCGGCCTTTTCCGTCGGCTCGCCGCGGTAGAGCGCGACCGGCTCGCTGTTCTCGCGCAGGCGCACCAGGGTGAAACGGAAATCCGCCTCGTACTGCTCCTGCTGGAAGCTCAGGCCGATCAGCGGCCGGCCCACCAGGTGGGCGACCAGCGAACCGATCACCGCGTAGCCGACCGCGAACCAGACCATGTAGCCGGGAATCACGATCTCGCCGCCGCCGAGCGCGAAGCTGATCGGACCCGACACGCTCCACAGGATGCCGACGAAGGAGACCAGGGTGACCACCGAGTTGAGCAGCCCCAGCGACAGCGTCAGCGCGCCGTCGGTGAAGGAGCGCAGGTCATCGGCGATACGCTGGTCGGGGTTGTCGGTGGCGTGGGTCTGCTCGATGCGGTAGTAGGCCTGGTGCCCGAGCCAGTGATCCATGAAGCGGCCGGTCATCCAGGTACGCCAGCGCATCTGCAGCATCATCGTGTAGTACTGGCGCGAGATGGCGGCAACGATGAAGAAGGCGGCGATCCAGGAGAAACGGATCAGCAGCGTCTTGAAGGCGGCGTAGTCGTGCTGCTCCAGCGCGTTGTAGAAGACGCGGTTCCACTCGTTGAGCAGCACGTTGATGTAGACGATGCCCAGGTTGAGCGCGACCACGAAGGCCAGCAGGCCCAGCCCGGCCTTGCGGTCTTCCGATTTCCAGTAGGGCTTGATCAGCGCCCAGGTGGCAGCCAGCCGCAGCCGGCTCTGGATCTCGAGGGCACGGACAGGAACGGCCGGACCCGGCACGGTAACGGAGGTCGGTGTAGACATAAGACCTTTCGCGAACGCGGGCCGGCATGGTGGCACGGGCCGCGTATGGTGGGAACAGAAAGCGGGACGCTGTTAGAAGCCGGGAAGGCGGGCCAGGTTCCGCACCCCTCCCTTCAACGCCGGAAACCGCCTGGACGTGCACAAGGGTGCGCTCGGACGGCCGCGCAACGCGCGCTCAGCGCAGGTCCTGCAGCGGCGCCAGCGCGGTGCGCAGCGCCGGCAACAGCTTGCCGAGGCCCGCCAGCCGGGCCGCATCGGCCTCACGCTGGGCGTTGCCCCATACCGGCTCGGGGAAGTGCGTGTCCCAGCGGTAGCGCGGAATGACGTGCCAGTGCAGGTGCGGGACCATATTGCCGAAGGCCGCCAGGTTGATCTTGTCCGGCGCCATCACCTCGCGCAGCGTCTGCTCCACCGCGGCCACCAGCCGCATCAGCCAGGCCTGGTCATCGGGCGACAGGTCGCTCAGCTCGGCGACATGGTCGTTCCAGACGATGCGGCAGAAGCCGGGAAAGCGCTCATGCTCGACCAGGATCAGGCGCGCACGCGCGCCGCGCCAGAGGAGTTCGCCGCCATCGGTGTCGCAGAGGGGGCAGTTCGGGACTGAGGTCATCGGACGGGGACTGTTGATCGAGGTCGGCAGGCGTGGGTGCGGATGCACCGACACCCATCGCCAAGCATAGTGTCTGGGCTCCCTCTCCCCTCATGGGGAGAGGGCGGGGGAGAGGGGTGGTCCAGCAAGGCGCCACGCATAACGAAGCCTTCGGTGTTATCCAGCGCGCCGAGGCCCGAACAAAGCCCACGGTGTGGTCGAGCACGTCGCGATCTGCCGGCGCCCGCCCTCTCCCCCTGCCCCTCTCCCGCAAGCGGGAGAGGGGAGCCAACCAAGGGTGCTGGCTATGCCTTACACCAGCACCCGCTCGATACCGCCGGCGTTGGCCTTCTCCACATACTCCGGCATCCAGTTCTCGCCCAGCAGGTGGCGCGCCATCTCGACCACGATGTAGTCGGCCTGCACCGTGGCGTCTTCGTTGTAGCGCGACAGGCCCTGCAGGCAGGACGGGCAGCTGGTGAGGATCTTGACGTCGCCGTCGAAGCCGTCGCCGCGCAGCTTGTCCGCGCCCTTGCGCATTTCCTCTTCCTTGCGGAAGCGGATCTGCGTCGACACGTCCGGACGGGTCACTGCCAGCGTGCCCGACTCGCCGCAGCAGCGCTCGTTCTTCTCTATCTTGCCCGCCGCGCCGTTGCCGCCGACCAGTTCGTTGACCAGCTTGGTCGGATCCATGGTCTTGATCGGCGTGTGGCAGGGATCGTGGTACATGTAGCGCGTACCGGTCACGCCCTCGAGCTTGACCCCCTTCTCCAGCAGGTACTCGTGGATGTCGATGATGCGGCAGCCCGGGAAGATCTTCTCGAATTCATAGCCGGCAAGCTGGTCGTAGCAGGTGCCGCAGCTGACCACCACCGTCTTGATGTCGAGGTAGTTCAGCGTGTTGGCCACGCGGTGGAACAGCACGCGGTTGTCGGTGACGATCTTCTCGGCCTTGTCGAACTGGCCGGCGCCGCGCTGCGGATAGCCGCAGCACAGGTAGCCCGGCGGCAGCACGGTCTGCACGCCGACATGCCACAGCATGGCCTGGGTGGCCAGGCCGACCTGCGAGAACAGCCGCTCCGAGCCGCAGCCCGGGAAGTAGAACACCGCCTCGGTCTCGGGCGAAGTCCGCTTCGGGTCGCGGATGATCGGCACGATCTCGTTGTCCTCGATGTCGAGCAGCGCGCGCGCCGTCTTCTTGGGCAGGTTGCCCGGCATCTTCTTGTTGACGAAGTGGATCACCTGCTCGCGCACCGGCGGGCGGCCCACCGAAGCGGGCGGATGGGCGGTCTGCTTCTTCGCCAGCGTCTCGAGCACATCGTTGCCCAGGCGCTGCGCCTTGTAGCCCCAGTCGATCATCGCCTTGCGGGCCAGGTTGATCGTCTGCGGGTTGGTGGCATTGAGGAAGAACATCGACGCGGCAGTGCCGGCGTTGAACTTCTTCTGCCCCATCTTGCGCAGCAGGTTGCGCATATTCATCGACACGTCGCCGAAGTCGATCTTCACCGGGCAGGGCGTCACGCACTTGTGGCAGACCGTGCAGTGGTCGGCCACGTCGGAGAACTCGTCCCAGTGCTTGATCGACACGCCGCGGCGGGTCTGCTCCTCGTACAGGAAGGCCTCGACCAGCAGCGAGGTGGCCAGGATCTTGTTGCGCGGGCTGTACAGCAGGTTGGCGCGCGGCACGTGGGTGGCGCACACCGGCTTGCACTTGCCGCAGCGCAGGCA
>JABLTH010067398.1_pt1 | contig 21329 bp, 20 predicted proteins | sample 7875711 | NCBI WGS metagenome assembly JABLTH01 (sample SAMN14941262, study PRJNA633318) | bioreactor metagenome | isolation source: bioreactor | place: China | collected 2019-03-05 | reverse complement strand
CGAGCCAGAGGAGACGGAGTCGGTCATGCTGGGCGAGGCGGCGGCGCTCGCGGCCGACCTGTCCCTGCCGGACGGGGTCGTCCTGCGTGAGATCCGTGACGCCGGGGACATCCGCGCGATGGAGCAGATGGAGGCGGCCGTCTTCGGACACGGTGACGGGGAGGCCAGGGCGGAGCACATGATCGAGCGGCTCGCCGAGGGGGAGGACGTCGTCCTCTGGATCGCGGAGGCCGGCGGACGCGTGATCAGCGCCGGGCGCCTGGAGCCGGTGGCGGGCACGGAGTTCGCGGGCATCTGGGGAGGTGCGACCGTTCCGGAGTGGCGCGGGCGCGGCGTCTACCGCGCGCTCACCGCGAAGCGCGCGCAGGCGGCGCTGGCACGGGGGCTGCGATTCCTGCACTCGGACTCCACCGAGTTCTCCCGTCCCATCCTGGAACGCTCCGGCATGCGCCGGTTCACGACCACCACCCCGTGGGTGTGGACGCGGGAGGCGACCGGCTAGTCCCCGGTCGCCGTCGTCCTCCGCCGGCGGGTGCGCCGTCGCACGAGCACGACGACGGCGACGATCAGGCCCACGAGCAGCGCGGCGGCGAGGAGCGGCACGAGGATCGCGGCCGCGGCGAGGACGAACGACACGACGTCCTCCGCGGTGCTCAGCGCGGGCGCGGCGATCCCTGCGGTCGCGGTGTTCGCCGCGACGCGACCCGTCGCCTTCACGACGTGCACCGCCAGCGCGATGAGGACTCCCGCGACGATCGGGATCCAGGCGTGCGTGGAGAAGAAAGTCCCTGGATCGTCGACGGCGACGGTCTGCGCGCTCGCGCCCGCCCCGAAAGCGATGCCGCCCGCCGCGGGCCGGATGATGCTGTGCACGATGTCGTTCAGCGAGTCGAGTGCCGGGATCTTGTCCGCGACGATCTCCAGCACGAGCAGGAGGCCGATGATCCAGAGCGCGAGATCGCTGCTCAGCCAGGTCCATCCCGCGGGGAGCGTGACGGCGGGGAGCAGGCGAGCCGCGAGTCCGAGCAGGAACAGGGGGATCCACGCGTTCAGGCCCGCGGCCGCGGCGAGACTGGATCCGATCACGAACTCGATCACGGCACCACTGTAGGGGTGGGGGCAGCCGGCGCGCCCCCGATCGCGCGTCGCTCACTGTCCGGAGCGTGTCTACGAGTGGAGAAACCAACCGATCGGACAGTTTGTACGGATGGTTTGCAATATTCGCCCGCGATCGTATATCTTCGTCGGTGGGGCAGTGCGGGGAAGCGCTGTGGGGACAATGGGGAAAAGCTCTGGGGAACTCTGGGGGCTGGACGCACTGCGTCTCCGTCGCGCGCATCGAACCCGCGACGTGCGCGATCTCGGTATCTGAGCTGTGGGCTCAACCGATATCTGGAGTGCAACAGAATGACTGACCTCAAGAGCGGCCTCTCGCGCCGCACCGTGATCAAGGGGGCCGCGTGGTCGGTGCCCGTCATCGCCGTCGCGGCGGCCGCGCCGATGGCTGCGGCGAGCACCACCCCGAACGGCGTCGGATCGCTCGTCGAGTCCTCGCCGAACGTGAAGGACACCGTCCTGTCGGCCTCTTCGTCCCGCGTCGAGTCCTGTTTCCCCGCCAACACGTTCTCCGCGCCGTTCAACCTGATCGCCACGATCACGTACGACAACAGCGACCCTGCGTTCTCGCTCGCCGGCAGCACCGTCACCTCGGCGGGCAGCGTGTGGACGGTCGCCAGCCGGTCCGCGACGTCCGTGACGCTCACCGCCACGCAGACGGTGACCTGCTTCGTCGGGATCACCGGCTTCGACCTGGCCTACAACGCCGGCTCCGCGGTGCCGCCGCTGAACTCGCTGACGCTGAACATCTCGGGCGTGAGCACGGACGGCACGCTGAAGATCGACGGACTCGTGTCGGCGCTCGACGGCGGCCCGGTGGTCGGGCCCAAGGTGCACGACGCCTGAGTCTGCTCTGCGAGGGGCTTCCGGCGCCGATGTCGGAAGCCCCTCGTAGTGTTAAGGGATGCAACCCACACGTTCGGTCCGGCCGTTCGAAGTCATCTCGGAGTACGCGCCCGCGGGAGATCAGCCGCAGGCGATCGCCGAGCTTGCGGCGCGCATCAACGCCGGTGAGACCGACGTGGTGCTGCTCGGCGCCACGGGAACGGGAAAGTCCGCGACGACAGCCTGGCTCATCGAGCAGGTGCAGCGGCCCACGCTCGTCCTCGCGCACAACAAGACGCTCGCCGCCCAGCTCGCGAACGAGTTCCGCGACCTCATGCCGAACAACGCGGTCGAGTACTTCGTCTCGTACTACGACTACTACCAGCCCGAGGCGTACGTGCCGCAGACGGACACCTTCATCGAGAAGGACTCGTCGGTCAACGCCGAGGTCGAGCGCCTGCGCCACTCGACGACGAATTCACTCCTCAGCCGCCGCGACGTAGTGGTCGTCTCGACCGTCTCGTGCATATACGGTCTCGGTGCTCCCGAGGAGTACCTGCGCGCGATGGTGGCGCTGCAGGTGGGGGAGCGGTACGACCGCGACGCTCTCATCCGCCAGTTCATCGCCATGCAGTACAACCGCAACGACGTCGACTTCTCCCGCGGGAACTTCCGCGTGCGCGGCGACACCATCGAGATCATCCCGGTCTACGAGGAGCATGCGATCCGCATCGAGCTGTTCGGCGACGAGATCGAGGCGCTGTACTCGCTGCACCCGCTGACCGGTGAGGTGATCGCGAAGCTCGACTCCGTGCCGATCTTCCCGGCGTCGCACTATGTGGCCGGCACCGACGTGGTGCAGCGTGCGATCGGCCAGATCGAGGACGAGCTCACGGAGCGCCTCGCAGAACTCGAGCGGCAGGGCAAGCTGCTGGAGGCGCAGCGACTGCGGATGCGGACGACGTTCGATCTCGAGATGCTGCAGCAGCTCGGCTTCTGCTCCGGCATCGAGAACTACTCGCGGCACATGGACGGCCGCGAGGCCGGAGAGCCGCCGCACACCCTGCTCGACTTCTTCCCCGACGACTTCCTGCTCGTCATCGACGAGTCGCACGTCACCGTGCCGCAGATCGGCGCGATGTACGAGGGCGACGCGTCGCGCAAGCGCACTCTCGTCGACCACGGCTTCCGGCTGCCGAGCGCCCTGGACAACCGCCCGCTGCGATGGGATGAGTTCACCAAGCGCATCGGGCAGACCGTCTACCTCTCCGCGACGCCGGGGAAGTACGAGATGGGCATCGCAGACGGCGTGGTCGAGCAGATCATCCGCCCGACGGGCCTCGTCGATCCCGAGATCGTGGTGAAGCCGTCGAAGGGGCAGATCGACGATCTGCTCGAGGAGATCCGGATCCGGGTCGCGCGGGACGAGCGCGTGCTGGTCACCACTCTCACCAAGAAGATGGCGGAGGAGCTGACCGACTTCCTCGGCGAGCACGGGGTCCGCGTGCGCTATCTGCACTCGGACGTCGACACGCTGCGACGCGTGGAGCTGCTCACCGAGCTCCGAGCCGGCGTCTACGACGTCCTGGTCGGCATCAACCTGCTCCGGGAAGGACTCGACCTGCCCGAGGTGTCGCTCGTCGCGATCCTCGACGCAGACAAGGAGGGCTTCCTCCGCAGCGGCACCTCGCTCATCCAGACGATCGGCCGCGCCGCCCGCAACGTGTCGGGCCAGGTGCACATGTATGCCGACACGGTCACCGACTCGATGGCGAAGGCGATCGAGGAGACCGAGCGGCGGCGGGAGAAGCAGATCGCGTACAACACCGCCAACGGCATCGATCCGCAGCCGCTGCGCAAGCGTATCGCCGACATCACCGATGTGCTCGCGCGCGAAGGCGCCGACACGGCCGAGCTGCTGTCCAAGCGTACGAAGTCGGGCCGGGGCAAGTCGCCGACGCCGAATCTGCGCCGCGAAGGCATCGCCGCCGAGGGTGCGATCCAGCTGGAGGAGACGATCGCGGATCTCTCCTCGCAGATGCTCGCCGCGGCGGGTGAGCTCAAGTTCGAGCTCGCAGCGCGACTGCGTGACGAAGTGCAGGACCTGAAGAAGGAGCTGCGCGCGATGGAGCGGGCGGGACACGCCTGAGGCGTGTCTGAGCGCGCAAGGCGACGCTGAGGAAGGTGGGGAGCATGGCGGATCCGGCGGTCGTCGAGCTGGCGGACCGCATCCGCGCGCTGCTCGGGGGTGAGGGCGAGATCGAGGAGCGGGCGATGTTCGGCAGTCGCGCCTTCCTGAGCGAAGGCCGGATCCTCGTCGGCGCGCGCAAAGGCGGCACGCTGCTCGTGCGGGTCGCGGCTGAGCGCGCGGCTGCCCTGATCACCGAGCCCGGAGTGTCGCGCGCGGTGATGGGGGCGCGCACGATGAGCGACAACTGGCTCGACGTCTCAGCCGAGGCCGTCGCCGACGACGCGGCGCTCATGGGCTGGATCGACCTCGCCCGCGAGGACGCGGAAGGCGTCTGACGGGCAGGTCCGGTGGCTGCTGCGTGCTCAGGGGCAGTGCATGAGCGGTTTCGGCCCGCTGCGGTCGATCTCGTGCGCCGTCATCGGCGCGCCGCACAGCGGGCAGCCGCGCTGAGCGCGCTCGGCGTCGGACGGCGGCGGCGTCGCCTCGTACGGGCCGACGGAAGCCGGACCGGCGAACCGGATGAGGTTCGTGTTGATCCAGGCGTAGAGTCCACCCGCATCACTGATGCGCTGGCGGAGCGGCGTGTGCTCGGTCGGAGTGTTCACCATGATCATTAGTGTACTAACGATTAGGGCAGTTTGGTACCATCGGATCCGTGAGCGAGACCACGACCGACGACCTTCTCCGGCTGGACAACCAGCTGTGCTTCGCGCTCGTGACCGCAGCCCGCAACGTGGTGGCGGTGTACCGCCCGATCCTCGAGCCGCTCGGCCTGACGCATCCGCAGTACCTCGCGATGCTGGCGCTCTGGGAGGAATCGCCGCGCTCGCTCGGGGATCTGGCTGCGGCCCTCGCCATGGAGCCGGCGACCGCCTCGCCCCTGGTCAAGCGGCTGGAGGCGGACGGCCTCATCGAGCGGCGGCGCAGCAGCGCGGATGAGCGCCGGCTCGACATCGCGCTCACTCCGAAGGGCGTCGCGCTCCGGGCCAAGGCAGTGGACGTCCCTCGCCAGGTCATGGCGCGGCTCGGCATGACGGTGCCGGAGGTCGAAGCGGTCCGCGACGCTCTGACCCGGTTCGCGGGCGCCGTCGACCTCTGAGCCCGAGGCGCCGACCTGACACGGCGTCGCACGGCCGGGCCGACCGCCGCATAGGGTGAGGACATGGTCCACGACGACCGGCGTCTGCGGTCGCTCCCGCTCCCGGGAGCGCTGGCGCTCGTGGTGCTCGTGACCGTGCTGCTCATGGCCATCGCCTCGCTCCAGGGCGTGCCCCAGTTCGGCAACCTCCTGCTCGATCGCAGGCCTCCGGCGCCCACCCCGTCGTCCGGCGGACAGACGGCGGGGCCGTCGATCGGTCAGCGGCTGCCGGATCTCCCGCTGCTCGCGGCCATCGCATCGGTCATCGCGATCGTGATGGCAGTCGTCGGGCTGCTGCTGCTCGGCTGGCTGTTCTGGCGCGTGGTCCGGGCGCTCTGGGCGGCGCGGCCGCTGGGTCGCCAGGAGGGCGGCGCGGTCGATGTCGGCCAGCCTGCGATGGCCTCCGACGACAGCGTCGACGCCGGTGCGATCCGGGACGCCGCCGTCGACGCGCAGCGGGCGATCGACGAGCACCGGGATCCGAGCGATGCGATCGTCGCCGCCTGGGTGGAGCTGGAGCAGGCGTCCGCACGCGCCGGCCGGGCGAGGGCCGAGTCGGAGACGCCCGGAGAGTTCACCGTGAGGATCCTGCGGCGACGCCCCGGACGTGATGCTGAGGTGGAGACGCTGCTGGCCCTCTACGAGTCGGTGCGGTTCGGCGGGGTGCCCGCAGACGAGCGGGCGCGCGCCGCCGCGCGACGATGCCTCGCCGCCATCGAGGAGGAATGGCGATGAGGCGTCCGATCGTGATGACGGCGGTCTGGATCGTCCTCGGCGTCCCCGTCGTGCTGTTCCTCGGCTTCCTCGGAGTGCCGCTCGTCTTCGGGGCGGCGTGGATCCTCGTCTTCGCCGCGGTGCTGCTGATCGCACGGCAGAGCTTCCTCGATGAGGCGGGTCCCTGGCCGCCGGCGCCGCCGCTGCCGCTGCAGCGGGGATCGGAGGTCGCTCGGCTCGCCTGGTCGATCGACACCCGTACAGGGATGGTCGGGCCGTCGCTCCGTCGCCGGATCACTGCGCTCGCCGAACGGCGTCTGCGCGAGCACGGACTCCCGCCGGAGACGGCGGACCCGGCCGACGTGGACGCCGTTCTCGGCGCCGGAGCGCATGCGGCCCTGACCGGACCGGTCCTGCGCCGTTAAGACCTCGAGAGCCTGCTGCGCGCTCTCGAGCAGCCCCTCGTCCCTTCGACCCAGGAGAGCCCATGACCTCGGAGCAGACCGGCGACGACATCACGGACATCACGCGGACGGCCGCGCAGATCCTCGACCGCGTGCGCGCGGTGGTGGTCGGCATGGACGAGCCGCTCACCCTGGCGCTCGCCACGATCCTCGCGGGGGGCCACGTGCTGTTCGAGGACGTCCCCGGCCTGGGCAAGACCCTTGCCGCCCGCAGCCTCGCGGCCGCCCTGGGGCTGGAGTTCCGCCGGCTGCAGTGCACGCCCGACATGCTGCCCGGCGACGTCACCGGGTCGTTCGTCTACGCGCCGGACACGGGGGACTTCCGGTTCCGGCCGGGGCCGATCTTCACCGGCCTGCTGCTCGCCGACGAGATCAACCGCACCACCCCGAAGACGCAGTCCGCGATGCTCGAGGCCATGGCCGAGCGTCAGGTGACGGTCGAGGGCCGCCGCTATCCGCTCCCCGAGCCCTTCCACGTGATCGCGACCTCGAACCCCATCGAGTACGAGGGCACCTTTGCGCTGCCCGAGGCTCAGCTGGACCGCTTCATGGTGCGACTGGCCGTGGGGTACCCCGTCCAGGAGGACGAGGTGGGGATCGTCGCCCAGCGCATCCGGCGCCGGCGCGAGCACGCCGAGGTGGACGCGGTCATCGACGCGGAGGAGCTGAGGCGGATCCAGGCGGCCGTCGAACGGATCCATGTCGAGGCGGATCTCATCCGCTACGCGGTGGCGCTCGCCCGGGGCACCCGCACGGCGCAGAACGTCGCGGTCGGGGCGTCGCCACGAGGGTCTCAGGCGCTGATCCTGCTCGCGCGTGCCGTCGCGGCGATCGAGGGGCGCGGGTACGTGCGGCCCGACGACCTCAAGCGCGTCGCCGTCCCCGTGCTGGCCCACCGCCTCACGCTGACGCCTCAGGCATGGGCGCAGGGAGTGGATCCGGCGACCGTCGTCGCGGGCGTCGTCGGGGCGACCCCCGTTCCGCCCACGGTCGCGCGGGAGGGAGCACTCCGCGCATGATCGGCGTGCGCTCGACGAAGGACGCTCCGCTGCACTGGAGGCGGACGCCCGTTCCCGCGTCGGCGCTCGCCGGTGCGGTTCTCCTCGCCGGCGCAGGCCTCGTGCTGGGCCGCCCTGATGTCATCGCGGTGGGCCTCCCGCTCGCCCTCGCCGGCGCCTGGGCTCTGTTCCGGCCTCCGCATGCCGGATCCGTGCAGCTCGCTCTGACGCTCGACGCGGAGCCGGACACCGGCGCCGTGGAGGGGCGGATCGAGGTCGGAGGAGACGCCGAGTGGATCCAGCTCGTGGTCGATCAGGGCGGCGAGCGCACCGGAGCCGTCGAGACGGGACCGGGGGAGGCGGCGACCGCGCGCACGCGGATCCTGCATTCCGGTCCGGGGGAGGCCCTGGCGGTGACCGCTCGTGCCCTGCAGCACGACGCATCGTGGGCGAGCATCCCGCTCCCGCGGGTGGCGGCGATCTGGAACGCCGCCCCGGGAACGCGCCGTGCGGCCGAACTGCCGCTGTCGCCGCGGCTGATCGGTCTGCACGGCGGGCACGAGGGGCGGCGCGGGGGCAGTGGAGGGGACTTCCGCGACATCCATCCGTTCGGGCCCGGTGACGAGCTGCGCCGGGTGGACTGGCGTGCGACCGCGCGCATGGCGCGGCGTCCGGGAGACCTCCTGGTGCGGCGCACGAACGCCCTCAGCGACAGCGCCGTCGTCGTCGCCCTGGATGCGGTCGACGACCTCGGGGCCGTCGTGGCGACGTGGGGGAGCGGCGCGACGGCGCGCAGCGGGCCCACCTCGATGGATCTCGGGCGTGAAGCGGCCCTGTCGATCGCCGCGTCGGCGATCGACGCCGGGGATCGTGTGGCCTTCCACGCTCTTGCACCCGGCGGGCGCTCGGTGCGGAGCGGCTCCGGCGCACGTCATCTGGAGCGGTTGCGCGGCGTGATCGCCGGCGTCGGCGCAGACGGCGACGGCACGCGGTACCGGCGCACCCCGCCGGTGCCGCCGGGGTCGATCGTCTTCATCCTGTCGACCTTCTTCGACGGGGCGGCGGCCGACCTCGCACTGCGCTGGAGCGCGAGCGGGCAGGCCGTGGTCGCCGTCGACGTGCTGCCTCCTCCGCGGACCGAGCGCCTGACAGCCGTGCAGACCCTCGCGATGCGGACCCTCCTGCTCGAGCGCGCCGGCGTCCTCCAGGACCTTCGGGGCGCCGGGGTGGAGGTCGTCGCGTGGTCGGCGGAGGACGCGGCGATGGAGCTGAGGATCGCGGCCCGCCGGATGCAGCGGGAACGAGGGCGGAGGGCGGGACGATGACGCACGCTCATGAGCTGCGGGTTCCGGGGTCGATGCCGGCGCCGGTGCTGCGGGTGGGCGCGGCGGGGCTGATCGTCGGTGGCGTGCTGCTGCTGAACCCTTATCCGATGTGGTGGACGATCGCGGTCCTCTCCGCACTGCTCTCGGTGCTGATCCCGCGAACGATGGGATCGTGGGTCGCCATCGCCTGTCTGGCGATGGGGGTGGTCCTGACCGAGCCGTCCGCGGTGCGCACCGCGCTGGCCGTGCTGCTGGTGCACGTCGCGCACGTCGTCGCGTCCTGGGCCTGGGCGGTGCCGTGGCACTCGCGGATCCGGCTCCGCGTGCTGCTCCCCGGCGTGCGGCGGCTGCTCGTGATCCAGGCGATCGCGCAGACGGTGGCGGCGGTGGTCGTGCTGGCAGTTCCGCCCCTGCACGGCCCGGGGTTCTCCTGGCTGGCACCGCTCGGCGCGGCGGTGCTCGCGGGTGCGAGCGCGACCGTGCTGCGGCTGTCCACGGTCGCCGGACCGGATCCGGCGAGCACCGACGATCCGGCGACCGGCGCCAATGTCGGAGGCCGCTCCTAGACTTGACGGGTGCCGATCGTACCCGTAACCAGCCCCGGAAGACTCAGCGTCCGAGGCGCTCGTGTCCACAACCTCCGCAACGTCGACCTCGAGATTCCGCGCGACTCCCTGGTCGTCTTCACCGGGCTGTCCGGATCCGGGAAGTCGAGCCTCGCGTTCGACACGATCTTCGCCGAGGGGCAGCGCCGCTACGTCGAGTCGCTGAGCGCCTACGCCCGCCAGTTCCTGGGACAGGTCGACCGTCCCGACGTCGACTTCATCGAGGGGCTCAGCCCCGCCGTGTCCATCGACCAGAAGTCGACGAACCGGAACCCGCGCTCCACGGTGGGCACCATCACCGAGATCTACGACTACATGCGCCTGCTCTGGGCGCGCATCGGGGTGCCGCACTGTCCGCAGTGCGGCGAGCGCATCCAGCGCCAGACCGTGCAGCAGATCGCCGATCAGCTCATGGAGCTGCCCGAGCGCACCCGCTATCAGATCGTCGCTCCCGTCGTCAGCCAGAAGAAGGGGGAGTTCGTCGACCTCTTCCGCGAGCTCGGGGCGAAGGGCTACGCACGCGCGATCGTCGACGGCGAGCTCGTGCAGCTGGCCGAGCCTCCCGTGCTGAAGAAGAGCTACAAGCACGACATCGGCGTGGTGGTCGACCGCCTCGTCGCGGCCCCCGACATCCTGGGTCGCGTCACCGATTCGGTGGAGACGGCGCTGGGACTCGCCGGCGGCGTCGTGCAGGTGAACTTCGTGGACGAGGAGGGCGACGACGCCTGGCAGTCGTTCTCCGAGAAGCTGGCGTGCCCCAACGGGCACCCGATCACGCTCACCGAGATCGAGCCCCGCACCTTCTCCTTCAACGCCCCGTTCGGCGCATGCCCCGCCTGCTCCGGTCTCGGCACCCGGATGTCGGTGGACGTCGACCTCATGCTCGGCGACGAATCGCTCTCGATCCGCGAGGGTGCCATCATCCCGTGGACGACCCAGGGCAAGGGTCTGTTCCAGTACTACGAGCGGCTGCTCGAGGGCCTGGCGGTGGATCTCGACTTCTCCCTCGACACCCCGTGGCAGGATCTGCACTCCGACGTGAAGGAGGCGGTGCTCCACGGCGAGAACTACAAGGTCACCGTCAAGTGGAAGAACCGCTACGGCCGCGAGATGCGGTACTCGTCGGGGTTCGAGGGCGTGGTGCCCTATATCGAGCGTCAGTACCAGCAGGCTGAGAGCGACACCCAGCGCAGCCGCTGGGGCGAGTACCTGCGCGAGGTGCCCTGCCCGGTGTGCGACGGCGACCGGCTCAAGCCCGAGGTGCTCGCGGTGCGGGTGCACGGGCACTCCATCGCCGAGGTGTCGCACAAGAGCCTCGCCGAGGCGCAGGACTTCATGCAGCGCCTCGAGCTCAGCCCGCGCGAGGCGAAGATCGCCGCGCAGGTGCTGCGCGAGATCCGTCTGCGCCTGGACTTCCTGCTGCAGGTCGGCCTGTCCTACCTCAACCTCAGCCGCTCGGCCGGGTCGCTGTCGGGCGGCGAGGCGCAGCGGATCCGTCTCGCGACGCAGATCGGCTCCGGGCTCACGGGCGTGCTCTACGTGCTCGACGAGCCGTCGATCGGCCTGCATCAGCGCGACAACCGTCGCCTGATCGAGACGCTCCTCACGCTGCGAGACCTCGGCAACACCCTGATCGTCGTCGAGCACGACGAGGAGACCATCGAGGCGGCCGACTGGGTCGTCGACATCGGCCCCGGCGCGGGCGTGAACGGCGGGCTCGTGGTGCACTCCGGTCCGTACGACGCTCTGCTGCGCGAGACGGGCTCGATGACGGGAGACTACCTCGCAGGTCGTCGTGAGATCGTCACGCCCAGGAAGCGCCGTCGCATCGACCGCAAGCGCATGCTCAGCGTGGTCGGGGCGAAGGAGAACAACCTCCGCAACGTCACGGCCGACTTCCCGCTCGGAGTGCTCACTGCCGTCACCGGCGTGAGCGGATCCGGCAAGTCCTCGCTCGTGAACGACATCCTGTACCGGGTGCTCGCGTCGCGGTTGAACGGCGCACGCACGGTTCCCGGCAAGCACACCAGGGTGACCGGGCTCGACAACCTCGACAAGGTCGTGCACGTCGACCAGGCGCCGATCGGCCGCACCCCGCGCTCGAACCCCGCCACCTACACGGGCGTCTTCGACCGGATCCGCACGCTCTTCAGCGAGACGCCCGAGGCGAAGGTGCGCGGCTATCAGCCGGGACGGTTCAGCTTCAACGTCAAGGGCGGTCGCTGCGAGGCGTGCTCCGGCGACGGCACGATCAAGATCGAGATGAACTTCCTGCCCGACGTGTACGTCGACTGCGAGGTCTGCCACGGCAAGCGGTACAACCGTGACACCCTGGCCGTCCACTACAAGGGCAAGAACATCGCCGAGGTGCTGGAGATGCCGATCGAGGAGGCGGCGGAGTTCTTCGAGCCGATCCAGGCGATCCACCGCTACATGAAGACCCTGGTCGACGTCGGTCTCGGCTACGTGCGTCTCGGCCAGTCGGCGACCACGCTGTCCGGCGGCGAGGCGCAGCGCGTGAAGCTCGCCACCGAGCTCCAGCGCCGCAGCAACGGCCGGTCGATCTACGTGCTCGACGAGCCGACCACGGGTCTGCACTTCGAAGACGTCCGCAAGCTCCTCGAGGTGCTGAACGGGCTGGTCGACAAGGGCAACACCGTGATCGTGATCGAGCACAACCTCGACGTCATCAAGTCGGCGGACTGGGTGATCGATCTCGGTCCGGAGGGCGGGTCCGGCGGAGGCCAGATCATCGCGACGGGCACGCCGGAGCAGGTGGCGCGCAACGCCGACAGCCACACCGGCGCATTCCTCGCGGAGATCCTCGACGGCGCCGTCGCCGCAGGGCGTCCGGGCGCGCGGCGCGTGCTCGAGCGCAAGGCGGGCTGATGGCCGCAGAACTCCCGTACAAGCCCAGGCCGGGGGAGATCCCGACGGATCCCGGGGTGTACCGGTTCCGCGACGCGCAGGGGCGCGTGCTCTACGTCGGCAAGGCGAAGAACCTGCGTCAGCGACTGTCGAACTACTTCGCGCCGCTGCGCACGCTCCATGAGCGCACGCGGCGGATGGTCACGACGGCGGCCTCCGTCGAATGGACCGTCGTGCCGACCGACGTCGACTCGCTGCAGCTCGAGTACATGTGGATCAAGGAGTTCGATCCGCCCTTCAACGTGCGCTACAAGGACGACAAGTCGTACCCGTTCATGGCGATCACGCTCGCCGATGAGGCGCCCAGGGTGATCGTCACGCGCAATCGGCGGATCCCGGGGGCGAAGTACTTCGGCCCGTACCCGAAGGTGTGGACCGTCCACGACACGATCGATCAGATGATCAGGGTCTTCCCGATCCGCACCTGCAGCGATGCGAGCTATCGGAAGGCGATGGCGACGGGGCGTCCGTGCTTCCCCGGGCAGATCGGGAAGTGCGGCGGCCCGTGCTCGATGACGGTGACGATCGCAGAGCACCGTGCGATGGTCGACGACTTCATCGCGTTCATGGAGGGCGGTGACGAGCGGTTCACGCGTGACCTCACGCGGCGGATGCACGAGGCGTCGGCCGCGATGGACTACGAGAGCGCCGCGAAGTACCGCGACAGGCTCGCGTCGATCGACGCGGTGCTGGGCCGCAGCGCCCTGGTGCTGCCGCAGGACGAGGACGCGGATCTGTTCGGCGTCGCCGAGGACGAGCTGTCCGCTGCGATCCAGCACTTCGTGATCCGCGGAGGCCGCGTGCGCGGCGTGCGGGCGTCGACCCTCGACAAGGAGATCGACATCTCGGGGGCGGATCTCGTGGACCAGATCCTCCAGCGCGCGTATGGCGAGGCGAGCGGCGATCAGGTCCCGCGACGCGTGCTCGTGCCGTCGCTCCCCGAGGACGCCGCGGAGCTGGAGGAGTGGCTGCGGGAGCGCCGCGGCCGGAAGGTCGAGATCGCCGTCGCGCAGCGCGGTCAGCGTGCGGAGCTCATGCGCACCGCCACCCTCAACGCGCAGCAGGCGCTGATCCGGCACAAGACGCGCCGATCGAGCGATTACACCACCCGCACGCAGGCGCTCACGGATCTGCAGGAGGCGCTCGGACTCGACGAGGCGCCGCTGCGGATCGAGTGCTACGACATCTCGCACCTCGGCGGCACGAACGTCGTCGCATCGATGGTGGTGTTCGAGGACGGACTGCCCCGCAAGGATCAGTACCGCTCCTTCAACATCGCGGAGACCACCGACGACACCGACTCGATCTACCAGGTGCTGCGTCGTCGCCTCGCGCACATCGATGCTCCCGAGGAGCCCGAGGAGGCGCCGCCGGTCGGCGCTCTCCATCATGCTCAGGAACCGGGCGAGGAGCTGGTCGTCACGGAGCGGCGCAGGCCGCGGTTCGCGTATCCGCCCCAACTGCTGATCGTCGACGGCGGCAAGCCCCAGGTCGAGGCGGCGGCGCGCGCGCTCCGGGATGCCGGACGATCGGACATCGCGCTGTGCGGCATCGCCAAGCGGCTGGAGGAGCTGTGGCTGCCGGGCGACGAGTACCCCGTCATCCTGCCGCGGACCAGCGAGGCCCTCTATCTCGTGCAGCGGCTGCGCGACGAGGCGCACCGCTTCGCGATCACCCATCAGCGCAAGCGGCGCAAGCGCGACATCGCCTCCATCCTGGGCGAGGTCCCGGGTCTGGGCGCCGCGCGGATCAAGTCTCTGCTGCGGCACTTCGGGTCGGTCGCCGCGCTGCGACGGGCCAGTGCCGCGGAGATCCAGGAGGTGCAGGGGATCGGTCCGGCTCTGGCCGAGGCGATCCGGGTGCACCTCGCGTCCGAGGCGGTCCCCGCCAAGGAGCTCGCGATGGCCGGTGCCGGATCCGATTCCGATGCCTCGGCGACCCCGCCTTCTGACTAGGCTGGGAGGGAGCGAGGAGGAGAGCAGATGAGCGCCGACCAGGGTGAGTTCCTGATCGTCACCGGAATGTCGGGCGCTGGTCGCTCGACCGTCGCCAACGCGCTCGAGGATCTCGGGTGGTACGTCGTGGACAACCTCCCGCCGCAGATGCTCCGGCCGCTGCTCGACCTCGCCAACCTCGGAGGCGCGGCGCTGCCGAAGGTCGCCGCGGTGGTCGACGTGCGCGGCCGCGATCTGTTCGACGGATTCCCCGGCGTGGCCAGGGCGCTGCGCGAGCACGGCTCGGTCCAGGTCGTCTTCCTCGACGCCTCGGACGACGTGCTGGTGCGCCGTTTCGAGTCGGTCCGCCGCCCGCACCCGCTGCAGGGCGACGGCACGCTGCTCGACGGCATCCGCACCGAGCGGACCAGGGTCGCGCCGCTGCGCGAGGCGGCCGACATCGTCATCGACACCTCGAACTTCAACGTGCACCAGCTCGCGACCAAGGTCAACGAGGTGTTCGCCGAGGAGGGCGCCGCGCGGCACAAGCTCACCGTCATGAGCTTCGGCTTCAAGTACGGACTGCCCTCGGATGCCGACCTCGTGGCGGACATGCGCTTCCTGCCGAACCCGTTCTGGATCGACGAGCTGCGCGGATCGACCGGGCTCGATGCCGAGGTGCGCGACTACGTGCTCAGCCGGGAGGGCGCTCAGGAGTTCCTGGACGCGTACACGGCCGCGCTCCGACCGATCCTCGAGGGCTACCAGCGCGAGAACAAGAGCCACTCCACGGTCGCGATCGGCTGCACCGGCGGCAAGCACCGCTCCGTCGCGATGGTGGAGGAGCTCGCGGCTCGTCTCGGTCAGATCCCGGGCGTCGCCGTGACCGTGCGGCACCGCGACCTCGGGCGCGAGTGAGACGCTGCCCCGCAGGTGCGGAGGGCGTCGGCCGGGTAAGCTGATCCCTTGCGCCGAGATCCGGCGCCGCCCGTGAGAAGGAGACCCGTGGCACTCACCACCGACGTCAAGGCCGAGCTCGTCAGCATCCGGAACGCACCGCCCTCGGTGCGCGTCGCGGAGGTGACGGCAGTGCTGAGGTTCGCCGGGGGGCTGCACCAGATCGCCAACCGCATCGCGGTCGAGGCAGAGGTGGATGCGGAGCTGCTCGCGCGGCGTGTCGCGCGCGACCTCGCCGAGCTCTTCGGCGTGCGGCCGGAGATCGCCCCGATCCAGGGCGCGTCCAGCCACGATGGGGCGAAGTACGCCGTGCGCGTCATCGCCGCGGGGGAGACTCTGGCCCGTCAGACGGGCCTGCTCGATCAGCGTCGCCGTCCTGTGCGCGGCCTGCCGAACCGCCTCACCACCGGCTCCCGTGAGGAGCTCGCCGGCCTGTGGCGCGGAGCGTTCCTCGCCGCGGGGTCGCTCAGCGAGCCCGGCCGCTCCGCGGTGCTGGAGGTCGCGTGCCCGTCCTCCGAGGCCGCGATGGCCCTCGTCGGCGCCGCGCACCGCATCGGCGTCGCGGCGAAGGCCCGTGAAGTGCGCGGCATGCCCCGCGTGGTGGTCCGTGAGCCCGAGGGCATCCGCGCGATCCTCGCGCTGATGGGCGCGTCGAAGACGGCCGCGGCGTGGGAGGAGATGCGCCAGCGCCGCGAGGTGCGCGCGGGCGTCAACCGTCTCGTCAACTTCGACGACGCGAACCTGCGTCGCTCCGCGCAGGCCGCCGTGGCCGCCTGCGCTCGTGTCGAGCGTGCACTCGAGATCCTGGGCGACGACGTGCCCGAGCACCTGCGCACGGCGGGGGCGCTGCGCCTCGCGCACCGCGACGCGAGCCTGGACGAGCTCGGGCACCACGCCGACCCGCCCCTCACCAAGGACGCCGTCGCAGGACGGATCCGCCGCCTGTTGGCGATGGCCGACAAGCGCGCGCAGACCGAGGGGATCCCCGGCACGGAGGCAGCCGTTCCGGCCGGACTCGACGTCTGACCTCGTCCTTCGCGGGCTTTCGTTCCGGAACGTGGAAACGCGCCCGGGCGAGGCCCGCGAAGGCGTCACATCCGGAAGGATCCGGGGAATCCGCGCGTTGCCGTCAGTAGGATGAAAGACGTCCGCCCCGTGCGCACCACCGCGCTTCGGGGGACCGGCAAGCGCCGCGAGCGCGGCGCGGATTGGATGACATCGACATGGCGATCTACACGCTGCCCGACCTTCCCTACGACTTCGCGGCCCTGGAGCCGCACATCAGCGGCAAGATCATGGAGCTGCACCATGACAAGCACCACGCCGCCTACGTCGCCGGTGCGAACGCGGCGCTCGAGTCCCTCGCCGAGGCGCGCGAGAGCGGCAATCTCGCGAACGTGAACAAGCTCGAGAAGGACCTGGCCTTCAACCTCGGCGGCCACGTGAACCACTCGATCTTCTGGACCAACCTGTCGCCGAACGGCGGCGGCGAGCCCGAGGGCGAGCTGCGTGCGGCGATCGACGAGTTCTTCGGCTCGTTCGAGAAGTTCCAGGCGCACTTCACCGCCGCGGCCATGGGCATCCAGGGCTCGGGCTGGTCCGTGCTGAGCTGGGACCCGATCGGCGCGCGCCTGATCATCCAGCAGCTGTTCGACCAGCAGGGCAACACCGCGCAGGGCACCGTGCCGCTGTTCCAGCTGGACATGTGGGAGCACGCGTTCTACCTGGACTACCTCAACGTGAAGGCCGACTACGTCAAGGCCGCGTGGAACATCGCGAACTGGGAGAACGTGGCTCAGCGCTTCGCGGCCGCGCGCGAAAAGACCAACGGACTGCTGGTACTGTCGTAAAAGATGGGCGTCCTGATGGGCGAAAAACCCATCAGGACGCCGTTGTCCGCGTTATCTGCAAGAATCACGCACTTCCTTGAGTAAGAACCAGGAGACTTTCGTGTCTGTCAAGATCGGTATCAACGGCTTCGGCCGCATCGGACGCAACTACTTCCGCGCAGCTCTGGAACAGGGCGCCGACCTCGAGATCGTCGCGGTCAACGACCTCACCGACAACAAGACCCTCGCGCATCTGCTCAAGTACGACTCCGTGGGCGGAGTCCTGAAGGCGGACGTGAGCTACGACGACGAGAGCATCACCGTCGACGGGCACCACATCAAGGCGTTCGCAGAGCGCGACCCCGCGAACCTGCCCTGGGGCGAGCTGGGCGTCGACATCGTCATCGAGTCGACCGGCTTCTTCACCAAGGCCGAGCTCGCGAAGAAGCACATCGAGGCCGGCGCCAAGAAGGTGCTGATCTCCGCTCCTGCGACCGGTGACGACGCGACCATCGTCATGGGCGTCAACGAGGAGACGTACAACCCGGAGACCGACCACATCATCTCCAACGCCTCGTGCACCACGAACTGCCTCGCCCCGCTCGCGAAGGTGTTCAACGACGAGTTCGGCATCGTGCGCGGCTTCATGATGACCGCGCACGCGTACACCGCCGACCAGAACCTGCAGGACGGACCGCACAGCGACCTGCGCCGCGCCCGTGCCGCCGCGATCAACATCGTCCCTGCGTCGACCGGCGCGGCCAAGGCCATCGGCCTCGTGCTGCCGGAGCTGAACGGCAAGCTCAGCGGTTCCTCCTACCGCGTGCCCGTTCCCACCGGCTCGATCGTCGACCTGACGCTCATCACCGAGCGCGAGGACCTGACCGCTGACGAGGTCAACGCCGCGTACGCGAAGGCCGCCGCCGAGGGACGTCTCAACGGCTACCTGCAGTACAACGAGGACCAGATCGTCTCCAGCGACATCCAGGGCAACCCGTTCTCCTCGATCTTCGACTCCACGCTGACCAATGTGTCGGGCAACCTGGTCAAGGTCTCCAGCTGGTACGACAACGAGTGGGGCTACTCCAACCGTCTCGTCGACCTCACCGAGTACGTGGCCGAGCGGCTCTAAGCTCATTTCCATGACTCTGCGCACCCTCGAATCCCTGAAGGAATCGGTCGGTTCGCTCGACGGAACACGCGTCATCGTCCGTTGTGACCTCAACGTCCCCCTGCGGGACGGGGTCATCACGGACGATGGCCGTGTTCGTGCGTCGGTGCCGACCCTCAAGGCCCTCATCGACCAGGGGGCGCGTGTCATCGTGTGCTCCCACCTCGGTCGTCCCGACGGCGCCCCGGACCCGCAGTACAGCCTGGCGCCGGTCGCGGCCCGCCTCGGCGAGCTGCTCGGGCAGTCGGTGGCGTTCGCGACCGACACCGTCGGCGCTTCGGCGCAGGAAGCGGTCGCCGCCCTGCAGCCGGGCGGCGTGCTCGTGCTGGAGAACCTCCGTTTCAACCCGGGGGAGACCGCGAAGGACGACGCGGAGCGCCGCGCCTTCGCGGAGCAGCTCGTCACCCTCGGCGACGCCCTGGTCTCCGACGGCTTCGGCGTCGTGCACCGCAAGCAGGCCAGCGTCTACGAGCTCGCCCAGATCCTGCCCTCCGCGGCGGGCCTCCTCATCGAGGCGGAGCTCACGGTCCTCGACCGGCTCACCGAGAACCCCGAGCGCCCCTACACGGTGGTGCTCGGCGGCTCGAAGGTCTCCGACAAGCTCGGCGTGATCTCGCACCTGCTGCCGCGCGTCGACCGTCTGCTCGTGGGCGGCGGGATGCTGTTCACGTTCCTCGCGGCCCAGGGCCACGCCGTCGCCTCCAGCCTGCTGGAGAAGGATCAGCTCGACACGGTCCGCGGCTACATCGCCGAGGCCGCCGAGCGCGGCGTCGAGCTCGTGCTGCCCACCGACGTCGTCGTCGCCGCCTCGTTCTCTGCGGACGCGGCGCACGAGACCGCGGCGGCGGACGCGATCGAGTCCACCTCCTTCGGCTCCTCGGGCATCGGCCTCGACATCGGGCCGGAGACGGCCGCGCGCTTCGCCGAGGCGATCCGCGGATCCAAGACGGTGTTCTGGAACGGTCCGATGGGCGTGTTCGAGTTCCCGGCCTTCGCGGCCGGCACCCGGACCGTCGCCGAGGCGCTGACGGAGACCCAGGGCCTCAGCGTCGTCGGCGGAGGCGACTCCGCCGCGGCCGTGCGCCAGCTCGGTTTCGCCGACGACCAGTTCGGTCACATCTCGACGGGCGGGGGCGCCAGCCTCGAGTTCCTGGAAGGCAAGAAACTCCCCGGACTGGAGGTCCTCGGATGGCAGTGAACAGTCGTACCCCCCTCATCGCGGGCAACTGGAAGATGAACCTCGACCACCTGCAGGCGGTGGCGTTCGTGCAGAAGCTGCACTGGACGCTCAAGGACGCCAAGCACGAGGACGGAACGGTCGAGGTGGCGATCTTCCCGCCGTTCACGGACCTGCGCAGCGTGCAGACGCTCATCGACGCCGACAAGATCCCGTTCGCGTTCGGTGCACAGGACCTGTCGCAGCACGACTCCGGCGCCTACACGGGGGAGATCTCCGGCGCGTTCCTCGCCAAGCTCGACGCGAGCTACGTGATCATCGGGCATTCCGAGCGACGCGAGTACCACGCCGAGAGCGACGAGATCGTGGCGGCGAAGACCAAGGCGGCCATCACGCACGGCCTCGTGCCGGTGATCTGCGTGGGCGAGACGGCGGAGGATCTGGAGAAGTTCGGCGCCAGCGCCGTGCCCGCCGGTCAGCTCGAGACGGCCCTGCAGGGTCTGGACGCCAAGGCGGACATCGTCATCGCGTACGAGCCCGTCTGGGCCATCGGATCCGGTCAGGCCGCCACGCCGCAGCAGGCGCAGGACGTCTGCGCCGTGCTGCGCGGCGTGATCGCGAAGGTCCTCGGCGACGAGGCGGCCGCACGGACCCGCATCCTCTACGGCGGCTCGGTGAAGTCGGCGAACATCGCAGGCTTCATGCGTGAGCCGGATGTGGACGGCGCCCTCGTCGGCGGTGCCAGCCTCGTGGTCGACGAGTTCGCCGCGATCGTCCGCTATCAGAAGCACGTCGGGGTCTGACACGCGTCCCCGCCCTCAGGGGCGGGGACGTCTCGACGTATAATTGACCGTTACCCGGGATCCTGCACGCCCGTGCGGGCCCGAGCGAAAGGCCGATCCGTGGATATCATCCAGTTCATCCTGCAGGTGCTGCTGGGCATCACCAGCGTCCTGCTGACCCTTCTGATCCTGCTCCACAAGGGGCGCGGCGGAGGCCTCTCCGACATGTTCGGCGGCGGCATGTCGTCGGCGGTCGGCTCCAGCGGACTCGCCGAGCGCAACCTCAACAGGTTCACGGTGGTCCTGGCCCTGGTCTGGTTCGTCGCGATCGTCGGACTCGGCCTCATCACGAAGTTCGAGGCGATCTGATGGCTACCGGCGGCAACGCGATCCGAGGGACGAGGGTCGGCTCCGGCCCCATGGGCGAGCAGGACCACGGCTACCACGCCGACCGCATCGCGATCTCGTACTGGGACGGACTCGGCAACGAGACCGTGCGGTACTTCGCGGCGGGGCTGCCCGAGGAGGAGATCCCGGACATCATCGACCACCCGCATTCGGGTCTGCCGGCAGGGCGCGACAAGGAGAACCCGCCGGAGATCGCCAAGGCGGAGCCCTACAAGACGCACCTCGCGTACGTGAAGGAGCGTCGCACCGACGAGGAGGCCGAGCAGCTGCTCGGCGACGCGCTCGCGCAGCTGCGCGAGCGTCGCGGCCAGGGCTGATCCGCTCGGCGCCGTCTGCTTTCCGAAGGCCCCCGCTCGGCGGGGGCCTTCGGCGTTCGCGGGAGCCCGAGCTCGGGGCGCCGGCGGCGTCGCTCAGAGGAAGGGGACGAAGCTGCGCGGAACCGTCACGTTGTCGGGGAGCCCCGTGAACAGGGGAGCGACCTGGTCCGGCCGGTATCCGGCGATCCCGCAGCCCACCGGGGTCAGCAGGAATCGTCGCTCGGGGTGTGCGGCGGCGTACTCCGCGAACGTGCGCGCCTCGGCGGCGAGCACCTCGAGGCCGCTCATCGTGTCGATGGCGTAGGTGTCGCCGTGATGGCCGTGCCCCTCGCCCCATACCGCGCCGAAGTCGCGGTACGCGATGAGCGCGGCGCCGCCTCCATGGTGCCCTTCCGCGTTCGACCCGAAGACGAACACCTCGTCGGGTCGGAGCGCGGTGACGCGCTCCGG
>JABLTH010156162.1_pt1 | contig 21398 bp, 18 predicted proteins | sample 7875711 | NCBI WGS metagenome assembly JABLTH01 (sample SAMN14941262, study PRJNA633318) | bioreactor metagenome | isolation source: bioreactor | place: China | collected 2019-03-05 | reverse complement strand
ATTCCAGTCATAGTGCACAAGCTGATCACAGCGCTAGACTTCAGCTGCATCCGAGACGGGAGACACTCATGGCACGCACCGCTACGCTTCTGCTCGCCACTTTACTCGCTATCGGTATCCTCGTTTCATCCGCCGCTGCCGACACGACCGCGCGCCAGAAGACGGTCGCGCAACGGGGTGCCGACGTAATGCCGTTTTCGCTGGCGGCCACTATCCATATCTTCACCAAGACCGCGGATGGCGGCATCCAACAGGTTGTGACCAAGCGAGACGATCCCAGGCAGGTCGGGTTGATTCGCCAGCATCTGGCGATGGTCGCGCAGCAGTTCGCTGCCGGCGACTTCGCGGGACCGGAGCAGGTTCACGGCAAGGCCATGCCGGGCCTCGAGGTGCTCCGCGCGGCGAAGCCGGGCGAGCTGACAATCACCTATCGCGATCTGCACAACGGCGGCGAAATCGCCTATCGAACCGATCAACCCCGGCTGGTCACCGCGCTGCACCAGTGGGTCGACGCACAACTGTCCGACCATGGCCACGACGCGATGGCGGGGCATGGCGCGGACACGAGGCCTCACCATGCCGCCGGCACCACACCCGAATAAAGGGTCCGCAGTCACGAAGCCCGCAGTGGACACGCCTGAACTGGCAATAGACGCCCACGTAGCGGGCCTGCCACCAACGGGCCCGAGGCATTGCGTCTGGCCGCACAGGTGCGCCGATTCGACGCCAACACCACGGTCTTCCGTCGCGGACAGCCGGTGCAGGCCGTCTACCAGGTTCAGGCGGGCCGCGTGTTGTTGCGGCGTGACGAAGCCTGCGGCGAGTCCATCACGCTTCAGACCGCCGGGCGTGGCGATTTTGAGGCGGAAGCGAGTCTCTTTAGCGCGCGATACCACTGCGACGGCGTTTGCCCGGTCGCCAGTCAATTGCGGGTTCTGCCGGCCAAAACAGTGCTGGCGTCTCTGCGGCTCGATTCGCTCTTTGCGATCGACTGGATCCGGCTCCTGTCCCAGGCGTTGATGCAATCCCGTGCACGCGCCGAGCGCCTCACGCTGAGATCACCGCGCGAGCGCATCCTGCATTGCCTGCGACTCGAAGGCGACGCCAGTGGCGTATTCACGGTACCGGGGTCGCTGATGCAGTGGGCACGCGCGCGTGGGATCGCACACGAGACCCTGTATCGCGTCTTGGCCTAACTTGAGCGGGAGGGATTCGTCGCGCGCGACGGGACCCGGGTTGCCCTGACCAGAAATCCGCCGACGTGACCGGATCGATGGTCGTGGCGATTTCCGACCGTTGACCTGCGTCAACGGGGCTTCCCCGTATTCGCGATTGACTGACATCAACGTCGATGCGGTGAACGCCTCCAAATTCTTGCCGCAGGCGACTGTCGCGCGTCGCGACGACAGCTACGCAGAAGTGTGTTTCGTCATCAGCCAGTGAGGCTTGCCATGCATGAAAGAGTCCTCATTTCCGCCACCGACTTGGCGGAACTCATGAAAATGATGCCGGCGGTGCTCATCGACACGAGAGACGCTGCCAATTACGCGGAAGCCCACTTGCCTGGTGCAGTCAACATCCACGAGATATTCACGTATCTGGCAATGTCGACGCCGCAAGGCATAGCGGCGTTGCGCGAGACCTTCGCCGACGCCTTCGGCAAGGTCGGGTTGTCCGGGCACGAAACAGCAGTCGTCTATGAGCAGTCTATGACAACGGGCTTTGGACAGTCCTGCCGGGGCTACGTGTTGCTCCGCTATCTCGGTTATCCGAAAGACAAGATCAAGGTGCTCCACGGCGGGTTCAGTGCCTGGCGCGCAACCGGGCTACCGAGCACGACCGACGTACCGGCGCCGACGCCCGTCAGGTTTCCCGTCGGAGCGGAGGGCGCCGGCATTCTGGTGGATCTGAACGAGATGAAAGTCGCGGTCGCCGACCCACACGTGGTGAAACTCGACGTGCGGGACGTCGACGAGTGGATTGGGGAAAGCTCATCTCCGTACGGTAAAGACTTTTGCCCGCGAAAAGGTCGCATTCCAGGCTCGGTGTGGCTCGAGTGGTACCGCATGCTGAAGCCGACACCGGCCGGCCAGATGTTCAAGTCTCCAGCAGAGATTCTGGCGGAATGCGCGACAGTCGGGATTCAGCAGGATACGCCGGTCGTCGTTTTCTGCTTCAAGGGAGCGCGGGCGTCCACAACGTTCGTTGCTCTCGAGGAAGCCGGCATCAGGAACGTGCGGCTATACCTCGGCTCCTGGAACGAATGGTCCCGTGACTTCTCACTTCCGATCGAAGAGGGGGTGCCCTACTGACGCCACACCGCTGCGGCAAGTTGATCCGTCCGTGGGCGCGTCCGCAGGTTCTCGATCAAGCCGCCGTGATTGAACCGATCACCCGGTTGCGGCTTTTTTTGTGGAGTCGCAAATGGCCATCGTTGAAGCGCTCGGGCTGAACTGGCAGTAATGCCGCGTCTACAGGGAAGCGAGAACCGCATGCCACATGTCACCGTGTCCCCACCGCAGTTCGCCCCTGGGGAGCGCGGTATTGAAGGTGCCTCGTCCATGGAAGAAACAGTGACGCTGGAATCGACTGCCGGACTGTCGACTGCCGAAGCGCGCGAGCGCGCGAAAGAGTTCGGACCGAACACAATCCGCGAACAGGCGGCGCCATACTGGCGTGTGCTGTTGCCCAAGTTCTGGGCACCGGTGCCTTGGCTACTGGAAGCGGCCATCGTGTTGCAGATTGGCATGGGCGCTTACATCGAGGGGGCTGTTGTCGGCGCACTGCTTGTATTTAACGCTGTACTCGGCATCGCTCAGGAACACAGAGCCGGCGTCGCGCTCGCCGCACTCAAACAAAGACTCGAACCGACCGCGCTTGTTTGCCGCGACGGCCAATGGACACGCGTGCCCGCGGCGGATCTCGTGCCTGGTGACGCAGTGCAATTGGCACTCGGGGGCGTGGTGCCGGCAGACGTGCGCGTGACCAGAGGCTCGGTGATGGTGGATCAATCGATGCTGACCGGAGAGTCCGTACCTGTCGAGGCGCCGCTCGGCGGGATGGTATATGCGGGGTCGCTCGTCAGGAGCGGCCGGGCGTCGGCCATGGTCACGGCGACGGGCGCACGTACTTACTTTGGCCGCACCGTCGAACTCGTTCGGATCGCGCACGCGCCGAGTTCCGAACAGCACGCGGTGCTCGCCGCAGTGAAGGGCCTCGGACTCGTCAACGGGATCATCGCGTTCGTCTCGGTGGGATATGCGTATCTTCTCGGGTTTCCGGGCGCCGAACTGATGCGACTTGCGCTCACAGCTTTGCTGGCAACGGTGCCGGTGGCGCTGCCGGCTACCTTCACGCTCTCCGCGGCGCTCAGTGCGCTCGCGCTGAGCCGTCGCGGTGCATTGCTCACGCGTTTATCCGCAGTGCACGAGGCGGCAGCCATGGACGTGCTCTGCTCCGACAAGACTGGCACGCTCACTCAGAATGCGCTGGAAGTCGAAGAAGCCTCGCCAATGCCGGGATTTGATCGCGAGCGTTTGCTGTTTCTAGCCGCAATGGCAAGTTCTCGTACCGGTGATGATCCGCTCGATGCAACCATTCAGCGAGCCGCAGCGTCGTTGATTCCCGAGCGATACGATCGAGAACCGACACGCTTCGTCCCGTTCGATCCGGAGACGAAAATATCAGAAGCCTATCTGTCGGACGATGGCCATGAGCCGATGCGTGTCGTAAAGGGGGCGCTGCAGTCGATCGAGCAGATTGCTGACGTAGCGCCAGGCGCACGCGCGAAGTCCGACGAGCTTGCTCATCAAGGTCACCGCATCATTGCGGTCGCTGTGGGAGCACCGGGGAGTTCGATGCGTCTGGCAGGGTTGATCGCACTGAGCGATCCCCCACGTACCGATTCAGCCGAGCTTATCGGAGCGCTCAAGGGGCTCGGCGTGCGCACGATGATGGTTACGGGGGATTCGGCCGCCACAGCCTCCGCCATTGCCGAGAAAGTCGGCCTTCGGCCGACACCGTATCCTGCCGCAGCCACATACCATCACGCCAATCTCCAACGGTTCGACGTCTACGCCCGCGTACTGCCAGAAGACAAGTACCGCCTCGTGGAGGCGCTACAACATAGCGGACACGTTGTTGGTATGTGTGGAGACGGAGCCAATGATGCGCCCGCACTAAGTCAGGCGCAGGTCGGGATCGCAGTGTCGTCCGCCACAGATGCGGCGAAGGGCGCGGCCGCGGTCGTTCTGACCGAACCGGGGTTGGCAGGCATTCTCTCGACCGTCCACGAAGGTCGCTCCGCGTTCCGGCGTCTTCAGACCTATGCATTAAACATGCTGGTGAAGAAGATCGAGGTCGTTTTGCTGTTGGCTTATGGTCTCGTGGTGGTCCGTCACGCGTTACTCACCCCGATGATGATGGTGTTGCTGCTCGTCACAAACGACTTCCTGACGATGTCCTTGACGACTGACCGGGCAAGACCGGCGCCGGCACCGTCTGTTTGGCACATGCGCCGCATCGTTACCGCAGCCACCATTGTCGGGAGCTGCAAGCTGCTCTTTTCTGGCGGTATCGTGGCCGCCGGTGCGATGTACAGTCGCTTGCCGATCAGAGAATTGCAAAGCCTGAGCTTCCTCGCGATCGCCTTCGGCAATCAGGCGGTTCTTTATGTATTACGCGAGCGTGGCCATCTCTGGCATTCGCGGCCGGGCGGGTGGCTGCTGCTGTCATCTGTGATTGACATCGCGATCGTCTCGGGGCTCGTACTGTCAGGCACGCTGATGGCCACGTTGCCGTGGTCGCTAGTGGGCGCCGTTGCAATGACCGCGATCGGGTTTGCGCTGATTCTGGATCAACTGAAGATACCGGTCGAAGCGGCGCTACGGCTTGGCTAGACCGAGCGAGCCAGGCTCGGCGAGAAGGGGCCGGCGCAGACATCCGACCGACCGCCTGCGCGTGTCCCTTAGCCCTTCGGTTGAAACGTAAGAACGAGGTTCACCGGCGTCGCACCGTCGATGTCCCGTGGCATCGGGTCCGACTTCTCGACGGCTGCCAGCACAGCACGGTCCCACTGCGGGTTACCGCTGGAACGTTGCATCCTGACGCTGAGCAGCGCCCCGCTGGGGGCGCACGTGACAGCGATGACGGCAGATGGATTGCCTGGGATCTCGAACGGCGCGACGACGTTGGCGCGCACCCGGCGGGCTACCGTCTTTGCATAGTCCTGAGACGCAGCGACGCCAATCCTCGGTGGAGGCCCGCCGGCGATGTCCTGCAGTGCCGCGAGCCGCGCGGTGCGTTCGCGCTCCATTTCGCCGTCTGCCCGCATAGCAACGGTCGTGGCGATCGGCAACCGGGGCCGACCTGCTGCGATCCGGCGGCTACGCGGGGCTGGCGCCTTCATACGCTCGGGTCTGAAGGTGATCTTGTGATGATGGCGCACAACGGCAACCAGTACGTTTACGGTTCCGAGGTGGGTAGACGGAGCCCAAACGCGTGACGCCGCCGCCGGGTTGGCCGTAGGCTGCGCCGACGTGGTCAACAGCAACGGCTCGCCGGGCGCGTGCATTACCGTGCCCGAGCCAGTGGGCGTGTGGTGGTGCGACAGGAGCGCGCCGAAAATTACCATCGCCGCAAGCAGTACGTGCAGAGCGACCGCCAGTCCAAACGCTCGCCCCGTGCCGTGCTCGCGCGGCGGCCAAACAGGCAAGTCGGATTTCGTGCTCATGGCTGCTTAGCGCCGGCCTGCGCATCCAGTGGGCGCGCCTCGAACCGGTGCTCCGTACGCTACTCATTGCAGTTTAGTCGCGGCACGGAAGTAAAGCACAATGGGTGACTGCCGGTGGACTTCCGGCGACGATTCGACAGCATTGGGTACCTCATTGCAAAAACGTAACGACGATGGCCACCGGCGCTGCTCCGTTTTTCCCTCATTGTTGAGATCAGACCGCGAACCCTAGTCACCTCTGGATCGGGATACCGCTGTAAAAAGTACGAAAAACAAGGGGGGCCGCTGGCCGGAGGATCCGAATCGTGAATCGCTCGCGGCGACGCTGATATTCCGGATCAGCATGCTCGGCATACCGGTAGCCAGTGCACCGGTGCACCAAGACAGCGACGATTCGGCCGGCTAACTCGATGACCAAAAAGGACGTGCCGTCACATTTTTGTCACATTGCGACTCTATCGTCTCGGCACCCGACGAATTGGCGTCGAACTGGAGATGATATGAGGATTTCCGCCCTTGCCGGCCTTGTGCTTGCCGCTTTCACAGCCAGCACCCACGCTGCGGACATTACTGGCGCAGGGAGCACATTCGCCGCTCCCATTTATACAAAGTGGGCCGACGCCTACCAGAAGTCGGCGGGCGGCAAGGTTAACTACCAAGGCATCGGTTCGTCCGGCGGTATCAAGCAAATCAACGCGAAAACCGTCGATTTTGCCGGCTCGGACGCGCCGCTAAAAGATGACGAGCTGGCCAAGTACGGCCTGTTCCAATTTCCGACGGTCGTCGGCGGCGTAGTGCCTGCAGTGAACCTGCCCGGCATCAAGCCGGGCGAGATCGTTCTCTCGGGCCAGGTCCTCGGCGACATCTATCTGGGCAAGATCAAGAAGTGGAACGACCCGGCAATCACCGCGCTGAATCCGAAGGTCAAACTGCCGGATACGGACATTGCCGTGGTGCGCCGCGCCGATGGCTCGGGCACGAGCTTCATCTGGACGAACTACCTGTCGAAGGTGAACCCGGAATGGAAGGCGAAGGTAGGCGAAGGCACGACGGTCAACTGGCCGACGGGTACCGGCGGCAAGGGTAACGACGGCGTTGCGGCGTTCGTGCAGCGTCTGCCAGGTGCGATCGGCTACGTCGAGTGGGCCTATGCGAAGCAAAATCACATGGACTACACGGCTATGAAAAACGCGTCGGGCGCCGTGGTTCAGCCGCAGACGGAAACCTTCAAGGCCGCTGCCGCCGGCGCAGACTGGAAGAAGTCGTTTTACCAGATCCTGACGAACGAACCGGGCAAGGACGCATGGCCGGTCGTCGGTGCGACCTTTGTACTTCTGCACACGACGCAGGACAAGCCGGCGCAAGGTGCGGAGACGCTGAAGTTCTTCGACTGGGCGTTCAAGAACGGCGATCAAGCTGCGCAGGATCTTGATTACATCTCGCTGCCGAAGTCTGTCGTCGCGGAGATCCAATCGCAGTTGACCGCGAAGATCAAAGACGCTGCGGGAAAACCGATCGCGCGGTAACCTTCGGTGATCTGCACGTCCCCGCTGCCATCCGCAGGGGCATCAATCACGACGCGTGCTCGCCGTATCGCAAGCGCGTCGGTTTAGTACGCGACACGTCGTGCGTTTGAGGCAGGGGGCAATCCGACGGTTGCCCCTTGAATCGCCTGCAGTAGTATTCACGCATTGGCCCCGGCAGTTGCCGGGTTTTTTTTGCCCCATCTGCCGCACCGTCGGACGGTCTGACCAGAGTCCGAACGCCTATGATTCAGGCGGTAATCTATTGTTGAAGAGCAGGGCTTCCGCGAGACTTAGTGGAACGAGAAAGTCCGCAGGGAACCGCCTGTCAGTGGCATTCGATTTCGATGCGCAATCGAACTTCCGTGCCTCGTTACCGATGTACTTAGACAGACGTCACCCACTGAGTGATCTGGTCGCTCGACATCGCGCCAGTGCGACGATTGCTTTCGATCCCGTTGCGAAACAGAACAACGGTGGGTATCGATTGGATTCGATATTGAGCGGCAATGTGCTGTGCATGGTCCGTTTCTACCTTGGCAAACAGCACGGAGCCGCTCAAACGCCGCGCGGCCGCGGCGAACTGCGGCGCCATCGCTCGGCATGGCCCACACCAACTGGCCCAGAAGTCGACCGCTACCGGCAGGTCGTTCCGGCCCACGAACGTGGCGAAATGGCGCTCATCAAGGTTGGCTGGCTCGCCCGTTAGCAGCGGCGCGCCACATGTGCCGCACAACGGGTGTTCGCCGAGACGGTCAACATCGAGCCGATTGACGGCGAAGCAGCGACTGCAGACGATATGCATGACGTTCCCTCCTTGCGCGTGAGCCGATCGACGAGCACCGCGTGCGCCGACTCGCTCAGTGTTTCAGCTTCCTGATGCCAAGCATGTCGAGCAGCAGACGCTCGTATGCCGGCTCGGTCGCGCCAGTTCTCATGCGATGGAGAAAATACTTCTCGAACGCGATCTTTGCCGTGTGCACCCATTTTCCTTCGCTCGACCAGTTCAGGTTGCGCGGCGGAATCTGCGGAAGGGCGACGAACGCGATCCCGCGATCACCGAAATCCGCCAGGCAGACAGCATTCCATGTCGCGCGCGCCGACGGTTCGTGACCCTCGAGCGAAGCGCGGATGTTCTCCGCCGCCGCATGCACCATCGATTCGATCATGAAGCCGGTTTTGGGTACGCCGGTCGGGACCGGCGTGGGCTCGAGCGGTGCGATCGCGACGCACACGCCGACTGCATACACGTTCCGGTACGTCGGGTTACGCTGGAATTCGTCGATCAGCACGAAGCCGCGCGGATTGGTCAGATCGCCGATGCCGGACACTGCGTCGACGCCCCTGAAGGCAGGCAGCATCATGCAATAGCCGAATGGCAGTTCGTGCGTGCGCCGCTCGTGCCCGAGGTCGTCGAGTTCGGTCGCGTACAGTATGTTCGGCTCCACGCGATTCGTTTTCGCATTGCAGATCCACTTTATGTCGTGCTCGCGCAACGTCGACTCGAGCATGCCTTTCGAGTCGCCGACTCCGCCCAGCCCCAGATGGCCGACGTACGGTTCGGGAGTAACGAGCGTCATGGGTACGCGGTCGCGGATCTTGCGCCGGCGAAGATCGGTGTCCATGATCATCGCGTATTCATAGACCGGCCCGAAGCAGGACGCGCCTTGTACCGCCCCCACGACCACGGGGCCAGGGTTTCGGACAAACGCATCCCAGGATGTCGCCGCCGCTTCCGCGTGATCGACATGGCAGATCGACTGCGTGTTGGCCTGCGGACCGAGCCCGTCGATCTCGTCGAACGCGAGCTTCGGGCCCGTCGCGATGATCAGGTAGTCGTACGCAACTGTGTCGCCGCTTGCCAGTTCGACTTCGTTTCGCTGCGGATGAACCCGTTTCACGCCGCCCGCATCGAAGGCGATACCTCGCTTCTGAAGTATTGGCTGCAAATCGACCGAGATGTCGTTGCGGTTGCGCCACCCGACGGCTACCCACGGATTCGACGGCACGAAATGGAATCGTGTGCTCTCCGACAGCACCATCACCGAGTCGTCCGTCCGGGCGGCCTTGCGCATCGCAAAGGACATCGACAGGCCGCCGAGTCCGGCGCCCACTATCACGATTTGAGCCATATCGTCTCCTCCTGGATTTGATTGCCCGCTGGAGCGGTTCAAATGAAAATCCATGCGCACCGCCGCGTGAAACCGGAATACCGGTGGCCCGGCTATTGAAGATAGCCGTTGATCCGTGCCAGCAGCGTCTCGTCGAGCTCACCGGCGGCGGCAGCGAGCCGCAATCGGTTCATCACAACCTGATAACGGGCGGCTGCGAGATCCCGGCGGGTCGTATACAGCGCCTGTTGCGCATTCAGCACGTCGATGGTTGGTCGATCGCCGGCCTCGAATCCCGTCTGGTTCGCATTCAGTTGGCGTTCGGCCGAACGTACTGCCAGCGCAAGGGCGGCGACTTGCGCCATCGCGCTACGCAGGCCCAGAAACGACTGCCTGACCTCGCGCGCAACCGCGATGCGCGCGGCTTCCTCGTCGAACCCGGCTTTGCGCAGCAATGCCGCGCTTTCATCGCGCTTGGCATTGCGCAAGCCCCCCGTGTACAGCGGAATGGTCACCATGACGCCGACGACCGCGCTGTTGCTGCGCATCGAACTGTTTCCGCCATAGCCGGTGCCGTTCGTCCGATCGCCGATGTACGATGCAAACGCGTCGACCGTCGTCCCGGCTCCGGGGCGATACCTTGTTGCCTCCGCCCTTGCGCTTTCCATGCCCAGCCTGCGCAGCGCGATCAGCGGGTTGCCCGTCATCGCGCGCGCTTGCCAGTCAGCGAAGTCGCCCGCATCGATGGCATCGAGCGTCGACGTTCGGCCAAGGTGACGCAGCGCAGTGTCGGCATTGCCGGTGAGGTCGCGAAGTTCGGCGCGCTTCAGGTCGAGCGCCGTCTGCGCAGCGATCAGCTGCGCGTTCGCGAGGTCCGCGCGTGCTTCTGCGTCCCTGACGTCCGTGATCGACGCGTCACCGGTCTCGAAGCGAGCACGTGCGATATCGCGAGCTTCGAGTGCCGCGGCCCTGGTCGAGTTCAGCGCGGCTACGTCGTCTTCCGCAAGCAGGATGGCGAAGTAGGTCTGCGCGACTTCGAGCATCATGGATTGACGGGCCCCAGCCAGTTGCGCGTCGCCGGCGTCAGCGGCTGCATTCATCTGGACGGCGACGGCGTTTCGTTCGGCGCTGAACAGGTTTTCCTTGATCGTGATGGCCCAGCCGGCGCCGGTCGCACCGGCCGCGCGCGTGTCGAAAGCGATGCCGTTGCTGGAGCCGAAGCCACCGCCTGAGAAATGTGCGCCGGTGGTTTCCTGATCGACGGTTCCGTAACGCACGTTCCCGGTCGCCACGACCTGGGGCAGGAAACCTGCGTGTCCCTGTCGGCGCTTGGTCGCGTCGGCCTGATGCTGGGCAAGTGCGGCCGCATAGCCGGGATCGTGTGCTAGGGCGTCCTTCGCGGCGGCCAACAGGTCTGTTTCCGCGCGTGCAAGCGGAATCCAGGCAAGCGTGAGCAGGATCAGCAGGCGTGCGGTGCGCGTCATGATCGTCACCATCGTGAGCCGGGAGATTTGCCGCCGGTGCTCAGGCGCCGCCCTTCACGCCGAGCTTGCGCATGAAGATTTCCATCGGACACCATTGCGTGAAGCCGCTCTGCAACAGGTTCGCCCCGACGAAGGCGGTCAGCCAGAGCCACCAGCTGCTCTCGTACAACGGGCTGGCGGACGCGCCGATGGCCAATGAAACCAGGATCAACATGCCCGCGACGATTCGCGTGATTTGCCAGGATGTCATGATCATCTCCTCAACGATGGACAGCGAGAGGGCGCTGCCGGTAGGCGGTGTAGTAGAGCAACGGGATGACGACGAGCGTCAGCAGCGTCGATACCAGGATCCCGAAGATCAGCGATACCGCCAGGCCGTTGAAGATCGGGTCGTCAAGGATGAAGAACGCGCCGATCATCGCGGCGAATGCGGTGAGCAGGATGGGCTGCGCGCGTGTCGCCGCCGATCGCACGATGGCATCCTTGAAGGGAACGCCATCTGCGACCTGAAGGTTCACGAAGTCGACGAGCAGGATGGAGTTGCGCACGATGATTCCGGCGAGCGCGATCATTCCGATCATCGACGTCGCAGTGAACTGCGCGCCGAGCAGCGCGTGTCCAGGCATCACGCCGATGATCGTCAGCGGGATCGGCGCCATGATGATCAGCGGTGTCAGGTACGAGCCGAATTCCGCGACGACGAGCAGATAGATCAGCACGAGTCCGACCGCATATGCGATGCCCATGTCCCGGAAGGTTTCGTACGTCACCTGCCATTCGCCGTCCCATTTGATCGCGAACGAGCGGTACGGGTCGTCGGGCTGCCGGATGAACCATTCGCCGAGCGGACTGCCACCGGGCGTCGCGAGCTTCGACAGGCGGTCGCGCATCTCGAACATCCCGTACAGCGGACTGTCGATCCTGCCGGCCATGTCGCCGACGACATAGGTGACGGGCAGCAGATCCTTGTGGTAGATCGGCTGTTCGATCCGGCTGCTCCGTTCGCGTACGAGTTCCGACAGCGGAATCAACTGGCCGTCGCTGCCGCGGACCGCCAGCGCCAGCAGCGCCGACGCATCGCCTTCGAGCGTGGCAGGCAACACGAGCCGAACGGCAGCCGGGTATTTGCTGCCGTCGTGCAGGTAGGTCACGTCGTCGCCGGTCAGCCCCGCTTTGAGCGTGCTGGCGACGTCAGCCTGCGAGACGCCGCGCAGGCCGGCCTTTCGGCGGTCGAGATCGAAATCGCGTTGCGGGGCCGCGGCAACCGTGCTGTCGTCGACGTCCACGACACCGCGCGTCGTCGAGAAGACACGACGAACCTCGCGTGCCACGCGGTTTCGTTCGTCTGTCCCGGTGCCGTATACCTCGGCGACGATGGGCGCAAGCACGGGCGGCCCCGGCGGCACTTCGACCACTTTCACGCGTGCACCGCTGCGCTCGGCGATGCGCTCGAGCGCCGGTCTCACGGCGGTCGCGATCGCGTGGCTTTGCTGCCGGCGCCCGGACTGGCCGACCAGATTGACCTGGATATCGCCCACGTTGCCGCCTGCCCGCAAATAGTACTGGCGGACGAGGCCATTGAAATTGATCGGGGCCGACAGGCCTGCGTACGCCTGGTAGGTGGACACTTCCGGGACGCTCGCAAGGTACGCGCCCATTTCGTGCAGGACTGCCGCGGTCCGTTCGAGCGGCGTGCCGGCCGGCATGTCGACAACGACCTGGAACTCGGACTTGTTGTCGAACGGCAGCATCTTCAGCACGACCCACTGGAACACCGGCAACGTGAGCGAAAGCGCGATCGCACCGGCAATGGCCAGCCACAGCAGGTTGCGGTGCCGCGCGCCAGCCGCATCGTCGAGGAACGGCGCGAAGATCCTGCCAAACAGCGGTTCGAGCTTCGCATGCAAGCCGCCTTTCGCATTGGGCCGTACTTGCGCCAGCCAGATGCGTGACAGCCACGGCGTCACCACGAAGGCGACCGACAGCGAGATCGCCATTCCCATGCTCGCGTTGATCGGTATCGGGCTCATGTACGGCCCCATGAGACCTGTGACGAATGCCATCGGCAATAGCGCCGCGATCACGGTCAGTGTCGCGAGTATCGTGGGGCCGCCGACCTCGTCGACCGCGCGTGGGATGACCGACGCGACGGGCGCTTCCGGCTCGAGCAGATGGTGGCGATGAATGTTTTCGACGACGACGATTGCATCGTCGACGAGAATGCCGATCGCGAGAATCAATGCGAACAACGAGACGCGATTCAGCGTGAAGCCCCATGCCCACGATGCGAACAGCGTGGCGGTGAGCGTCAGGACGACCGCGAGACCGACCACGAGCGCCTCGCGCCAGCCGAGCGCGACGAGCACCAGCACAACGACCGATGTGGTGGCGAAGGCGAGCTTCTCGATCAGCTTCAGTGCTTTCGCGTTGGCGGTGACACCGTAGTCGCGCGCGACTTCGATTCTCACATCGCCCGGGATAACGGTGTTTCGCAACGTGTCGACTCGCTTCAGCACGTTTGCCGCGACGGCGACCGCGTTTTCGCCCGGCTTCTTGGTCACCGTGACGGAGATGGCCGGGTATTCGGCCGGATGCGCGCCGGCAAGACCCTCCCACACATAGCGGGTGGGCGCGGGCGCGCCGTCGCGCACATCGGCCACGTCGTCGACGGATACGGGGTGGCCGTCATGTACGGCCACGATCACGTTGCCGACGTCGCGCGCATCGGCGAGTACTGGGCCGCTTTCGACATGGATCGCACGATTGTCACGCACGAGATCGCCGACCGACGCACCCGCATTGGCGGTGGCGAGTACGCGGCGCAGATCGTCGATCGTGACCCGCGCGGCGCGCATGCGGGCGGGATCGAGCAGCACGTTGACGGCGCGTTGCGGCCCGCCCATCGTCGTGACTTCCCGCGTGCCGGGCACGCGCTTGAGTTCGGCCTCGATCGAATGACCGACGCGCTCGAGATCGAATGCATTGGCATCGGGCCGCGTGCCGTAGAGCGTGAGCACGACGATCGGCACGTCGTCGATGCCTTTCGGCTTGATCAGCGGGGGCAGCACGCCAAGATTTCGCGGCAGCCAGTCCTGGTTCGAGAACACGGTGTCGTACAGCCTGACCAGCGCCTCGGTACGCGGCACACCGACCTTGAACTGAACCGTCAGCACCGCAAGCCCCGGCCGCGAGACCGACATGACGTGCTCGATGCCGTTGATCTGCGACAGCACTTGCTCGGCGGGCCCGGCCACCATCTGCTCGACGTCGTGCGCGCTCGCGCCGGGAAACGGCACGAGCACGTTGGCCATCGTAACGTTGATCTGCGGCTCTTCTTCGCGAGGCGTCGTGACCATCGCGAACACGCCGAGCAGGAGCGCCACCAGCGCAACCAGCGGAGTGATCCGGTGTTGCAGGAAGAAAGCGGCGATTCTGCCGGACAGACCGAGACGAGGCGTGCTCATGGCATGGATTCCATCCCGGCATCACTGTCGAGCGGCCGCCGCAAGCGGGTCCAGTGCGATCCGCTCGCCCGGCGACAGGCCGGCCAGGATTTCGACCTGGCCGGCGAATGCCTTGCCGACGCGTACCTGTCGCAGCGCGACGCGGCCATCGCTTCCGACGACATAGACCGCGGTCACTTCGGTACGGTGAACAACTGCGGATAGCGGAACGAGCAGCCGCCGGTGCGCATCGCCTATTGGAAAGTACGCGCGGGCAAACATGCCCGGCCGAATGTCGCCGGCCGATGCCGGCAGGCCCAGGCGCACCTGGGCCGCATCGCTTTGCGGGTCGGTGAGCGGCAGGACCGTGACGGCCGTCGCCGTCTGCCATTGCGTCGAGCCGGGCAGGTCGGGCAGTTCGATCCGGACGGGGGCACGCTCGTGCAGCGCCGGTAGGCGCGATTGCGGTACGGTGGCCACGGCGCGCAGCGCGGCGGGGTCGAACAGCGTGAGCAGGGGCATCCCCGGCATCGCCATCGATCCGATTTCGACGTTGACGCTGGCGATCACGGCCGGATAGGGAGCGCCGATCTTGCGCAATGTCGGCTCGACCGCGGCCGCGCGTGCATCCGCCTGCCGCGCGTTTGCGATCGCCGCCGCTGCCTTGTAGCGCGCGCTGGCGCGATCTAGTGCCGCCTGGCTGACGTACTGTCGGTCGAACAGATACTTGGTGCGCTCCATCTCGCGCTGCGCGACGTGGGCTTCTGCCAGTGCCGCGCCGACCTGCGCACGAACCGCGGCGAGTTGTTGATCGGTTGCGCGTTGGTCGACCGTGACGAGAATTTGTCCGGTGTCGACGTGATCGCCCGCCTTGACCTGAATCGCAGTGATGCGGCCGGCGACCTGCGCGGCGACGGTCGTTTGCCTGGCCGATTCGATCACGGCTTCGGAAACGAACTCGTCGAACTGTGTCGTCTGCGCGACGACGAGCGTAGCGAGCGACTGCGCATGGGCCCATTGCGGCGGCAGTGCGATCGAGCAGGCAAACACGATCGGCCACCCGAGGCCGGTTCGCACGGCGACGCGCGAAACAGCGCACTCCGCACGGGCAAGCATCACTGCAATGGTCCAGCGCTTTACCTGCATAGGGGCCTCGGCAAACGCGTTCGTCCGGATGACTGGCCGTTTCGGGCATCGCGGGTAAAACACGTCGCCGTTGCCTGCCGGAGATCCTGTCATGCACGGCTGCCCGATTGCACGGGCGTTGTCGGCTTCCGCCAATCACCCCACCCATGTCGTGAAGTCAATAGTGGATCGGGCCGGCAATGGGGGCTTGATGCAGATCAACGGCCGATTCCCGGCGGTTCATTCGCGCCAGACGCGCGACGGTGCTGCGCACGAACGCTTGCATTCGGCCGGGATTCGCCGACGTGAAGGCCCGGCATCGACGGACGCCGACGCTGTTAGTGAAGCCGCTTTGCAGGGGCGACGTGATGAAGCATCGACAAGGTCTTCATGATTTGTCTGATCTCATCGTCGGCGAGGCGGTAGTAGACGTACTTCCCGTTGCGTCGCGCCGACACGATCGATTCCGCACGCAGCACGCCGAGATGCTGGGAAAGACTGGGCTGATGAACGCCCACGCGATGCTCGAGTTCCTGCACGTTGCGCTCGCCTTCCGCGAGCTGGCACAGCAGGAGCAGGCGGTCGCGATGTGCGAGTGCCTTGAGCAGCGACGCGACCTGCGCTGCGGAATCGCGCAGCGTCGCAAGCGCCTGGGGCGGCAGAGATACGGTCATGGCCATCTTCCTTGCTGTCACGGCGCCTGCCGTTTGATCGCCGGCCTGAATCGATCCGGAGGCGAATTCGGAACGCCGACGTCGGCCAACGGTACCATGCATGTACCGAAGCTGGCGCCGGATGCATCGTTCCTTCGGCGCGTCCGTTCGTGCCGGAGCGCCGCATCGACGATGCCCGTCCGATTCGACTCTAGGTACGCGAGGCCGGCGCCATTTGATCTCGGACAAGGATCGTGGTCGACATTGCCCGAGCTCCCGTGACGCGACAATCGGCTTTCCCGGCGATCGCATGCTTCGAGTGCGAGCACGGGCGGACGGGATGATCGTGGAGTTGGCCGTTGACACAGATCAATCGGCGAGCCGGGTGAATCGCTAACGTGATCTGCACTCGCAAGCTTTCGTCTGGAGTGCGCAATGGAGACTGTCCTTTCCATCCAGGCAGTCAGCAAGATCTATCCGATGGGAAGCGTCAGCGTCCATGCGCTCAAGGACGTCACGCTCGAACTCGAAGCTGGCGAGTTCGTGGTGCTGCTCGGTACGTCGGGTAGCGGCAAATCGACACTGCTTAACTTGATGGGCGGACTCGACACGCCGACGAGCGGCATCATCAATTACCGCGACCATCGTCTTTCAACCGCAACCGAGCGCGAACTTACCCGGTTCAGGTGTGAGCACGTCGGTTTCGTGTTCCAGTTCTACAACCTCATACCCGGCTTGACTGCTCGCGAAAATGTTGCGCTCGTGACCGATATCGTAGAGCATCCGCTCGATCCCGATGACGCCTTGCGCATGGTCGGCATCGATTCGCTGGCCGGGAACTTTCCTTCGCAAATGTCCGGTGGCGAGCAGCAGCGTGTGGCGATAGCTCGAGCGGTTGCCAAGCGGCCTGACGTCCTACTGTGCGACGAACCGACGGGCGCGCTGGATTTTCGCACCGGGCGGCTCGTACTCGACGTGCTGGAGCGGGTCAACCGAGAGTTCGGCACGCTCACCATAGTTGTGACCCACAACGCCGTTATCGCGGAGATGGCGAACCGGGTCGTGCGCATGAGTAGCGGCACGATCGTCGAAGAGCACCGCAATGTGCGACGTTCGGATGCCCGGGGTCTCACATGGTGAGCACCTTGACACGTCTGTCGGGGCGCGATCTGTGGCGCATGCGCGCCCAGGCGGTGGCGGCAGTCCTGGTCGTTGCGTGCGGCGTGGCCTCGTTCGTCGCGATGCGCAGCACGTACTTGGTCCTGCTGCGGGCGCAACAGGAATACTATGCGTCACACCGGTTCGCCGACCTGTTCGTGCACCTGAAGCGCGCACCGCTTGCGGTCGCGACGCAAATAGCGGCATTGCCCGGCGTTGCCGCAGTCGACGCACGCATGGTTGCCGATGTGACGCTCGACGTGCCTGGGCTCGCCGAACCGGCTACCGGTCATTTGGTCTCGGTTCCCGAACGGGGCGGGCCGTCGCTCGATCTGCTGCATCTTCAGCGCGGCCGGTACGTCGCGCCAGGCCGTGACGACGAAGTGCTGGTCAGCGCCGCGTTCGCAGACGCGAACCACCTGCGCACGGGGCAGCTCATCGGTGCCGTGCTGAACGGACGCTGGAAGCGGCTCCAGATCGTCGGCATCGCCATTTCACCGGAATACGTATACGAAACCGGAGCCGGCTCCATCTTTCCCGACAATCGCCACTATGGCGTGCTCTGGATGGGCACCGAAGCCGTATCGGCCGCCTTCCGGATGGACGGCGCATTCAACGACCTCGTGCTATCGCTCGATGGCAGTGCGATCGTGCCACGCGTTGTCGCGCAGGTCGATCGCGAACTGGCTGCCTACGGCGGGCTCGGCACGATAACGCGAGACGATCAGGTTTCGAACCGGTTCATTTCGGACGAGATCGCGCAGAACCGGATCACGGCGACCTATGTTCCGGCCATCTTCTTCTGTGTAACCATGTTTCTGCTTCAGAACGTCCTGAACCGGCTGGTCGATACCCAGCGCACGCAGATCGGTCTGATGAAAGCGTTCGGATACGGAAACGCCCGGGTCGCACTGCATTACCTTCAGTTCGCGTGCCTGATCGCCGCGGCGGGGGCCGCCGTTGGCTATGCCGCCGGTCTGGCGCTGGGCTCGTCGCTGACCGCGCTGTACGCGCGGTACTACCGATTCGCGCATCTTGAATACCATGTCGACGCGCATGTCGCGATCCTCGCTGCCATCGTGAGCTTCGCCACCGCGCTGGTCGGGACGGCTGCCGGTGTGACGAAGGCCGCCGGGTTGATGCCCGTGGAGGCAATGCGAGCGCCGCTGCCGCCTGCGTTCGCGGCCGGGTGGCTTGAACGGTTCGGCCTGTACCGCCATCTCGGCGTAACGTGGCGGATGATCGCCCGCAACATTACGCGGCAACCGCTCAAATCGCTGCTGTCGTGTGTTGCGATGGCCTGTGCAAGTGCGATTCTCGTAACGGGCGGCTTTTTCTTCGACGCAATCGATTATCTGTTCGACGTTCAGTTTCAGCGCGTCGAACGGCAGGACGTGACCGTCGCATTCGGACAGCCGTTGTCCCATCGAGCCATCTACGCGCTCCAGCGACTTCCCGGCGTGCTGCGCGTCGAGCCGTTTCGCGACGTCCCCGTCCGGATATCTGCCGGATATCGATCGCGCCGCTTGTCGCTGAGCGGGATCGCGCCGGCGGCGCAGATGCATCGACTGGTCGACGAGCGGAGCCTGCCGATGCGCGTGCCGCCGGACGGCATCGTGATTTCGTCGCAACTCGCCGACACCCTCGGCGTGCACACGGGCGACCGGGTCACCGTGGAGGTGCTGGAAGGCAAGCGCCAGTCGCGGCAGGTCATGCTCGCGGGACGGGTCGGAGAACTGGTCGGCGTTCGCGCCTACATGGACCAGCAGGCTCTCGCGCGTCTTCTCGGAGAAGGCGGCAACTGGTCCGGCGCCTGGCTGCAGATCGACGCGCGCGCGGCCGATCGTCTGTACGCCACGCTCAAGCGCATGCCCGCCGTCAACGCAGTGGCCGTCCGACAGTCGGTGATCGACAGCTTTCGCAAGATCATGAATGAAAGCGTCCGGCTTTCGACCTCCATCAATTTCACGTTCGCCTGCATCATCGCATTCGGTGTCGCATTCAACGGAATGCGTATCGCCTATTCGGAGCGCCTGCAGCAGCTGGCGTCGCTGCGCGTGCTCGGATTCACGCGCATGGAGGTTGCATGGATTCTGCTCGGTGAACAGTTCCTCCTCGCCGCGCTTGCGACGCCGGCCGGTCTCTTACTAGGCTATGGCGTATGCGCGTTCCTGGCGGATCGGCTTGCAACGGATCTGTATCGCCTGCCGCTCGTGGTGCAGCCGGCGACATTCGCGCAGGCATTTCTGGTGACCGCGAGCACTGTGGCAGCGTCGGGTTGGCTGGTGGCACGGAAGATCGGAAGTCTCGACATCGTCGCTGTGCTCAAGGCGAGGGAATCATGACGCGCGCCAGCAAGGGCCCGCTCCTGTTCTTCGCGTCCGGCGCACTCGCGGTCGCGTTCGCGCTCGGCTATGCGTTCTGGCCGGCGCCGACCGCTGTCGATACAGCGAAGGTGACGACCGGTCCGCTCCGGGTCACGATCGACGAGGATGGCGAAATTCGCGCGCATGATCGCTACGTGGTCACGGCACCGATCACGGGCCGCTTGCTGCGCGTGACGCTGCGTGAAGGAGACCGGGTGCGAGCCGGAGAAGTGATCGCGGTGCTTGTGCCCGTGCCGATGACCCCCGGCGAAAGTGCCCAGCAGCGTGCACGCGTGGAGGCTGCGGAGGCGTCACTGCGTGAGGCGCAGGCGCGTGTCGAGCATACCCGTGCCGATCTCGCGCAGGCGCGCCGGGAACGCGAGCGAGGCCAGACTCTGGTCGACGCAGGCGCAATTTCCAGGCAAAGCATGGAGCAGTTGCGCGCCATCGAGGCAACTGGCAGGAGCGATCTCGAAGCAGCGTCCGCACGCGAGAAGTCCGCAGCCGCCGAAGTTCGGGCTGCCGTGGCGAATCTCGAGGCACTCGAGGCAGGGCAGCCCGTCAAGGTTCGTGCTCCGGTCGACGCGGTGCTGCTGCGTGTCGACGAAAAGAGCGAGCACGTCGTGCCCGCAGGCACCGCGATCATGCTGCTGGCCGATCCTTCGCGCTACGAAGTCGTCGTCGACGTGCTGTCGACCGACGCGGTCAAGATCAGCCCGGGCATGCGCGTTTCCGTGGAAGACTGGGGCGAGGCATCGCCGATCGGCGCACGGGTGCGTGTCGTCGAGCCTGGCGCATTCACGAAGATCTCGGCGCTCGGCGTGGAAGAACAGCGCGTGCATGTGATTGCAGACCTGACCACGCCGCCCGGCCGGTTGAGCGACGGTTATCGCGTGCAGGGCAGAATCGTCATCTAGGAGCGCATGGATGTGCTGAGCATACCGGTCGGGGCGTTGTTCCGGTGCGCGGAGCAGTGGTGCGCGTTCGAGGTCGATCACGGACGGGCGATACGACAGATCGTTCAGATCGGACAGCGCAACACGGAGGCCGCTCAAGTGCTCGCTGGCCTGCAGGTCGGAAAAACCGTCGTCGTGTACCCACCGACCACACTTTCGGAAAACATGCCGGTTCGGTCGCGCTAGACGTGATTTCAAACCGTTGACCTGGCGCAACACAAGGGCCCGGCGAGCGTCGATGATGAGGATGGGCGCAGCGAGCGGGTTCAGTCATTGAGCGAGGTTTGCATGTACACGAAAATCATGATCGCCATGGATGGCAGCCCGTCATCGAAACAGGCGCTTGTCGAAGGTATCAAGCTGGCCAGATTGTGCGGCGCCAGCCTCTTCGTCGTGTTCGTCGTCGACAGATCCACCCTGTTCGCATATGGCGGGCGCGTGGAGCCTGACGAATTACTCAATGAGATCCGGCACTATGGCGAGTCGGTGTTGCGAGATGCCGTTCAGGCGATTTCGAACGCAGCGTTACGCGGCGACAGGGAAATCATCGAGACTGAGGCCGGTCAGGATGTCCCGGAGCGCCTTCAGCGCTACGTTGTGGACAACTCAATTGATCTGGTCGTGATCGGGACGCACGGGCGACACGGTGTGCGGCGACTCTTTCTCGGCAGTGTCGCGGAACGCTTCCTGCGCGGATCGACTTGTCCGGTCCTGCTCGTGCGCGGTAACGATGTTGCACGCGCCACCTCTGCGACAGCTTAACGCCACCACGGACAGTGTGCGTTGATGGCTTGCGATGATTGTGCAAGCTGTCGGACGACTCGCCGCGGACCGGCGCTCGATTCACT
>JABLTH010043647.1_pt1 | contig 21414 bp, 19 predicted proteins | sample 7875711 | NCBI WGS metagenome assembly JABLTH01 (sample SAMN14941262, study PRJNA633318) | bioreactor metagenome | isolation source: bioreactor | place: China | collected 2019-03-05 | reverse complement strand
GTGGCTGATCCTGTTCCCGTACAACCTGTTCTCCGCCTTGTGCTGGTATGTGGTGTGCCGCGTGTTCAACGTGCGCAGCGCACCGCCACCTTCGGAAGCACTGAATGGGGGAGAGCCGACGCGCTGCACGAGGTGAGGCGACGCGCTTATCCACTCTATCGAACGACCGGAAACACAACATCACACCCCAATGGTTTCGAAGCTGCCGATCAAATATTTTCTGGAGTGCGCTTGCATGAACAACCCCGGCCTCGAAATGGCGATCAACGGAGTCAATGACCTACCTAACGTGGTTATCTACACCCGGTGGCATCAGGCCGCTCCGTTGACGGCGCTATTTTCTCCACTGCTAGTCGTGTCGATATTCGTGCTATTCCCATTGCCCACCGACGGACCTCTTCTTGCCATCGCGGCGCTGACAGTCGTTTGCATCGTCACCCCGTTGATCCTGGCCCACGTGGTGTACCCGCCTGCCAAAGACGTGGTGCACATCACACCCGATTCATTGGTCTTCAAGCGCTATGGAACAGTCCCCTTTGACAGTATCACCGCGTATACCTTGGACGGACTGATCCGACTCACGCGCCGGGAGCAGCCAACGCTCACCTTGCTCGGTAACCGCAAGACACCCGGCTACAAGGACTTCCAGGCGGCGCTTGGCCCAGCCATGGCGACGTGGCGGTCGCACCACCCGACGGTGCCGATCAAGCAGAGCCATTTCCAGGGCACGTGGCTAGCAAAGGTGCTCGGCGCGCTGATCGTGGTCAGTTGCGTCGGTCTCGCCATCACCGTCGTGACTATGAAGCTCGCCCTGGCCTCGTTACCTGCCTTGGCGATCGGCATCTTCGGTGGTCTCCGCCTGCTCGCTAGTAAGCGCCAGGATATTCAAAAGTAGTACAAACCATAAGGAGCTTGATATGCGACCTATCGTACTCGTCGGTCACCGACACAGCTGTCCCATCCACGGCGACGGAACCGTTGTCAGCGGCGCCGAGTCCGCTGCCATTAACGGCCGTGCAATCGCGCGCGTCGGCGATCGCATCAGTTGCGGTGCGAAAATTCAAACCGGCTCGCCCGGCACGGAGATCGAAGGCCAGCCGGTGGCGCGCGAAGGCGACACCACGAGCCATGGCGGCACTCTGGTCGAGGGCGAAGCAGGATGGCAGGTGGAGTGACAGCGGCTGTTGAAAGCAGTCGGAAGTTACCTGTTCGAAGGTCCCGATGGCGAGCAGGTACTCGTCTCGGAGTCAGGCAACATGAGTGGGAATGTCCCGGCGATCCGCCGTGTGCAAATCGATGACCTGCGCCAGGTTATACGCCACGAAGTCGTGCAGATCCACGACACGATCTCGCATACCATGCATTTCGTGGAAAGTGGCGTATTCGGATACCTGCAACTTGCGGCATCAACCGGGATTCCTGTCGCGTCATCTGGTGACGCTGCGAGACGGCACCTATCTCGACCTTCTGTTCGCTACCAGCCAGCAGTCTGTTTGGGACATCTGCGACGGCTGGCGGGGGCCGCCGCAGTGCGAAGCCTTCCTCGTACTGATTGAGCCTGAGTCGGTCACGTTCGCCAACGTCCTGGAGTCCTGCGGCAAGGACCACCATGCAGGAGGCGCGGCCCGCGCACGTAAAAACGGCCATCCTCGCGGATAGCCGTTCAAATCACGCGTTGCCGCTCAGCGCATCACAGCGCCATGTCGGCCGACGCCTTCGCGGGGCGTGCCGGGACCGTGCCCGTTGCCTGCGACGGCGTCGCCATGTCGATCTTCGGCGGCGGCGCCAGTTGCAGCACGTCGCTCGTGTAGGTCCATTCCTCGACGACCTTCGCCGGGCTGTCGTTCAGCTTCGTGCCGTAGCTCGGCACGATCTGGCGGATCTTCTGCTGCCACTCGGGCGTCGCGACCTTGTCCTTGAACACCTTCTTCATCAGGTTCAGCATGATCGGCGCGGCCGTCGACGCACCCGGCGACGCGCCGAGCAGGCCCGCGATGCTGCCGTCCTGCGAGCTGACGATCTCGGTGCCGAGCTTCAGCACGCCACCCTTCACCGGGTCGCGCTTGATGATCTGCACGCGCTGGCCGGCCTGCCACAGGCGCCAGTCTTCCTTCTTCGCGTTCGGGAAGTATTCCTTCAGCGCGTTGAAACGGTCGTCGTCGGACAGCATCAGCTGGCCGGCGAGGTACTGGACCAGCGGGAATTCGTCGACGCCCACGCGCATCATCGGCGCGACGTTGTGCAGGTTGGTGCTCTTCGCCAGGTCGAAGTACGAACCGTTCTTCAGGAACTTGGTCGAGAACGTCGCGAACGGCCCGAACAGGATGATCTTCTTGCCGTCGATGATCCGCGTGTCGAGGTGCGGCACCGACATCGGCGGCGAGCCGACCGACGCCTTGCCGTACGCCTTCGCGAGATGCTGCTTCACGACCTCGGGGTTGTCCGTCACGAGGAACGAGCCGCCGACCGGGAACGCGCCGTAGTCCTTCGCCTCGGGGATGCCCGACGCCTGCAGCAGATGCAGCGCACCGCCGCCCGCGCCGATGAACACGAACTTCGCGTCGACCGACTGCGCCGGTTCATCCGAGTGCAGCTTGACCCACGTCACGTGCCACGTGCCGTCGGCATTGCGCGTGATCTCGCGCACTTCGCTCGACAGCGACAGCGTGAAGTTCGGCTGCGTCTTCAGGTAGCCGACGAACTGGCGCGTGATCTCGCCGAAGTTCACGTCGGTGCCGATCGGCGTCCACGTTGCCGCGACCTTCTGGTTGCGGTCGCGGCCTTCCATCATCAGCGGCACCCACTGCTTGATCTGGTCGTAGTCTTCCGAATACTGCATGCCGCGGAACAGCGGGCTGGCCTGCAGCGCCTCGTAGCGCTTCTTCAGGAAGCGGACGTTGTCGTCGCCCCACACGAAGCTCATGTGCGGCGTCGAGTTGATGAACGAGTGCGGGTTCTTCAGCACGCCCTGCTTGACCTGCCACGCCCAGAACTGGCGCGAGATCTGGAACGACTCGTTGATCTCGATGGCCTTCGAGATGTCGACCTTGCCGTCCGCCTTCTCCGGTGTGTAGTTGAGTTCGGCGAGCGCGGAGTGGCCGGTGCCGGCGTTGTTCCAGCCGTTCGAGCTTTCCAGCGCGACGCCGTCGAGGCGCTCGACCATCGTCATCGACCAGTCAGGTTGGAGCTCGTGCAGCCAGACGCCGAGCGTCGAGCTCATGATGCCGCCGCCCACCAGCAGGACGTCGACCTTCTTCGTATCGGCGGCGTGCGCGGACGACGCGGCGACGCACAGCGCGAGCGCCGACAGTATTACCCGTAACGTTTTGATCACAGCAGATCCCTTTTTCAACTTGGATGCATCGGTTTGCCAAACCGCCCGGCGTGCGTGTCGACCGCGGTGAAACGTCGATCCGGAGATCCGGATCGCGAATCCGGAATTCCGGATCGACACCGCGCCGCGTTGCATTTGCGCACGCGAAACCATCGGGAAGGACACCTTCGGATCGGCTTCCCGCGGGCAGGCAAGCGCCTGCGTCACAGTGGCGCACGACGCGCCCGGGCCCTTGCGGCAAGCCTGGGCGGAAGGCGCTTCAGGCTGCGTGGAAAGAGGCCGCGCGCGACGCGTTTTGCGGGGGGGCGGGGTGGCAAGGGGCGCGTAATGTAACCGAACTCGTTTGCTGTGTCACAAACGAAAAATACCGTTGTTTTCGTGGGGTTTTTTGCGTGTCCGGGTTTCCGGAACGACGGTCGGCGGAACCGGGGAACGTGTGGATAACTGCGCGGGATCGCGACGGTTTTTCGGGAGCGTCTTGCTTGTGTCTCGTCGTGTCGCGGCAGCGTGCCGCGACACGATCGCGCGACGTCACGTCACTTTACCTGGCGGCACCGTTCCGGCAGAACTGGTCGTACGCTTGCGCCGAATTCGCGAAACCCTTCTGCTTCGCGAGTTCCCACGGGCGCTCGCATCGTTGGGTCGTTTCGCACCACGAATAGCCGGCCGAGCCGATGCAGCCGTGCGCGTCGCGATCGCTGCCGACCATCGGCGGTGCGGGCGGCGCCGACGATTGGGCCGGCGGCGTGGATGGTGCGGCACAGGCGCTCAGTGCGAACGCGCAGGCCAGCGTGGCGGCCAGCGACAGCGAAGGGACGAAACGCGTCATAGGTGGTGCTCCATGGGATGAGTATTCGGAGAATCGGCTGACGGCCCCTGCGTTCGCCGCGTCGTTCAGGCGCCCGGCACCGGCACGCGCGACGAGAACTTCACTTCGCGCAATGCGAGGCTCGACTGGATCGACGAAACCCCGGCCTGCTTGCGCAGCACGCGCTCGACGAATTCGGCGTACGCATCGAGATCGGCCGCGACGACCTGCAGGATGTAGTCGGCCGCGCCGGTGATCTTGTGGCACGACGTCACTTCGTCGTGCCGTCGCATCACCTCCTCGAAGTGATCGGAATCCTGGTCGGAATGCATGTTGAACGTCACCTGCACGAACGCGAACACGTTCATGCCGAGCGCGCGCCGGTCGAGATTCGCCTGGTAGCCGGTGATGACGCCTTCGTCCTCGAGCCGCTTGCGGCGGCGCCAGCAGGGCGTGACGCTCAGCGACAGCTTCTCGCCGAGCGTCGCGTTCGACAGCGCGCCATCGTCCTGCAGCAGGCGGAGCATGGCGCGGTCCACGCCATCCAGTTCGACCGAAGCGCGAATTTTGCTCATTTCCGGGATTCCGTAGGCGGTTTTCTCAAAATTGTACGAAAGGCGCGCGTCGAAAGCAAAGTTATTGCCGCCTGCGGTCAATAAACTGTTGCCACCCTCACCGCAACAGTCAACCATGCTCACGGTCTACAGCAGCGATCACCAGTTGCATCGCGGCGTCGAACTGAAGGACGGCGCGATCACCGATTCGTTCGAAAACCCCCTTCGCGCCGAGACGGTGCTCGCGCAGGTGCGTGCCGCGGGACTGGGCGACGTCATCGCGCCGAAACCGTTCGACCGCGCGCACTACGCGGCCGCGCACAGCGCGCGCTACGTCGATTTCCTCGCCGGCGCGTGGGACGAGTGGGCCGCGACGGGCCGCACCTGCCAGGCGCTGCCGCTCGTGTGGCCGGTGCGCGCGATGCCGGCCGCCGCGACGCCGCCCGCTTTCATCGACGGCAAGCTCGGCTTCTACGCGATGGACGCCGGCGCGCCGATCAACGCCGGCACGTGGGATGCCGTGAGCGCGAGCGCGAACTCGGCGCTCACCGGCGCAGGCCTGCTGTCGAGCGGCGCGGCGCGCGCGGCGTTCGCGCTGTGCCGCCCGCCCGGCCATCACGCGGGCCGCGAGTACATGGGCGGTTATTGCTACCTGAACAACGCGGCGATCGCCGCGCAGCACTGCATCGCGCAGGGTGCCGCGCGCGTCGCGGTGCTCGACGTCGATTTCCACCACGGCAACGGCACGCAGGACATCTTCTACGACCGTGCGGACGTGCTGTTCGCGTCGATCCACGGCGAGGCGCCGGTGTCGTACCCGTACTTCTCCGGCTACGCGGAGGAGCGCGGCATCGGCGCGGGCGAAGGCTTCAACCTGAACCTGCCGCTGCCGAAGGGCACGCTGTGGGACACCTATTCGGCGGCGCTCGACCAGGCGGCAACCGCGATCGCCGCGCATGCGCCCGACGCGCTCGTCGTCTCGCTCGGCGTCGATACCTTCGAGCACGACCCGATCAGCCATTTCCGGCTGCGCTCGCCCGACTACCTGCGCATCGGCGCGGCGCTCGCGCGCCTGAACCTGCCGACGCTGTTTGTGATGGAAGGCGGCTACATGGTCGACGAGATCGGCATCAACGCGGTGAACGTACTGCTGGGATTCGAAGGGCGCGCGTGAGCGTGCGGGATGACTTCGACGAACGACGGATCTGAACACGAACGAAGCGCGACAAGGACGGAGACAACCATGAATCGACATCACAAGACGGTACTCGCCAGCGCGGCCGCACTGACGTGCGCGCTGTCCGCATGGCCCGCGCACGCGGACGAGATCGTGCGCATCGGCCACGTCGCGCCGCTGACCGGCGCGATCGCGCATCTCGGCAAGGACAGCGAGAACGGCGCGCGCCTCGCGGTCGAGGAAATCAATGCGAAGGGGCTCGTGATCGGCGGCAAGAAGGTCACGCTGCAGCTCGACGCACAGGACGACGCGGGCGATCCGCGCACCGCGACGCAGGTCGCGCAGCGGCTCGTCGACGACAAGGTGATCGGTGTCGTCGGCCATCACAACTCGGGCACGTCGATTCCGGCGTCGCGCGTCTATCGCGACGGCGGCGTCGTGCAGATCTCGCAGGCCGCGACCAATCCGACGTACACGCAGCAGGGCTTCAAGACGACCTATCGCGTCGTCGCGACCGACGCGCAGCAGGGGCCCGCGCTTGCGATGTATGCGGCGAAGAACATGGGCATCAGGACGGTGGCCGTGGTCGACGATTCGACCGCGTACGGGCAGGGCCTCGCGACCGAGTTCGAGAAGGCCGCGAAGGCGGCCGGCATGAAGGTCGTGTCGCGCGACGCGACCAACGACAAGGCGATCGACTTCCGCGCGATCCTCACGAAGATCAAGGGCACGAACCCGGACGCGATCATGTACGGCGGAATGGACGCGACGGGCGGCCCGCTCGCGAAGCAGGCGCGCCAGCTCGGCATGCGGGCGAAGATCCTCGCCGGCGACGGCGTGTGCTCGACCGACCTGCCGAAGCTCGCGGGCCCGACCTCCGACAACGTCGTGTGCTCCGAAGCCGGGATCGCGCTCGAGAAGATGCCCGGCGGCGCGGCGTTCGCGAAACGCTACGAAGCGCGTTACCACCAGCCGATGCAGGTGTATGCGCCGTTCTCGTACGACGCCGTCCACATCATCGTCGACGCGATGAAACGCGCGAACTCCACCGATCCGGCGAAGGTGCTGGCCGCGATGCCGGCCACCGACTATCGCGGCGTGATCGGCGAAACGAGCTTCACGTCGCAGGGCGACCTGAAGCACGGCGCGATCTCGGTGTTCACGTACAAGAGCGGCAAGAAGGCGCTGCTCGATATCGTGAAGATGTGATGCGGCGGTGACGTTGCGTTGATGTTGCGCCTGATGTCGCGGGGGCCGCGAAGCGGGACAGGCTTCGCGGCCCTCGCCGTTTACAGCGCGCGCACTCGCGTGCTGTCGGCGCGGCGCTCCGCGTCGTGCACGATGTGCAGCTCGCGTGCGCGGATCGGCAGCACGCAATCCGCATCGGCAAGCGTCCTGCGCACCTGGCGCGCGAGGCGCCAGCGCATCGCCCAGAACTTGTCGGTGTGCGTCCACACGCGCATGTTCGCGACCGCCGTGCTGTCGTCGAAGCGCATCACCATCACGTCCGGTTCCGGCTCGCGGAGCACGTCGGGATCGGCGAGCGCCAGCTTGCGCAGCGCATCGAGCGCACGGTCGATGTCGTCGTGTACCGATACTTCCACTTCGAGATCGAGGCGGCGTGTCGGGTTGCGCGTGTAATTGCGAATCGAGCTGCCCCACAGCGCGCTGTTCGGCACGTATTCGCAGATGCCGTCCGGTTTCGTCAGCCGCGTCATGAAGAGCCCGACCTCGTCGACGGTGCCCGCGACACCCGTGCCGCCGTCGATATAGTCGCCGACCTTGAACGGCCGCAGCAGCAGGAGCATGATGCCGGCCGCGATGTTCTGCATCGTGCCTTGCAGCGCGAGCCCGATCGCGAGGCCTGCGGCGCCGAGCACCGCGACGATGCTCGCGGTCTCGATGCCGAGCTGCGACAGCGCGCCGACGATCGCGACGATGCGGATGCCCCACACGGCGACGTCGCAGAGGATCGGCCGCAGCGTGTCGTCGACGCGCTCCTTGTTCGAGAGCAGACGGTTCAGCCAGTTGCCGATGCGTTTCGACAGCCACCAGCCGACGACGAGCAACGCCAGGCCGGCGGACAGCTTGAGGGAGAGGGTGGACAACGCGTTCCACAGGAACGTCCAGCGTTCCGGATGTAGTTGGTCGAGAAACATGAAGGGATTCCGGGTTGGGGGAGCAGTGCGCGATGCGACGCGAGCGTGCCGTGGTCGGGCACGCTCGCGTTCACGCGCCGGCAGCGTTCGACTGTCCCTGCGGCACGATGGTTCGCCCGCATGGGTGGGGTCGAATGCCGCACAGCCGTGCCGCCGGCGCGCGACATCGCGATTTCGATTTAGTACGAAACGGCTTTTCCTGTAAATAAGACTTGTCCTATTCAGCTGTTTCGATCGCGCCGATACACTCGTCTTCACGTTGCCGGGTCGCGACGATCGTTCCTCCGCGATACCCGGTTCTTTCCCGATTTTCATTGACAGACAGCGAGTGACGACGTCATGCGGTTAGACCTGCGTTTCCGTCTCGCACGCGAACAAGGTCTACCCGCGCTCCGCGGCGCTTGCGGTTTCCCGATGCGCCGCGCGCTGCTGCGCGGTGTCGTCGCGGCCGCCTGTGTGGCGGGTGCACCGGGCGCGCCGGCGCATGTGTCCAACGACACCGCGCCGTTCCCGTCCGTGACGGCCGACCTTGTCGACGTGCCCTTTTTCAATGCCGCGCGAACGACGTGGGGCGGCTTGCACGCATCGTCGGCAGCGCCGCTCGACGTGGCCTATGCGGCGCCTGCGTTGACCGTGCCGAGCGCGCATGAACGCGACGGCGCCGTTGCGCGCTTCGGTGCATGCGTGGCCTACCGCGTTCTGTGCGATGCGGCGCGCAGTGCGGTCGAGCGCGCGTACGCGTCGAGATTCGATTACGGTCTTGCATCGGCGTTGCCCGCGATGGGTGAACGGGCCGCGTACGAACGGCGTCCCGTCGATCTCGCCGCTGCCGAACCGTTCATGCTCGAAGAGGCCGGGCGCGGCGCGCGTAGCGGCGCGATCGTCGGCAACCTGCGGGCGTCGCTGGCGCGCGCCGATCTGCCGGCCGGCGTTGCCGCACAGGTCATCCGCATGGTCGCCGGGCGCATCGACCTGAAACAGCGCGGCGCACTCGGCGACACCTTCCGCGTCGCATACGAACCCGACGACAGCGCGTTGCAGCCGGGCGGCACGCGCGTGACGGCACTCGAGCTCCGCTTCCGCGGCCAGTACGTCGCGGGCGTGTGGTTTGCGCCCGCTGACGGCGCGTCGGGGGGCTATTACGACTTCGACGGCGTGCCGCTCGCCGGTTCGCGGTTTGCGATGCCGGTCAACGCCACGCGGATCAGCTCGCATTTCGGGGCGCGCGTGCATCCGGTGACCGGCGTGCGTCATGTGCATTCCGGCGTCGATCTCGCGGCACCGGCCGGGCGCGCGGTTCATGCGTCGGAACGTGGGGTCGTGACGTTCATCGGCACCGAGCCGCGCGGCTATGGCAAGTACGTGGTGATTCGCCATGACGGCGGCTGTGCGTCGTACTACGCGCATCTGTCGGCGTTCGAGCCGACACTGCGAACCGGCATGCGGGTCGCGCGCGGCGAGCGTGTTGGCGCGGTCGGCAGCACCGGGACGGCCACGGGGCCGCATCTGCATTTCGAGGTGCGCAGGCATGACCGTCTCGTCGACCCGGTCGCGCTCGTACAGGCGGGCGACGCGGCGAAGCTGAAGGGCGAGCGGCGCGTGGCGTTCAACCAGGTGGCGCTCGATGCGCGCACGCAGCTCGCGTCTGCCGCCTGGCTGCAGCCAGTTGCGATGACGACGCTTTCCCCGTCGCGCGATGGTTGAGCCTGCGGACGTGAAACGTGAGAATGGGATCGTTCGGTTAGCTTACGAATCGCGAAGCCGTCGCCTTGGAGTCTGAAGGAAGCGTGTAGAAGGCGAATTGACAAACGGCAGCCGGATACCCGGTTCACCCGGCCTGACGAGAGGTACCCGATCGGGGCTCGTGGCCGGCAGCGGGCATGTCGCTTTGTCGCAGGAGTCGCAATACATGCGGAGGGTCACGTGCACGTAGCGCGTCGAGACGATGGAAGAACACGGTGCGGATCTGCGGATGCCGTATTCGCGCGCGATGGGGGTAGGATTGCTTGAATTGCGCCCGCGAGGCCGTGAAGGCATCGGGCGTGTGTTCCATTGCATCCGGGTGGGGGATGAACTCGTCGTCCTGCATTCCTTCGTCAGGAAGACGCAGGAAACACCCAACGACGAGTTGCACATGTCAGGCGCTGATTTCGCAAATGAGCTTTGTCGGGAGACCGCATACGCGGCCACGACCCTGGCTGTGAATCGCGCACCTCGAGAAACGGCAACCCGTCCGGTTCATCGTGTGGACACATCCTGGTCGAACACGTTGGCTGCAGAATCAGCGTGGTCCGATGGGTTGTCACGTTCGTTCACGTTGACGCCACAGCTTCGACCGGCAACCAGATCTCCAGCACGCCGGCGCCCGTCACCGGATCGTAGTCGCCGCTGTAGCGCTCGAACTCGGGTGCGTCCACCGCCTTGAATCCCGACGTCGGCAGCCAGCCGTTCCAGATGCTGTAGAAGGTCTGGTGCAACGTCGAGATATGCCCGGCGTGTTCGAACACCGCGTACCGCTGTGGCGCCAGTTCGACCCAGCGAAACGGTGCGTGCAGCCGGTCGCGGCTCGTGACTTCCACGCCCGCGATGTATTCGAAGCTGCCGTCCGCATCGGGGTTGCAGCACACGCCGTACGTCACGTCGCCGACCTGGCCGGGAAGGGTACCGATGTATGGGATGAACGCTTGCCAGAGCGCCGGAATCCCTTCATTGGTGTCAAACGTATAGCGGTCGCTCATGCCCGCGATCAAGCGCTTGCCGGCGGTTTCGAAGCGCGACGGCCTCACGTCGATGATCTTCAGTTCTTTCATGCGCAGCGGCTCCACAAGAGACAATCCGTCGAGGGTGCGCCGTGCCCGCACGTCCTCGGGCGTGACGCCGAAGAGATCGCGGAAGGCGCGCGTGAACGCCTCATGGGAGCCATAGCCGGCATCGAGCGCCACGTGCAGGATGTCCGGCGCGCCTTGCGCCAGCGCACGTGCCGCGCGCGTGAGCCGCCTCGACCGCACATAGCGCATCACCGGCCAGCCGGTATTCATCGAGAACAGGCGCGAGAAGCCGAAGCGCGACATGTCGCAACCGGTGGAGATCCTGTCGAGCGTCAGTTCCCTGTCCAGTTCGGTTTCGATCAACCAAAGTGCTTTTCCTACCGGGTTCATGGCGTGCCAATGAGGGTGTCGGTCGGACTATATGGTATCGGCGCCGGGGGCATTTGATCGTTCTTGCGGCGCGGGCGGGGAGTGCGCCGGCTGACGCACTGGAACGGATCGCCACGCCGGGCGGCGTGGCGACGGCAGGCAGGGCGGTGCTACTCAGCCCAGCGGCCAGTTCAGGAACACGATGCCGTCGTTGTAGTCGTCGTCGGCGCCGTCTTCCGAGCCGACGATCCCGAAATACGACTTCTTGAAGATATCGACCTGCCGCGAGCCGAGCCGCGACGGCTTGCCGTTCGCCATCACGATCACGCGCACGCGTCCCTTGCCGGAGTCGAGCACCTTGGTGCCGAGGTTCTGGTCCTGCGCGCCGGCACCCTTGAACGTGGCGGCCGGGTTCGGGTTGTCGTCGACGTAGATGTCGATCGTCTGGTCGTTCGCCGCGTTGGTGAGCGCGGTGACGCCGAACTTGATGTTCGGCGGCAGGTTGAACGTGCCGTCGCGCTCGCCGCCGCCGATGCCGATGCCGCCGGCACCGCTGCCGCCTTCCGCACCGGTTTCGTTGCCGCCGCCGGCGGGCGACGGCGACGATGCAGCCGTTTCCCCGATCGCGGACAGGCTCGCGTACGAGTCGATATGCATCGCGCTGCCGCGCACGCTTTTCCACTGGCCCTTCACGAACGTGACGCCGGTGCCGACGTCGATCGTCGCGACGAGCGTGAACGGCATGCGCCCGGTGCTTTCGGGCACCTTCGACGAATAGGTGAAGCACCCGTCCGCGACGACACCCTTGTTGGTCGCGATCGCGAAATAGATGCCGGGGAAGTTGTTGCCGGTCGCGTACGGCGTCGGCACGTTGAGGATGACCTGCAGGTTCCCGTTCCGAATCTCTGCCTTGGCGATGTCGATGTACAGGCCCGGGATGTCGACGTAGGTCTCCGAGGTCGCCACGGGGGCACTGACAATCGAAGCCGAAAGGAGGGGCATGGATGTCTCCGTTGGTTGGGCGGGTTTTCGTGGAGTGCGGCGCGAGGTGCCGCTGAATGCGGTGCCCGACCGCCGGCCGGCCCGGAGGCGGCCGGCGGTGGTCGGTTGTCAGCCGTGCGTCAGGTCAGCCGATCGGCCACTGGAGCACGACGATGCCGTCGTTGTAGTCGCTGTCGTGGCCGTCTTCCGACACGACGATCCCGAAGTTGACCGTGTACGGCGAGCCGTCCGATTTCTTGCCGTTGATCGGCGCGAGGCGCGCGTCGGTGGCTGACGGCTTGCCGTTCACCGACACTTCGAAGCGGATCTTGCCGTTGCCGGAATTCAGCGTCGCTTCACGCGGGCCGTCGCGCGTCGTCAGCTTGTGATATGCGGCGGGTTCCTGGCTGTCGCCGATGAACAGCTTGATGTGTTGCTGCTCGGCGGCATTCGCGAAGAAAATCGCGCGGAAATCGGTATTCGGCGGAATCGAAAACTCGCCGGCGCGATTGGAAGACGTTTGAGAATCGGCCATGCTTTCCTCCTGAGGAATGATGGGTAAGGCTTGAAGCCATGTCGCACAAACGTTTGCCGTTTGAAATGCGACGCATCGAGCATGCCGAAAAATAAATCAGAAAATATTCGCCGAGGAATGGCTATTGTTCAGTAAATAGAAAACCAGGGTTAATCGATTTAATGAAGCGTGTTTAATTGGCTTTATTTGAAATTATTCGGGAAACTATATCGGCGTGCATATCGCTTTTCTGAACGATGCGTGATTGCGCCGGCGGGGCAGGGGAGGCGGGGGTGGCAGGTGAGGCGACAGCAAGCGGGCTTGGGCGCGGACGTTCGGTGTTCGCATTTGGCAGCGTTCGTTTCAACATCAGCATCTCGGTCATGGCCGCGCCCACCGGCCACCACCGAACGCCCGCGCCGAAACCCGATCGCAACGGAAATGGGGTGCGGCAACCGGCGAAGTGGATTGACCCACTCACTCCGAACGCGAACAGGGCCCCACCGGCGCCGCACCCATGAAGCATATCGACGGGGCTGCGCGATGCCTATCGGACACGACTGATTCTGAGCGATCAAATTCGGCGCCATTTGCGCCCGGCCCGTTGACAGCCCCCGTCACCTTGTGATTTGATTCCGGCCATGCAAGCCGCCCAGCCCCTCTTCTCGCTACGACTACTAGCCCGTTTCTCCGGGCTGGGTCTGCGGCTGCGCGCTTTCCATCTGCTTCTTTCCTGAAGCGCCAGATTTCCCCCGCATCACCGACCTGGCCCCGGTTGTCGACCGGCGCCTGAGTTCGTCTTTCTTCCGAATCGTTCCGCTCCGTCCCGGTCGCTCAACCGCCAAGGCTGTCGTTCGCCGTACCGCTTTGCCGTTGTGCCGCTTTCCACCGTTTTCACCGCTGTGCGCGCAGCCTGCCACCACGACAGATGGCCATCGCGCCGCGGTTTCCCGACCAACCGACCGAGGACCGAACATCATGATGCTGAAGAACCCCGCGACGAAGTACCGACCGTTCACGCCCGTCAACCTGCCGAACCGCATGTGGCCGACGCGCACGATCACGCAAGCGCCGATCTGGATGAGCACCGACCTGCGCGACGGCAACCAGTCGCTGTTCGAGCCGATGGACGCGGGGCGCAAGATGCGGATGTTCAAGTTGCTGGTCGCGATCGGCTTCAAGGAGATCGAGGTCGCGTTTCCGTCGGCGTCGGAGACCGACTTCAACTTCGTGCGCGAACTGATCGAAGGCGGCCACATTCCCGACGACGTGACGATCGAGGTGCTCACGCAGGCCCGCGACGACCTGATCGAGCGTACCTTCGACTCGCTGCGCGGCGCGAAGCGCGCGATCGTGCACCTGTACAACGCGACCGCGCCGGAATTCCGCAAGATCGTGTTCGGCCTCGACCGCGACGGCGTGAAGGCACTCGCGGTGAACGCGGCGCGCACGATCAAGCGCTTCGCCGACGCCGCGACCGACACGCATTTCACGCTGCAATACAGCCCGGAAACCTTCACGGCGACCGAGCTGGATTTCGCGAAGGAAGTCTGCGACGCCGTGTTCGACGTCTGGCAGCCGACGCCGGAGCACAAGGCGATCGTGAACCTGCCCGCCACGGTCGAAGTCGGCACGCCGAACTTCTACGCGGACCAGATCGAATGGATGCACCGCAACCTCGCGCGCCGCGATGCGCTGATCGTGTCCGTGCATCCGCACAACGACCGCGGCACCGCGGTCGCGGCGGCCGAGCTCGCGGTGATGGCCGGCGCGGACCGGATCGAAGGCTGCCTGTTCGGCAACGGCGAGCGCACCGGTAACGTCGATCTCGTCACGCTCGCGTTGAACCTCTACTCGCAGGGCGTCGATCCGGGCCTCGATTTCTCGCAGATCAACGAAGTCGCGCGCACGTCCGAGGAGTGCACGCAGTTGCCGATCCACCCGCGCCATCCGTATGTCGGCGACCTCGTGTTCACCGCCTTCTCCGGCTCGCATCAGGACGCGATCAAGAAGGGCTTCGCGGTACAGAAACCCGACGCCGTATGGGAAATGCCGTACCTGCCGATCGATCCGAGCGATGTGGGCCGCACGTACGACTCGATCATTCGCGTGAACAGCCAGTCGGGCAAGGGCGGTATCGCGTACCTGCTCGAGCAGAGTTATGGCGTCGCGCTGCCGCGCCGCCTGCAGGTCGACTTCAGCGCGGCCGTGCAGCGCCTGACCGACGACAGCGGGCTCGAGGTGACGAGCGAGCAGATCTGGTCGCTGTTCCAGCAGGAATACGTGGAAGGCGATGCGCCGCTGCGTTATGTCGGCCATGAGCTGAGCGAGCGCGACGGCCGCGAGACGATCGTGCTGACCGCCGACGTGCACGGCGAGCGCCGCGTGCTGCGCGGCGAAGGCAACGGCCCGCTCGACGCGCTGATGCACGCGCTGCGTACGCCGCTGCGCATCCAGCACTACGAGGAACGCGCGCTGTCGCAAGGCGCCGACGCGAAGGCGATCGCGATCGCGGAACTGGCCGGCACGGGCGTGCGCGGCAGCGCGTTCGGCGTCGGCATCGACGCGAACCTGACGACCGCATCGATCCGCGCGGTGATCAGCGGGGTCAACCGCGCGTATGCGCGCGCGGACGAAGCGGCGCAGGCGACGTTTTTTGGCGCGCAGCAGGCGGTGACGGCTGTCGCGTAAGCGGCGTCGTGGCGGCTGCGCCGGCGGTGCCCGGCGCGGTCGCGTCGCCGCCGCCGCGCGGCAGCGCGCGATCGTCGCGAAACGGACAGCGCCGCTTATCGGCGCCGGAAGTATTCGCTCGGCGGCACGCCGAGCGCCTTGCGGAACATCGCCGCGAACGCGCTCGGGCTGTCGTAGCCGTGCTCGAGCGCGAGTTCGAGGATCGGCGTGCCGGCCGCGAGGCGCGGCAGGCTCAGCAGCAATCGCGCATGGCGGCACCATGCGCCGTGCGTCATGCCCGTCTCGCGCTTGAACGTGCGTGCGAGCGTGCGCTCGTTCATGTGTGCATCGCGCGCCCACGACTGCAGCGTGACGGCCACCGACGGGTCGCTGATCAGCCGCGTGCACAGCGCGGCGAGTGTCGGATGGCGTGGCATCTGCACATGCAGCGACAGCAGCGGCGCGATTTCGATTTCGTCGAGGATCAGCGCGAGCACGCGTCCCGCGCGATGCGAAAGGTCGTAGTCGGCCGGCAGTTCGCACGCGGTCACGATCAGTTCGCGCAGCAACGTGCCGACCTCGATCACACGGCACTCGCCCGGCAGGCTCGGCCGCACTTCGCGCGCGACGAACACCGAGCGCATCTGCACGTCGCCGGCCATCCGGATCTCGTGCTGCGTGCCCGCCGGCACCCACACCGCGCGCCCGGTCGGCACGACCCAGCTGCCGGCATCCGCATACACGAGCATCACGCCGGAGATCGCGTGAATCAGCTGGCCGTGCCGGTGCGAATGCGGCGGATACAGGACACCGGACGCCGCGTCGGACACGGCGACCGCGATCTGCTTGTGCTTGTCCTTGCGCTCGAGCGCGCTGAAAAATGGGTCCACTTGTCCTTTTCTCGACGACGAATGCGCTTTGCGCGCGAGATCGACTGAATGTGCCGAAATTACCATAGGCCCATCGTTTGTTCGACTGCCACCGCACGATGCGCGCCTCCTTCCTTGCTTCGCTTTCCTTCGATTTGCCCTTTGCCGCCTCGTCTTGCGCGCCGCGCATTGCCGCCACGCTGCTGAGCGCGGCAATGCTTGGCGCATGCTCCGTCGGCGAGCCGTATCGTCCGCCGTCGATCGATGCGGCACATCGCGCGCCGTTCGATGCCGCCGTCGATGCGCCCGTCGCGTCGAGCGGTGCGTTGCCCGATCGCTGGTGGCAGCTGTTCGACGATCCGGCGCTGGACGCACTCGTGCGCGAAGCGCTCGCGCAAAACCGCGATCTCGAGGTGGCCGCGGCACGCGTCGCGCGTGCGCGCGCCGTGCTCGACGAAGCGGGTGCCGCGCGATTGCCCGATACGACGGCCAGCTTCGGCGTCGACTACGGCAAGCACGCGCCCGACCAGATCGTCGCGAGCGCGAACGGCACGGATGCGCGTACGCGCCGGGGATTCGCACCGTCGTTCGCGTTGTCGTGGGAAGTCGATCTGTGGGGGCGTGTCGGCCATCTCGTCGATGCCGCGCGCGCCGATTCGGAGGCCGTGCAGGCGGCATCGGATGCGATGCGCGTCGCGGTGGCCGCCGAGACGACGGCCGCCTACGCGCAGGCGTGCGCGTTCGGCGAGCGGATCGACGTGGCCGAGCGTTCGGTCGCGATCGCCGACCGCCTCGCCGCGCTGACCGCACGGCAGCGCACGCACGGTCTCGTGTCCGATCTGGAAGTCGCGCGGTCGCGCGCGTTCGCCAACGATACGCGTGCCGAACTGCCGGCGCTGACTGGCGCGCGCCGCGCCGCGTTGTATGAGCTGGCGGTGCTGACCGGGCACGCGCCCGGCGCGATTCCCGATGCGGCCGCGCGCTGCCATGCGACCCCGGCGCTGGCGCGGCCGTTTCCGGTCGGCGATGGTGCCGCGCTGCTCCGGCGCCGGCCCGACCTGCGCGAAAGCGAGCGCCGGCTCGCCGCGTCGAACGCGCGGATCGGTGCCGCCACGGCCGAACTGTATCCGTCGATCGTGCTCGGCGGGTCGGTGAACTGGCTGTCGACGACCGGCGATCCGTCGTCGCTTGGCGACAAGTACGCGATCGCGTGGGGCGTCGGGCCGCTGATTACCTGGCGCTTTCCGAATCTCGCGGCGAGCCGCGCGCGGCTCGCGCAGGCACGCGCGGACGATGCCGCCGCACGCGCGTCGTTCGACGCGCAGGTGCTGCGCGCGCTGAAGGAAACCGAACAGGCGCTCGCGCGATATGGCGCCGAGTGGCGCCACAAGGCCGCGCTCGAAACCGCGCGCGCCGAACACGCGCGCGCTTTCCGGCTCGCGGAACTGAACTACGACGCGGGCGCGCTGGATTTTCTCGGCGTGCTCGACGCGCAGCGCAGCCTCGTCGCGGTCGATGCGGCACTGGCCGCGTCGACGCAGCAGGTCGCGCTCGATCAGGTTGCCGTCTTCAAGGCACTGGGGGGCGGCTGGCAGCGTCAGGGCCAGCGCAAGCCCGTTAATGACGTGAACGGGCCCTGACCGGCCGTTCGTGAATCCGCACGCACTCAACCCTTCCGATTCCGATCATGAGCACCACAGCCGTACCCGAGAAATCCGCCCGTTTCGCGCGGCGCCACTGGATCGCCGCCGGCGCCTTCATCACCGTCATCGTGCTGGCCGGGTTCGGCTGGCGCTGGTGGACGGTCGGCCGCTTCATCGAACACACCGACGATGCATACGTGCGCGCCGACATCGTGACCGTCAGCCCGCGGGTGGCCGGTTATGTCGCGAGCGTGGCCGTCGACGACAACCAGCCCGTGAAGCGCGGCGACGTGCTCGTCACGCTCGACGATCGCGACTATCGCGCGAAGCTCGACGACGCGCAGGCGGCCGTTGCCGCCGCCGATGCGACGTTGCAGGCCGAGGAAGCCGCGGCCGCGACGCTCGACGCGCAGGTCGGCCAGCAGCGCAGCGTGATCGAGCAGGCGCAGGCCGACGCGGCCGCCGCGCGTGCCGAGGCGACCCGACGCGACGCGGATGCGGCGCGCTACAAGCAGTTGCTCGCCGAATCGGCCGCCAGCGGGCAGCGCTGGGAACAGGCGCACGCCGATGCGCTGAAGGCGCGCGCGGAACTGGCGCGCGCCGGCGCGGCCGTGCGCGCGCAGGACGACCAGCAGACGGTGTTGCGCCGGCGCCGTGCGCAAAGCGCGGCCGCGATCGAGCAGGCGCGTGCACGGCTCGCGGCGTCGCGCGCGAAGCTCGCGCTGGCGCAACTCGATCTCGAGCACACGGTGATCCGCGCGACACGCGACGGCACGATCGGCCAGCGGGCGGTGCGCGCGGGCCAGTACGTCGAGGTCGGGATGCCGTTGCTCGCGGTCGTGCCGCTGCGCGACGTGTACGTCGTCGCGAACTTCAAGGAGACGCAGCTCGGCGCGATGCACGACGGGCAGCCGGTCGAGATCGACGTCGATACCTACTCGGGCCGCACGCTGCACGGCCGCGTGCTGGGGCTCGCCCCGGGCTCGGGTGCCGAATTCGCGCTGCTGCCGCCCGACAACGCGACCGGCAACTTCACGAAGATCGTGCAGCGCGTACCCGTGAAGATCCGCCTCGATGCGCCGCCGCCGGGCCTCGTGCTGAGGCCCGGCATGTCGGTGATCGCGCGCGTCGATACGCGCGGCGCACCGGGAGCCGGATCGTGACGGCCGCGGCATCGCGGGCCGCGCAGGCCGCGCAAGATGAATCCGTCTCGCTGCGCGCGTGGGTCGCGGTGCTCGGCGGCGTGTTCGGCTGCTTCATGGCGGGGATGAACGTGCACGTGACGAACGCGTCGCTGCCCGACATCCGCGGGTCGCTGGGTGCGAGCTTCGAGGAAGGCTCGTGGATCTCGACCGCGTACCTGGTTGCCGAGATCGTCGTGATTCCGCTCACCGGCTGGCTCGTGCAGGTGTTCTCCGCGCGCCGCGTGCTGCTCGTCGGCGCAACGGGGTTCCTCGCGTTCTCGATCGCGTGCTCGGTCGCACCGACCATTTCGACGATGATCGTCGCGCGCGCACTGCAGGGCGCGTTCGGCGGCGTGCTGATTCCGCTGTCGTTCCAGCTGATCGTCACCGAGCTGCCACCGTCGAAGCATCCGCTCGGGATGGCGCTGTTCGCGGTCGCGAACAACGTCGCGCAGGCGGCCGGGCCGTCGCTCGGCGGCTGGCTCACCGACATGTATTCGTGGCGCTGGATCTTTTATCTGCAGATTCCGCCCGCGATCGCGCTGATCGCGGCGATCGCGTGGGCGATCCGCCCGGTGCCCGTGCAGTTGGCGAAGCTGCGGCAGGCCGACTGGTTCGGGATCGCGACGATGGCGATCGGCTTGAGCGCGCTGCAGATCGTGCTGGAAGAGGGCGGGCGCAAGGACTGGTTCGCATCCGACCTGATCGTCGAGCTGTCGATCGTCGCGGTGGCGGGGCTCGTCGCGTTCGTCGCGATCGAGCTGCGGCGCGAGGCGCCGTTCATCAACCTGCGGCTGCTCGGCCGCTACAACTTCGGGATTGCGAGCCTGATGCAGTTCCTGTTCGGCGCGGTGGTGTTCGGCGTCGTGTTTCTCGTGCCGAACTACTTCGCCGAGCTGCACGGCTACAGCGCGCGCGACATCGGCCTCGCGATGATCCCGTACGGGCTCGTGCAGTTCGTGATGTCGTTCCTGACGCCGCCGCTGATGCGCCGCACGAGCCCGCGCGCGACGATCGTGCTCGGCTTCGCGCTCGTCGCGGCCGGTTGCCTGATGAACATCCACCTGACCGCCGACGCCGCGTCGAACGTGATCATGCCGTCGCTCATCGTGCGCGGGATCGGGCAGTCGCTCGTCGTGATCGCGCTGTCGGTGATGGCCGTCGACGGAATCGAGAAGGCGCAGCTCGGTTCGGCGTCCGGCGTGTTCAACATGGCGCGCAACGTCGGCGGTGCGATCGGCATCGCGGTGGCGAGCCAGATCGTCGTCGAGCGGCAGAAGCTGCATGCGATGCGGATCGGCGAGGCCGTGACGCCGTTCTCGGAAGCGTTTCAGGAGCGGATGGCGATGCTGGTGCGGTTGCTGTCGCGCGTGCATGTGCCGCGTGCCGATGCGTTGCCGGGTTCGGCGACCGGCGGCGTGCACGAGCTGGCGCTCGCGCTCGTGAACCAGCGCGTGATGCGCGAGGCGCTGTTGATGGCGTACAGCGATACGTTCCTGATCGCAGGTGTTGCGATGGCGGGATGTACGGCGGCGGCGTTCCTGTTGAAGGGGAAAAGGTAAGCGTGATGGGGACGGACACCCGATATCGAAGCCTGACATACCTGACAGGCGAAGAATTCCCGCAATGGGGGTATCGTTCACCCGGCGCAGGCGGGATGACCGGCCTGCGGCCGATATCGTGAGCCAGGCCGGCGCATGTCGCCGGCCTGGCGTTCGTGGTGGCCACGGACGCCAGGGTCGCGCAGGTTCGCGCGTCAGCCTCCCTCTCCGTGGTCCTTGTCCATTCAACCGGCCCTTTGTCGGGCCCATCGCGAGGAAAGCGTCATGACGAAACCCGATTCCCTGAAAGGCGACATCAAGGAGCAAGCCCAGGAAGCCGATCGCCACAATCTGGCGCGCCCCGCCGTGAACGGCGCATTGTGGGCGCGCGGACTGACGACGCAGCGGGTGGCCGATCTGTTCAGGACGCAGCGGGGCCTGCCGGGGCACTGGATGCAGGTTCAGAACGAGGTCAACGCCGGGAACCGCTATTTTTATGGTGTCCAGAACGGCCACCAGACGACTGACGAAGGCAAGGAACTGATCCGCTGGATCGCCGATGCGGTGATCAGCGCCGCACAGCGCGCGGAGTTCGATTTTCCGCTGCAGCAGCTTCAATTTACGGCCGACACGGGCTGGCTGAAGCTGCAGCGTGTGTCGGGTCGTGTGATGGTGTTGTCGCGGCCCTGACCGTCAGGTCCGGCGCATCGCCGGAACGCGGGGCGACGGGGGTGCGGCCGGGCCGATGTGCCGAGGATGGTTGCTGCGAGCCGGCACTGTGCTTCCTCCCGCTCGCCCGTGACGGGCATCCGGCGGCGGCCGGGCCCGGCCGCTACGCCCCCC